>Ga0070696_100000946_pt1 | contig 18840 bp, 18 predicted proteins | sample KBSK1253metaG_FD_65474 | JGI IMG/M metagenome (GOLD analysis project Ga0070696, IMG submission 65474) | Corn, switchgrass and miscanthus rhizosphere microbial communities from Kellogg Biological Station, Michigan, USA - KBS K1-25-3 metaG | ecosystem: Host-associated > Plants > Roots >... | reverse complement strand
ACGCTCATCGTCGGGAAGATATTCTGTTCCTGCGGCACGTACGCGATGCCGAGCCGGCTGATCTCGCGTGCGGGATGGCCGGCGATCGAGCGGCCGTCGAACACGATCCGGCCGCCGCTCGACACCAGCAACCCGGCGATCGTCTTCACGAGCGTCGATTTCCCGGCGCCGTTGGGACCGATGATGCACACGATCTCGCCTTCGTCGACGCGCAGGTCCACGCCCTTCAACACTTCGTCGGCGGCGCTGTAGCCTGCGACGACTCCCTCGACGACGAGAAGGCCACGTCCGCGCATCGCGGTGGTTGCGTCGTCCAGGTCAGTAGCGGCGCGCGTGACGACGCTCACTGGCGCCCCATGTAGGCCTCCTGCACGATCGGATTCGACCCGACCTCGGCGAACGTGCCTTCGGCGAGGTTCCTCCCCTCGGCGAGCACGACGACGTGATCGCAGAGCGCGGCGATCGTGTCGAGGTGGTGCTCGATCAGGAGCACGGTGAGACCTTCGTCGGCAAGTGCGCGCAGACGCCGCGCGATGTCGCGCGCAAGCGATGGATTGACGCCGGCCACCGGCTCGTCGAGCAGGATGATGCGGGGATCGGCCATCAGCGCGCGGCCGATTTCGAGCAGCTTCTTCTGGCCCCCGGAAAGGCTCGCCGCGGGCATGTTCAGCACGCGCGTGAGATCGAGGCGATCGGCGATGTCGCGCGCCTTGTCGATCAGTTCCGCTTCGCGCCGTCGCGAGGCCGCGGTGCGAAGCAGCGCGGCGTAGATGCGCTCGCCCGGCTGCGCACGGCCGTAGAGCAGCAGATTCTCGTAGACGGTGAGCCGCGGAAAGCCGCGCGCGATCTGGAACGTGCGCACGATTCCGGCGTTTGCGATGCGGTCGGTGCGCCAGCCGGTGATGTCGCGGCCTTCGAAGACCACGTGGCCAAAGCTTGGCGGAATGACGCCCGAGATGCAGTTGAAGAGCGTCGTCTTGCCTGCGCCATTCGGACCGATGAGGCCCGTGATGCGCCGCGCCGCGACGTGCAGCCGAACGTGTTCGAGCGCATGCACGCCGTAGAAGCTGCGGGTCAGATTGCGTACTTCGAGGAGTGGCGCGGACACGTCCATGTCGATTCGGCTTGCGCCGCGCTTGCCGCGCTGCGCCGGTGTTTACGCGGCGAACAGCGAGGGCACGAGGAAGGGCGCGATCAATCGTCCCGCGGTTTCGTCCTGCGCGGTGAACCATCCAGTCTCGTGCGAGATGTTCATCGTGCCGAAGCGCCGGCCGGCCCAGGCAATCGGGATGTTCATGATCGAGCCGATACCGAGGCTTTCGATGAGCTCGTGATCGGCGAATGCTTCGCGGACCTCGTCGGGCGTGCGCGCGACGAACACCTCACCGCGGTCGAGCACCGCGCGGCTCCAGGGTGTGCCTCGCTTCACCTTGCGCCCGCCCACCGGATAGGCGGCGGTGTTGCTGCTGTAGATGCGCTCGACCTCGTCGGTCGCCGCGAGTACGCGCATCAGCGTGAACAGCCGGTGCCCGACGACGTCCTGTACGAGGGCGTCGACGGCGGCGTAAAGTAGTGCGGGCTGCGGCTCGACCGCGAAGCGTTCGGCCAGCGCGGCGAGATCGGCGAGGCTCAAGGGACGTTTCGCGTTACGCATCGCTCGATTCGATATCCATTGGCGGTCGTCGTGCGCTGAAGAATACAACGCAACGCGTTCGTGTCCAACTTCGAAGAGGAGGCAAGCATGCGGAGGAGACAGTGGTTGAAGGCCGGCGGCGCGGCGCTCGCGGCGCCGCTGGTCGCGCCGTTCACATGGCCGCGCGATGCATTCGCGAAGCCCGATCAGATCGTCGTGATGACCTGGGGCGGCCAATGGGGCGACGCGATGCGCGACAACGTCGACGTAGCGTTCACGAAGGCGACCGGCATCAAGGTCGTGCAGGACCGGGGTGCGAGCCCGGTCCAGCGCATCACCAAGATCAAGGTGAGCGAGCCCAATCCCGGCGCCGACTGCTTCCAGCTCGCCGACGGTCTCGTGCCCCTCGCGATCAAGCAAGGCGTGGCCGAGAAGATCGACCGCAATTCGGCGCGCATGCCGAACCTGCGCAACATGATCCCGACGTTCTGGAACGACTACTGGGTGCCGGAGATCTTCTCGGTGATCGGCATCGTGTACAACACGAAGCTCGTGAAGAATCCGCCGACGGGGTGGGCCGACCTGTGGCGTCCGGAGTTCAAGGGCCGGATCGTGCTGCCCGAGATCTCGCACTCGATCGGCTCGTACATCATCCCGATCGGCGCCGTCGCGGCCGGCAAATCGCCGGGCGACGAGGAAGCCGGGTTCGCGATGCTGAAGAAGATGGCGGACCTCCGCCCGATCTGGGCCAAGGACACCGATACGATGATGAACTCGATGCGCACCGAGGACGCGATGATCGGCATCCTCTACAAGTCGCAGACGTACACGGTCAAGGGTTACGGCGCACCGGTCGAGTGGGTGTATCCGAAGGAGGGCGGCATCGCGTACACGTCGGGAACGTGCATCGCGAAGGGGACGAAGAACCTCGAGGCGGCGGAGGATTACATCAACGTCACGATGGACCCGAACGTGCAGACGTTCGCCGCGAAGATCTACAACTACGGCGGCACGAACAAGGACACGCTGTCGAAGCTCTCGCCCGAGCTGCAGGAGCGCGTCAAGTTTCCGCAGGATCAGCTCGACCACCTGATCAAGCTCGATCTCGGCATGATGACCGACAAGCGAGCGGAGTGGGTCGAGCGCTGGAACCGCGCGGTGTCCGGCTGACCCGTGCCGGCGTCGGGTCACGCGCGCCGTCTTGCACATCTCGGCTGGCGCGCGAACGGCGACGGGTTCGACGTTGCGCTCGCGGTCAACCGGTTGCTGGCGGCGAACGGGCGCGCGTGGTGGCTCGCGCAAAAGCGCGACGCCGCGGAAGCGGGCGACTACCTGGTCGAGGTTTCGCCGGAGCAGCAGGCCGCATTCGCACGCATCGGCGTCGCCGTCGAGCCGTGGCACGTCGGTATTCCGGATGACGCATCGCCGCTCGCGTGCCCCGCCGTGCAGCTCTTTGCGGGAACCGCGTCGAAGTATCCGTACTACGCGTACTACGCGCTATGCCTGCTGCGCCTCGGCATCGATTACGTGCCGTGCGACGGCGCGTCGCTCGCGCACGATGCGCTCGCAGCGGCGAACCTGCTGATCCTGCCCGGCGGCTTCGCGACGTGGGGCATCGACGCGGCGGAGGACGCGCCGGGCGCCGATGCGCGCGTGCGTTCGTTTCTCGCAAATGGCGGCGCGGCGATCGGCTCATGCGGCGGCGCGTTCTATCTATCTGCCGGGCGGCCGGGCTGGACCGGAACGGCCTGCGCCAAGCCGCTCTACACGCACGAATATCTGCAAAGCGGTGTCGGCGTCGTGACGATCGCGCTGCGCGAAGGGCCGCTGGCGCTCGGCTGCCCGCCGACGATGGACGTGCCGTATTACCACGGACCGATCTACGACCTGCTCGGCGATGGCAGCGACGTCGCGGCGACATTCCATGCATTCGCGCTGCCCGGACGGCTCGCGATCGACAATCCGCTCGACCGCGAGCGGTTCGATCGGGAGATGAAGGGCAAGCCCGCGATCCTGATCGCCGATGGCGCACGCGGTCGCGCGGTGCTGTTCTCGCCGCATCCGGAAATGGGCGATCTGATCCGCAGGTACATCGCGCTCGACGGCTACGTTCGCCATTACCTGCCGATCCGCGGCGCGCAGACGATGCGCGACACGCTTCGCCATTACCGCGTGACCGACGCGCCGAGCTTCCGGCTGGTGCTCAATGCCGTGCATGCGTTGTTGCGCGACGATGGCAGCCACCGTCTGGCGGCAAGCAGCGATGCATCGAGCGTCGGTGAGCGTGCGAATACGGCGCTCGACATCGCGCCGGTCGAAATGTGCCGGCACGCGCTCGCCGCGCTTCCCGATTTCGGAACCGGCGAGGAGGCCGATCTCTTTCGTGACATCGCCGCGGGGATCGCAGCGAGATTGGAACGCGCGACGCCGCGGCTTTCCGCCGTCATCGCCGTGGCGCACCGTCGAGGACGCCTTGCACCTTCGTGGCGGCATCTGTCGACGACGATGCCGCGGCATTCGCTGACCGCCGATGCGACGCTCGCGCAACGTCTGATGGAAGTCGATCTCGGGGTGTCGCTGATCGAGTGCTGGACGCGCACGGCCGAGATGGATCGCGCGCTCGAATCGCAATGAACGGGGACATGGCCGACGTTCGGCTCGTCGGCGTGCGCAAGCGCTTCGGCGGCGTCGTCGCCGTGAGCGACGTCAGCGTCGACATCGCCCGCGGCACGATCTTCTCGCTCCTCGGGCCGTCGGGCTGCGGCAAGACGACCACGCTGCGGCTCATCGCCGGCTTCGAGCAGCCCGACGCCGGCGACGTCTACATCCGCGGCGTGCGCGTGACCTCGACGCCGCCGTACCGGCGCGACTTCAGCATGGTTTTCCAGAGCTACGCGCTGTTTCCGCACCTCACCGTCGCGGAGAACGTCGTGTTCGGACTGCGCATGCGGCGTATCGCGCGTGGCGAGCGCGCGCGAAGCGTCGACGAGGCACTCGAGCTCGTCAAGCTGGGTGCGCTTGCCGATCGCTACCCGCGGCAGTTGTCGGGCGGGCAGCAGCAGCGCGTCGCGCTCGCGAGGGCGATCGTCGTGAAGCCGGCCGTGCTGCTGCTCGACGAGCCGCTCGGCGCACTCGACAAGATGCTGCGCGAGGAAATGCAGGTCGAGCTGCGAAGCCTGCAGCAGCGGCTCGGTATCACGGCGGTGTTCGTGACGCACGACCAGGAGGAAGCGCTCACGTTGTCGGATCGCGTGGCGGTGATGCGCGACGGCGTCATCGAGCAGATCGGCGCGCCGCGCGACATCTACGACCGGCCCCGCAACGCATTCGTCGCGAGCTTCCTCGGTGCGAGCAACTTCGTCGAGGGCAACATCGTCGCGCGTGAAGCGGGCGTGAACGTCGTCGAAACGCCGGCCGGACGCGTCACGGTGCGGGCGGACCGGCCGATCGGCGAGCGCGTGCGCATCGCCGTACGGCCGGAACGGCTGCGGCTGGACCCAATCGACGGGGAAGGCATCCCCGCGCGCATCCGCGACGTGCTCTACCGGGGGCCGGTGACACATTTCTACATGGATAGCGCAGCGGGCCCGCTCATCGCGTACCGGCAGGATGCGCGCGCCGGCGAGTGGTCGATCGGCGATCGCGTGCATTGCGCATGGGATGCCGACGGTGCGGTGGTGCTCGACGAGGCACCCGCGAAGCGGGCCGCCTCGGGGGAGGTTACGCGGTGACCGCAAAGTACGGCTGGTTTCTGCTGGCGCCGCCGCTCGCGACCGTGTGCGTCCTCTTCGTCGTGCCCGTCGTCTATCTGTTCTGGGTGAGCCTTCATGCCCCGTCGACGAGCGAGCTCTACGCGGCGTCGCTCACATTGCACAACTACGTCGACCTGCTGCGCGACTCGTTCTATCTGACGATCATCGGGCGCACGCTGGGCGTGGCGGCGGTGATTCTCGGCCTGTGCCTCGTCATCGGCTATCCGGTGGCCTATTTCGTCGCAGTCCTGCCGCCGAGGCGGCGGATGCTCGCGCTTCTTCTGTTGCTGTTTCCGCTCATGGTGAGCAACGTGGTGCGCGCCTACGGCTGGGTCGCGCTGCTCGAACGGCAGGGCGTGGTCAACACGACGCTGCGCGATCTCCGATGGATCGATGCGCCGCTCGATCTGCTGTACACACCCTCGGCAGTCGTTGTCGCGCTGATGACGATCCTGCTGCCGTACATGGTGATCTCGATCGCCAACACGCTCGCCGCGCTCGATCGGCGCTATGAAGAGGCTGCGCAGGCGCTCGGCGCGTCGCCGCTGCGCACGTTCGTGCACGTCACGCTGCCGCTATCGACGCCCGGCATCGCATCCGGAACGCTGCTCGTGTTCCTGCTGACGCTCTCGGCGTACGTGACGATCACGCTGCTTGGCGGACCGCGCTCGAAGCTTCTCGTGAGCATGATCTACGACAGCGTCACCGCATTCCAGTGGCCGCGCGCGGCGGCGCTCGCCTTCGTCCTGCTTGCGCTCGCGCTCGTATTCACTGCGTTGATCGTCGCACTGCTGCGGCCCGGTCGCGTGCAGGGGACCGCGCGATGACAGGTTCATCGCGCGCGGGTGCGGCGATTCGAGGCGTCGCGACGATCGTCGCGTTCGCCCTCATCGTCTTCCCGATCCTGATAGTCGTCGTCGCCGCCTTCTCGCCGAACGATTACTTCCAGTTCCCGCCGCCCGGGTTCTCGCTGCGCTGGTTCGCCGAGTTCTTCGGACTCGAGAACATGCGAAGCGCGTTCGCGCTGAGCGTCGAGCTCGCGCTCGCATCGGCGACGATCGCGACGGTCCTCGGCACGCTGGCCGCGCTGTTCCTCGCGCGCCGCCGAGGCGCGATCGGCGCTCTCCTGCAATCGCTTTTCCTCGCACCGCTCGTGTTCCCGACGATCATCCTCGGCGTCGCGCTGCTGCTGCTCTACAAGACGATCGGCATGCCGGTGTTCGCCGGGCTTCTTCTCGCGCACTGTGTCGTCGGCATGCCCTACGGCTTTCGCACGGTGCTGGCGAGCGCGCAGGCGCTCGACCCGGCGCTCGAAGAGGCGGGTCAAAGCCTCGGTGCGGGCCCGCTTCGCACGCTCTTCCTCGTGACGCTGCCATTGATCTGGCCGGGCGTGCTGTCCGGGTGGCTGTTCGCGTTCATCGTGTCGTTCGGCGAACTGAACACGGCGCTCTTCCTCACCGGCCCGGGCCTCACGACGCTGCCGATCGAGATCTTCAGCTACCTGCAGTTCCAGGGCAGCCAGCTCGTCATCGCCGCCGCGTCGACCGTGCAGATCGCGCTGATCGTGATCCTCGTCGCGGTGATCGAAAGGGTTGTCGGCCTCGCGCGCATTACACGCGCACGGTGACGACGAGCGCTTCGGTGCCCGGTATGGCGGAAGACGCACGATTTGCGCTTCATACATGCGTTTTGACGCCATGATCGGGCTATGCGATGGTAGAAGCATGTCCGGCCCCGATCTCAACCTGCCGATCACTCTCGATGCGTTACTTGCGGAGGGCGGCGTCGCTCGGGCAGCGCGACGGTTGCGACTCAGCTCATCGGCGATGAGCCGATCGCTGGCGCGATTGCTCCGGAATCACGGATCGACCCGACGCATTGTTGCGAGATGCTGAACGTCACCCTGCGCCAATTGCAAGTCTTCGCTGCCGCCGCCCAGCACTTGAGCTTCGCGCGTGCGGCGGAGGAACTGCACTTGACGGCGCCCGCGATATCCATGCAGATCAAGGAGCTCGAAAGCGTCGTCGGCTTGCTGCTCTTCGACCGGTCGGGACGAACGATCACGCTGAGCACACCCGGCGAGTACTTTCTGCTGCATGCGCGCCGGATGCTGAGCGCGTTGAAGGACGCCGAGGATACCGTGGGGCGGCTCAAGGGCGTCCGGATCGGGAAGCTCACCTTGGGCATGGCGAGCACCGCCAAGTACTTCGTGCCGAGGCTGCTGGCGGAGTTCCGGCGCGAGCATCCGGCGGTCGAATTCCGGCTGGAGATCGGCAATCGCCAGGCGCTCGTCGAAATGCTGCATCGAAACCAGGTGGACCTCGCGATCATGGGTCGGCCCCCGCGCGAGCTCAATACGCGTGCAGAGCCATTCGCGCCCAATCCGCTCGTGATGATCGCGTCACCGGAACATCCGATGGCGCGGCTTCCCGATGTCCCGCCCGCGCTGCTCGCCAATGAGCTCTTCCTGATGCGCGAGAAGGGATCCGGGACGCGCGCCTCGATGGACATATTCTTCAAGGAGAAGGGCATTCATCCGGCCGCTGCGATGGAGATGCCCAGCAACGAAACGATCAAGCAGGCCGTGATGGCGAACATGGGCCTCGGTTTTCTTTCGCTGCACACCATGCGGCTCGAGGTCGGCGGCGGCCTCATCAAATTGCTCGAGGTCGACGGGCTGCCGCTGGTTCGGTTATGGCACATCGTGAACTTGCAGGCGAAGCTGCTATCGCCGGCAGCCGAGGCCCTTCGCTACTTCGTGCTAGAGAAAGGCCAGGAGATTCTCGCGCGCGGCCCGAAGCTTGCACCAGCTTGCGCCGACGGGATCGCCGCGACGGCACTCGATGAGATTGGCCGCGTCGATACGGACGCGGCCGCGGGCGCCTGAGCGGATCGCCGCGACGCGCGTCGATTCGACGTCAGCCACGCATCGACCAGGTCCACCGTGCGGTCGACTTCGGCGGATCGCATTCCGAGATCGGCGGCGACCGCTTGCACCAGCCGGTCGACGCGCTCGATGTGCACGGCGCCGGCGGCAAGCGCGCGTGCCGCCGACGATGGCGCGGTCAGCGACGAGGCGGCGCCGGCGTACTTGTCGAACGCCACGAGATCCTCGTCCTCGGCGCCGAGTCGCTTGCACACCTGCGTCGCCCATTCGTACACGGTGCGCGCGGTCGCGGCATCCTCGTGGACCGCGGCCGCGATCGAGCGCATTCCGTGCTTCTGAATGCAGCGGTAGTTTCCGGTGAGCAGCATCGCCCATTTCGCAAAGGGCACGAACAGTGAGTCGTGCACCTTCAGCTTGACGGGAAGCGCGATTGCCCGGCCAGCGATTGGAAAGCGCGCCGCCTCCACGTCGTTCTGAAGTCCGATCAGCATGGCATTGTGCGTCTCCGAAGCGAACCTCGCCGTCTTGAAATTCGTTGCGAGTCGCACCTGAAGGACGTTCGGCCTTTCGTTCTCGGGACGAAACGCCTGGGGGTCCGGGCTGCACAGCGTGACGAGCGTCGGATCGAAACCATTCCACACCGCAGGATTGGTATACGCCAGCCGGAGTGATTCGACGCGAAGCCCGGTCACGCGGCCGAGGTAGGGGAGCGGCGGCATGTTCATGATCGACATGCAGGGGAGCGCCGCGCGCGCGACTTCTGCCAGCGAGTCGCGCAGCTCCGGTGCGCAGTACTGCGGCTCCTGCATCGCAAGCACCACCAGGTCGTAACGCGTGAAGTCGATGCTGGACGGCGTGGAGGCCGACAAATTCCCCGGCAGGCGCCGCGAGTCGACTTCGACGACTTCACCGACGGGCGAGACCGGAATTCGGACGCGGATGCCTTCCTCATTGATCAATCGGGCAGTCGCCGACCGGCATACGAGCGTCACCGCGTGGCCCGCGCCGAGCAGCTTGACGGCGAGCAATGAGCCGTATGAGGCACCGAACACGAGGATCCTGCGCTTCGAGCCCATCGTTTCTCCTTCAAGAATCCCGACCCACTTGGTCGGTGATTTGAGGCCCGATGGTTCCCGCCGTAAAGTCAGATATTTTTCGCCGCGAGGTAAGAATTGTTTATCGAGATGGCGCGGATCTGCCGAAATGACAGCGGCGAAGGACTCAAGCTATGCTTGCGCGTGAACGAACAGCAAGGGAGCAGCCACATGGTGCATCACATCGTGTTCCTCGATCGCGCGACGCTCGATGCGAGTCTGCGAGCGCCGCGGTTTGACCATACCTTGGAAGAATATGCAGCCACGGACGCTGCATCCGTCGAGGCTCGACTGCGCTCGGCAACCATCGCAATCACCAACAAGGTCCCGCTGCGCCGCGAAGTGCTGGAGAAAATTCCGCAGCTCGAGTTGATCGCCATGGCCGCGACCGGCTACGACGTCGTCGACGTGCAGTATTGCAAGGCAGCGGGCATCACGGTCGTGAACATCAGGGACTATGCGATCAATACGGTGCCCGAGCACACGTTCGCGTTGATCCTGGCGCTCCGCCGGAATCTCCTGAATTACCGGCAAGATGTGGAGCGCGGCCGCTGGCAGAGCGTGAATCAGTTCTGTTTTTTCGATCACCCCATCCGCGATCTGGCGGGAGCGACGCTCGGCATCGTGGGCGAGGGGTCCATCGGCCGCGCGACATCGGCGATCGGCAAGGCATTCGGAATGCGCGTGCTCTTCGCCGATCACCCGCCACCGAAAGCAGCGGGTGTCGAGTTCACGCCGTTCGCGGAGGTCCTGCGGGAAAGCGACGTGCTGACGCTGCATTGCCCGCTGACCGAACACACGCGCAACCTCATCGGCCTTGATGAATTGCGCCGGATGAAGCCGTCTGCCGTCCTGATCAACACGGCACGTGGCGGCCTCGTCGACGAGCGCGCGCTCGCGCAAGCCTTATCGGAGGGCGCGATTGCGGGCGCCGGCGTCGATGTGCTGGCAACGGAGCCGCCGCGCGAGGACGACATACTTTCCGGATTGCGCATGCCGAATCTCATACTGACGCCGCATATCGCGTGGGCGTCGCAAGGCGCCATGCGCGACCTCGCGAATCAGCTCATCGACAACATCGAGGCATTCGTGTCCGGGACGCCGGTGAACGTGGTGGTGTGACCGTCGACCGCAGGCGTTTGGGGAGGTTGCCGCACACGGGAACCGGGACGCATCAGCACTTCCTTACGTCCGCGGTCACGATTTCTGACTTTACCTTCGATCGCCGGGGCTCTTAGAGTTCGTGACGAAGTGTCATCCGAATCACGTTCACGAGGGTCTTCACATGAACGATGCCGCCGCGCCGCGCGTCGCTGGACGCAACTTCCTGTTCGTTCCCGGGCCGACGAACGTACCGGATCGCGTCCAGCGCGCGATGATGGTCGCGATGGAAGATCATCGCTCGCCCAAGTTCCCTGAGCTGACGGCGCGGCTGCGTTCTGGACTGAGGACGCTCTTCAAAAGCAGTTCTGCGCAGATCGTGATGTTTCCTTCATCGGGCACCGGCGCCTGGGAAGCCGCGCTCACGAATACGCTGTCCACGGGCGACCTGATCCTGGCCCCGCGCTTCGGCCAATTCAGTCATCTGTGGATCGAGATGGCGAAAAAGCTCGGATTCGAGGTGCAGGTGCTCGACTGCGAGTGGGGAGAAGGCGCCCCGATCGACCGTATCGAGCAAGCGCTCAGGAAGGATACGCAGCACCGGATCAAGGCGGTTCTCGCATGCCATAACGAGACGGCGACAGGCGTGACCAGCGACATTGCAGCGATTCGCAGCGCCATCGACAGGGCGCGACATCCCGCGCTCCTGTATGTCGATGGCGTGAGCTCCATCGGCTGCATCGACTTCCGGATGGACGAGTGGCGCGTGGACCTCGCCGTGTGCGGATCCCAGAAGGGGCTGATGCTCCCGCCCGGCCTCGGCATCCTCGCCGCCAGTCCGCGCGCAATCACTGCCGCGTCGAGCGCGACGTCGCGCCGCTGCTATTTCGATCTGAGCGAGATGATCAACGCGAACGCGACCGGGTATTTTCCGTACACACCACCACTGTCTTTGCTGTACGGGCTGCGCGAGTCGCTCGACATGCTGTTCGAGGAGGGCCTCGATACCGTCTTCGCACGGCATCGCCATCTTGCGCAAGGCGTTCGCGCGGCGGTCGTCGACGGCTGGAAGCTCTCGCTATGTGCGAAGGCGCCGCAATGGTATTCGGACACCGTCAGCGCAGTCGTCGTCCCCGAAGGCATCGATGGCGCACGCGTGATCGACGTTGCCTTCAGGCGCTACAACCTCGCATTGGGCGCGGGACTGTCGAAAGTGGCCGGTCGTGTGTTCCGTATCGGACACCTGGGCGACCTGAACGAGCTGATGCTGATGGGCGCGCTCGCCGGAACCGAGATGGCGATGCTCGACGTCGGCATCCCTGTCACACCCGGCAGCGGCGTGGCCGCGGCATCGAACTACTGGCGAGGCCAGCGGCGCATCGGCCAACAAAACGGCGACGAACGGCTGCGACTCGATGAGATGCCGGCGATGGCCTTTGCGGATGGGCGTCGGCAGGTACCGGCGACTTGCGTGCAGTAGTCCCGGGTGCCAAGCAAAAAGGGCCGGTCGCCCGAGTACCGGCGCTGCGCCATGACGCTGCGAGGCTTTTGCTTGCCGTGAGGGGTAAGCTGGAATAGCATTCCATCTTCGAGTGCCCTGTCCCTTTCGCGGCGCACTCTCCCTGAACCAAAGCGAGCACTCAGGTGCTGAACCGATGCGGTTGGACGCTCGGCGTCGCACCCCATGACCCGAGAGGAGCGGGGAAGCGATGGCGGTGACTTCGTCGCCCGGGCACGCGACCGGAATCGCGCGGCAAAGCGATTGGCAGGGCGCCCCGTCGGCCGAAGCGTTCCAGGGCAAGCCAAAGGTCGTCAGGTCGAAGAGCACGCGCCTCGCTCGTCGCGTCGCGTGGAACCTGCTGCCGCCGTTGACCTTCGTCGGCATCGTGGCGCTCTGGTGGGGCGCCGTCGTCGCGTTCAGGATTCCCGCGTACCTGTTACCGGGGCCCGGTGCGGTCTTCTCCCGCATCGTGAGCGACGCTGCGATGTTGTGGACCAACTCGCAGGTCACGCTGATTGAAATCCTGCTGGGTTTCGGCCTCACCATCGCCACCGCAATTCCGCTCGGGCTGCTCATCGCGCTCTCTGCCATCGCGAGGCAGGTCGTTTATCCGCCGATCATGCTGATGCAGCTCGTGCCCAAGATTGCGGTCGCGCCGCTATTCCTGGTCTGGCTGGGCTTCGGACTCGAATCGAAGGTGCTCCTGACCATCCTGATGACGTTCTTCCCGCTGCTTCTCGCGAGCGTCAGTGGCTTCATGATCCTCGACGACCGATTGCTGTTCCTGACGAAGTCGATGGGAGCGTCGCGCTGGGACACGTTCCGCTATCTTCGCTTTCCCTCGGCACTCCCCGTCATCTTTTCCGGCATCAAGACTTCGGCGACGATCGCCGCCACCGCCGCGATCGTCGCCGAATTCGTCGGCGCCAACAAGGGCCTCGGCTACGTACTGCTCCGAGGCACCAGCACGATGGACATCGAGCTCGTATTCGCCGTCCTCGTCGTGCTTACGATCGTCGGCATCGTGATCAACTATCTCGTCGAATTCTGCGAGTGGGCCATGACGCCGTGGCAACGAGCGAAATACAACTAGCGCGAGAAGCGCCGTACACGAGCGACATCGCCAGCTAACCGGGCAGCCTGATTCGGCGGCCCAACCACCCGAGGAGGACACACATGCGTCAAGCGTTCCGGAAGTCGCTTTGCATCGCCACCCTCGCCGCGGCACTTGTTGTTGCGGCGACATCGGCCAGCGCCGCCGACACGCCCGTTACGTTTCAACTGAACTGGATGGCAGGCGGGCCCAACGCCGGCTTCGAAGCGGCGCTCGCGCAGGGTTATTACAAGGACGTCGGCCTCGACGTCACGCTGGTTCAGGGTAACGGCTCGGGCAACACCGCGCAGCTCGTGGCGAACGGCCGCGCGCAGCTCGCGTACGCCGACGCGGTCGCGGTCATGCAGCTCATCGCCAAGGGCGCGCCGATGAAGATCGTCTCGACGATCTATCAGTCGAACCCCAACGCGGTGATGTCGCTCACGAAGGTTGGCATCAAGTCGGTGCAGGGCCTGAAAGGCAAGAAGGTCGGCGTCCCGTCCGGCTCGTCGCAGACGACAATGCTTCCGCTGTTCCTCGAGGCGAACAACCTGAAGGCGTCGGACATCAACATGATCGACATGCCGCCGTCGTCGATGGTGCCGGCGCTTCTGCAGGGCCAGGTCGACGCGGTTCTCGGGTCGATCGACGCGTATCAGATCCAGGCCGAGTCGCAAGGAGCCAAGCTCGACGTCTATCGGTTCGCGGACCATGGCGTCCCGACCGTCAGCACGTCGATCTTCGCCAGCGACGAATTCCTGAAGAACAACCCCGAGGTCGTGAAGAAGTTCATCGCGGCGAGCCTCAAGGGCTGGAGCTTCGCGCTCGACCACCCCGAGCAGGCGATCAAGGACGTCAAGAAGGTGTTCCCGGACGTGAACGAGAAGCTCGCCACGCAGGAGCTCGCCGCGATCACGCCGCTTTTCTGCAGCGGCGGCGCGAAGTACATCGGCAAGGCCGAGGACGCTCTGTGGACCAGGTCGCAGAAGCTGCTCGCCGAGGTGAAGCTGCTGCCCACCGGCCAGGATCCGAAGTCGTACTACAGCAGCGACTACCTGCCGCCCGCCTCGTCGATGCGCGCGTGCAAGTCATAACTGCGCGAACGGGCAACAAGGAGCCGCCGGCGATGGCCAACGAGCGCAAGCTGGGCTACACGTACGCCGACCTCCACGTCGGCATGTCGTTTCGCAGCCCGGGCCGCACGATCACCGATGCGGACATCGTTGGCTTCGCCGGGCTGACCGGCGATTACTCCGAGCTGCACACGAGCGACGTCTACGCGCGGAACAGCCAGTTCAAGCGCCGCGTCGCGCACGGCATGCTGGGGCTCGCCTACGCACACGGCCTCATGTGGGCGCGCACCGGCGAGTTGCGCGAAACCGCGGTCGCCTTTCTCGGCATCGGCGACTGGAAATTCGTCGCGCCGATTTTCATCGGCGACACCATCTTCGTCGACTACCGCATTGCGGAGTTGCGCGACAGCAAGTCGCGGCCGACGCAGGCGATCGCGACGTTCGACGTCGAGGTCGTCAATCAGGATGGCGGCGTGGTGCAGCGGGGGCGAAAGGCATTGCTGGTTTCGAAGGTGCCGTTGAGCTCGGTTGAGGCGTCGAAGGCGTCTGCTACGCCGCCACGCGCCTGAGCGGAGCGTTCGTGATGAAGGACGCAGTGAGCATGGATGCGAGGTGCGGTGTTCCGATCAACATTCGCCGGGTGGCGAAGATCTTCGGCGAGGACACCGACAACCCGTTTCGCGCGCTCAAGGAAGTGAGCGTCGACGTCGAGGCGGGCGAGTTCGTCTCGGTCGTGGGCCCGTCGGGTTGTGGCAAGAGCACGCTGATGCTGATGGTCGCAGGGCTGCTCGAGCGCAGCCGCGGCGATATCAGGATCGCCGGGCAATCGGTCACGAGGCCCGTCACCGATGTCGGCATCGCGTTCCAGGATCATCTGTTGCTCGAGTTCAGAACCGCGCTCGACAACGTCACCCTGCACGCCGACATCCGCAAGCTTCCGCGAAAGCAGATCCAGGCGCGCGCCAGGGAATTGTTTGCGCAGCTGCGACTGACTGAAGCGATGGAGAAGTATCCGCGGCAGTTGTCGGGCGGCATGCGCCAGCGCGTATCGCTGATCCGCACGGTCGTTCACGACCCGTCGCTGCTGCTGATGGACGAGCCGTTCGGCGCGCTCGATGCGCTGACCCGCCTGCAGGTTCGCACCGACCTCGAGGCACTGTGGCTGCGCCGGCGGCCGACCGTATTGTTCATCACCCATAGCGTCGAGGAGGCGGTCGGGCTTTCGGACCGTATCCTCGTGATGAGCCCGAGTCCCGGCGAGGTGGTGGAGGAGATGCGTATCGACATTCCCCGGCCGCGCCCGGTCGTGCTGGGCGACGCACGCGAATTCGCGGGCTACGTCGAGCGGATTCACCGGCACTTCGAGCGCCTCGGCGTCCTGCACGGCCTCGACGCCATTGCGCAGGGTGCACGTTGACGATTGCGCAACGCGGCGACTTGACCATGCAACCCGGCGTGCACACCACCGGCGTCCCGGCGTCCGTGACTTCGTCGGTGTCGCTGCGCATCGACGGAGCGATCGCCGAGATCGCGCTGAACGGCGGCCCGCTGAATCTCGTCGACAAGGCGCTGCTGCGCAGCCTGAACGCCGTGCTGGACGAGGCCGGGGAGGCGCCGGATGTCCGGTGCCTGATCCTGCACGGCGGCAGCGCGCGCGCATTCTGCGCCGGAAGCGACATACGCGAATTCGCGCATCTGCGGCACGACGCAAGCGAGCACAAGATCCTCTTCGAGGACATGGCGCTGCGTCGCCTCGCGCGCGTGCCCATGCCGACCATTGCGGCGATCGACGGACCGGCACTTGGCGGAGGATTCGAGCTCGCGCTCGCATGCGACCTTCGCGTCTGCAGGAAGGACGTTGCCCTCGGCCTCACCGAGTCTCGTTTGGGCGGCCTCGCCGGGAACGGCTCGATTCGCCTCGCACGGCTCGTCGGGCCATCCCGGGCGAAGGAGCTGCTATTCACCGGCAACACCATCTCCACGCAGCAGGCGCTTGCTTGGGGCCTCGTCAACCGGGTCGTCGAGGAGGGCAGTGCGCTCGATGGCGCGCGCGAGTTGGCGCGGGTGATCGCTTCGCGCGGTCCGGTCTCCAATCGCCTGGCGAAGAAGCTCGTCGACGCGGCGCAGGACCAGGCGCTGGATGCCGCGTTGTCGCAGTCGACGCTCGCGCAACAGGAGATTTTCGACAGTGACGACCTGCACGAGGGTGTCGCAGCGTTCTTCGCGAAGCGCTCTCCCGTGTTCAAGGGGCGGTAGCGATGCCATACGGTCCTGTCGCCACCGCAATCACGACGGCCGGCGCCTTCGCCTGCGATCGGATGCGTCGCGGCGAGTCGGCGTTGCTTGGCCAGGCAGCGGTCCTGGTCTGGAACGACGTTGCGGCGGAAGGTCGCGAGCCGTTCTACGCGTGGCACGACAACGAGCACATTCCCGAACGGTTGGCACTTCCGGGATTCCGGCGCGGGCGGCGGTTCGTCAGGCCCGGGCATACGCCCGAGTGGCTGACGATGTACGAGGCTGTCGACCTTGGCGCGCTCGTTTCGCCGGAATATCTCGCACGGCTCAACGCACCGACGCCGGCGACGATCGCGACGCTTGCACACTTTCGCAACACGTCGCGCGCTGTCTGCCAGGTTGTTCACTCGGTGGGCTCGAGCACCGGCGGACACGTGCTGGCGATGCGATTGACCATCGATGCCGTGCGTGGCGGTTCCATGTGCCGGTATCTGGCGGAAGAGGCATTCCCGCGCGCGATGAAGCGTACCGGCGTGGTCGCCTGCCATCTTTTTGCAAGCGACACGTCCGCGAGCTACGAGAATACCGCCGAGTCGGGCACGCGCAAGTTCGATGTTCCCGCGTGGGTCGTGCTGTGCGAAGCGAGCACGACGCGTGCAGCCGATGCGGCGAGAAGTGACATCGGCGGCGCCGAGTTCGCGCGTCTCGGTGTCGAAATCCGCCACGACGACGGCGTGTACGCGCTCGAAATCTGTCGCCTGTCGTTGGCTGCGGGGCGCGACTGAGCTCGCGCGACGGGAAGCGGAATATCGGAAGAGGGAGGACTCGAAGGACCTATGGAAAAGATCACGGCAGACGAGGCGGCGCAGTTGATCCAGGACGGCGATGCCGTGCTCATCAGCGGATCGGGAGGCGGACATGCGGTGCCCGAGGCGCTGCTGGCGGCAGTCGAGCGGCGCTTTCTCACGGAGCAGAAGCCGCGCGGCATCACGTCGGTCAGCATCGTCGGCATCGGCGATCGTGCAGCACTCGGCGCGACACACCTCGCGCACGAGGGGTTGCTCAAGCGCGCGATCACGAGCGCGCTCGTCGACTCGCCGGGTCTCGTTCGCCTCGCTGCGGAGGACAGGATCGAGGCCTACACGCTGCCGCAGGGCGTGCTGTCGCAACTGATGCGCGACATGGCGGCGGGACGCCCGGGCCTGCTGACGAAGACCGGCCTGCATACGTTCGTGGACCCGCGGCAGCAGGGTGCACGACAGAGTCCGCGCACACCGCCCGATTTCGTCGAGGTCGTCGAACTCGCCGGCGAGGAATGGTTGTTCTACAAGCCGGTCCCGGCCGACGTGGCGTTCCTGCGCGGCACCACCGCCGACGAGGACGGCAACGTCACGATGGAGGAAGAGGCGGTGCTCGGCGAGATGCTCGCGATGGCCCAGGCGACGCGTCGCGCGGGAGGCATCGTCGTGGTGCAGGTGAAACGGATGTCGCGTCGCGACACACTGCGGGCCAAAGAGGTCAGAATTCCCGGCATCCTCGTCGACTTCGTCGTTGTCGATCCGGAACAGCGGCAGACGTACGCGACGTACTACGATCCCAGTTATTCCGGCGAGCTGCGCATTCCGACCGGGAACATCAAGTCGCTGCCCTTCGGACCGCGGAAGGTCATCGTCCGCCGCGGCGCAATGGAATTGTTCCCCGGCGCGATCTGCAATCTTGGTGCGGGCGTGTCGACCGGGATCTCGACGATCGCCGCGGAAGAGGGCCTGCTCGATGCGGTGCATCTCACCAACGAGCAGGGCATCGTCGGCGGCGCACCGATCACCGGGCGCGACTCGGGTGGCGGGCAGAACTTTGCCGCGATGATCGAGCAGCCGGCGCAGTTCGATTTCTACGACGGCGGCGGCCTCGACCTCGCATTCCTTTCGTTTGCCGAGGTCGACCCGCAAGGCAATGTGAATGTGAGCCGCTTCGGCGACAGGATCATCGGCGTCGGTGGCTTCATCAACATCAGCCAGAACGCGAAGTGCGTCGTGTTCGGCGGCACGCTGACCGCGGGCGACCTCGACATGGCGTGGGAAGATGGCAGGACGGTGATCCGCAAGGAAGGCCGGCACCGGAAATTCGTCCCGAGGCTCGAGCAGATCTGCTACAGCGCCGAGTTGGGACGCGCGAAGGGACAGGTGGCGCTCTTCGTTACCGAACGCGCGGTTTTCCGCGTCGGCCGGGACGGCCTCGAACTGATCGAGATCGCGCCGGGCCTCGATGCGGAACGCGACGTCGTCGCACAGATGGGCTTCCGGCCGCACATTGCACCCGACCTGCGCGTGATGGATTCCCGCGTCTTCGCCGCCGGCACGATGGGTCTTGCGGCGCACGTGCACGGCAAGCCGCGTCGCTACCGCTCGCCGCGCGTCGCACAGTGGCACGAGGCGCGCAAGGCTGCGGCGCGGTGACGCAGTGATGAAGAT
>Ga0070696_100000945_pt1 | contig 18841 bp, 17 predicted proteins | sample KBSK1253metaG_FD_65474 | JGI IMG/M metagenome (GOLD analysis project Ga0070696, IMG submission 65474) | Corn, switchgrass and miscanthus rhizosphere microbial communities from Kellogg Biological Station, Michigan, USA - KBS K1-25-3 metaG | ecosystem: Host-associated > Plants > Roots >... | reverse complement strand
CAGCTCGTCGGTCCCGTGGCCGCCGGGCAAATGGGCCTCTTGAATCAGATCCTCCAGGCGGTCATGGCTATCGGTGGAGTGTGGTTGGTGTCTGCCCAGCCGCGGATGGGACGGCTAGCGGCGGAGCGCCAGATCGAGGAGATCCGTAGATTGACGCGGGCCACGGCCATCCGATGCTCAATCACGGCCGCACTTACCGGCGCGGTGGCGCTGGTCTCCGTCGGCATTATTCACTGGGTCCTGCCTGAAACCGGCGCTCGCTTCGGTTCGCCTTGGCTATTGGTCATCCTTCTTGTCGCTGCCGTCCTCATCCAGCCCGCTGCTGCGATGGTTGCTGCGATCCGCTTTCAGAAGAAGGAGCCATTCGTCCGACTGGGGTTGGTTAGTTCGCTTCTCAGCATTGGAGGGATGACTGCAGGTGCGGCGTGGTCGGGGCTCCTCGGCGTCGTAGTTGCGTTTACCGCTGTTGTGGCCCTCCTGATTGTTCCATGGAGCTCAGCGATCTATAGAAGGGAGATGGCTCAGGAAGAGGGGGGCGGCACTGCGGACCCCAAGGGTCGCAACGGCCTCAGTACTACCGTCGCCCTAGGCTCTGAGCTTCCTCCCGGGGGCATTTGATGAGCTGACATTGCGATGGCCGCCCAGCAGGCGTCAGGGCGTGATCCCTAACCCGATGCGGGCCCGATCGCCAGGATCAGCGGTCTCGTCGATGACTGTCGCCGATTACAGGGTAAGGACCCCATCGCGTCGACGAAGGTCAGCTATGCGCTGGAGGAGCTCATGGGTCCCAGGCAGCCGGCGCGGGATTGCAAGGACGTCCGTATAGCCATACGGTCGTTCACGGACGCGCGAGATGAAGGCCGCGAAGTCGGCTTGCTCGATCAACTCAACACGGGACACCCGGGGAGCGTAGTACAGGTCGAAAAGCAAGCATTCGCCGTCGAGTGATCCGAGGAGGTCAAGCCCGTAGCGACCATCTGCGTACCGCCAGGGCATGAATTCGAAGACAGTGACGACGGTTCGGGTCGCTCGGAGGTTCGTCATGCTAGCGATTAGCCGCGGCTCGAGGCCTTCTGTATCCAGCTTGACGATCAGACCGCCGCTCGGTACGTGGGCGGTCACATATTCGTCGACCCGTACCGTGTTCACGATCCTGTCGTAGCTTCGTTTGCCATCTCCGGTCAAGCTGTCGCCGTCGGTACTGCCCGGCGTGATATGCAGTACGTCCAAACCAGTCACGTCTGAGACGGCAAACAACTCCACTTGGACCCAATCGGCCAGCCCATTCAAGACGACGTTGTGGGGCAACAGTTCACCGGCCGTCCCTGGTTCGAAGCAGACAACTCGACCCGGAATTCCGGCCGTCCTTAGGAAATTTGCGAGCTTGAGGCCGAAGGCACCGACATGTGCACCGACATCCAGGACGGTTACGGACCCATCCGTCCGCGCGACAACCTCAGCGACGATACAAAAGACGTCTCGTGGGTCTTTCGTCGTGCGAACTGATTCCCGATCAACTGGCGCAGCGCGGAAACCCGAACGTGCGTTTCGGGCCTGCACTGATCTGATTTCTCGACCCTTCCGGTCTGGTGGAACAGACCGTTCGTACAAGTTGTCTCGCCGGAACATGAACAGATCCAAGTCCCCAAAGTCGACGAGGTCGATGTATCTGTTCGGCAAATAAGGATCGACTCGATCCTGGAACCAGCGCTGGACCAACGTCTTCGCTGATCTTCGGGGATGGGCGGCGGCGTGAATGGCACGCAGCAGCGCCCGGCTGATTCTCACTGCGGATCTAGAATACGCCGTGCGTCGGCCGTCTAAAGCCCCCCGTCCGCGGACGAAGGCTCGGAGAGCGATGAGGCCGGTTCTGCAGGAGACAGCGCCGCCAGCCTACTCCGCCGTGGACGGGATCTGGAGCCGAACATACCGACGCCCCGGTGCCAGCCCCAGGGCCGCGATCTTCGTCGACCGCGACGGTGTTGTTGTGGAGGAGGTCGGTCACCTCCACAGGATCGAGGACGTCCGGCTCATCCCTGGCGCGGCCGACCTCATGCGCGCGGCCAATGACCACGCGTGCCCGGTCGTGATAGTCACCAATCAAGGAGGGATTGGGAAAGGACTCTATCCGTGGTCAGCGTTTGAAGAGGTCGTCAGCCGGATGAATGAGCTCATCAGCGCTCAAGGAGTGGCCGTAGACGCCGTCTATGCGTGCCCATTCCATCCGAATGGGCGTTCGCCCTACGCACACCCGTCACACCCCTCGCGCAAGCCAAATCCAGGAATGCTCCTTCGAGCTTCGGCGGAACTCAACCTCGACCTTGAAAGTTCATGGCTCGTCGGCGATACCGCGGGAGACATTCAGGCGGCGCGCTCCGCCGGGCTCGCCGGTGCTGTGCATGTTCTCGCCGGGCATGGCGTTCGTGATCGGGCGGCAGTTCTGAAGGTAGCAAGCAGATCGTTCACGGTCGGCTTGGCGGACGACCTCTTTGCCGCTCGCACCCTGATTCCGTTGATCGCCACGGCGCCACGCAGCCCGTGATCACTGCTGGTCGATTGTCTTGCCGTACACCTCCGCGACGCCTCCCGTGACCCGGAGAAGGGTCCCCGAGCTCGACGGCCTTCGGCTGGTGATCATGGACTTTGGCACAGGACGGTTCATTGGCGGCCACGACGCAGACTACCTTCTGGCGTTGCAGAGGGCCTTAGACGGTACTCAGCTGACGACTGTTGCGCCCTTCCAGAATGGTCTGCGACTTGGACGGGTGGGGCGCTACATGCTCCATTTGAGAACGCTCCTCCACGAGCTCGGTCGGCGCGACGCTGATCGAACAGTGGTCATCGTTCACAGTCCGGAGTTCCGCGACATCGTGCTCTTCTGGCTCGCGACAAAACTAAGGCGACGAAGCGACGCCGTCGGCCTTTTCGTATTCCGACGCCGGGCAGACGGCATAGTCGGCCGAAACAACTGGCGAGCCAGGTTCCTGGAATGGATCGTTCCGGGACTTATTCGGTATGGATGGATTTACCCGATTTCCGACTCGCGATCGGCCCTGGCGGAATGGACCCGCGGGACAGGCACAACCGGGACCCTCATCGCCATCCCACCTCCCCTGGGCTCCTCAGCGCCACACCCACTGCCCACTGGCGGCCCAGTTATTGGACTGATTGGCAGCTTTCGAATGGAAAAGGGAGCACGCCACTATGACCAGGTGATAAGGGAAGCCCTTGCGGCTGCGCCAACCGCAACCGTCAAGGTTCAAGTCTCGAAAGACCGAGCCGGCGAGTTGGCCGACATCACAGGCCGCCTTCTGGATGACTGGGCCACGGAGCCACGCGTTGAGATCCTGACGGGCCACCTGACGCCGGAGGCATACGCGGACTTAATCGGATCGACAGACGTGGTCGTACTTCCCTACGAGCCATCCACCTATAGCAGCGGTACTAGTGGCGTCGTGCACGACACTCTTGCGCTAGGGCGGGTCGTATTGACCACAAGGATCGCGTGGGCCGAGGAGGCGTATGGCGATCACGACGATGTTATCTGGCTGCAGGGGACTGATCCTGCCGCGATTAGAGCTGGCCTGAAGACCGCGTTGCGCAGGGCCCTGGCACGACGCAGCGAGGTCCTAACGGCTCCCCCTGACGATACCTTCGCCCGCGATTGGCTCGACGCGATCCGAGCGGCCGCCGTCGGCAGGAAAGTTCGCTAAGGTGGCTGGTAGCACCCGTCACGACAGACTGGATTGGTTGAGGATCGCAACCGGATGAGTGAGCACGTTTTGGTCACGGGCGGTGCGGGCTACATCGGATCAGTGCTGGTACCTACCCTCCTCGATCGTGGATATCGGGTGACGGTCCTGGACACGTTTCCGACCGGTGGCACGCAGCTGGCGGACTGTTGCCGATACGAAGGTTTCACAGCTGTGCGGGGGGACGTTCGCGACGAAGATCTTGTCGTCCGGCTCATGAAGGAGGCCGATGTTGTCATCCCGCTGGCCGCGCTCGTCGGTGCGCCCCTCTGCGCGCGCGACCCATATAACGCCGAAAGCGTGAACCGTGACGCCGTCCTGATGCTTATCCGGCACATCGGTGGTGGGCAGAAGCTTCTCTACCCGACGAGCAACAGTGGCTATGGCATCGGTCTGGGCGATCAGTTCTGCACGGAAGAGACGCCGCTCAGACCGATCAGCCTTTACGGAAGAACGAAGGTCGAAGCAGAGAAGGCGATCCTCGACAGCGGCCACGGCGTGAGCTTCCGGCTCGCTACGGTGTTTGGAATGTCGCCAAGCATGCGCCTCGACCTCCTCGTGAATGACTTCGTCTACCGAGCTGTTACCGACCGGGTGATCACCGTGTTCGAGGGCCAGTTCAAACGGAACTACATCCACATCCGCGACGTGGCAAAGGCGTTCCTGCATGGGATGGACTGTTACGAAGCGATGAGCGGCGAGCCCTTCAATGTTGGGCTCTCCGACGCCAACCTCTCGAAGCTCGAGCTGTGCGAAGCAATAAAGCGCCACGTCCCCGGCTTTACGTACTTGGAAGCGCCGGTCGGGGAGGACCCGGATAAACGGAATTACATCGTATCGAACGCAAAGATCGAGGCTACAGGCTTCCAGCCCGGTTGGTCGCTCGACGACGGGATCCTGGAGCTGCTCAAGGGGTATCAGATGATCCGCAACTCGCGATACTCCAACGTTTGAACTCAGCTCGCTCGGTATTCAGACCCCGCGGCGACGGCTGGAGGGGCTAACTGCCGTTGTTCTCGCCGGTGGTCGGGGCACACGTCTGGCGCACATCGTCGACACGGTCCCGAAGCCACTCGTCCCGGTCGGCGGACAGCCGTTTCTCTACTGGGTGACATCCTGGCTGCTCCGCCAAGGGGTGGTGGATATCGTATTTTCAGCGGGGTATCTTGGCGACCAGATCGAGAACTGGGTCGCGACGCTGCCCTTGGCCGAGGGTCTTCGGGTTGTCTCCCGGCGCGAGCAATCGCCGCTCGGGACTGGCGGAGCCTTATTGGCGTGCCTGGGTGAATGTCAGGACCTCATCCTTGTCGTTAATGGCGATACGCTGTTGCTGGCTGACCTCGCACCGATCGTCTCCCGTCTTCAAGGCGATCAACTGGACGGCTTGATCTTGGGGGTTCCTGTCGCCGACGCGTCGCGGTTCGGCACGCTGGTGCTCGGCGATAACGGTCTGCTGCGCACGTTCACGGAGAAAAAGCCCGGTGCGGGCATCGCTAACGGCGGGGTGTACCTTCTCCGAAAGGCAGTCCTGCAGCGCTTCCTGCCGGTACACCGCATGAGCCTCGAGCTCGACCTCTTGCCGGAGCTGCTGGCTGGTGGGACACAGATCGGCGTCGATGCTCTACAGAGCCCGTTCCTCGACATCGGCATACCGGAAACGTTAGCGACGGCGGACGACTTCGTTACCGCGAATCGCATATACCTCGGTGGTCTTGGCCTTTAACAGCCTGCTCAGGGACCATGAAGCAGCGTGAATTCGCACAAAGTTAGGCTCTGCGCGGCAATCAGGAAGCCAGCCACGAGCGGTCAACCAACAGCGCTTGAGCCGGGAATATTGGCAACTCGAGCCACCGTCGATCCTCGTTAAGGAATTCCCCGACTGCCTTGTCCACGCCTTCTGCCCGGCGGTGGCGATCATCCAGCACGATCAGTGAGTGGTCAATCATCCGAGATGAGAGATATCTCAACGTCTCGATCGTCGCCGAATAGACATCGACATCAATGTGAGCGAAGGCTATCGGTCCCAGTGACTTGCTGCCGACCGATCCCGGGAATTCCCCAACAATGATCCGGTAAGCGCGACCCTTGCCTGAAAACAACCGGTCGACGGCTGCTGCACTGGCGTCAGTGAATGCGTCTCGACCGAACGTAGAATCCACGGTTGGGTCATACCGCGCGAAGCCGGCGAACGTGTCGCAAATCGTGACCATCCTGTCTGGCACCGCATTTGAGAGGTGGAGTGCGCTGCCCCCGCGATAGGCGCCCACCTCGATGACACCTCCATCGGGATTCGACATTCGAGAGAGCATCCAGAGATTGGCGAGTCGAGCCGTGTCCAAGAGCGTGTGGCGGTGACACTCTCGAACCGAGGCCTGAAACTCCAGATCGGCCAAGAGCTCGACGCCGACAGGATCGATCCCAAAGCGGAGCAGGTAACGACGATCTGTGACGAGCAGCTCGAAGCCCAGTCGATTCAGCACTCGGTTCAGGTGGTGGACAAGAGCTGCCTTCACTCCTGGCATTCCACCCTCCAGTGCTTCGCAACGCAGTCGGCGCGATGCCGACGAATTGCCGCATTGCGGCTATATCTAACGGGTTATCCCCTCGATCGGCCGAGTGGCGCGTACGGTGTAGCAGAACCCGGTCAGATCCCATAGATCGTACAGGACCACGCGGTGGACCCGGACTGAGTGGTAGACGATCAGGAACGGCGCTAGAAGCATGCGGAGCCACTGTCGACGGGGGCGGGCGAATTCGACCCGAAGGCCCTGCCTCGCCACGAGTGCACAGATCTGGTCCAGCCCATAGGGGTGACGGTGCGTGCCGTCGTCGTCGAAGCGCAGACCGCGGCCCCGGATCGGGAAAGTTACCGACTCGAGGGATGGCCACTCGAGGTAGAGGAGGCCTCCAGGGCCGACCTTCGCGCAGAGGCGTGCCACCACACCCAGGCCATCCTCGAGGTGCTCGATCGTGTGGGAACACACGACGAGATCGTAAGAACGGTCTGGCAGGAACGAGAGGTCGGTCTCGTCGAGATCAGCCAAATGATAACGGTCGTATCCACCTCTCTCCCGCAACGATCCCGGGAGCGCCTCGATGTTGATGCCTTCATACCAGCATCGACCGAAAAGTCGCTTAGCCTTCAGCGCGTCCCGAGGACCCCCTCCGGCGTCGACGACCCTGACGGATCTGGCGAAGAAAGATGGCGGCAGGCCCTGATACCTCGTGTTTAGCTGACGCGTGAGGACGGCTCCCGGCCAGTAGTAGCGCACCAGTTCGCGTAGAGGGAGCCCTGCGTTAGGCGAGGTACCACTCATGACTCAGGAAGTAAGGCCCATCACTCGTCTCTATCTCGAGACGGAAGGGACCACCACCAGTCGGTCACGTGGAAGTCCGGCAAATCCGGGACGTCCGAAGCGCTGTGGAGCGGGACACCCGAATGCAGATCCGCACCCTGGTAGCCTGCCTTCGTCATGAGTTCCACGAGATCTGCACCGTTGAAGCCAGCGCTGCGCAGCCCTTCCGGTCCGTATTCGCAAATCACGTGGTGTATCCGTGACGGAGTCAATTGATCGCCTGCCGACCGGAGGACGGACACCTCGTATCCCTCCGTGTCTACCTTGAGGACGGTGCAGTCCTTAAGCCCAAAGCGCTCCCACAAAGAATCGAGGCGAATCACGGGGACAACGGCGGTTTCGCGTGATCCCAGCGAGACGTCCGCTCGGCCGTCAAACCCTGTGAGTCGGTGACCCCCGCTGTTCGTTGGACACGAATGGATCTCGGCAAGTCCGGCACCATCCCCGATGGCCGCAGCAACGAAATGAACATTCGTTAGACCGTTTAGACGCCGGTTGCGAAGAAAGGCCGAACCGGCGCCGGGATGAGCGTCGATCGCCACTATGGTGGCCAGAGGAAAGCGTTGCGCGAGGGGGAGGGCAGTGGCTCCCATATTGCACCCAACATCGATGACGACACCGCTGGGGGTACGGGACAGGATGCCGGCGGCAATCCTTAGATAGTCTTCCGTAACATAGGGGCGCCCTATAAACCTGCCAAACGCCTGCTTCCCGCGCCTTCGTAACAACGTTCTGTGGTACCAGTCGCGTGGATCGATATCGAGGACGACGCCTTCGTATCGAATCTTCATGATGCCAGGGACACCTCTCGGAGGAGGGGGGACCGGCTCGCGTGACCAAGCCCTCCGAAACGCCAGGTGTTTCTCACGACGCCCACTTTGCGCTGCCCGATCGCAACTCCGTCAAGGTGTCAGCCAGCGCACGTCCCCGGTCGGCCCAGGCGAATCGGCCTTGACATGCGCGAAATGCCGCCTCCTGCACTGCGTTGAGCGTATTCAAGTCATCTATCGTTCCGATGACGCCTTCGACCAACCGAGTGAGGCTGATGAACTCCAGGATGCTTTCGCCGGCCGCGAGAGGGGTTCCGACAACCGACCCGGCGAGGGATACCACTGGGAGGCGATTGAAGACGTAGTCCAGGACTTTGTGCTTGAAGCCGCCCCCGATCTCCTCGGCCACAATGCCCATTCGGGCGCGGGCAAGGTGCGGGCCCACGTGGTCGACTGGACCAGTCAGCGTGACATCCGGGAAGGAAGCTCTCACCTGCAACGCGAAGGCGTCAGGTATCCACCCCACGATGTCGATGCCTATGCCAGCTTGGGCGAGCGGGGTCACGCTGACTTCAAGGAAGCGCCACAGGTTAAGTTGCTTTGCGATCCACGCAAAGCTGCCGAGTAGAACGATGCGCCGTGGCGTGCCCGCGTCGATTGCCCGAACCGCGACCTCCGGACCGTCGTAGCCTGGGGTAAGCACGAGATAGCGTTGATCGGGTGCATGTCGGCGATACAGGTTGGCATCGTGCTCCGTGTTCACCGTCACGAGGTCAACAGCATCGACTAACGCACGTTCGATGGGGGCAGTCTTGATTGCGTCCCATTGAAGAGCGAAGCGTTTCGCGGAGAGGCGAGGGGCGCTGGCGGCCAGCTGCGCGCGGATCGCCTCCTCATGATTATGCGAAACGTAAACGAGTAGCCTTGTGCCGTCGCCGCCCCGAGTCCGACTGTGGGGATCGAGGGTTCCGACCAGTGCCACATTGTCGATAAGTACCGCATCCCAGGACCGCTGCCGGAGCAGCGTCTGGAGAGCATTCCGGATCTGAGGCGTCGAGAATCGGTGCACGATCGCGGGCGTGCGGCCGAACAGGCTTCGGACGCGCCCGAAATCCCGAAAGGGGACGATGACCCACTCCGTGCCTGGCGTCGCCGGAGGAGGTGGCCCTCCGTTTTCATGAGATAGGACCGTGAGCTCGACGCCCGTCATGGCGAGCGACTCGATCAGGCGTGCCGAGTACGTCGCGTCCCCACCGAAAAAAGGTGGGTACGGCACGAGCCGAGTCACCCATAGGCAGCGCAACGGTGTCATGCTTTGGATCCACGCGTCGCCCATCTACCGATGGTCCCGATAATCGAAGCAGCGTCCATGGGGAAGTCGCGCTCGACCACGTCCACCGTCGGGATCGCGAGATAGTTCGCTGCGTCCGGTTGGATCTCATCGACAGGCACGAACCGGCTCGCTCGGTTTACGAAGATCCGGTACCCCGCCCGCCCGAGCTCGTTCCACACGTCCGCCGGCGTCTCGCCCTGGCGCGCTAGTAGAGAGGTCTGACACTCGAAGTAGATGACCGGCCGATGATGACGGAGTAGAGCGGCCGCTCCTCGCAGGACACGGCCCTCTGCGCCTTCGACATCGATCTTCAGAAACACCGGGCCGACGACGCTGATGCTGCCGTCATCGATGAGTCCGTCTATGCGACGAGTCGCGATCCGGAGGACGCGCCGATCCTTATCGCCGCTCCGGCTCCGCACCCAAGCGAGTGCTGAGGTGGGAGCCCCAAATGGCCCGTCTGGGACCACAAGCTCGGCAATCTCGTCTCGATCAGCAGCCGCGACGTCGAACACCGTACATCTGGGCGACTTTCCCACGGCACTGCGAAGCAGCTGGGCCGCCGCAGGATTCGGCTCGAGGGCGAAGAGCCGTGAGCTTGGCGGGGCATGTCGTAGCAGGAACCAGGCGTATACACCCACGTTCGCGCCGATGTCGAGAATCGTGCGAGACTGAGCTGCGACAGCGGCCAGGACTGCTCTGGTTGGCTCATTCTCAGGCGGTTCGAAGCGCCCGAGGCCTCGCAAGGCTCGGTGGTATACCCCGCGTAACCACCATTCGACATGATGGCCGAGAAACACGATAACCGCACGACGACCCAACGCGCGTAACCGGTCAAGCCGCGCGGGTTCCCACCCCCGTTCCACAGGGAGCGGTTGGCCATGGCTTCCAGGCTCTGCCGGGTGGTTCAAGACTCCTCAGTGCACTTCGCGCCAGTAGTCCAATACGTCATGGAGCGTCTGCTCGAACGGAATTTCGGGCCGCCACCCAGTGGCCGCCTCCAACTTCGACGGATCGCCAACAATGACGGGCTCGTCGACAGCTCGCACGCGCGACGGCTCCTCACGAACCGTGAACGGAACGTGGGTTAGGGTGCGAAGTTGTTCCACGATGTCAGCCATACTTATCCCGACCCCTCGACAGACGTTGTACACCTCGCCTGGATGCCCGCGTTCCAGGATGAGCGACGCCGCCCGCGCTGCATCGCGGGCGTCCGTAAAGTCACGCACCGGCCAAAGGTTGCCCGCATGCACGACGGGCTCTCGCTCGCTTCGTTCGATCTCCGCAATCTGGCGAGCGAAAGTCTGAATGGAGGTTCGCTCTCCCTGGCGAGGGCCGACCTGGAGAAAGAAACGTGCCACGTAGACAGGCAAACCGTAGGAATCGAAGTACAGCAGAGCGAGCATTTCCTGGGCGGCCTTGCTGACGCCGTAGGGAGTCGTTGGGCGCAGCGGGTACTCTTCGGAGACGGGGACCCTCGCAGCATCGATTAGCCCGTAGGATGCGCTAGAGCCGGCGACGAGGACCTGGGCCGCAGGACAGAGCCGGCGGGACGCCTCTAGCACGTTCAATGTCCCCAGCACGTTCGTCTCAAACGTAAGACGAGGCGCTGCAAGTGATTCCTGCGAGTAGCTCTGCGCGGCGTAGTGGAAGATGCGGTCCGGTTGCGCCTCCTCGATAGTTGCCATAACCGAGGAAGGATCGGTGAGGTCCCCCTCGAGAATTCGGACGCTGTCCGCAATCGCGCGCACGCTTGTCGTTGGCGTCCGCCAGCGCTTTAGCCCAAAGACCTCGACCCCAGCGTCAGCGACGAGCTGAGCAGCCAAGTGGCTGCCAAGCAGGCCAGTTATGCCGGTAATGAGGACCCTCACTGTGGACCCTCCGCGCCTCCGCTGTTCTCGTCCAGCCCGAGCAACACTCGCAAAAGCCGACGGTGCGCTTCAGCATTGGCCGCCGGGCTGAACTGTTCGACTGAGCGGGCACCGGCTTCCCGCAAGCGGGCGTACTCCTGCGCGTCTAACTCGTCAATCAGACGGGCGAGCGAGCGTGGATCATCAATCGGGAACCGACATTCGGCGGGGACGTACTCCCGAAAGACCGGGATATCCGACGTGAGCGCCAGCAGACCCCGCATCATCGCTTCGGCGATGGTGTGACTGAAGCCCTCATCAATGGCGGGGTTAATGATCACATGACACTCGCTGAAGAAACGTTCAAGTTTGTCTTGCGAAACGTAGCCGTGAAAGACGATCCGTGGATCAGCGGCTATCAGACTCAGGTGGGTGCGTGTCCACTGGTGGCCGACAACGTCGAGCCGCCAATCCCGCTCCACATGTTGCATCGCCTCCAAGAGGAACGGCAGATTCCGCCTGGGCACCAAGCTCCCGACAAAGATGATGCGCAGCGGTTCACCTTGTCGTGGCCATGCCCGAACCGTTCTCGCCGGCCTATCGACCCGGTGCATTACCACCAAGACCTTCCTAGGTGGGTTTGGAAGCTGTCGGATGGCATCCGCTGTTGATTGCGAAACTGCCTTCACGACGCTCGCGTGCCTCAGCGAGCGCAGGTAAATCCCTCGCCAATACACCCGGCCAACCAAGCGTTGAGCCCAACTTAATCCTGCGAAAGCATCCTTGGTGATGAAGTACAGATCATGGACCGTAACCGAACCGGGAACTCCAACTGCAGGTAGTGCCGAGTTCTCGCAAAAGACCGCGTCCGCACCTACTCGACGGGCAATCCTGCGCAGTAGTGCGATAGACGCGAATTGGCGCAACTGGAAAGGGAATCGGATTGGGTACGTTTCCATGCCGAATTTGGCGAACCACGCGGTGAATCGGCTGTGGTGGGTGACCACAAAATCGAACTCCTTAAGGCCTGCAAATGTGCTCAGCAGCTTTTGCATCCCAGTGGAGAACCCCCCGTCCGCGGGATGGAATGAGAGGGCATCGACAAGGACGCGTGGCCTTGAACGTGGCAGGGTGGGGCTGGATCCAGACCGCGCGGCAGTCACCATGCGTAGGTCATTGGCGACATCAGAAGGCTCAGTCGAATCCGTGCCTGGTTCGGCACCGAGCGCGCCCGAACGACTCGCGCCGGTCTGAACCAGGATGTCAAACAAGAACCCCACCCCAACGACTCCACGCATGCCCGAAGGAAGGCTCACCAGTGGTGGGAAACCACGGATCCCGATTGCTCGATCCGGAACGTGATGCAGCGGTCTGCTCCGAACTCATCGGACAGAGCAGCTCGGCGGTCCGGCGGCACGACCATCAGCAGAAACCCTCCGCTTCCCGCGCCGCAGAGTTTGCCCGCCAAGGCTCCCGCTCGACGACAACGCTCGTATAGATCGTCAATCTCGGGCGAGCTCACGTGCGGCGAGAGGCGCTTCTTCAACTGCCAGCTTTCGTCCAGCAAGCGCGCCAACTCGACCGGTAGCGCATCGCCGTGGACTGTCTCGAGGATCTGATGGCCCTCGTCGACCAGCGCGACCATGGCCTCGAGCTCGCCGTCCACCCTTTCCTCGACGGTGTTGGCTACCTGGGCCTCAAGAACCTCGGATGCATGTCGCTTTACCCCCGTGTATACGAGCACGAGCCAGTCAGCCAGCCGGTCGAGATCGACCCCGCTGACATGCACCGGATTGATACCGAATCGGTCGCCCTCGAAGGTGAAGTGGTTCAACCCGCCGAACGCAGCGTGGAGCTGGTCTTGGATCCCGACGCGTTCCATGAGGACGTTTTGCTCGATTTCGATCGCTTCCTCGGCCAGTTCCAGCTTGGTGCGCGACGCTCCCTTCAACGAGGTGATGAGGCTGAGGAACCCGACGGTGAATGCCGAGGAGCTCCCGAGGCCGGCGTTGGCCGGCAGGTCGGCCTGGATGCTGTAGTCCATAGGAGTCGAAAATTCCTCCCGCGTCAGTACCGCCCGCACCACTGGGTGCTGTATTTCGGCGATGTCGTTACCGACTTCGAGCCGCGAGTACGTGAGCCGGTAGCGGTAGTCGACGAACGCGGACAGTCGGAGCGCCGAGATGTAGATGTATTTGTCGATGGTGAAGCCGAGTACCGCGCCCGGGCGACGACGGTACCACCCGGGATAGTCTGATCCACCGCCGAACAGGCTCACCCGCAGTGGCGTCCTAGATGTGTAGAACATCAGCCCGGGAGGACCGCGGACAGGCTCATGAAACTCCGGACCGCGTCCTCGCTGGCCGGTACTGGGATGACGCCTCGAATCGAGTCAGTAGCAACGTCATAGGTCACAACTGGGGCGCCAGGAGACACGGCGATGTCGTGCCCGCTCCACTTGATCGCATCAGCGATGCGAACCGTCCCCTCGCCGCATAGATTAAACGTGCGTCCCTGAATCTCGCGGTCGATTAGTTCCAAGACGGTCGCGGCAACGACGTCCGTACTCATGAACTGGAGGCGGCTCTCGGGGTCAAGCCACACAGGGCCGCCATTGAGGATGTCGTGAATTGCGTTCTTCCTCAGCCCCGGTCCGACCATGCCGCCGAGCCGGAGGATTAACCAGCGCCTAGCGGCGTGCCGCACGCACTCTTCGGCGAGCCACTTGTGGAAGCCATACGTCGACTGCGGGGGCGGGTCGCCACCCAACTCCTCCCGAGTGGTCGCGGGCGAAGTGCAGTCCGCGTAGACATCACAGGATGACAAGTGGACGTACAGGCCAATTTCGAAGTCCAGGAGCGAACGGCGGACGCTCCGGACGGACGCATCGAAGTCGTCGAGCGGTTGGCGCGAGGCAACGATCTTGCTGGAGTTGCCGTTCGCATTGATGAATATGTCGAACGTTCTGCCAACGTTTGCCTCGTACTCCGCCCGGCCGATGATGACGGGAGCTACGCCTCGCGATTCGCAGGCTCGGGCGAACGCAGAACCGACAAACCCCTGCCCGCCCAGGATGCCGACACGCGCATGGGGGCCAAGGGGCGTCATGGACGCCGAGGTCACAGGCGCAATCCGTCCGTGGCCCCATCGTAGTTCCTCTGGAACCACGTGATCGTGCGTTGGATGCCGTCCCGCAGCGACGTCGACGCCTTCAGGCCCAGAGCGTGCATCCGGTCGGCGCTGAAGATCTTTACGAGCTGGCCCTCAGGCTTGGTCGAGTCCCAGTGGATGTCGCCGTCATACCCTGTGAACTCGCGGATGGTCTCGGCAAGTTCTCGAATCGTCGTTGCAACGCCGGCTGACAGGTTGATCGGCCCTGGGACGTCGTGCTCAATGAAGAAGGGGATCATGGCTGCGACATCGCCGGCGTAGACAAAATCACGTTCCGCTCGGCCAGTGCCCCACATTGTCACCGACGGTCGCCTCGCGCGCTTGGCTTCGACGTATCGCCGGATCATCGCCGGAACGACATGCGATTCCGCTTCTCGGAAGTTGTCGTACTCGCCGTAAAGGTTGCCCGGGACAATTACGGCCGACTCGAGCCCGTACTGACTCCGGTAACTCTGACCAGCGACGATTCCCATTTTCTTTGCCGCCGAGTAGCCAGCGCTATCAGGCTGCGGGAATCCGTCCCACATGACCTCCTCGACGATCGGAGAGACAGCATCTTTGGGGTAGCTGCAGCCGCCCATCGGGTAGACGAGCTTCCGAAGCCCTACGCGAGCCGCGGCATCGAACATGTATGCCGTTAGAAGCGTGTTGCGGAAGTAGAAGTCGGCAGGGTAGGTGCGGTTGGCCCCGATGCCGCCGGAATATGCGGCGAGATGGACGACAACATCAGGCTTGGCGTCGTCGAGCATTTGCCGCACCATCCTAGGATCCATCAAGTCGAAGTCCGCGCTCGACAGGCCGACGACGCGCGCATCCGGATATCGCTGCGCCAGAATCGGCATGACGTGCCGTCCGAGGAAACCTGTCGCACCGGTCACCACGATCGTGGTGATGGACGTGGGGGGCATTGACTCGCGCGCGGGCGACGGGACGGAGACTGTCACGCCGTATATCCCAGCTCGATCTCGAGGGCCCCGCAGAGCATCTGCCCGAGGGTGATATGCATCTCCTGGATCCTGGCCGTGACGGGACTGGGAACGATGAGGATCGGGTCCGCCAGGTCGCGTAGAAGCCCGCCGTCCCCACCGGTCATCGCTGCAGCTGTCAACCCGTTATCAAGAGCGGTCTTGAGCGCGAGCACCACGTTGGGGCTGCGGCCCGATGTTGATATGCCCAAAGCTAGGTCACCCGGTCGACCCAATGCCTCGATCTGCCTGGAGAAGACCCGCTCATACCCCAAGTCGTTTGCCGTGGCAGTGAGCGCGGACGTGTCAGTCGTGAGTGCGATAGCAGCGATCGCAGCTCGATCGAGGCGATAGCGTACGGTGAGTTCCGTAGCAAGATGCTGGGCGTCAGCGGCGCTGCCGCCATTCCCGAAGAACAGGATTTTGCCTCCCCGCAGGATTGTGGCCGACCACGCCGCGACCATCGCGACGAAGGGTTCGCGCAGTTCGCGCCGGCTGTCACTAAGGACCGCTGCGTGTTCTGCAAGTTCGTTATCGAAGAAGGCCGGAATATCTTGAGTCATAGGCGGCTCCTTGGAATCCCCGAGCGGTGGCACGGCGGCCCGTGGCCACGATACCCGACGGCTGTTGGCAATGCCGACTGGCCGCGCCGGCGGCGTACAAGAACACACTCGAAAGGGATTGGATCGCCCAACGGTTTGCAGTCGCCGCTGCCGAATCGCAGGTGCGGGCTCCACGCTCACCGAACGGCAACGAGGGTGAACTTATTCCCGAACCGACCGACGAGTCGATTCGCGAGGCGCCACCAGCCGATCGCAAGCGGTAGCACTGGGCGGCGGCTTAGGATCGCCATCATTCGGCCCGGGTGGTGACGGTAGTACATGGCATATCGAGCGGCTCGGACGACTCGAAACCCAGTAGACGTTAGAAATGAAGCCGTGGCGGCGGCGTCCAGCCGGGCGACGCGGTTTCCTGCCTCCTCTCGGTCGAGCGCGAGGCCGAGTCGCACCCCGATGGCGGTGGCGGTCGCCCGAGCAGGCTCGTTAATGCAAACAGCATGTCCAGCCACGCGAGCCATCTCTGCGATGCCAGCGGAAGGATCCTCGAGGTGATGCAGCCCGTCGTGGACGTAGACCAGATCGACAGATCCGTCAGCGAACGGAAGATGCTCGACATCCGCTACTACCGGCGTAATCGAAACGCCGTGGCGTCTTGCTCGCTCTCGTACTCGATGAGCCGCGCCCAGCGAGAGGTCCGAGGAGATCACCGAGGCACCAGCCAAGGCGAGGAATTCCGCATCCATCCCGGAGCCACCGCATACGACGAGAGCTGTCCACCCGTCGAGTCGACCGTTGAACGGCTCGAGGCTGCGTCGCAGTTTCTCCTTCAGGAAGAACCCGTACAGGTCTGGTGCACCCATGGGTCGTTCGATTTCGAACTCAGCATGTTCGGTTCGGTCGCCGTATGCCGACTGAGCCGCTTTGTGTTCGTCAGCTGCGGTCGAGCGATGCCCCTGATCGCCGTGACGGTGATCGAGTTCGTCGTGCTGGGCGGCGCCGAGGTCGACGAACACTGGCGTGCCCTCCACGATTGCATAGCTTCGGGCGCATGCCGAACAGGTGTAAGAGTCACTGTGTTCCTGCAAGTGGCCCGTGCAACTCGGGCAAACCAAAAGGTTGTCCAGGACCGGATCCCTCCATCTGGCCTTGCGAATCGTTTTGGCCATGATACGGGTCAAGCTCCGGCAGCTCACCATGTCGCCCTGGTGCGCAGTGGGTTTAGTTCATGGCGTGCCGACTAGACTTTCGGGCGAGTGCGGGCAAGGGATTCTGGGGTAGTGCCCGGCCTCGCCCCTGGCAAGCGACTCATAACTCGGCGGAGGTAGGCCCCAGCGCAGTGGCAAATATCCTGATCATCGGCATCAACTACCGTCCTGAGACGACTGGCATCGCGCCCTATACAAGCGACATGGCCGAGCATCTCGCGGCGAGCGGGCATCAGGTCACCGTCATCACCGGCTTCGCGCATTACCCGGCCTGGCGCGTGGAGCCGGGTGAGCACCGGATGCGGGCGGTCGAATCACGCGGCGGCGTTCGAGTCCTTCGGCGTCGCCATTACGTCCCGAGGTCGCAGTCGGCCGCCAGGAGAGCGGCGTACGAAGCGACCTTCCTGCTGCACGGTGCACTCTCGCGCCCCGAGCGGCCCGACGTCGTCTTCGGGGTGGTCCCCAGCCTCAGCGGGGGCCTACTGGCACGCTATTTCGCCGCCCGGGCACACGCGCCCTACGGCCTGATCTTCCAGGACCTCATGGCACCCGCGGCCAGGCAGAGCGGGATCGGGGGCGGGGCCCGCGTGGCGGGCGCCACGGCGAGTCTTGAGCGGTGGGCGGCCGCGAAAGCGACGGCGGCGGCGATTGCCTCCGACAACTTTCGCCCGTACCTCCGCAAGATCGGTGTCGAGGAGGGTCGAATCGTCGACCTCCCGAACTGGTCCCACCTCGGGGCGCCAACGGCCGACCGCGCAGCAACCCGGGAGCGGCTCGGGTGGCCGGCGGACCACGCGGTCGTCCTCCATGCGGGCAACATGGGGCTCAAGCAGGGCCTCGAGCAGGTGGTCGAGGCGGCCCGATGCGCCGACACGCTTGCTGCACCAGTGCTCTTCGTGCTCATGGGCGAAGGGAGCCAGCGGACCGTGCTCGAAGCCCGGGCAGGCGGGATCGAGCGGCTCCGCTTCCTCCCGTTCCAGCCGGAGGAGGAGGTACCGAACATCCTCGACGCTGCGGATGTCTTCCTGGTGAGCGAGCGCGCCACCGTCATCGACATGTCGCTGCCGAGCAAGCTCACCTCCTACTTCGCCGCCGGCCGCCCAATCATCGCCGCGGTGCCCCCCGATGGCTCGACCGCCCGGGAGATCGTCCGATCAGGCGCGGGCGTCGTCGTGCCGATCGGCGACGCGGATGAGATGAATCGCGTGGTCGCCCGCTTGCATGGCGATCCGGAGCTGGCGGCAGGGATGGGCAACGCCGGCCGGCGATACGCCGAATCGGCGCTGGATCTCGAGACCGCCCGATCTCGCATGGACCAGATGCTCGAGCAGACGCTGGCGGGCACCCGGAGGCCGCGAGAGATCGGCAAGCCTGCTGCGACCAGCGACCGATTCGAGGTGCTCGGCGTCGGGATCAACTCGGCGCCGTTTGCCGAGGTGGTTGGACGGGTCCTGCGGGCACCGGAGTCTGGCGAACGCCTGTCGCTCCATTTCGCGACCGCGCACACCCTGGTCGAATCGCAGGAGAACGCGGGGCTGCGCGACGCGCTGAGGCAGGGACTGACACAGCCGGACGGTATGCCGCTCGTGTGGCTCGGGCGAGCAGGCGGGAGGCGCGTGGAGCGGGTATGCGGTCCCGACTTCATGCCCGCTCTCATCGAGCAGGGGATCAGCGCGGGCAGGACGCACTTCTTTTATGGAGGCGGCCCAGGTGTTCCCGAGACCCTGGCGGCGCGGCTGTCGGCCCGCTATCCCGGGCTTCGAGTCGCCGGCACGCTCTCGCCGCCGTTCCGGGCACTCACCGCCGACGAGGAGGAAGCGATCGTTGCCCAGATCAACGCCGCCGCGCCCGACTACGTCTGGGTCGGCCTTGGGACGCC
>Ga0070696_100000944_pt1 | contig 18844 bp, 13 predicted proteins | sample KBSK1253metaG_FD_65474 | JGI IMG/M metagenome (GOLD analysis project Ga0070696, IMG submission 65474) | Corn, switchgrass and miscanthus rhizosphere microbial communities from Kellogg Biological Station, Michigan, USA - KBS K1-25-3 metaG | ecosystem: Host-associated > Plants > Roots >... | reverse complement strand
CTCTCGGGTTGCCTCGCGGACCCTCAGCCTCTAACGCATAGACACTGGTGGGGGTCCGAAAACTCGAAAGTTCAGCGGGGACCAGGCTCGGCTGGCTTGAGCCGGCTGACCAGCGCGACAAATCGCGGATCCGTTCTTAGGCGCTCGAACCGGTGGTCTGCTCGTATCCAGATCAGACCGCTCTCCCGGGTGACTGCCGCTTTGTCCAGCCACTCAAATACTGCGTCGACATCACCAATACCCATCAAAACCGTCGCCGCGGCAAGTGCAACAGGACCAAGGTCGGAACGCCCGGTCAGCCTGCCCAGCAATTCAAACGCCTGAGTGATCTTGCCATCCATGGCGGCGGCATGTCCGAGCGCCGCACTCAGAAACGCGGCAGGCTCGTCGCCAAACAGGCGCTCCGCACGCTCGTAGGAAGCAGCCGCGAGGTCGAAGTTGGACCGCGCCTCGTGAATCAGGCCAAGCACATAGTGCGGGCGAAAATGAGCGGAACCGGAGGCCAGCGCGTACTGGCAGTGCTCGAGCGCTTCATCCAGCCGCCGGCTCAGATAGAGCGCCCATGCGAGGTCGGTTTGGATGGCGATGGAGGCAGGCGCAAACTCGAGCGCGACTTTCAATTCCAGAACGGCATGATCCAGTTGACCGGATGGAACGAGCGTGCTGACGGCGTACCAATCGTGCACCGGCGCGAGGCCGGGTCCCAGATCCAATGCCTTGCGGAACTGTTTTTCAGCTCCGGCAAAATCCCAATCGCACAGGGCGCGGACTAAAGCGCTCGCCGCGTGTGCCTCAGCCGACCTGGCGTCGAGATCGAGCGCCTGCGTTGCGAGGCTCCTGGCCGCCGGCAGGCACGTTTCCGCGGGTAGCGTTCCAGCCAGAGCCGCTTGCGCGTACGTGGCCGCCAGGCCCGCATAGGCCGGTCCCCACCCGGGCTCCACCTGAACCGCATGTTCGAAGAACAAGATGCCCTGCCGGATGGATTCCGCGCCTGGCTGCTGCACCAGCATCCGCGCCCGGCGGCAAAAGTCATACGCTTCTGAATATGTCAGGTAGGATTGCGGACGAGCGTCGCCTGCATGTGGAGAAATCGCGCGCGACAAATTGGGGCGAGCGATCCGAGGCACGACGGCCTCCTCCGCAGCGGTGAGAAATGAGGGCGATGCGTCGGCGGCTGGATTGCTCGAACGAGCCGTGTCACGATAACTGAATTGCGGTACGTACCTCCCGCTCGGCAGCTCGATGCGCACCGTATCGCCGCGGCCCTCGGTTTCGTAATACTGGGCCAGCTTCGCCCTGAGCCGGCGGGCCTGCACTCTTACGATGGGATCGGTCGCGGGATTGAAGCTATCGCCGCGTTCGAAAACCGCGATCCCGATCAGGTATTCTTTTAAGCGCACTCCGCGATTGCGCAACGTCTGTTCGACTACGAATCGCAGGAAGCGGCACAGCTCCCGGGAGCGCGCAAGAATCCTGCTGGCGACCACCCTTCGCAATTGGTCTTCGATCGACTCTTGTGGAGGTACGGCCGGTGTAGTTAGCGTGGCCGGGCTCCCGGACCGGGCAACACCCGGGTGCGTTTGTGCGCTTGGGCCAGTCACCTATTCCTCACGATTCGCTAGCCTGCGAGAATCGTCTCCACCATTTTCTTGGGCAGGACCTTGCGTTTGTGCCATTTCACGAACGCCTCCACCAGCCGCGGCTCAAACTGACGGCCGCTCTGCTGCTCGAGTTCCGCCAAAGCGTCTCGAACCGGCATGGCCGCGCGGTAAGGGCGATCGTGCGTTAATGCGTCGAACGCATCGGCAACCGCGACGATGCGTGCCGCGACTGGAATTGCCGGACCCGGAATGCCTGCGTAACCGCTGCCGTCCCAGTGTTCGTGGTGGTAGAGAGCAATCTCTTCGGCCATTTGAAGCAGCGGCACCTGAGTTCCCGAAAGGATTTTGGCGCCGATGGCGGTGTGCGTCTTGATCTGTTCGAACTCCGCGGATGTCACTTTACCGGGCTTGTTCAGGATCGCGTCAGGAACAGCGAGCTTCCCGACATCGTGCAGCGTGGCGGCCAGTCCGATGAGTTCGGCTTGCGCTTTGGGCAGGCCGGTGGCGCGCGCCAGCGCGGCTGAAGTCTCTCCGACGCGTTTGGCGTGCTCACCGGTTGGATCTTCGCGATATTCGGAAGCCCATGCGAGCCGCTGCAGGATTTCGATGCGCGCATCCTCGAGTTCCCTGGTCTTTTCGCGCACTTTTTCCTCGAGAATCTGATTCTGGTTCTGCCAGCGGTCATGCAATTGGCGGGTTTGGAGCAGGTTCTTGATGCGCAGCATGACTTCGATGGCATCGAGCGGTTTGGTGAGGAAGTCCTTGGCGCCCATCGACAGCGCCTTCTGCTTGGCCTCCGCGTTCATTTCCGCGGTCAGCACCAGAATGGGCAGGAACGCGCCTTCCGGAATGCGCGGACCGATCTGCTGCATGACGGCATACCCATCCAGATGCGGCATCATCAGATCGAGCAGGATCAAGTCGGGCTGGAATTTTGTGTAAAGCGGAAGCACCTGCCGTGGATCACTGGTGCTCACCAGATTGGTGTAGCCGGCCTTTTGCAGCAGCCGCTCCAGCAATATGACGTTGGCCTCCTGGTCATCAACGATGAGAATGTGCGCGTTTTTCAGATTGTCGTCTTTCATTTCGAGTCCATTCCGCTCAAACAAGCATCGAGAAGTTTTAAAAATCGTTTGATATCGAGAGGTTTAGGCAGATAATCGAGCACCCCCATGGACATCAGCCTCTCGATCCGGCCGCGCGTGGCGTCGGCGCTGATGACGATGACCGGTATATCTTTCAACTCCGGCTGGGCGCGCAATCCGGTCAGGACGTCCTCGCCCGAAATATCGGGGAGATGCAGATCGAGCAGGACCAGATCGGGTCGGTGCTCGCGGGCGAGATCCAGTCCCAGGCGTCCCTGCATGGCGGCCAGCAGCTTCACGTGCGGCCTGTGCACCATGATGTGCTCGATCAAAGTAATGTTGGAAAGATTGTCTTCGACGTAAAGCACGACGCGTTCGCGGGCGTGCGGGCCGGGTGCGGGGGCGGCGGACAGGTTGTCCATCACGACGCTGATTTCTTCCACCGGATCCTGTACCGTCGGCAGTTCCATCCAGAACGTGCTTCCGCGGTCGGGATTGTTCTCCACCCCGATGGAACCGCCCATCATCTCGAGCAGCCGCTTGGAAAGGGCGAGTCCGAGGCCGGTGCCTTCCACGCCGGTCTGCTCGGCCCCCAGGCGTTCAAACGGAATAAACAGCCTGTTGAGGTTGGCCTCGTTGATGCCCGGGCCGGTGTCGCGCACTTTGATACGCAGCCGATTCCCGGCCACCTCTTCCGAAGAGATGACCACGCTCCCGCCTTCGGAGTTATATTTGATGGCGTTTGAGATCAAATTCAGCAGCACCTGTTTAAGCCGCTGCTGGTCCGCCAGTACGTGACGGCGGCGGTCGCGCGGAATTTCGTCCCGGAGCTTGAGCTTGCGCCGGACGGCCATGGGCATGATCAGATCGAGGGTTTCCTGAACGGCTGCGCTCAGCAACACCGCTTCGGGAGACAGTGAAACGCGGCCGGCTTCGATGCGCGTGATCTCCAGCACCTCATTGATGAGGCCCAGCAGATGCTGCCCGGCTTTGAGAATCTGGTCGACACCCTCACGTTTCTCGGAATCGAGATCACCCAATTCCAGCAGCTGCGCAAATCCGAGAATGGCATTGAGCGGCGTACGCAGCTCATGACTCATCCTCGAAAGGAACTCACTTTTCGCGCGATTGGCCTTTTCGGCTTCCTCTTTGGAGCGGCGCAGGGCCATGGTGAGGCGCTCGCGCTCGGTCACCTCGTTGGCCAGGAGCTGTTCCGCCAGGCGGCGGTCGGTCACATCCAGCATCACCGAACGCACGCCAACGACATGGCCGGCCGAGTTGTGGACCACACTGTCGTAGATCTCGACGATGAGATAGCTGCCGTCCTTGCGAATGTAATCCCGCTCGACAGGCACGGGTAACGGTTCACCCGAAATTTCACGGCCGATCATCTCCCGGCACTGCTGCTGATGATCGGGAGCGATGAATTGCCAGACGGGATGGCCCACCATTTCGTCAGAGGTATAGCCGAGAAGACGGCACTCGGTGTGATTGACACGGCGAAGAATGCCGGTGGCGTCGATTTCGTGGTACGCCAGAGGGGCAAATTCAAATAGTTCGCGGAAGGAACCGTCGAGGGCCGGGGAAGGGTCCGGGCTTGGAACGGGCCGCTGGACAGGAGGCGCAACGGAAGCGGGAGGTGTGGTTGTACGGGGCATTTACTTTCCCTTTTTACGGCAAATCCACGTTAATTACAAGCGGATTTACGGAAAACTGGCAAAAGAGTACTCGATAATTATACGGCTTTTATACTTTTCACGGCAGAATTTGTCCCGGCGCCCGCATTTTCGCCGATTCTTTCAGCCGGATTTGCCGCGCGCGGCCGATCAGACATATGAAAGGTCGCAGGCGACTGGTTCCGGTGGCGGCGTTCGTTCCGTTTTCAGAACAAAGTTCTTGCCTCAGGATTGGCTTTCTGTTAAAACATTACAGATCTTAAGACTTTTGGGTTGACTGCTTGTTCTGCTTGCAGAACAGAACCAGCCAGCATCCGGTTGAGGCGTGCCGCACAGAAGCCAGGTGGAACGGGGAGGGATTTTCCATGCATGCGACGGCGGCTCAACCTTCAATTTCATCATGAGCGCGGGAGACACGGTCAAAACCACGGTCCGGCTTCCCGCGGACTTGCATTGGAGATTTCAGGCAGAGCGGGCCAAGCGGCGGCTTTCGAATGAAAAAGCGGTTTGTGATGCCTTTTCCAATTGGATAGCTTCCACGGCTGGCGCTCCAGACGGCGGATCACGGGATCGGGCTCCAGGCGTAACGGGAATCCGAGTTGTGAGCGAAGCCGAGCGCCGGTGCGTCCAGCGTTTACTGGGGATCCTGCGAAATTCGAGTAACCGGCCGGGCGCTGCCGCAGTGTCGGCGGTAATCGACGCTTTCTACGAGCCACGCGCGGAGAGCTGCGTTCCGCAGGGTAAGCCAGACGAGCTGACGGCAATGCGGTTATCCGGCAAAAAGCCAAAACGGGCACCGGCTCGAAAACGCGTCCCGCTGTAGCCGAAGCGAGATCCTGGCCAGCCTGTAACGCATGGACGGTTCTCGTCGTCCTCATCATCGGCCCAAGGGCCTATCTGGACCCGGCACGCGGTAGTTACGCATGGCCGTCACGGATAAAATCGCGGACGTGACGAAATTGGAGCAGGCACCGCCCAGGTAAACGGCACCGCCCGACCCGTCACCGCCGGGCCGCGAGCGCGCCAGCCCATACTCCCCGGCAATCACAGCCCCCGCCATTACCGACTTGACAGCCACGCTTCGACCGTCGAACCGGCCGTACCTGCCCTGCAATAAGCTATTGGCCTCAAGCTTGCCCCAGCTCGAATGGGCATCCAGAATGTTTGCCAGCACGAAGACCGGAATACTGATAAGCCACGCATTACGGCTTCGGCGGGCTAGGCGGACAGACGATTCCTCAGCTCTGATTCTTCGAGCCGCCATTTGTTCCTGCAGGTACTTGGCGTCCGCGGCGGACAGTGCGCTGGCGGCAACCAAGCTGAGAGTAAGGGCGCCGGTGCCGCGCCGCCATATGTGCAATGGCTGATCCTTTCCGCAACGCTCCATTCAGGCGAGCGCCGCGGCGATCACGTACGAATTCGTACAGTATTTGGCGATCGCGAGGTTAAATCTAAGCGATTAAGATACAAACGTGGAAGTAACAAGGCCCTTTTTACGGTAAAGGCTCTTGCTAAAACGGGCAGCGCCAACAAAAACGATCCGAGAAAAACGCAGTCCCTTCGCAATCACCCTAACCAAAGATCTATAGACCGGTAGTGAGCGTAAACCGTAAGATGGGGGCGACGTTTCGCGAACGCCTGCCGATGGACAATCGAGTTATCGCCAAAATCAATACGCGGTGGGCGAATCTCCCTCTCCGGGCCAAGGCACTGGCGTTACTGGTCTTGCCATTGCCGGTCGCCATTGTCGTCAGCCTCGCCATCTATGGAGCGCATCGTGGTGAGCAGGATGATCAAATCAACCTGCAGCATGCTTGGGATATACAAGACGGCCTTTACGGCACCGAGCGATTGTTGGTGAACGCCGAAGCCGCGGTTTTTGAGTTCTTGCAGCGCGGAGACAGCAGCCAACTGCATTCGTATCGGGAGTCCAAGCGCCTGCTGGGGGAACGTACGGCACATTTCGGCGAACTGATCCGCGATCAACCGGGTCAGGCGCGGGCGTGGCGCGAGGTCGAGCCGCTCATCAATCAGGAATTCGAGTTGCTGGAAAGCGTAAGGGCCAGCCCTTCGACGACACCCGAGCAAAAGCGGCGCACTGCTCAGTTATTGGCTAGAGTGCAGGAGCTTTCCAGGGGCGTCCGCGCCAGGCTCATGGCGATGCGGATGGAAGAGGATCGCGTGCTTCGCCTCGGTTCCGTTGACGCCGGCCGCAGCCGGTTCCGCGTTTTTCCAGTGTTCTTTGAAGGAGCGATCGTCGGCATGTTCTTTCAGCTGATCGCGTCACTCGCGCTGGCCGGCGCCATCTCGGGCCAGATCCGGTCACTCGCCGTCAATGCGCGGCGGTTCTGCCAGGGGCTCCCCACCAAACTACTGAAGCCCGATTCGAGAGAGATCGGCAATCTGGCCAACGAACTGCAGCAAGCAGCCTTGCTGATGGCCGATCATGAGCGCGAGTTGCGGCAGAGCGAGATGAGATTTCGAGGCCTGTTCAAGGAGGCGCCGATCGCGTATCACGAAATCGACGACGCCGGCATAATCCGTCACGTGAACCAGGCGGAGTGCGCGCTGCTCAGCATTGATCGGGAACAACTGGTGGGAAAATACGTTTGGGAAACGGTGGCGCCGGCCTGGCAGGACCGGATCCGGCGCAACGTTCTCGAAAGGCTCGGCGGCGCGAGCCAATGCGTCATATTCGAGTGTGATTACCAGTGCAGCGATCGAACCATGATCACGGTGGAAGTGCACGAAAACCTCATTCGGGACGGTGACGGCAGGATCACTGGAATCCGTTCGGCCATGCTCGACGTGACGGCCCGCAAGATGGTGGATATGGCGGTCCGGAAAGTGGATCAGTACGCCCGCGAGCTGCGGACCAAGAACGAAGAATTGCTGCTGGCGCTCGATGCGGCTCGTGAAGCGAGCGCGACCAAAGGCCGGTTTCTGGCGAGCATGTCGCATGAATTGAGGACGCCGTTGAACGGCATTATTGGGCTCACCGAGCTGATGTACGACGGTCTGGTCGGTCCGCTCTCGGACGAGCACAAGGAATATCTCGGTGACATTCTGGCCAGCTCACGCCACCTGCTGCAGCTGGTGAACGACGTGCTCGACCTGGCCAAGGTCGAGTCAGGCAAAATGGAATTTCGCCGCGAGGCGGTCGAGATCGCGCCGCTGCTCGATGAAGTCCGCGATGTTCTTCGCATCCTGGCGGACAAAAAGCGAATCGCGATTTCCATTAAAATCGACGATAATCTCGACTCGGTAGTGACGGATAGTGCGCGGTTAAAACAGATCGTTTATAACTATCTTTCGAACGCGATCAAATTCACGCCCGAGGACGGCGCCATCGTGGTGCGCGCGGAATGGGAGGGGGGACGCGCCTTCCGAATCGAAGTAGAAGACGCCGGACCGGGTATCCAGGAAAGGGACATTCCGCGACTCTTTGCCGATTTTCTGCAGCTCGACGGCATCAAGCCCAACCAGGGGACCGGCCTCGGCCTTGCCCTCACCAAGCGCATCGTAGAGGGCCAGGGCGGCAGCGTCGGCGTGCGGAGCGCCCTGGGAATGGGTAGCGTGTTTTTCGCCGTCCTGCCCAGCGAATTTCCCACAAATCTTAGCGACGACTCATTGTCCCGCGTCTTGACGGACTCCGAAAAGAACGCGGAATCGGAGCAGGCCACGGCCGACGCATTTGCCAGCATTCCAACGCGTCCCCGCATGGCGGCTCGGCAGCCGTCATAGAAATGTTCCCTGCCGAGCCCTTATTTTCATAAATACCTCATGTATTTACGGTAAAAAATAACACTTTTTACTTGCCGTTATGAAAACCCGGCAATTAGAATAGGTCGGCGGATGGTAAAAATGGGAGTCTTCTCTCCCTTCAAGTTTGGGGGGCTGCCAGCTCCGGGCGATTCCTCGTTGCCTCCGTTTCTAAGCACGCTTAAATGCCCTGGCGGGAGTTGCTGATATGGCGACAGATTCCATTTTGATTGTCGATGACACACCAGTAAATCTGAAGCTGGTCCGCGTCCTGCTTTCACGGCAAGGATTCGAAGTGCGCACGGCGGAAACGGCCGAGGAAGCGCTGCAGGTCGTCCGTGACTTTCGTCCCCGGCTGGTACTGGCGGACATTCAATTGCCCGGCATGGACGGCTTTGAAATGACGCGGCGTCTGAAGGCAGATCCGCTCACGAGCGATACGATCGTGCTCGCGCTCACGGCGTTCGCCATGAAGGGCGACGAACAGAAGGCTTTCGAGGCCGGCTGTGACGGCTACATAACCAAGCCCATCGATACCCGGACCTTCCCCGCCCTGATACGCCGTTACCTGAACGGCGGCGCCCCTGCCATCGCGAGCGCTGGGGCAGGTTCAGCACAGGCCGGCGCCAAGTCCGGCGTTCCGGCGCTGCAAGAGCTTCAACAGGAATTTCTCGCCACAGGCATGCGGCAGATCGGCACGCTAATCGGTACGCTCGGGGACGATTTTGACAATGCCGAAGCGCTGGCAACCGCGCATCGGTGGAGCGGCACGGCAGGCTCGGTGGGCTATTCGACCATCGGCCAGAGCGCGCGGGAACTCGAAAATGTGCTGTTAAAGAACGGGCCCGTATCCCCCGTAAAGACCCGCGAAATTCTGGTGCGGCTGTCGCGACTTTTCTCGGAAGCATTGGAAGCCCATGCTCGGCAGACGGAGCCGTCTCCGAAAAGCCCGAACGGCCACGCTCCGGCGTCGGCTGAGCTGGCGCGCGTGCTGGCGGGAAAGAGATTCGCGCTGGTGGGTTTCACCGAGTCGGAATTATCGTTATTGTCGCCGGCGCTCGAAGCTTTCGGCGCTTTCACGCGTAGTCTGGCTAATACGAGCGCGCCTCCGGATGCCGAGTCCTTGCGCCCCTATGATGTGGTTATCGCAAACGCGGGCGCCGAATGGCGCTCAATTCCGGATTGGCATAAGCCCGTTCTGCTGATTGGTCCCAGGGAAAATCTGGTCAAACTCAACCAGCAGGCGCAGAACAGTTCCGGCGATTTTCTTTTTTCTCCGTGGACCCCGGAGGAGGCGGCCCTGCGGTCTTACCTGATCTGTTCGCGAGCTACTCAGACACCGCAGGCATCCGCATCACCGGCGACCACGGAAACACGCGTAGTGATCGCGGACGACGATCCCACCATTCGTGCCCTGGTGGAAGCTACGGTTCAGAACTCAGGCGTCGAGTGCCGCAGCGCGACCAACGGGGGCGAAGCGTTGGAGCTCATCCGGAGCTGGCAGGCGAGCGCCGCCGTGATCGACGTGAACATGCCGAACCTGAATGGCTTCGAAGTGCTCTCCGCTCTGCGCGAAGATCCGCAGACCCGCGGGGTGCGGGTGATCCTGCTCACGGCCCGCCAGCAGGAAACCGACGTCATCCGCGGCTTCGGATTGGGCGCTGACGATTACGTCATAAAACCCTTCAGCCCGATGGAATTGCTTGCGAGGCTGAAGCGGCTGCTCGGCAAGCAGTCGTGATCCGCCGGTCGATCTGGTTGCTTGCCGTCACCGTCGTCATGCTTCCCGCGTGTCTCGAGGCACAGGATCCGGAACACGACGCACAACGGTTGATCGCCCAAAGCCGTTTCAGCGAAGCGCGTGCAATTTACCAACAGCTTTCCGCCGATAACCGGGACAATATCGAATACCGCGTCTGGATCGCGCGTCTGTCGGCGTGGCTAGAGGAGTACGCCGCGGCCCTCGCAGGGTATGACGACGTATTGGCGAGCGAACCGGGCAACACCGAGGCGATGGTCGGGAAAGCGTACGTGTTCATTTGGCAGCGGCGGTATTCCGAAGCCGAGAGCATCCTGGCAGCCGCGCGGCAAACGGGTACGCAGAATTCCGAAATCGAAGTCGCTCTGGCCCGCTTGCATCACTATCAGGGGCATCACCGCGCCGCACGGACCCATGTGGATGCTGCTTTGCGTATGGACCCCCAGAATCAAGAGGCGCGGGATTTGCGCGCGGAAATCAATGTTCCGCTTTCCGTGGAGCTGCGAATCGGATATGGCCAGGATCGGTTCTCGTTCGCCGATCCAGGTCACATGGGTTATTTGAACGCTGCCTATATGGGAGAGACGAGCCGCTTCGGATTGCAATACGAAGAGTGGAGCCGCTTCGGTGACCGCACGCGAAGAGCGGGTTTCAATGTGGCGCACAACTGGAATGGCTGGTGGCTGCGCGGCGGAGGCATGTGGGGGCCGGGCGCCGTCGTGGTGCCGCGACGAGAATACACCGCGGGATTCGGCAGGGCGCTCAAGCGTCCGTGGGTCTTGGACGGCGACTACCGTTACCTGCGATTTCGCGACGCGGAAGTCCACCTGGCGGCTCCGGCCATCTCGTATTACTTCGCAAAACCATCCTGGGCCCAGGTCACCTTGTTCACCAGCTGGACCCGTGAAACGAACAAACAGGATTCAGATGCCCATCAGTCCTGGATGGCGCAATATTTCCACCAGATCGCGAAACCGATCGTGCTGCACGCCGGGTACGCGCGCGGCACCGAGAGTTTCGACGCTCTTTCGATCGACCGCCTCGGCGCCTTTCAAGCCAATACGTATTTTGGCGGCGCGGAAATCCGCATCCCGCCCAGCTATCCGACCAAGTGGTTCTGCGCCTATCAGGTACGCTCGAACAACTCGCGCCAGGCGAGTTTGGGCGTGAACCTCACGCTACGAAAGTGAGTCCCGAAGCCCGATCGCGCACCGCGGTTATCGCCAAGACGCTGACGTTCACCGGCGCATATGCGTTCGGTGTCGTCCTATTTCACCAGCTCTATTTGGCCTCGCGCGTCACCTCGCGAGAACTGTCGGCTGCCATATCGATCGCGGTCGTGCAGTGCGCGACCATTCTTGCCATGTTGACGTTTTCGTTTGTGGCGAAGCTCATCCGGCAGTTGCGCACCTCTCGCGCCGCGCGTGCAGAGCCTCAGATTCGTGAGTTGCTCGCGCTGCATGCCGCGGGAACCGACATTCGCGGGCGAATCCTGCTCATGAATCGGAGCGGCCGAGCGGCGCTCGAGGAGTGCCTGGTGGAATTTCTTCACATGGTGCGGGGTAGCGGCCGCGACGCGCTCTCCGAGCTGGCCGACGACCTTGGCTTCGTCGAATGCTGGCGCAAACAATTCCGGTCGCGAAACGTCACTCGCCGCAAGAGCACCATCGCCCGTCTGGCGCTGCTTTCACGCCGGTACGCGCGAAAAACGCTACAGGACGCCCTGACCGATGACGATGAATCGGTTCGTCTTCACGCCGCGCGGGCGATTCTCAAATACTGCGAACCCGGAGAAGCAGAAAAGGTCTTCGATGTGGCGATTCATGGCACGTTCGTCACCCGCATGATTTTGACGGAGGATTTGCGGCCGCATGTGCTGGAATTGGCCGCGGAGGCGATCCCGTCCGCGCTCGAATCCGGCGATACGGCATTCACACTGGCGGCGCTCGAAATGATGCGCGCCTGGGGTAAGTTCCTGCCGGTACGCGGCGTGTATCCGTTATTGCGGCATGCCGAGCCATCTCTGCGGGCAGCCGCGCTGCATGTCATTCCGCAGGTTGCTCAATCGTCCGGTCTGCATTTCGAGATCCTGCGCGCGCTCGAAGATCCGTCGGAGGAAGTGCGCTCCGCCGCTGCCCATGCCGCCGCGGCGATGGACATACGAGATGCCGTACCGGCGCTCGCGCGTCAATTGCACAATGACGGTCCGAAAACCGCATGGGTGGCCGGCCGAGCGCTGGCGGAGTTGGGCGCGGAAGGGCGCCAGATTCTGGAGCGCGAAACCATCACCGGATCGCCGGCCGTCGCCTCTGTGGCGCTCGAAGCTCTCGAGCGAATCCAAATTTCGCGGACCAGGACGGTCACTCCTTAATGAGCTGGTGGGCCGCGGTCGAGAGCACGTTCTATTTTTTCGAACGCACGATCATCCTGTACGTGGCCGCTATCAACAGCATCTACTTTCTGCTGATGGTGCTCGGATTCTTCGCCCTGCGGCACTATCGAGCGGGCTTGCGGCCCGAGGAGCGCTCGATACTGCTCAATTCGCCCATGCTGCCGGAGGTCGACATTCTCGTTCCGGCGTACAACGAAGCCAAGACCATCGTCGAGAGTGTAAAGGCTCTCCTGAACCTGCATTATGCGAATCATCACGTGGTCGTCATCAACGACGGCTCTAAAGACGAGACGCTGCAGATTCTTATCGAACAGTTTCATCTGTGCAGGTCCGCGCGGCGGCCGGACGGCGAACTACCGACCCGGCCGATTCGTGCCGTCTACCGCTCGAGAAGCCCGATTCGTCTGACCGTAATCGATAAAGAGAATGGCGGTAAGGCCGACGCTTTGAATGCCGGACTGAACGTCGCGCGGGGAACGCTGGTGGCCGCCGTGGACTCGGATTCCCTGCTCGAACCCGACGCCTTATCCAACGTGATCGAGCCTTTCGTTCAATATCCCGGGAGCGTGATCGCGTGCGGCGGCATCATTCGCGTGGTGAATGGGTGCTCGGTGGAACATGGCCGCGTGACGCGAATCGCGACGCCTCGCGCCATCATTCCGCTGTTCCAGACGGTCGAGTATCTGCGCGCATTCCTGGGCGGGCGCCTGGCGTTCAGCTTTTTGAATTGCCTGTTGCTGATATCCGGCGCGTTCGGAGTTTTCAGGCGGGATGCACTCGTCGAAGCAGGCGGATTTCTCATCACCACGGTCGGAGAAGACATGGAGCTCGTGGTCCGCCTGCATAAGCGCTGGCGCACGAAAGCGGCCGGCTACAGCATTTTTTTCGTGCCCGAACCGGTGTGCTGGACCGAAGTTCCCGAAAGCTGGCGGGTGCTCCATCAGCAGCGGAATCGGTGGCAACGCGGTACGGTCGAAACACTCGCCGCGCATCGGGATATGTTTTTCCGCCCCCGGTTCGGGGCGCCGGGCTTGTTCGCCATTCCTTACTTCGCCTTCTTCGAAATGCTGGGACCGGCCGTCGAGCTGGCGGGTTATCTGGTTACCGGTGTGGGCATGGCATTACGTCTGATCTCAGTTGAGATCGCCATATCATTTTTTGTGGTTTCGATTCTATTCGGAATTCTGCTGTCGATGAGCGCGGTGATGCTCGAAGAGTTTACGGTGCGCCGCTATCCGTCGATTGGGGATCTGGGACGGCTGCTGGGCGCGGCGGTACTCGAGAATTTCGGCTACCGCCAGGTGCTGGCCATCTGGCGAGTCCAGGGTGTGTGGGATGCGTTTCGGGGCAAGGCCGGCTGGGGCACGATGGAGCGCCGCGGATTCAAGCGGCGCACAGCGGCGGCGTAAACATCCGCTCGTACTATAATATGACCCATCCATTCATGACCACGCTCAGGATAGTTTTGCTCTCCTCCGTTTGTTTGTTGTTGCGCGCTCAACCGGGTGCGCCGGTCTTCAACGTGAAAGACTACGGCGCAACCGGCAAAAAGGCGGACGATGCGCTGCCTGCCATCCAGAAGGCCATCGAGACGTGCGCGCGCGCGGGCGGTGGAACGGTTTATCTGCCGGCCGGCCAATACACTTCCGGGCAGATTCGCCTGCGCAGCCACGTGCGGCTCTATATCGATTCCGGCGCCACGCTTTTCGCTTCACTCGATAGCCGCGCATTCGAAAAAGATAAAGCGGCGCTGATTTACGGCGAGGACCTGGAGAACATCACGATCGAAGGGCGCGGCACCGTGGACGGCCAAGCCACTTACGAATGGCGCACGCTCAACGATTTCGACGACGCGTACATTCGCGAAAACACGCTGCTGACGAAAGCGGCCGGGCGTCCACTGTTCCGATCGTTCCCCGGCGGTTTTCCGAAAGAAACCGTCTACCCGCGCCTGATCCTGCTGATGCGCTGCAAGGATGTCCGGATCGCCGGGCTGTCGTTTATCAAATCCCGAAGCTGGACCATTAATCCGTACGCCTGCGAGCGGCTGGTGATCGACGGCGTCTATATTTATTCGAGCCTGAAGGAGGCGGTGTGGGCCGACGGCATCGATCCGGATGGCTGCAAGGACGTACGCATCGCCAACAGCACGATAGAAACCGGCGACGACGCCATCGTGTTTTACTCTTCACCCGCCTGGGGACCGGCGCTGCCTTGCGAAAACATCACGGTCACCAACTGCCGTCTGTCATCGGCATCCAGCGCAATCAAGTTCTGCGATGGAAATTCCAACGCCATCCGCAAGGTGACGATAGACAACACGGTCATCACCAGCTCGAATCGCGGCATTGCGTTCATGGTCTTCGATGGCGGCATCGTCAGTGATGTGGTGCTGTCGAATCTGACCATCGAGTGCGTGCGCAATGACTGGTTCTGGTGGGGCGATGGCGATCCCATCCACTTCAACATCAAGCGGCGCAGCGAAGTCGACGGCACACCGCGGCAAAACGAGCCCAAGGCGGGCGTGATCCGCGACGTCATCATCCGCAACGTGATCGCGCGCGGCAAGGGGACCAGCGGCATCAACGGTCATCCCGATAGCTGGCTCGAAAACGTGAGCCTGGAAAACGTCAAGCTGTGGATTTCGCATGCGCCTGAATCACCGCTCGAGAAGGCGCAGCACGCCATGAAGGTTCGCTGGGCGAAGAATCTGAAGATCAAGGACGTCGAAATAAACTGGGACAAGCCGGAATCCGCCAAGTGGGAAAGCGCGCTTTACGTGCAGGACGTGAAGGGTTTCGAGCTGGAAGGTTTTTCCGGTAGACAGGCGAAGCTCGGCGCCGACATGCCGGCCGTGGTGCTCGACCAGGCGGAAGACGTCATCGTTCGCAACTCGAAAGCTCCTGAAGGGACGCAGGTGTTTGTGCGAGTGATCGGCGACAAGAGCCGGGGAATTTATCTGCTTGGCAACGATATGCTCAGGGCAAAGGTTCCGTACCGCGCGGATTCGGGTGCGCGCGCTGGCGAGGTGAAACTGGTGAACAATCTGGTTCGCTGAACCCCGCGTGGTCAATCGTCACACCGGGCGCGCCATTCTTCAGCGCAGTACGAAAATCATCCGGAAGAGCCAGCTTCGACAGCGTCTTGGGGTCGACTAGCACATAGACTGTTTCGGCCGTCGCGATAATTGCATCGTTGCCGGCGATACGAAATTCCGTCGCAATCGTGAACGACGTGTTGCCCAGATGCCTGGCCGAGACCGATATCTCTAGTACCTGGTCGAACCGGGCCGGCGCTTTCCATTCGAGGGTAAGCTTCACTAGTTGATAGTCGAGAGTGCCGTTCACCAGAGCTTCCGCAAAACCGATTCCGCGCAAAAACTCGATGGTCGCGAGGTCCACGTAGTCGGCGTACCGTGCGTTGAAAACCACTTTTTGCGCGTCACACTCGCCGTAGCGGACACGCAAATAGTAGCGGAAGGGAATGCTCATCGGGATTCACCGCAACTCGCCGACGCGGTGCAGCTTCATCAGATTCGTCGTGCCTTGCCGGCCGATGGGCTGGCCGGCCACAAACACCACGGCGTCTCCCGGATGCAGGTAGCCGCAGTCGATGAGCAGGTGATCCATCTGCGACATCATCTCGTCGGTCGATCCAACTTCCGGCGCGAGCACCGGAAAAACGCCGTAGTGAATCAGTAACTGCCGTGCGACCGTTTCATTTGGCGTAATGGCGTAGATGCAGACCGGCGGGCGATAGCGCGAAACGAGCCGCGCGCTGGATCCGCCGGCGGTAAACACTACAATGGCGCTGACGCGGGCGGCGCGCGCGGCGTGGTAGGCGGCATCAGCAACGATTTCGGCGTGAGTCGGATCCGGGCTTGGCGGCGGATCCTGGTATCCACGGCGCGCGATGGACGTTTCAGCCTCGTTGGCGATGCGCGCCATGTACGCGGCGGATTCGGCCGGAAACTTACCGGCGGACGTCTCGGCCGAGAGCATGACGGCGTCGGTGCCGTCGTAAATGGCATTGGCCACGTCGCTCACTTCGGCGCGAGTGGGTGTGGGATGTTCGATCATCGACTCAAGCATCTGGGTCGCGGTGATGACGAACTTTCCCCGACGCCTCGCACGCCGGATAATCGATTTCTGAATCGGCGGTACCTGTTCGAGCGCCATCTCGACGCCGAGATCGCCGCGCGCCACCATCACGCCGTCGGATTCATCCAGGATCTCCTCGATGTGAACCCACGCTTCGGGCTTCTCGATTTTTGCGATCACCCGCGCGGGATGCCGTCCGATGCGCTGGCGCAAAGCGGAAATATCCGCGGCCGAGCGCACAAATGAAAGCGCGACCAGATCGACGCCGGCAGCCAGGCCGAATTCGAGGTCTGAAAGATCCTTTTCAGTGAGTGACGGCGAGCTGACGCGAACGCCTGGAAGATTGATTCCCTTGTTGCTGCCCACGGCGCCGCCGGAAAGCACGCGGAACCGCACGCGCCTGCCATCGCTTTCGAGCGCCTCCAAAACCACGGCGCCATCGGCCAGCAGCACGCGGTTTCCCGGTTTCACATCCTTTGCGAAGTTTGGATAGGTCGTGGAGGCACGATCGCAATTGCCGACAATCGGTTCGGTCGTGATCACGAATTCCGCGCCGGTGGGAATCGCACATCCCTCAGTTTCGAATTTGCCGAGACGAATCTTCGGGCCACAAAGGTCGAGCAGAATCGCGATCTGCTTGCCGTCGTTCGCGGCCAGCGCGCGCACAGAGCGCATGCGGCGCTCGTGCTCCGGCTGCGAGCCGTGCGAAGCGTTCAACCGAAACACGGAAACGCCCGTAGCAATCATCTGGCGCTGCACCTCAGGCGCATCGCTCGACGGGCCTAGCGTGGCCACAATTTTGGTGTTCGGCATGAGGACGGGTTACCATGACCATTCTGACACCATGCCGCTGTACCAAATCATCGTTCTCGCCATCATTCAGGGGATTACGGAATTTCTGCCAATCAGCAGCACGGCACACCTGGCGCTCGCGCCGTGGCTGCTTGGATGGACCGACCCCGGATTGACGTTCGATATTGCGCTGCATCTGGGCACGCTCCTGTCGGTGCTGGTGTACTTTTTCCGGACATGGCTGCAGGTGATCGCGCAGGGATTCGGCATCCGGTACGGCGATGACGAGATGCTGCGGCAGAATCCGCGCCTGCTGTGGCTGATGGCGATCGGTTCGCTGCCCGTCGGTTTTTTCGGCTTCATTTTCGGCAGGCAGGCCGAGACCACCTGGCGAAATCCCTTTGTGATCGGCACGATGCTGATCGCCGTCGGGGTGCTGATGTGGATCGGTGAACGGGCGGGTACGCGTAAGAAAAACCTGGGTGACGTGACCCTCGGGGATTCGGTTGCCATCGGAACCGCGCAGGCGCTGGCCATCGTGCCAGGCACATCGCGCAGCGGAATTACCATCACGGCGGGATTATTTCGGAATTTAGATCGTGTGGCAGCGGCGCGATTTTCCTTCCTTCTGGCCACGCCGGCAATAGCGGCGGCAGCGGCTAAAGCCTTCTACGACCTGGCGAAACACGGGGGCATTCCGGCCGAGATGCAGCTTCCTTTCGTGCTTGGAATCGTGCTGAGCGGCCTGTCGGGCTTCGCTGTAATTGCATTTTTCCTGCGATTCTTACAGCGCCACGGACTTCTTTTCTTCATTTACTATCGAATCGTTTTTGGCATAATAGTGATTGCTCTGGCTGCTTCCCGTCCGCCACCGGGATGAAGCTCTTATCGCCGACTGAGTCCAAACGCTTGAACGAGGTCACGGGATTCGTGTTCCTCGCCGCCGGCCTGTTTGTGCTCTTCAGCCTGGCTTCCTATCGAACTTACGATCCCTCGTGGAACACTGCCGCCGGATCTGCGCATCCGCAGAACCTCGCCGGCTATGTAGGTTCTTATCTTGCGGACATGCTCCTGCAGATTTTCGGGCTTGCGGCATTGTGGTTTCCAGTCTGCGCGTTTCTGCTGGGCTGGAAGTGGATCCGTTCGGAGTCGATCGAATCGCCCGGAGTGAAGCTGGCGGGTTTCGCGCTGCTCGGCTTCAGCACCTGCGCCGCATTTGAACAGATGCCTCGCATGACGATCCTTGGGCTCCCGGCGAGCGGCCTATCGGGCATGATCATCGGGCGCACGCTGGTCGCAACCATGAACCGTGCGGGCGCGGCGATTCTGACAGCGACGGCGCTCGTCGTTTCGATCTACCTGGTCTCCAAATTTACGCTTTCGAAACTGAACGATTGGTTCGCCGGCCCGCTCGCCCTTGTGCGCGCGGTGTCGAAGCGGTTGCAAGTCTGGCTCAAGGAGCGCCGCCGCGGGCAAATCGAAGCCGCCCGCGAGAAAGCGCGCGCCCGGGCCGAAGCGCGGGAAGCTGGCCGTGCGGCCTCTGCCGAGCAGGCAGTTCTTTTCGAGCCGGAGGTTCGAGAGCCGGCAAAGCCCGCCGCCAGGCCCGCGCGCACCGCCGACGATATTCCCATCTGCCCGCTCGAACAACAGGCCGCGCCTGAACACACATCGCGCGCC
>Ga0070696_100000943_pt1 | contig 18859 bp, 16 predicted proteins | sample KBSK1253metaG_FD_65474 | JGI IMG/M metagenome (GOLD analysis project Ga0070696, IMG submission 65474) | Corn, switchgrass and miscanthus rhizosphere microbial communities from Kellogg Biological Station, Michigan, USA - KBS K1-25-3 metaG | ecosystem: Host-associated > Plants > Roots >... | reverse complement strand
GTCCGACGATAGACATGGCGAGAACCCAGAAGAGCCCGAAGACCGTGAAGCCGTCTGGAATCAAATAGTGCTGCAAGTCCGTGAGCGCCACGCCGAGGAGAATGGTGCCGAACATCGCTACCCGGAGCGCCGTCAGCGAAAGGCCCCAATGATTGAAGCACGCCATCCAACCGAGCGCGGTGATCAGCTCGACCACCGGATACTGAATCGAGATCGGCTCGTCGCAACACCGGCAGCGCGCGCGGAGCGCGAGCCAGCTCACCAACGGAATGTTCTCGTACCACGCGATCTGATAACCGCAGCGCGGACACTTGGATCGCGGCCGCATTACCGACTGGTCTCGGGGCCAGCGTGCGACGCACACGTTGACGAAGGAGCCCACCGCGGCTCCCACGATGAATGCATACAAACCGACGAGCGGATCAGTCACCGGCCGAGCAGGTAAAGGAGGATGCCGGTCGCGACAGCAACGTTGAGCGACTCGACGGCTGGATTGATGGGAAGAGCGATGGTTCTGTCCGCCCGCGCGCGGGTCTCGCTCGAGAGGCCGGCGCCTTCGTTGCCGACGACAAGAGCTACCCGTTCGGGGGGTCGAACCAAAGAGGCCGCCTCACCTGCCGCATCCGCCGCAAAGAGCTTCGTTCCTGAACGTTCCAGGAACGTGTCGACCTCAGCCCAGGTAGAAGAAAAAGCGGGGTGATGAAAGTGAGCGCCCATCCCGCTACGGACGACTTTGGCGTTCCAGAGGTCAACAGTTCCCGGGAGCGTAATTGTGGCCACCGCGCCGAGTGCGGCGGAAGTGCGCACGATTGCTCCGACGTTGCCGGGGTCCTGGACAGCGTCGAGCAGGAGCAAAACACCTTTCCAACCATCGCTGAGGTCGTCGAACGAGCGATGCGGGACTTCAGCGACGGCAATAACTCCTTGGGGCGACTCCGTTTCGGCTGCGGATCCGAACTCGTTCGCGGCCACGTCCTCGACGTGGACGCCACGCGATCGCAAGGAATCCGCGAGCGCGGCGCCGCGCGGCGCTTCCATGAGCTGCGGTGCGATCAACGCCCCCTTGATTGAAAGTGGCGACCGCAGCAGTTCTTCAACCGCGCGAACGCCTTCCGCAACGAAGAGCTCGTGCTTTTCTCGCGCTTTGCGTCGCTTCAGGTCGCGAGCCAGAGTCAGAAGTTTCAAGTTGAAAATGGCCTTGGGGGGAATGGCTCTTGCCACCATGCGTTTAACACTTCGCAGCTCAACGGGTGCTCAATTATGAGACAGCTCTTATTCGGTATGATGGTGGTGGTGTCGACGGCTGCTTGCGGCGTCTCGACCCAGCAGGAAGTCCAGATGGGCCAGGAGTATTCGGCTCAGATCAACGCGCAGCTTCCCATCGTACAGGACGCGGAGATCAACCGCTACGTCAACGTCCTTGGCGACTCGATCGCGAACCTCGCCGACGCTCGGGGCCTCGACTACCACTTTTTTGTGGTGAATGCGGCCGAGGTCAACGCGTTCGCGGTGCCCGGCGGATTCGTATACGTCAATCGCGGCCTGATCGACCGCACTCAGAATCTCAGCCAGCTCGCCGGCGTGCTCGGCCACGAAATCGGACATGTCGTCCGGCGTCACTCCGTCAAACAGATGGAGAAAGCTCAGGGTGCCAATATCGGAGTCGTGCTCGGCTGCACGCTCATCAACATCTGTAACAGTCAGGCGGCTGCCGCGGCCATCAACATCGGCGGCAGCGCGCTGTTCGCGAAGTTCAGCCGTGATGACGAACGCGAGGCCGACGCCGAGGGCGTGAAGAATGTGGTCCGCGCCGGAATCAGCCCCAAGGGGATCCCGGAGATGTTCCGGATTCTGCTCGCAGAGCAGTCGAGCAATCCCGGCGCCGTCGCGGGATGGTTCGCGACACACCCCGGCGAAGAGGAGCGGATTCAGGAGACCGAGGCGCTGATCGCCCAGTACGATCCCGCGATCCTTCGCACGCTGACGACGAATACGTCCAATTACAGCGCGTTCAAGGCACGGGTACGGTCGCTGCCGGCTCCGACGACCGCGTCGAGTCGATAGGCCTAGAGTTTCGAAACGATTCCGCGGACCAGTTGCTGTAATTGAGCGGCGACCTTCGCCGTCGTCTCGAGCACTTCATCATGAGTGATCGGGGCGGCGGCGAGACCGCATGCAAGGTTGGTCACGCAACTGAATCCCAGCACGCGCATCCCCAACGCCCGCGCGACGATGACTTCCGGCACCGTGGACATACCCACGGCATCCGCGCCTAAACGAGCCAGCATCTCGACTTCGGCCCGCGTCTCGTAGCTCGGCCCGAGAAGCCCGAAGTACACGCCGGAGGCGAGCGCGAGACCCTGCTCCGCCGCGACGCGCCGCGCGAGATCGCCGAGCTCGCGGTCGTACGGCTCAGACATGTCCGGAAAACGTACGTCGCCCGGCTCCAGGTGGCCGATCAAAGGATTCCGGAACATGAAGTTGACATGATCTTCGATCAGCATCACGGTGCCCGGCTCGAGCGAAGGACTCACCCCGCCCGCGGCGTTCGACACGATCAGTGTGGACGCGCCGAGCGCATGAAGCACGCGCACGGGAAATCCCGCGAGCGCCGCATCGTGGCCTTCGTACATGTGGAATCGACCGGACAACGCGATGGCCGGTGTACCGCCCAAGGCGCCGGCGATGATCTCTCCCGCGTGACCTACGACGGTGGCGCTGGGGAATCCCGGCACGTCGCGATACGGGATGCGCACGGGCCGATCGATCCCCCGCGCGATTCCGCCGAGGCCCGAACCGAGAATTATTCCGACGCGCGGCGCTCCGCCGAGCTTCGGCGCGATCGTGTCGGCCGCCGCGCGTGCAGCGGCGGCGCCATAGGGCGACGTCACGGCGCCGCCCCCTCGAGGAGCTTCGCGATTTCGGTGCGCGCGCGCGCCATCATCGTCTGCCGATCCGGCCACGGAAAAAAGGCGCTCTCGAAAGAGTTGAGCGCCATGGTCGCGAGCTGGTGGAGCGAGAAGCCGAGATCCGTCGCGGCGTGCGCGTATTCGTCCGTCAGCGTCGTCGCGCTCATCAGTCGGTTGTCGGTGCTGAGCACCACGTTGAGCCCCGCGTCGTAGTACTGCCGCAGCGGATGGCTCGCGTACGAGCCGGCGACTCGCGTCTGCACGTTGCTCGTGAGGCAGATCTCGATGGGGATGCGTCTGTCATTGACGTATTCGAGCAACGCTTCGTCCTCGAACAGCCGGGTGCCGTGTCCGATACGATCAGCCCCGCAGGCGTGCACCGCTTCGCGGATGGAGTGTCCGCCGTCCCCTTCACCCGCGTGGCAGGTACAAGCCATGTCGTGTGAGCGCGCGTGCTCGAACGCCCTGGCGTGCGTCGACGCCGGATTGCCGCGCTCGGCGCCGGCAAGATCGAATCCCGCCACGCCGCGGTGCTTGAACGCGACGGCGAGCCGCGCGAGCTCGAGCGACGATTCCGGTGATCGATCCCGAAGCGCCGTTACGATCACACGCCCGATGACACCATGGTCCTTCTCGGCGCGAGCCAGTCCGCGGATCGCCGCCTCCACCACTTCTTGGGGCGTCAGGCCGTGTTTCACGTTCAGCACGGGCGCGAATCGCGCTTCGAGGTACCAGACGCCGTCTCTGTGGGCATCCTCCCCGAGCTCATAGGCGATGCGCTCGATCGCCTCGGCGTGTTGCATCACGGAGAGCGTCACTTGAAAGCGGGCCAGGTAGTCCTCGAGGTTGCGCGCGTCGCGCACGGTCATGAACTCGCGCATCGCTGCCGCGTCGGCCCGGGGCATCTGGACGCCATACTCCTTGCCGAGATCCAGGAGCGTCTGCGGACGGACCGATCCGTCCAGGTGACAATGCAACTCCGCTTTGGGGAGCCGCCGGAGTAGCTCGCGATCGACCGTGCTCACGCGCTCAAGGGCTCCGCGTGTCGGTGAGCGGCGGACGATTTGCGACCGTACGGTAAATGGAGCCCGCGTGCGCTGGTGAGTCGAAGGCGATGGGCAGCCCGCGGCTGTCGGTGATGACGCGTTTCCCGCTGGAAACCGCGTCCGCCTCGCCGGCCTGCCAGGCGCGGATGCAGTCCAGCGCGGTGGCTCCGGCGCTCACATCCACGGCCGTGGCGTTCACGAAAACGCGCAAACTGCTCGTCATGGAGCTCGCGGGCGGTCGAAGGGAAGTCTTCGCATGGAGCGATACACCGCGTCGGCGATGCTGTCCGGCTCGATCCGCCAATTGGGCTGGAAGTAATCCTCCGAGCGCAGCGCGCTTCTTCGCCGAACTTCATCGACCAGTAGTTGCCGGATCACCTGCTGTTGGTCGTACACCACTCGGGCGCCGCGCAGCATGGCGTAGCCGCCGCCACCCACCTGGCGGTAGTCGTTGAGCGCCATGGTGAACGAGTCGGCGTCGGCCACCGGCCGGCGATTCGCTCCCAGCGTCGATAGTCTAGTGATGCGCGACCCGACCGGTTTCGAAATGTCGATCGTGTAGTCGACTCCCTGCACGATATCGAAGTTGAACCCGGGTACTGCCGAATTGATGAGCGAATCGGGATGCCCGACGCCACGAAAGTATCGCGCGCTGAACTCCAGGTAGTCCCGAAGCTGCTTCCCGGAGATCTTGACCGCCCGCAGAACATTGTTGTCGTAGGGGTACAGCTCGGCCATATCGGCCATCGTGATCGCGCCTGGACCGAACGCCGCGTTCAAATTGAACGCCGCCGTCGACGCCAGATCCGTCCCGGCTACGCGCCGTTCGACCTCGAGCACGAAGTCGATGATCGGGGTATCTCGGACGCGCGCCGAATCGGCTCGCCAAGCCGTCGAGGTCGTTCCGATTGGCGACGTCACATACTGCAAGGTACGCGCGTGAGCTTCAGCGGTCGCTTGAAGCACGTCGGCCTGCTCCCGACGTCCCCCGCCCCGAGCCGTGACCACGCGCGCGACCTTGTGCAGAATTCTCCATGCGGAGCCCTGCCGCGCAACGCGCAGGCGCGCGATCGACAGGCTCCCCGCCCAATTGCGCGGCTGCGTCAGCAACACGCCGCCAATGATCGTGTCGGCGAGCTCCTTGTGCGTGTGGCCGAAAACGACGACGTCGATGCCAGCTACTTCTCGCGCGACGCGAGCACTGACGTTCTCGCTTGGCAATCCTGTGGCGACGGTGTCGTAGGACGATGGCTCATCGAGCCCGGAGTGCAGCACCACGATGACGACGTCCGCGCCTTTCGCTCTGGCATCGGCAACGGCGGCGCGCACGTTGGGAACGATGTCGCGGACGTCGACGCGCCCCTGAAGCTTGTCACGGTCCCAGATCATCGACCCCGGAGTGGTCGCGCCGACCACAGCCAGCCGTACTCCTGAACGGGTGATCATCACCCAGGGCGTGTAGGCGTGACTCCCGTTCGGGAGGAATACGTTGGACGCGATGAAGGGAAACCTCGCCTGAGCGATGGCGCTGTTGAGATAGGACAGGCCGTAGTTGAACTCGTGATTGCCGATCACGGCCGCGTCATACTTCGCGGCGTTCATCGCCGCGATCACGGGGTTCGGCAGCGTCGAATCGCGGAGCGCCGCGCCGGTGATCGGCGTGCCCTGCAGATCGTCGCCCGCGTCCACCAGGACGACGCGATCGGGATTCGCCGCGCGCAGCGAGTCGACGATGGTGGCGATCCGAGACAGGCCACGCGCCGTATCAGCCGCGTTCCGGAAGTAGTCCCAGCCGCGCAGCCAGCCGTGAACGTCCGTGGTCGCCGCGACGATCAAGTCCAAGGAGTCCGCGATTCGCGGCGGCGTGACCGGGGGTGGGGAAGCGGGCGCGGCGCCGAATCGGCCACACGCGAGCGCGCCGACGATGGCGAGAATCCACCATAAAGGCCTCCGCATGGGCCAAAGCTAGCGACGATAGCGTGCCCCGCACCAAGCAATCAGCTTTCGCTCCGATGAGACCACTGATCCTCGGCATCGCCGGCGGGACGGGCTCCGGCAAATCCACCGTCGCGCGAAAGGTCGCGGCCGCGCTCGACGCATCGTCGGTCGCGTTCATCGACATGGATGCGTACTACAACAACTACTCGCATCTGCCGATGGAAGAACGACGCCGCATCAACTGGGACCACCCCAACTCGTTCGATTGGGATCTGCTGCAGTCGGATCTTCAGGATCTCGCCGCGGGAAAGTCGATCGAAAAGCCGGAGTACGACTTCGTTTCGCATTTGCGACGCCCCGAGCGCGTGCACGTGCCGGCGGCGGACGTCGTCGTCGTGGACGGTATTCTGCTCCTCGCCGACGATCGGATCCGCGACCTGTTCGACGTGAAGGTGTTCGTGGACACCGACGCGGACATCCGCCTCATACGACGGCTGCGACGTGATCTCGGGGAGCGCGGGCGCCCGCTCGAAGAGATCCTCGATCAGTACCTGACCACCGTCCAGCCGATGCATCTCGAGTTCGTCGAGCCCAGCAAGCGCTACGCGGACGTCATCGTCCCGCGCGGCGGTCACAACGAGGTCGCGATCGCGATGATCGTGGCGAAGATTCGCCACCGCGTTTCTATATCCGAACCAGCGCGGCGAGGATGAAGTAGCTGACCGCCGCCATCAGCGCGGCGGCGGGAATCGTGAGGATCCAGGCCCACACGATGCGGCCGGCGATGTCCCAGCGAACCGCACGCGCGCGAATCGTGGCTCCGACGCCGACGATCGATCCGGTAATCGTGTGCGTCGTGCTCACGGGTATTCCGAAACGGGTGGCGAGCAGAATGCTCAGCGCGCCGCCGGTTTCGGCGCAGAAACCGCCGACTGGACGGAGGCGTGTGACGCGGGAGCCCATCGTATGCACGATGCGCCAACCGCCGAAGAGCGTGCCGAGCGCGATCGCCGTGTAGGCGGTGATCTCCACCCAGTACGGAATCGTGTCGGCGCTGGCGACGTGCAGGTGTCGCAGGAAGCCTGTCTCCGAGGCGAACAGGCTTTGCGTCGATACGAGCAATCCCACGATGATGCCCATGGTTTTCTGAGCGTCATTGCCGCCGTGCGATATCGAGAAGGCCGCGGAGCTGACGAGCTGGGCGTGTCGGAAAAAGCGATTGGCCCGGCCCGGCGTCGTCCAACGGAAGATCCAGGTCACCATGATCATGAGCACTGATCCCAGCACCATTCCGATCAGCGGCGACAGCACGATGAACGACAGCGTCTGGATCCACTTCGTGCCCCAGATCAGCGCGGCAATACCAGCTTTCGCGACGGCCGCTCCGGCGTATCCGCCGATGAGCGCGTGCGAGGAGCTCGAGGGGAGCCCGTAAAACCAGGTGAGCAGGTTCCAACTGATGGCGCCCAGGAGACCGCCCAGAATCACGTTGGGATCGACGATCTTCACATCGATCATCCCGCTCCCGACCGTCTTGGCGACCGCCGTTCCGACCGTGAAGGCCGCGGCGAAGTTGAAGAAGGCTGCCCAAACGACCGCTTGCAGCGGGCTGAGCACCCGCGTTCCCACGATCGTCGCGATGGAGTTCGCCGAATCGTGGAAGCCGTTGATGAAATCGAAGACGAACGCGATCGCGACGATCGCGATGATATAGGGGATCACGCGTTCTTGAGGGAGATGCTCTGCAGGACATGCACGATGCCCATGCAGCTGTCGATCGTTTCCTCGAGAGTGTCGTACATCTCCTTCCAGCGAATCACGTCGAGGGGATCGGGCTTCCCCTGAAAGAGCTCGCCGACCGCTTCGTGATAGATCGCGTCGCCCTCTTCCTCGATCCGCTTCACCTCGATCGCGGACGCGTTCACTTGTTTCGGCCGCTTGACGCCATTGACGCCGCGTTGAATGTGCTGCGTCGCCTCCACCAGGAGGGCCGCGAGCTTGCGAGCAGGTTCGCGAACCTGCATGCCGATGTGCAAACGCTCCGCTCGGCGCGCCGTCCCGTCGAGTAGGTCCATCACGTCGTCGAGCCGCTTGGCCAACTCGTGGATGTCTTCGGGATCGATCGGGGTGACGAAGCTGCGATCGATCCGCGTGTTGATCTCGTATGTGAGCTGATCGGCCTTGTGCTCGATGTCTTTGATCTGGCGGACTTTCTCCGCCAGCTGAGCAGGATGTTCGAACAAATCTTTCAAGAGGGCCGACGCGGTCGTCAGATGTGACGCGAGCTCGTCGAAGAGCGAAAAGAATTCCTGATCGCGTGGGATGAGGCGTCCGAGCAGCATGAGTTATGACGGAAGCAGATGTGAGTACTGCGTGTCGTGGAGCAACTTACGCTTGGCCACAAGTACAGGGTTCTCGAACAGCTTCACCAGCGCCGCGCCCGCGACGAAGCCACCGACGTGAGCCCAGACCGCCACCCCGCCAGTGATCTCGGGATTGAGCGGGGAAAGCTGGGGGAGCGCCGCGATCAATTGCCAGCCGAACCACCACAGCAACGCCATCCATGCTGGAACCGGAATGACGCGGATGAAGATGATGAAGAAGAAGAGAATGTTCACGCGCGCATGCGGGTACAGCACCAGGTAGGCCCCCAGGATGCCAGAGATCGCGCCGGAGGCACCGACGGTCGGAACTGGTGAGGCGGGTGAGGTCAGGACGTGCACCCCGGCGGCAACGACTCCGCAGAGCAGATAGAACACCAGGAATCGGCCCGGGCCCATGCTGTCTTCGATGTTGTTGCCGAAGACGTAGAAGAACAGCGCGTTGCCAAGGATGTGTCCCCAGCTCCCGTGCAGGAACATGGAGGTGATCGGCGTCAGCCAGTTGATCGACTGATTGTCAACGCGGCAGGCCAGGCCTTCGCCGATGGGAACGGCGAAGCCGATGGGTCGCGTGTGGAGCAGCTCGGCAGGGACCATTCCGAGGTTGCAGACGCTCGCGGCAAGCCGCAGTTCTTCGAACCCCGCCCCCTGCACGAAAATCCAGGTCGCGAACATCGCACCGAGGATGGCCCAGGTCATCCAGGGGGTATGAAGGGTCGGATTGTCGTCGCTGATGGGGATCATCAGACTGCCGGATTGAGGTGTGGGGCCGGGGGTATGGGCAGTCTCACACCCCAAACCTCAAACCGCAGACCGGTTTTCCTGCCAAAGTGGCGGAGACTGCGGGTCTCGGACTTGCCGCCAATCACGGGCCGGATTCTCTCACACACAACTCGAGGACGCAATGGCCGACAAAGTCATCGGTATCGATCTGGGAACCACGAACTCCGTCGTCGCCGTGATGGAAGGTGGTGACCCGGTCGTTATTCCGAATGCGGAAGGGGGACGGACCACGCCATCCGTAGTGGGCTTCACCAAGGACGGTGAACGACTCGTCGGTCAGGTCGCGAAGCGTCAAGCGGTCACCAACCCACAGAACACCGTTTTCTCCATCAAGCGCTTCATGGGCCGGCGCATGACCGAGGTCCAGGACGAGATCAAGCGCGTTCCGTACAAGGTTGTCCCTGGTCCAAACGACATGGCGATGGTCGAGGTGCAGGGCAAACGGTACTCGCCGCCCGAAATCTCCGCGATGATCCTGCAAAAGATGAAGCAGACCGCGGAGGACTACCTTGGCACCAAAGTTACTCGCGCCGTCGTGACTGTCCCCGCGTACTTCAACGACGCACAGCGACAGGCGACCAAGGACGCCGGCAAGATCGCCGGCCTGGACGTACTCAGAATCATCAACGAGCCCACCGCCGCGGCGCTGGCGTACGGCCTCGACAAGAAAAAGGACGAGAAGGTTGCGGTGTTCGACCTGGGCGGCGGCACCTACGACATCTCGGTGCTCGAGCTGTACGAGGTCGAAGGATCGCGCCAGTTCGAGGTCAAATCGACCAACGGCGACACGCACCTGGGCGGTGATGACTTCGACCAGCGCGTGATCGACTGGATCGTCGCCGAGTTCAAGCGCGATCAAGGCATCGACCTGTCGAAGGATCCCATGGCGCTCCAGCGCCTCAAGGAAGCCGCCGAGAAGGCGAAGATGGAGCTGTCGACCACGATGTCGACGGACATCAACCTTCCCTTCATCACCGCGGATGCGAGCGGGCCGAAGCACCTCCAGTACACACTTTCCCGCTCCAAGTTCGAGCAGCTGGTCGATGACCTGATCCAGCGCACGATTCCGCCGATGGAGCAGGCTCTCAAGGACGCCGGGTTGGATCCGAAGAACGTCGACGAGGTCCTGCTGGTCGGAGGCTCGACTCGAATTCCGAAGATTCAGGACATCGTCAAGAAGTTCTTCGGCAAGGACCCGAACAAGGGCGTGAACCCGGACGAAGTCGTGGCGATCGGTGCCGCGGTTCAGGGCGCCGTGCTCACAGGGGAGCAGAAGGACGTGCTGTTGCTCGACGTCACTCCGCTCTCGCTGGGCATCGAGACGCTGGGCGGCGTGATGACGGTGCTCATCCCGCGAAACACGACCATCCCGACGAAAAAAACCGAGACCTTCTCCACGGCCGACGATAGCCAGACGCAGGTAGAGATTCACGTGCTGCAGGGCGAGCGTCCGATGGCGCGCGACAATCGAACCATCGGGAAATTCCAGCTCACCGGCATTCCGCCGGCACCTCGCGGCGTGCCCCAGATCGAGGTCACCTTCGACATCGACGCGAACGGGATTCTGCACGTCTCCGCGAAGGACAAGGCGTCTGGCAAGGAGCAGAAGATCCGCATCGAGGCATCCAGTGGGCTGTCCGATGGCGACATCGACCGCATGGTGAAGGAAGCGGAGAAGAACTCGAGCGAGGACAAGCGCAAGCGCGAGGAGATCGACGCCCGCAACCGTCTCGACTCGATGACGTACGAGGTCGAGAAGAACGCGAAGGAGTGGTCGGACCGGCTGCCGACGGAGCTCAAGACCAAGCTGGACAGCTCCGTCGAGCGCGCCCGGAAAGCGCTGCGCGGCGACGACATCAACGAGATCAAGGCCGCGCAGGAAGAGCTGTCAAAAACCTTCGCGGAAGCCGGCCAGTCGTTCTACGCGCAGAATCAGGCGCCGCCAAGTGACGCCGGCGCAGCGGGCCCTGAAGGTGCCGCGCAGGGCGGCGCGCAGGGATCGACTGGTCAGACCGGCGCGAAGCCGGAAGACGTGGTCGAGGCCGACTACGAGATCGTCGACGAAGGAAAGAAGTAAACCAGCGATACGACTCTTGGTGTCGTACATCCGGCGGCTGCAACATTGGCGCAGCCGCCGGAGTATTATTTCTAGGACAGAGGAAACGGAGTCCCTCACATCATGAAGAAACTCGCACGCGCGCAGCTCTTCGCTGCCGTCCTCATAGCATTTGCATCCGGACTGATCTTCGCATCCGGCTTCGATCTGACAAAGATCAGCTGGGCACAGACGAAGACCCCTTCGACGGCGTCCAAACCCACAGCCGCCGAAGTCAAACCGCTGGAGGAGACGGGCCAGGCGTTCGAAGCCATCGCCGAGCACGTCACCCCCGCCGTCGTATCGATCGAAGCGGAGCAGCTCGAGGCGCGTCGCAATCCGCAGCAACAGCGCCGCAACATCCCGCCCGGGATGGAAGATTTCTTCCGCCAGTTCGAGCAGCAGGATCCGCAACCGCGCAGCGGCACCGGATCCGGCTTCATCGTGACGCCGGACGGTTACATCATGACCAACAACCACGTGGTCGCGAACGCGGACCGCGTCACGGTCACGCTGCTGGACAACCGGAAGTTCCCCGCGAAGGTGATCGGCCGTGATCCCACGACCGACGTCGCGGTGATCAAGGTGGACGCGTCGGGACTGCCGACCGTGGCACTGGGTGACGACAGCAAATCACGCGTGGGACAATGGGTCGTCGCGATCGGAAACCCTCTGGCGCTCCAGTTCACGGTGACCGCGGGCATCATCAGCGCGAAGGGCCGCAGCCTCGGCAACCTGCTCGGCACCCGATATTCGATTCAAGACTACATCCAGACTGACGCCGCCATCAATCCCGGCAACTCGGGCGGTCCGCTCGTCAACATTCGCGGCGAAGTGATCGGTATCAACAGCGCGATCGCGAGCAACACGGGGTACAACGCCGGGTATGGCTTTGCGGTGCCCATCACGCTGGCCAAGCAGGTCATGGACGACCTGGTCAAGTTCGGCCGGGTGCGTCGCGCGGTGCTGGGCGTCGCGATCGCCGAAGTAGAACCAGCCGATGCACGCGCCGCCGGCCTCAGCGAGATCCGCGGCATCAAGGTTCAATCGTTCGATCCGCCCGAGGACAGCCCGGCCAAGCGCGCGGGGCTCGAGGTCGGCGACGTGATCATCACGGCCCAGGGTCAGCGTGTGAATCGTGTGTCGGAGCTGCAGCGCGTCATTCGCGGCTTCAAGCCGGGTGACGTGGTCGACATCGAGGTGATGCGGTTCGGCGACAAGAAAGCCTTCCGCGTTCGCCTGGGCGAGCCGCCCGCGGTAGCGGACGATCAGGTCGCATCAGCCGATCGTGGAACCGTGGAGCCGACGAGAGCTGGCGAGCGGAGCTACGACCGCATCGGCATCACGGTGCAGCCGATCACCGAAGAAGTCGCCAGCGCGCGGCAGGTGAACGACGAATTCCGCCGCGGTCTGCTCGTCACAGCGGTGAACATCCGCGGTCCGGCGTATCGCGAGCTATTCGCGAACTCGGACGTGATCGTGCGGTCGCTACATCCCGTGCGCAAGGAAATTCGATCCGCCTCGGACCTCGAATCGGTGGTGCGTTCGCTGAAGAGCGGCGACGTCCTGTCGCTCGTGGTCGCAAATCTTCAGGGCCAGCCGCAGACCACCCGCGTGGTGACGCTAGCCATTAACTAGGTGGTTGGTGGTTGGTGATAGGTGGTGGGTGGTGGGTGGTGGGTGGTTGGTGGTGGGTGGTTGGTGATCGGTGATAGGTTTCTCCCTAACACCAACCACCGACCACCCATCACCTTTTTCATACGCGGGAGTGGCGGAACTGGCAGACGCGCAGGACTTAGGATCCTGTGCCGCAAGGCTTCCGGGTTCGACTCCCGGCTCCCGCATGAACGCATACAAAAAACGGCGGGCAGAGCGTCGAGCTCTGTCCGCCGTTCGACCACCTCGGTTTAGTGCCAGGTGAATCCGAGACCAACCTGGAACAGGTTGGCGTTGAGCTTCTCGCCCGTCGATGAGCCGTTCACTTTCGCCTTCGCGCCAACGGTGGACACATAGCTCGCGTACGGCGTGAGAGAAAAATTCTTCCCGACGCGGTAGTCGTATCCGAGTCCAAAGCTGATTGCGAGTCCCGAGGATTCGAGCTTGACGGTGAATGTTGGATCCTTCACCTCGTCCTCGATGCTGCCGACCCCGAGACCGCCCTTCACATAGAAGCCTCCCGTCGCCTCCGGATACCAGAGCGCTGTCCCGGTGACGAATCCGATGGTGACGTGATCGGTCGTACCCTGATCGTCAAAGCTCTTGTCCCATCCTTCGAGCTCACCGGCGAGGATCAGATTGGGGCGAACGGCGCCTCCGATGCGCAAATAGCCGGAGCCGGCGTTCTCGCGATCGGTGGTGCAGCCGCTGCAGGAGATTCCCGCTGAACCGAGCCCCACACCGAAGCCGATCGTGAACCCATCACGTGTCTGTGGCTTCGATTGCGCCATCACCCCTGAAGCAGCCGTGAGCGCCAACGCCACTGCCGCGATCGCCGAACGCATACACTGACCTCGTTGAAAGAGTAGGTGCCAAGCGCGCGCATTGCGCGCGGCTAACACCAAGGACGCGCGCGTCGACCTGGAGTTTCGAAGTGACGGTCTTTGCTAAGACGGCCTCGCGTCGACACCTGCACCAGAACGTCGGGGACTTCGCGGCTGTGGCTTGGAGCCGCCGTTAGCTTTCCTCCACAATGCAGATCGACATCAAGACCAAGAAGAGCGAAGGGGTCGAGCGTCTCCTCGAGGTGTCCGTGCCGGTGGAAGCCGTTCAGGAAGCCGAGGAGCAGACGGCACGCCGGTACGCCTCGAGCGTTCGCCTGCCGGGATTCCGTCCCGGCAAGGCGCCAACCGCGTTGGTACGGAAGCGATTCAAAGATGCAATCCGGCAGCAGACGCTCGAATCGTTGCTGCAGGAGGCCTATCAGGAAGTCGTGACGCGCGAGCACCTCAAGGTTGCGGCGACCCCCCACCTTCACGACGTCCGCTTCGACGAAGGCAAGCCGCTGGTGTTCGATCTTCACGTCGAGGTGCGTCCGGACATCACTCTGGGACGCACTCAGGGGTTCCGGGTGTCGCGTGCGGCGACGGCGGTGACGGACGAGAACGTCCGGGAACAACTCGAGCAATTGCGCGATCAGCGGGCGAATTGGGCACCGGTGAGCGAAAAGCCAGTCCCAGGTGACATGGCGACGGTGCTGCTCGCCACGGCCGATGACAACGGGGAACTGCCCGAAGGAAAGGAGTACCGCATCGTGCTCGGCAGCGCCCAGGCCATTCCGGGAATTGAAGAGTTGATCATGCGACTCTCGCCCGGCGACACGGCGGAAGAAACCGTTCGCTGGCCAGACGATTTCCCCGACGAAGCTCAGCGTGGAAAGAGCAAGCCCGTGCGGGTGACGTTGCAGGACGTGAAGCGCAAGGCGCTGCCGGAGCTGGACGACGCCTTCTCGCGCGAGGTCGGGGACTTCGAATCGCTGGAAGCGCTGACGACTGCCGTGCGCGGCGATCTCCAGTCGCACGCGGAGCGGGAAGCCGATGCCGGCGTGCGTCAACAGATCATCGATCAGATCGTGCAGGCGAACGCGTTCGACGTTCCCCCGAGCTGGGTCACTCAGCTCGTGGACGGATACATGAAAGCGTATCAGATCCCCGAGGACGAACGGGAGCGATTCACAGCCGAATTCCGCCCCGTGGCGGAACGGCAGGTGCGGCGCGACTTGATCATCGACACGGTTGCGGAGAAGGAGAACCTCAAGGCGTCGGAAGCCGACATCGACGAGCGCGTCGCGGAAGTCGCCAAGAAGCGCAACGCCGACCCCGGTCAGGTCTACGCGTCGCTACAGAAGGCGGGACGACTGCAGGAAATCGAGCGGGCGATCACGGAAGAGAAAGTTTTCAAATGGCTCCTGGAGCGAAACACCGTTGAATAACATGGCAACGATCTATCCCCCATACGTCATCGAACGGTCGAGTCGGGGCGAGCGCAGCTACGACATCTTTTCCCGCTTGCTCATGGATCGGATCATCTTCCTGGGCACGCCGGTCAATGACGACGTCTCGAACATCATCATCGCGCAGCTGTTGTTCCTCGAAGCGGACAACCCCGAGCGCGACATCTACCTGTACATCAACTCGCCCGGCGGAAGCGTGTCTTCTGGCCTGGCGATCTACGACACGGTCCAGTACCTGAAGTCGCCCGTGAACACGATCTGCATGGGCCTCGCGGCGAGCATGGGGGCCTTTCTGCTCTCCGCCGGCCGGAAGGGAAAGCGCTTCGCGCTCCCGCACTCGCGCATCATGATCCACCAGCCGTCGCAAAGCGGCGGCGGGGGCAGCGCGTCGGAGATCGAGATTCAGGCCCGCGAGATCCTGTACCTCCGCTCGAAGTTGAACGAGCTCATGGCCAAGCACACCGGCCAGCCGATTGATCGGATCGAGAAGGACACCGATCGCGACAGGTTCATGTCCGCGGACGAAGCGAAGGACTATGGCATCATCGACACGGTGATCAGCAGCCGCGGCGAGATCGTCAGCGACCAGGTCATCAAGTCCCAGCAAGAGAACAAAGAGAATCGCTGATTCAGGGCGATAATTGACGCGGCGCCCCCCTCGTGAAAACCTTCACGAGGGTGGGTCGTCTTGCTAGGTCAATTTGTTGCTTGACCCCTCGCGCAACGGGCTCTTAATTCCCTTTAGCCCTCCGCGGCGCGTGGGCCGCTACCGCCCGGCTTCGTGGCTGGGCACCCGCCGCACTGGCGGCTTCATCTGTAGACCCTGCCATGTCCCACGACAAACATCTGCGTTGCTCGTTTTGCGGAAAGTCGAAGGACTCGGTCCGGAAGTTCATTTCCGGCCCGTCCGTCTACATCTGCAACGAGTGCATCGCGCTCTGCAACGAGATCCTCGCGGAAGACGAAGAGCGCGAGGTTGCTGAGGCCATAACGCAGGTTCCGACACCACCGGAGATCAAGGAGGTGTTGGACCAGTACGTCATCGGACAGGAGAAGGCCAAGAAGGCGCTGTCGGTGGCTGTATACAACCACTACAAGCGCATCAATTCTGCGTCGGTCCAGGACGACGTCGAGCTCGACAAGTCGAACATCATGCTGATCGGCCCCACCGGGGTCGGCAAGACGCTGTTGGCGCAGACGCTCGCTCGAATTCTGGACGTGCCTTTCACGATCGCCGACGCCACGACCCTCACGGAAGCCGGGTACGTTGGCGAGGACGTCGAGAACATCCTGGTGCGTCTCCTCCAGGCCGGCGATTTCAACGTCGCTGAGTGCGAGCGAGGCATCGTCTACATCGACGAGATCGACAAGATCGCCCGGAAGTCGGAGAACCCGAGCATTACGCGTGACGTGTCGGGCGAGGGGGTCCAGCAGGCGCTCCTCAAGATCCTCGAAGGGACGGTCGCTTCGGTCCCCCCACAGGGCGGTCGCAAGCACCCGCAGCAGGAATACATCCAGATCAACACGAAGGACATCCTGTTCATTTGCGGCGGTGCCTTCGATGGACTCGAGAAGATCATCGAGGCCAGAACGGGACGCCGTCAAATCGGCTTTGCCGATCTCGCCGACGACAAAACCGGCGAGCGCAAGAAGAACCCGTTCGCCGAGGTCGAGCCAGACGACTTGCTTCGGTACGGCCTGATTCCTGAGCTGGTCGGACGACTGCCCGTCGTGGTCGCGCTCGAGGCGCTTGACGAGGGTAGCCTCGTGCGAATCCTCAAGGAGCCCAAGAACGCGCTCACCAAGCAGTACAGGAAGCTGTTCGAGCTCGAGGAAGTCGAGCTCACCTTCGACGAGGCGGCCTTGCGTGCCGTCGCGCAGAAAGCCCTGAAGCGCGGTACTGGCGCGCGCGGCCTTCGCGCTATCGTCGAAGAGATCCTGACCGACGTGATGTTCGATCTACCGACGCGTGAAGACGTCGTCGAAGTGAAGGTCACGGAGGCTTCCGTGAACAACAAGGGCACGCCACCGCTCCTCGAGATTTCGCCGCAGCGGAAGAAAAAAGAAGCTTAGACCCACACTGGGTGCCGCGAATGGCTTCACGACCGGTCTACTGCATAGGTCCAAGCTGAGTGCGCAAAATGGCAAGTAAGGGCATTCAAGAAGAACCGGGGGGCGAACGCCTCCCGGTTCTTCCTTTACGCGATGTCGTTTTCTTCCCGTACGTCGTGATGCCTCTGGTCGTGGGCCGGCCGGCCTCGCTCGCGGCTGTCAGCGCGGCCGCCGCGCGCGACGGACGACTCCTCCTCGTGTCGCAGCGCGACAACGAAGTCCAGGAGCCCGCGGCGGCTCATCTCCACCGCGTGGGCGTGATCGCCCGCATCACCCAACTGGCTCCACTCGGGAACGGCTCCAGTCGCGTGCTGCTCGAGGGACTCCAGCGCGCCAAGGTGACGAGATTCATCTCCCAGAGCGCCTCGCTCAGCGCCGTGATCGCCCCGCCGGCTGCGCCGACACCCGAAGCCACCCCCACCCCCGAGTTGCACGCGCTGGTTCGCAGCATCCTGGCGGCGTTCGAGGAGTACGTCGGGCTGCAACGGCGCATTCCGGGCGAAGTCGTCGCGATGATCCAGAGCGCCGAGGGCATCGATCGCCAGGCGTACGGCATGGCGGCCCATCTCGCGGTGCGGCAGGAGACACGTCAAAAACTGCTCGAGGCCGAGCCACTCGAACCGTTGTTGCGTCTCATCGGAGAGGTGATCTCGGGGGAGAACGAGCTGCTGCGTCTCGAGCGCAAGATCGACGACGACGTCCGCGGGTCGCTTTTTCAGAACCAGCGTGAGTTCTACCTCCAGGAGCAGCTCAAGGCGATCCATCGCGAGCTCGGCACCGAGGACGATGACCTCGCCGAGATCGAGGCGCTCGTCGACAAGAAAGGGCTGCCGGAGCAGGTGAAAACGCGCGTCCTGCGTGAGATTCGCAAGCTGAAAAAGACGTCGCCGCTCCACCCGGAGCACACCGTCTCGCGCAACTTCGTGGACTGGATCCTGGCGCTCCCCTGGACCGAACGCACCGACGACGTGCTCGACGTGAGCCACGCCAGACGCGTGCTCGACGAAGACCACTACGGCCTGGAAGAAGTGAAGGATCGTTTGCTGGACCATATCGGTGCGCTGGCGCTGGCCGGAAAACTCGAGGGACCGATTCTCTGCCTGGTCGGTCCGCCGGGGGTGGGCAAGACGTCGCTCGGCAGGTCGATCGCCCGGGCATTGGGCCGCAAGTTCGTCCGGATGTCACTCGGCGGAGTGCGCGACGAGGCGGAGATCCGCGGTCATCGTCGCACCTATATCGGGTCGATGCCGGGACGCATCGTGCAGGCGATGCGTCGCGCCGAGGTCGTGAACCCGGTAATGCTGCTGGATGAGATCGACAAGCTCGGGCACGACCAGCGCGGCGATCCGGCGAGCGCACTCCTCGAAGTCCTCGACCCCGAGCAGCATCACGCCTTCTCGGATCACTACCTCGAAGTCGACTACGATCTCTCCCAGGTCCTCTTCGTCACCACCGCCAACTACCTGCCGCAGATCCCCGAGCCGCTGCGCGATCGCCTCGAGATCATTCGGCTGTCCGGCTATCTCGACCAGGAAAAATTCGCGATCGCCCGACAGTTTCTCATTCCGCGCCAACTGAAGGCCCACGGCATCGCCCCTGACGACGTGGCGTGGGACGTCGATGTGCTGCCGGCGATCATCCATGGT
>Ga0070696_100000941_pt1 | contig 18885 bp, 15 predicted proteins | sample KBSK1253metaG_FD_65474 | JGI IMG/M metagenome (GOLD analysis project Ga0070696, IMG submission 65474) | Corn, switchgrass and miscanthus rhizosphere microbial communities from Kellogg Biological Station, Michigan, USA - KBS K1-25-3 metaG | ecosystem: Host-associated > Plants > Roots >... | reverse complement strand
CGCGTCGGATACAGCCGCACCGTCGAGCGCCAGCGACCATTCGCATCGCCATCCCGGCGCACGAGTCCGAGCGCCTCGAGCGCTTCCGCATCCGCTGCCGGGATGAGCGACTGCGCCACGACACTGTCAACCGGCTCGTCATCCAGGAACAGGCGCATGAGCACATCGAGCGCATCCTGAACCGCGGCGTCGGGCCGCTCCTGGAACGCATAGATGGATTCGATGCCCGCTCTCGCGCAGATGGAAGGTTCCGTGAACTGCATGCGCCGGAGACCATCGCGCGCCCGGACAAAGGTCGCATCCCCCGGAAGACTGAGCGGCACCGGAGTCACTGGCGCCACCGCGCCCATCGCGACGCTCGTCATGCGGACGGCACTCCAGTCCAGCGTCCACCAAGCGCCGCGGCGGGCTCGGCAATGGAGTGAAAGCGCACGAGGTGCACCACGTCCTGGTTCCGGAGCGACGCCAGCGGCATGATGCCACGATCCATCATGTGCTGCGCGGCGCGCTCGGTGAGCAGCAGCTCGGCACAGGGTATGGCATCCGTCTCCCCGCCCGTGCGCACGAACACGAGCGGCAAGCCGCCGATGTCCCGCCGCATGCCGGGCCGCAGCGACCACCCGGCTTCGACGAACGATTCCGCGAGCAGCATGGCGCACGCAACGGCGCCGCTTCCCCAGAGCAGCCCGGCATGCCCGGGGGTGCCGCTGAACTCCTCGAAGCCGAAGCGTTCGCATGGGTCCGTGGCAGCGCCATACGGCTCGCGCAGCAGAAAGCGCGGCGCTACCAGCCCGACCCAGCGCGCTGAGGACGCGTGTCGCAGCGCATCCCAGAGGGGCGACGTCCGTGATGGCAAGTCGTGTGCATCCGGAAGCGTCTCGAAATCCGGCAGTCCGCTCAACTGCGCGCTTGCGTCCGCGACGAAGCTCGCCCCCGCCTGCCGAGCCACTTCCGCCAGACGCGCGAGCAGCGCGACGTCGGCGTCATCGGGGCCGAACTGGTATGCCCCGGCGATCAGCGCCCAAGGCCCGGAACCTGGTGTCCCGACGGACGACTCCACGATCAGCCGATGGATGACGCTGTCCTCGGCTCGATCCCCCGCTGCGCTCATGTCGGCCATGAGCTCGTCGCGCGAGATGTCGAGAAGGTGGATCTGCAACTGCTCGTCGGTCTCCACGCGGCGAACAAGCATCCACACGGCTCGCCAGAGCGCCTCCAGCGCCTGGAAGCGTGGATGGTGCAACACGGCGCGCATTGCCGCGCTCATGGCTGCATCCGCCTGTGCGAGCCGGTCCGCCTGGCGCGGATCCGCATTGGGGACGAGATGGGGTGCGACGATGTTCCGCACGAGCGACTGGAACTCATCGTCGGCCACGGCGGCCGCCCCAGCGTTGCCACGATCATCCGCCGGGTCATCAAGCGGCTCACCGAGAATGTCCTCGAGCACGCTCCCCGCGCGCCGGCGTGGCGCGGCGGCCGGAGGGGCCTGCACTCCCGCGGCATCGGTCAGTTGCGCAAGCGCGGCCCTGAAATGCGGGAGCTGATCGTAGATGGCGTCGGGGTGGAAGTCATCGAGGCTCGTGAAGCGGAGCGCGACGCGGCCGGCGTCATCCAGCACCAGGCGCGGAGCCATGTGCTCGAGTACGTCATTGAAGTCATCGCGATCCACCCGCACGGCGCGGCGCTTCGCGAGCGCGCCACCGGATTCCCCGCTGCTCCGGCTCGCGCGGCCGCTGAAGTCTCCCAGCAGCAGGAGACGGAAGGGCGTATCACGACCGGCAACGGGACTCGCGGCGGTTCGTCCCGCGTTGACGTCCAGAAAAACATCGCTCGACTGTCGCTCACCAGCCACGGCGTCCTCCTCCTGAGTGATTCACATTCTCCGAGCCCGTAAAGGGCGCCCTCCGCCGCGAGTCTGTCAAGATCGCCGGCGCGCGCGACTGGATTTGCGCTCTCCCGGCGCTACTTTAGGGCGCCATGAGACAGATGCAACCAGTACTCTGGACCAAGGGCGTTCTGCTGAGCCCACAACATCTGCAGACGCAGGATCGCTACCTCGAAGACTTGATGCAATTCGAGCTGGCGGGACTCACGTACTGCCCATGGGGCTTCCACCGCCTCGAGATCGATCACGAAGCACTGGCGGGTGGCACGTTCGCTCTGGGCGCAGCCGGGGGGATTCTTCCTGATGGCCTGCTCTTCGACATGCCAGCTCCGGACGCCTTGCCGGCGCCCCGGCTGCTCGAGGGCTGCTGGGAGCCGGATCAGACCGTGCTCGACATGTATCTGGCCGTCCCGGAATATCGCTCGGACGGACACAACGTGACGGCGAACGGGAAGGAGCAGTCCACGCGCTTCGGAGCCGAGGTGCTCATGCGGCGCGACGAGAACACCGGGCTCGCGGAGAAGCCCATTCAGGTCGCGCGCAAGAATTTTCGCTTTCTCACCGGCGGCGAATCCCTCGAGGGAAACTCGGCATTGCGGATCGCGCGCATCCACCGGTCGGCCACCGGCGAGTACTCGCTCGACGCGCAGTTCGTGCCGCCGCTCATCGACATCGCGGCCAGCGACTATCTGCTCGCGATCGCACGGCGACTCATCGAGATTCTCTCGGCGCGGAGCACGACGCTGTCGGGCTCGCGACGGCAGAAGAACCAGAGCCTGGCCGAGTTCAGCATCTCGGACGTCGCCAGCTTCTGGCTGCTCTACTCCATCAACACGCACTTCCCGCAGATCCGGCATCTCTTCGAGACGCGCCATGGACATCCGGAGGAGCTCTTCCGCGCCATGCTCTCGCTGGCCGGTGCGCTCTCGACCTTCTCGACCACGCTGCATCCGCGCGATCTGCCGGCGTATGACCACGATGACCTGACGCGGTGTTTCACGACGCTGGATGAACAGCTTCGCGAACTGCTCGAAACGGTGGTCCCGGCGAGTTGCGTGTCGCTCCCGTTGCGGCTGGTCCAGCAGTCCATTCATGCCACGGCGCTCGACCAGGATCGCTACTTCGCCGCACCGCAGATGTATCTGGCGCTCGACGCCAGCGTGGGTCGGGCCGAGCTCATCCAGAAGGCACCGCAACTGATCAAGATCGCGGCGGCGGATCGGGTGGACGTGCTCATTCGCCAGGCGTTGCCCGGCGTCTCCCTGACGTACACGCCAAGCCCGCCGCCCGCTGTGCCGGTGAAGGTGAACACGCACTACTTCATGCTCGGCAAGACGGGCGCAGAATGGGATGCAATCGTACGCGCACGCAATCTCGCGGCATACGTGCCGGCGGACTTCCCGAATCCACAGATGGAACTCGTGGTGGTGCTCCCCCCGAAGGCCCGGTGATTCGCCGCGCCGACCACGCGCGCGGTGGCCTATTTCTTCAAGACCAGGTAGAGCACCAGCGCGATCGCGGCGAGCACCACGACATTGAGCACGATGATGAGCGGCAGATTGGACGGCTTTGCCGGTGGCGGCGCCGCAGCTGTGGCGCCCGCTGCGGGCGCGCCCGCCGGTGGCGTGGCGTGCGGAGCCGGCGCGGTTGACACGCCGCCAAGAATGCGCGTGAAGTCGCTGGGGATGTGCGCGGGCGCCGGCGGGGGTGCGGACAGGACCGGCGGTGGCAGCGTCGGCAACACCGGCGCGGGTGGCGGCGCGGAAATGGGCGCCATGGGCGCAATCGGCGCTACCGCTGGCACCGGCATGAAAAAGGGCGGCGGTGTCATGGGAGACGCCGGCGGCGGCGCGAAGACCGGCGACGGCAGCGTGACCGGCGGAACGACGATCGGCACCGCTTCCGCCACAGGCGGTGCACCGCGCGCACGCAGCACGTCCGTGGCACGACCCGAGTTCACCGGCCCGGACGGAAACGGCAGCGGTGCCGGTTCGGGGATCGGCGGCGGCGCGAACACGGGCATCGAGAAGGGCGATGGCGTGCTCGGTGCAGGGGCCGCCGCACCACTCTGCGACTGGAACAGCCGTGTGAATTCGCCGGGCTGCGCCGCGGCCGCGGGGGGCGCCGGTGGCGGTGCCTGTGGCGGTGCCTGTGGCGGCGCCTGCGCTGGTGCCTGCCTTGGTGCCTGTGGTGGCGCAGCGGGCGAGCCGAAGAGCTGCGTGAACTCGCCCGGCGTGCGTGCGGCCGGCTGCAACGGCGTCGTCACTGGTCGTGGCGCAACGGGCGGCGGCACACTGGGCGCCGCCATCGGCGCGGCCGTTGGAGACGGGGCCGGCGCCGGCCGGTCCTGGTCCGGGATCGAGGCCACCTCCCGCGGCGGCGCGCCGCGCCCGGCGAGCCAGCTGCTCAGCGTCGCGAAGCCCGCGAGCAGTTGCGTCACCACCACTACGTTCCCCTCCACGTCCACGATATCCAGCACCCGTCCCCTGTCGGGGCCGGGGAGCCGGTCGATCTGGTCGCGCACCGTTGCATTCTGAGCGGGCGTGCCAACGAGGTAGTGCACCATGACACTGGTGCCCGACGCGGTGGATAGGGCCTGCAGGGAGCGGACCGACCCGTCCGCGACGGGTTTCACGAGATGGTATCTGGCGCTGAACTCGGCGCTTGTCATTGGCTGGTTGAGGCTCGCATGTTAGGACAGGTCGCGCGCACCGTATTTTCCGACCACCGGGGCCGCGCGGATGTTCGCGTTCCGTGCGATAATAGTCTTTCGTCCATGACGGCCGCAATCTACGGCACCTGCGCGCTGCTCGCCGAGCAGTCACGGCGCGGGTTTACGCACCACACACGCTAAGGCATGACGCAACTCTCCAGAGTGGTATGGCGGGAGGGCATGCACCTCGCCCAGCACCACTTTCAGGCGCAGAGCCGCTTCTTCGAGGACTCGTTCCGTTTTGCCATCGGGCACCTCTTCTTCGCGCCGTATGGTCTGCTGGGCGTCGAGCTTGATGATGCGGCCCTGCACAACGGCACGGTCTCCCTCATCCACGCGCGCGGCATCATGCCGGACGGTCTGCCGTTTCACATTCCTGATGGCGACGCCGCGCCGCCGCCCCTCGAAGTGCGCAACATCTTCTCGCCCACGCAGGACAGTCATCTCGTTCGTCTGACCATCCCGGCCTTTCGCACCAACGCCGCCAACGTGATGGACGCAGTCGGCACGAACGATGTCACGGCCCGCTTTGTCGAGCATGAGGAGCTGGTACTCGACGAAACCACGGGTCGTGACGAGAAAGCAGTGCGCATGGGCCGCAAGCACTTCTCGCTCACGCTCGACGCGGGCGACCCCACCGACGACGTGACGCTGGCGCTCGCCCGCGTGCGGCGCGATGGACGCGGCGGTTTCATGTACGACGCGGCGTACGTGCCGCCGTCGCTCCAGATCGGCGCCAGCGAGCATCTGCTGCAGCTTCTGGCGCGGCTCGTGGACATGCTCGACGCCAGGAGCGATACGCTGGGCGCGGGGCGCGCACGGGGATCGCTGGGCGAGTTTGCCAGCCATGACGTCGCGACCTTCTGGCTGCTCCACGCCGTGCATTCCGCACTGGGCCCGCTGCGGCATCATCTGCAGGTCAAGCGGACACATCCCGAGCAGGTCTATCGGGAGCTGGTCCGGCTGGGTGGCGCGCTGTGCACCTTTTCACTCGACGCGCACCCGCGCACCCTCCCCGCGTATGACCAGGAGCACCTGGGCGAGTGCTTCGACGCACTGGAACGGCATATCCGCGCCAATCTCGAAATCATCATCCCGACCAACTGCGTGACGATTCCGCTGCAGCCCGCCGAGCCCTATCTCTACACGGGCCATGTGGTGGACACGCGCTGCTTCGGCCGCTCCCGGTGGATCCTTGGTGTCCGCACCAACGCCGGCGAGGCCGAGACCGTGACGCGCGTGCCACGCTTCGTGAAGGTCTGCTCCGCGAAGTTCGTCCCCGAGCTGGTGCGCCGCGCGTATCCGGGGCTCACGCTCACGCACATTCCCAATCCGCCTGCGGCACTCTCACCGCGCATGGACATGCAGTACTTCAGCATCAGCCAGTCCGGCCCGTGCTGGGAGACGCTCAATCAGACCGCCGAAGTGGGCGTCTACGCGCCCGACGCACTGCCAAACCCGCACCTCGAGTTGCTCGTCCTGCTGGAGGGGTGACTGCCACCTGCCCGTCCGTACCCGGTGAGCCAGGAATGATCTCATGACACTCGCACCACCGCCGGTCGCACCGGCTCCGACGCAAACCCGTCCCGCGACGTCGCTGCGGCGCGGCGCGCTGGCGCTGGCGCTGCAGGAAGCGCTCACCGCCACCGTGCGGCTGCGCGCCAACCGGCAGGTCGCCGCCGACGCCGACTCCTTCCGCCGTCACGTCCGGCAGGTGCTGGCCACCGCCGAGCAGGACGCGCGCCGCGCCGGCTATGCGGATGAGGATATCCGACTCGCCCTCTACGCCGCCGTTGCGTTCCTCGATGAATCGGTGCTCAACTCCACGCAGCGGATGTTCGCGGAGTGGCCGCGCAAGCCACTGCAGGAAGAACTGTTCGGTGGCCATCTGGGCGGCGAGATGTTCTTCCAGAATCTGCAGCATCTGCTCGCGCGCCCCGACTCGGACGACACCGCGGATGTACTCGAAGTCTATCAGTTGTGCATGCAGCTCGGCTTTCACGGCCGCTACAGCGCCGCCGGTTCGGGTGAGCTGCCCATGATCATGCAGCAGGTCGCGGAGAAGATCCGGCGCGTGCGCGGTGACTTCGGGGAGCTTTCGCCGGCGTGGCGCATCCCGCCGGGTGACATCCCGATCGCCTCCGGTGATCCCTGGCTCAAGCGCCTGAGCTGGGGTGCCATTGGGGCCTTCGTCCTCGCCGTCCTGATCTTCGCGTTCGCGCTCTTCTCGTTGCGCTCCGGCACCGCCGATCTGCATGCGCTCGCGCAGCAGATCGTGCATTGATCCCATAACGTCGCCATCATGACTCCGGCTACTCCCCCGCTTTCCCGGACGCAGAAGATCTGGGCCATCGCGCTCACTGCGTTCGTGGTCTTCGCGTTTCTCGTCTGGCAACTGGCACCCAGGCTCAAGCTGCACGGCAGTGACATCTGGGTGTTCCGCATCGGGCTCTGGGTGCTGGGTCTGATCGCGACCGGTGTGGTGGTCTGGCTGCGGCTCCGGAAACTCGCCCCCGCTGCGGCGACACCCGGCGCGGATGACATAGACGTCACGGCCGCGGCGGCGCGCCGGCAGCTATCGGGCTCGCGCAGCGCGCGCAGTGCGGGCACATCGTCGCTCGCGGCGCTTCCCATGATTGTCGTGCTGGGGCCTGAAGGAAGTACCAAGACGACATCTGTCATTCGCTCAGGACTGGATCCGGAGCTGCTGGCCGGCGGTGTCATGCGCGGGGACACTGTGGCACCCACGTCCGGGATCAACGTCTGGTATTCCCAGGGCACCGTGTTCCTTGAAGCCGGGGGGCCCGCCTTCGCCAACTCCGCGCGATTCGCGCGCGTGATCCGTCACGCGCAACCGGGCCGGTTGCGCGCGGTGTTCGGAGGTGGCGCGCAGCCGCCGCGCCTGGCGGTGGCGTGCCTGAGCTGCGAGGAGTTCCTCAAGGCGGGTGCGAGTGAAACCGTAATGGGGCTCGCGCGCGCGATACGCGAGCGACTCTCGCAACTCTCCCGCGCACTCGGTGTGCAGCTTCCAGTGTACGTGATCTTCACCAAGGCGGATCGCATTCCGTATTTCGCGGACTACGTCCAGAATCTGTCGAACGACGAGGCGCGCGACGTGCTGGGTGTCACGCTGCCTCCCGATGAAGGTGCGGCGGGGCTGTATGCCGACCGGCAAACGGCGCGTGTGGGCGGCGCCTTTGATCAGCTCTTCCGCTCGCTGGCGGAAAAGCGGCTGCAGCTGCTCGCGCGCGAGAATGCGACGGAGCGCAAGCCCGGCGCGTACGAGTTTCCGCGCGAGCTGCGGAAGCTCATGCCGCTGGCCCAGGAATTTCTCGTCGAGCTGTGCAAGCCGAGCCAGCTCCAGGTGAGTCCATTCCTGCGAGGATTCTACTTTGCCGGCGTGCGCGCAGTGATCATCACGGAGTCCGCGGTGGCCGCGGCGCCGGCGGCCCAGCGCTCGCGGGGTGGCCCGGTCGGCGCGACCAGCGTGTTCGACGCGCAGGCGCAAGCGGCCGCCCACGCCGGCGCTCCCGCCGCGACCACGGCTCGCAAGGTGCCGCAGTGGCTCTTCCTGGACCGGCTGTTCAGCGATGTCCTGCTCAAGGACCGCGCCGCCATGAAGGCGACATCGGGCGGTACGCGGGTGAACGTGCTGCGCCGCGCGCTGCTCGGCGTGGCCACCGTGGTGGGCGTGCTGCTCGCGGCCGGCGTGGCCTGGAGCTATTCGAACAATCGAGAGCTCGATGAGAGTACCCTGGGCGCGGCGCGGGCTGCGGCGGCATTGCCGGCGGCGTCACAGGATCTCCCGGCCGCGGATGCGCTCGCGCGACTCGACTCGCTGCGCCAGCGACTGGTGGCGCTCGACGCCTACGCGACGAACGGCGCGCCGATGCGGCTTCGCTTCGGATTGTTCACCGGATCGCGCGTGCTGGCGGACGCGAAGCAGCTCTACTTCGCCACGTTCGACCGGGTGATGTTGCAGGACACGCGCCGGAGCATGGCGGCCGCCCTCGCCGCGCTCCCCGCGACGCCGCGCCCCACGGACCAGTACGACTCCACGTACAGTCTGTTCAAGGGCTACCTCATCACGACGCGAAATCCCGAAAAGAGCACGCAGCAGTTTCTCGTGCCGGTGCTGATGTCGGCGTGGCTCCAGGGCCGACCGCTCGACAGCACGCGCACGCGGCTCGCCGAGCAGCAGTTCGCGTACTATGCGAATCAGTTGGTGCACGCCAACCCGTACACGGTAGCAGCGGACGACATGCTCATCACGCATACGCGGGCCTATCTCAATCAGTGGGCCGGCGCGGAGCGCATCTACCAGTTCATGCTGTCCGAGGCAGGCAAGTCGAATCCGGCGGTGCAGTTCAACCGGCAGTACCCGCGCTACACCGCGCTGGTCTCGGATGACTACGAAGTGCCGGGCGCCTTCACCAAGGGCGGCCACGCCTTCATGCAGAACGCCTTCAGGAAGGATGCCGACCGGTATTTCAATGGCGAGACGTGGGTGCTGGGCGACCAGGCGGCGGGGCAGCTCGACAAGAACAAGGTGATCGCGCAACTGGCGGCGCGCTACGACAGCGCCTACCAGGATCAATGGCGCACGTATCTCCGTCACGCGAGCGTGCGCGGCTTCGGCGGCATTGCGGACGCGGCGAGCAAACTGCAGACGCTGGCGGGGCCGCAGTCTCCACTGCTGGCGGTCATCGCGCTCGCGTCGCAGAACACGCCCGCCGACACGCAGCTCATGCAACCCACGCACGTGGTGGTGCCGGCGAATGTCACGGACAAGCTGATTGGTCCGACGAACCAGGACTACATGAACGCACTCCTGCAAGTGCAGACCGCGCTCGGACAGGTCAGCGCGGCGCCTCCCAACGCGCGAGACGCGCTCGTGAGCCAGGCGTCGGGGAGCGTGGCGAATGCCCAGCAGGCGGCACTCAAGCTGGCGCAGGGCTTCAAGGTGGCGGGCGACGGCGCCGTGAGCACCGCCGTGACCGGACTGCTGAATGCCCCGTTGAAGAATCTCGAGCCGTTCCTGCGAAACTATGGCGCGGGCCAGGCGAATGGCGGCGGTGCATCGTTCTGCGCGCAGGTGGCGAGCGTGCTCGGCAAATTCCCGTTCAATTCGGGCGCCACGGCGCAGGCGACGCCGCAGGAGGTGGCCGCCGTCTTCAAGCCCGGCACCGGTACACTCTGGACGTACTACAATGCGTCGCTCGCCTCCGTGCTCACCAGACAGGGGAACGAGTACGCCCCCACGCCGGGCGCCTCGATCCAGGTGTCCCCGCAATTCCTGAGCTTCTTCAACCGGGCGGCGAAGGTCTCGGACGCGCTGTTCCCGCAGGGCGCGGCCGAGCCGCGATTCACGTTCAGCCTCACATCCACGCTCACCGAGGGTGTGTCCGGCGCGGTCGTGGCCATTGACGGTGCGCAGAATGAGTACGCCAAAGGCGCGTCGCACACATACACCTGGACGGCGAACCCCGCCGGGCTGGCGTGGGTAGGCGGGACCTCGGGCACGAGCAAGCAGTGGTTGCAGCAGTACCAGGGGACGTGGGCGATCTTCCAGCTCTTCAACCACGCGGATCACTGGGCCACGCAGGGAAGCACGACGTCGGTGGAGTGGTCGTCCACGGGTGGCGGCGAGCTGCGCGTCGGCTTCGATTTCGACAACGCGACGTTCCCCGCGGTGCTGCGGCGCGGCTTCTTCGACGGATTCAGGTGCGTGAGCCGGGTCGCACAGTAGTGAGCGTCACGACCGTCGATTGACACGCTGTCCGGTGAATGTGAAAGTGAATCGGCCGATCAGCCCCCAGTCCGTGCCGGGCGACAACGCCCGCAACGCAGTCTTCGCGGCTGGAAGTGATGAACAGCCCGGACAGGATCGACAGGATTGACAGGATTAGCGGAATTTCCACGGTGCTGGTGCCCGCACCCGTGGCTGGCGCGACGGGACTGCCGACCGGACACTTGCCGGGTCAATGCCGCGATGCACCTCATCCGGGACCCTGCGTCACCCAACGTCGGCGCAGAACAGGAATCGTGTCGATCTGTTCACGTGCTGATTCCGCCTGCTCCTGCCTGCGCCGATTGCAGCCCTGGCAGCTCGGTACCTGGCTCATGGTCGCGCGGGGGTCCGGATGCGCTGAACACACGCGCACCGGCGCCGCCGATCAGGCGTACCTGATCACCTCTCACCTGCAGCGCACTCCCCTCTCGCAGACCGACCACCGTCATGTCCGGGTGCAGCGCGAGATACTCCGCGATGCGCTCGGCGCGCGTCTCGCCCTGGTGGCCGGGCGGATGCGCGTCGGTGTAATGGGCGTTGATCTGGAACGGTACGAGCGCGAGCGCATCGAGACTGGGCGGCATGGCGATCGGCATGTCGTTGGTCGTCGCGATGGTGGGACAGGCCACGACCGATCCCGCGCTCCAGCCGATGTATGGGATACCATGCATTACCCGGTCGCGTATCGCGCCGAGCAGGTCCATCTCGTAGAGATGCTGCAGCAGGACGAAGGTGTTCCCGCCACCGACCGCGATCGCCCCGGCTTCGGCAATAGCGCGGGCCGTGTCGCGACACTCATGCAGCGACGTCAGCCGGCACCCGATGGGAGCGAGCGCCTCGCGGACCCGGCTCGCGTAGGCGTCCGCCGCCACCGTGACGCTGGCGTACGGCACGAACAGCACGGTCCGTGAGTTCCCGTCCAGCAATTCTCTCACCGGCTCGCGCGCGTGCTCCAGCCAGGCGCCATTCGCGCTGCGCGAGTTGCTGAGCAGCAGCAATCGTGTGCAGGACATGCGGACAATATATTCGTGCCGGGCCGCGGAGCGGCGGCGCTGCGACCGGCTGTCCGCGCACCACCCCGATCACCAGGTCCCCATCGTGTTCTCTGCCACCCTGAACGTGCCACCACGCGGGCGCTCCGCTCTGACCGTGGCGATCGCGCTCCTTGCCGCCTGGACTCCAGCGGCATGCGCGCGCCAGGCCATGCCAACTCGCGGGATGGCCCATCACGCACCGAGCGCGGTCTCGCAGCGCAGCGGCACAGCGGCGCTGTTGCAGGCCGTGAGCGTGGTGGACTCCGCGACCGTGTGGGTGAGTGGGCACGATGCCACGTACGCGCGCACGACCGACGGCGGCGCCACCTGGGCGGCCGCGCGCGTGCCCGGCGCCGACTCGCTCGAATTCAGGGATGTCTACGCGGTGAACGCGTCCATCGCCTATCTCCTGGCTGCGGGACCCGGCGCGCGCTCGCGCATCTACAAGACGCGCGACGCCGGTCGCAGCTGGACGCTGCAATGGACGAATCCCGCCGCCAGGGCATTCTACGATTGCATGGACTTCTGGGACGCCGACCACGGGATGGCGGTGAGCGACGCGGTGGATGGGCGTATCCAGATCATTGCGACGGCGGATGGCGGTACGCACTGGCAGCTTCTCTCCGAACAGTCACTGCCGGCCGCGCAACCGGGCGAGGGCGCCTTTGCCGCCAGCGGGACATGCCTCGTGGCGCGGCCGCCCGCCACCGCGTGGATCGGAACCGGCAGCGCGACGATCGCCCGGGTGCTGCGCACGACCGACCGCGGTCGCATCTGGACCTCGGTCCCGACGCCGATGCCCGCCGGTGCGTCGGCGGGCGTGACGTCGCTGTCGTTCCGGGATGATGCGCACGGCGTGGCCGCGGGTGGCGACATTGCCCAGCCGCTCGAGCACAGCACCAATGTGTGGTTCACGACCGACGGTGGCACCAGCTGGTCGCCTGGCGCGCAACCACCCTTCCCCGGCGCGATTTACGGCACGGCGTGGGTGCCGAATGCCCGCCAGCCCACCGTGGTCGTCGTGGGACCCGGGGGTGCCGCGTTCTCGCGCGATGCAGGAGCCACCTGGATCACGCTCGACACGCTGGGCTACTGGGCCGCGGGATTCGCGTCGACCCACGCCGGGTGGGTCGTTGGCCCGGGCGGACGCATCACGAAGCTGAGCGGGTTCTGAGGCAGACGCGCGGGGACGCTGCCCGTCTGCCTCAGAACCTGCCGTCAACCCTTCCTGGTCGTGACCTGAATGACACCGCTCACGTTTCCCACACCGAACCGGGCTTGTGCCTCCTTGTCATTCCAGTACTTGATGGTCACGATGTTGTCCGTCGGGATGTCGCGCAGCGCGGATATGTCGCCCATTTTCGTATCGTTCAGGTAGACGTTGGGCGTGACGTCGGTCGAGGCCGGATCGCTGAGCGAGGTCTGACCGCGCTCCCGCAGGAAGTTGGGGCGCAGCTTCTGTACCGCTTCATATGCATCCGTCGCGCCGACATTCGCGATCTCGGCCGCGGTGATGACGTAGGCATCCGTTCGCGGCGCCGATGACGATGAGCTTCCCCCGCTGCCCGACGCGCAAGCGCCCATGATCGCCGCGGCCGCCAGCGCGGCCAGCGAAAGCAGATGGTGCGACACCCGATGTGACCGCGTTGTGCGGCGCGCGAGTGAGGCGGGGGATTCTGTGGCGGGCGATTGCTGCGGCATTCGGGGAGTCTCCGATGGGATGCGACGTGAATGCGATGCCGGCGTTGAGCGGCACCGGGTGAAATGGGCGACTGGTAAAGCATGCGACAAGGCGGGAGTGGCCGCCAGAGCCCGGGACGGGTCAGATGCCCGTGAGCGGTTGCGCTTCCGCCGCGCCGGATGCGGCCGCGGGCATCTGGTCCTGTGCATTCGCGAGCGCGAGGATCTCCTCGCGAATCCGCCGGCGCTCGGCGAGCAGTCGGCGGAACGCCATCGGTCGAGCCAGCAGCAGCGCCATGGCGCGCGACCCGCCAATCACCCGGTCCAGCCGTTCCAGGAAGCGCAGCGCGATCCAGCCCGTGCACGGTGCCGCTACACAGGCCAGCCCACCCCAGAGCGCACCCCACCGCTCGCCGACGAGCACGGCGACCACCATCCAGGTGAGCGGAAACGCGAACGCCGCCACCGCGATCTTGTTCGTCGCAATGACGTCCCGCCCGCGAGCGATGCCCGTGGCAATCGGGCCCACCACGCGATATGCGGGAAAGTGAATGACGATTCCTGCCAGCGCGAGCGGCAGCATCACGAGCAGCACCGCCACCGTCCGCAGGGCTGAGCGAACGAGCTGCGCCTGATCCACGCGACCAGGCGCGACGTTCTCCGGCGACAGACCAGCCGCCACGAGCCGGGCTTCGTGGCGCGCGATCATCGCTTCGGCACGCGCCAGTCGCGCGGGCGCGCGCTCACGCAGCGCAACGTAGCCGGCAAGAAAGCGCCGGCGCAGCTCGAAGTGACTCACGAGCGGCTGATGCCGCCCGGTTTCGTCGCCCGACGAGAAGATGCGCTCGGCGCGCGTGATGAGCGCGAGGGCATCGTGCTGCTCGGCCTGCAGTGTGACATCAGCCAGCGCGGCTGTGAGGCGCGTCGTGAGCTGTCGCACATCGGTTGCCGGCGGCTCGCCCTGCGCATCCAGCGTCACTCGGGGAACCGTGAGCGGCGCACCAAAGTACACCAGAGCCGAACTGCGAAATGTCGCGCTCGCCGTGTAGTACAGTCCGGCAGGAATGATTCTGACCGGGCGCTCCGGCGGCGCCACCGCGGTCGCCCCGAGCGCAATGCGTGCCGCGCCCGTCTTGAACGGATGCAGGTGCGCGTCGCTGTGCGACAGTCCCTCGGGAAAGAGCGCGATCGCACCACCGCGCGCGAGAAGCGCCTGCACGCGCGAGAACATCTCGCGGTTGCGTGTCATGTCGGCGTTGTCCTGCCTGCGATAGACCGGAATGGCACCAGCCGCGCGCACCAGCCATCCAAGGACCGGTATGCGAAAGAGCGGCTCCTTGGCGAGAAAGGCAACCCGGCGCGGCGCGAACGCCAGGAGAAAGAGCGGGTCGACCAGGGCGTTCTGGTGGTTGGGCGCAAAGATGACGGGGGTGTCGCGGGGGACGTGCTCGAGTCCCGCGACACTCACGCCACGAAAGAAGACACGCAGGATGAACGCGGACATGCGCCGCATGACGTTCACGACAGGGCCGCTCTTACCCGCTCCGGTGTGAAGGGCATGGCGCGCACCCGCGCGCCGGTGGCATCAAAGATGGCATTGGCAATGGCGCCCGCCACGGTGCACGTCGCCGGCTCACCGGCGCCCCATGCCGGCTGATCCGGATGATTCAGCAGCGCGACCTCGACCGAATCGGGCACATCAGGGAACGCCAGAATGGGATAGCTCTTCCAGTCCACGCTGGTCACGGCCCGGTCGTCGTACGTTGCCGCTTCGAGCAGAGAACGGCTGATCCCCTGAATCGTCGCGCCCTCGATCTGATTTCTGAGTCCGTCCGGGTTGACAATCAAGCCACAGTCGAACGCCACGCAGGCGCGCCGCACGCGCACATGACCGGAGGCGGGGCGCACCTCCACATCGGCAATCGTCGCGACGTACGCATACTGATTCTCGTACTGCGCGAAGGCGATGCCGCGCCCCGCATGCACGGCGCCGTCCCCGGTGTGTGCGGTGCGTCGGGGTGACGGCCGTGGCTCCCAGCCGGACAGCTCGGCGACGCGCTGGATGACCGCGATGCCGCGTGGATCCTGCAGATGGGCGAGGCGAAACTGGATAGGGTCCACGTGCGCGGTTGCCGCGAGCTCGTCCATGAAGGATTCGGTGGCGAACAGATTGGCTGGCGCGCCGAGGCCACGCATCGCCGACGGCCGCAGCGGACCGTGCTCGAACTGGCGACTCACCACGCGATCAGCGGGAAAGACGTAATTGTGTTTTGCGTTGCGATCGCCACCGCCGAATCCCGAGCGGCCGGTCATGCCGAGCAACTGTCCCGCGAGCAGATTGCCCGCGTGACCGCCCGGTCGCGTGGAGTGCGTGGGTGTCGTCACCGCGTAATCCCACATGACTACCCTGCCCCGGGGATCGACCGCCCCGCGCACGTCCATGCGCATGGCGGGACTCTTGGGGTCCCAACCCAGTTCGTCCGCGCGCGACCACTGCACGCGCACCGGCCGGTGCACGGCCTGCGAGAGCAGCGCGGCGTCCGCCGCCGCGTCATCGGCACCGTTGTGGCCGTAGCATCCGGATGCCTCCGTCCAGACCACGCGCACCCGGTCCGGCGCAATGCCAAGCAATTCGGCCAGCGCATCCCGCAGCGCGTAGCTCCCCTGCGTGCCCGACCAGACGATCGCCTCGTCGTCGCGGACATCGGCGACGGCGCATGACGGGCCAATGGAGCCGTGCGACTGATATGGAGTGAGGTACGTCGCCTGCAACCGGCGCGCGCCGTCGGCGAGTGGTGCATCGACGTTTCCGATGGAGGTGAGCACACGTTCGCGGGACGCCGTGGTGTGCATCGCTTCGTACAGGTCGTGCAGCGACAGCAGTGGCGTGGCAGGAGGCTTCCACGTCACGTCGAGTGCGCGCGCCGCCTGGATGGCGTTCTCCTCCCGCACGGCAACGACGCCCACGAAGTTCGCGCGATGCACGATGTCCACGACGCCCGGAATCGCGCGACTCGCATGATCGTGGATCGCGGCGACCGTTGCACCAATGGCCGCGGGGCGGACCACGCGCCCATGCAGCATGCCGGGCACGCGCACGTTGTGCACGTACATGTGCGTGCCATACACCTTGGCTGGCAGCTCCACGCGCGGCACGGCGCTGCCGACCGTCGTGTACGCGGGCGGCTGTTTCAGCGGAGCGGCCCGGTCAATCGTGCGCGCGAAGTGCTTGCCACCGGTCAGCTCCGCATACGATATCGATCGCGCACCGGAGAATACCGTGCCGTTCCGCACGACGAGCGCGCTCGCGGACGCGCCCAGCCGTGCTGCTGCCAGCGCGAGCAGTGCCTCACGTGCCGTGGCCGCCGCCTGCCGTACCTGCACGCCGCCGGACTGCAGCGTTCTGCTTCCCGCCGTGTATCCCTGGTCCGGAACGAGCCCCGTGCTGCCCTGAATGACGGTGACGCGTCCGACCGGCACATCCAGCTCCTCGGCGACAATCTGTGACAACGCTGTCTCGACGCCGGTGCCCAGTTCCACCTTGCCGCTGCAGAGCGTGATGCGGCCGTCGGCGCCGACCGTGAGCCAGCTATCGAGTTGATCGAGCGCCGGATCGCTCGCGCCACTGGACGTGTGCCCCGCGTGCGCGACGGTGCCCGGCATGGCCGGCGTGTACCGTCGTTCGCCGCTCTGCCGCCATGCGAACGCGACGACGAGAGCACCGCCGGTCTGCAGGAAATCGCGGCGCGTGAACTCCCGCATCAGTCGCGTTCCGTGGACTGCGCCGCGGCCACACGCTCGATCGCGCGCAGAATGCGCAGGTGTGTGCCGCACCGGCACAGGTTGCCGGCGAGCGCCGTGCGGACCTGCGTGACGGACGGATGCGGCGTGTCGGCGAGCAGCGCGGCAGCGGTCATGATCATGCCGTTGATGCAGTATCCACACTGCGCCGCCTGCTCGTCAATGAAGGCGCGCTGCAACGGGTGCGGAGCGTCCGGCGTGCCCAGCCCCTCCACCGTGGTCACGGGCGTGCGTGCGGCCGCGGCCACCGGAGTGATGCACGAACGCGCCGCCTTGCCACCCAGCAGCACAGTGCATGCGCCACACTCGCCGACGCCGCAGCCGAATTTCGGCCCATTCAGCTCGAGTTCGTTGCGCAGCACGTAGAGCAGCGGCACAGTGGGAGCCGCATGGGTCACGTGACGGCGACCGTTGACGAGAATCTCGAGAGCAGCAGGCATGGGCGGCTTCATGGGCATGCTGTAGGGTGCGGCTCCATCGTCTCAGAATGCGTTGCCACCATGCTCGGGGAAAGAGGCACGGGAGCAGCGGGCGTGAGTCGCCGCCGTTCCCTGCCGGTCAGAATTTCTCGCCCTTCGCCTCCCGGCTCCGGCTGCCAACCGGCCTGATGCGCGTCCACATCGTGTAGAAGAACACCGCCAGCCCGGCGATCTGCGCGAAACCCGCCGTCACGACCACAATCCGAAGCCAGAGCGCGCCAACTCCCGATCGCAGCAGCTCGCCCGCCACCCGCGTGGCAGTCCCGCCGGTCAGCAGCCAGTATGCGAGCTCGGCCAAGCGCGGACTGTAGCGCGCGTCCTCCCGGTCCGGTCGCGGAAACAGCCAGAGCGCCACGCCAAGAATCATCATCATCACGAAGCCCACGAAAAGTGCGTGCGTGTGGGCACTCACGACGTAGGGAGCGGGAAATTCGGACCAGAGTTCCCGGCGTACGATCATCCACCCGCCAATGGCGAGTCCCACGCCGAGAAACACGATGGCGGTCTTGAGATAGCGGCGAACGAGCGAGTACACGGTCCTCCGTCGGTGGGGGAGCAGCGTGCAACGTCAGTCGCGCCCGGTGCGGCCGGCGTGACCGTTGTCACGCGGGAGTTGTTAGAGTTCATCACATCGCAGTGTGCCATCAGAGACTTCAGCTTCGCCAGCATCCGCGATACTCCATGTCATCGACACGATTGGCAACAGCGCATCTCCTGGAACAGATCCCGATCTTCGCGGAGCTCGACGCCGCGGCGGTAGAGCAGCTCGCGGCACGCTGCGTGTCACGCAGCGTGGCCGCCGGCCACGTGCTGTTCACGACAGGCGAGGAATGCCGGGGGCTCTTCATCATTCAGTCGGGACGTGTGCGCATCTACCGTACCAATCCTGAAGGGAAGGAGCAGGTGCTGCACGTCGAAGGCCCGGGACGGCCGGTGGCCGAACTGCCGCTCTTTGACGGCGGTACCTACCCCGCGTCCGCCGTGACGATCGAGCCCACTCGACTGATCTTTCTGCCGCGCGGCGAGTTCGAAGCGCTCTACCGGGCGCGCCCTGACGTCGCGCACGCCATCATTCGCGGGCTTGGCAAACGACTCCGCCATCTCGTACAGGTCGCGGAGACGCTGGCGTTCCGCGACGTGGCGGCGCGGCTCGCAATGCTGCTGTCCGACTACGCGGAGGAGCGCGGTGAACGCACCGACGCCGGCGTGGAGCTGACGCTGCATCGCACGCAGGAAGAGCTGTCGCTCGAGATCGGCACGGCACGCGAGTCGGTCTCGCGCGCCATGCGCCAGCTCAAGCATCGGGGACTGATCGAGCCGCTGGACGGTGACCGTCTTCGCATCCCGGACGTCGCGCGGCTGAGGGCCCGCGCGCAGGGGCGCTGAGACATCCGTCACACCGACCGGTCTCGCCCCCGGCTATACTCGTCCATGCCGGAGACCGGAACGGAGACCCGTCGCGCCTTCCGCGGGCCCCGCTGGGCCCTGGCGCTGCTGCGCGT
>Ga0070696_100000940_pt1 | contig 18887 bp, 22 predicted proteins | sample KBSK1253metaG_FD_65474 | JGI IMG/M metagenome (GOLD analysis project Ga0070696, IMG submission 65474) | Corn, switchgrass and miscanthus rhizosphere microbial communities from Kellogg Biological Station, Michigan, USA - KBS K1-25-3 metaG | ecosystem: Host-associated > Plants > Roots >... | reverse complement strand
CGGATTGTTAGGACGATTTCGACGGCAGCGACCGTCCGATTTCCTCGGCAGACCGCAGCGACAGCGCGCAAAACGTGAGCGTCGCGTTCGCGCAACTGCCTGACACGCACGTCGGTGCGCCAACCACGAACAGATTCTCGTGGTCATGTGTGCGGCCCCAACTGTCGGTCACGCTCGTCGCGGGATCGCTCCCCATTCTGCAGCCACCCGCCGGATGGTCCTGGAATTCGTCGCTTTGCGTGCGCTGAACCTGGCCGTTGCCGGCGCGCGCCATCTCGTTGAACAAGCCTTTGATTGTGTCTTCCGTCCACGCGCGAGCTTCGGCGCTCTCCGGCGCGTCTCGGAAGGCGAGCTTGGGGAGTGGATCGCCCCACTGATTCTTGCGTGACGTGTCCAGCGTGAGCTCGCTGGCGCGGTCGGGGATTACGTCATAGTACGCGCGCAAACGAGCGACCCCCTGCTCCGTGCGACGGCGCCAATCCGACAGGATCTCGTCGCCCAGCATCAGCGCACCCGAGTCTCCGCGCAGCCGCGGCCCCTGTCCCGAAGCCGACTCCCACACCCGCAAGTCGTGTCGCAGATACCGACCGTCGCTTCGGCGTGGAACGCGCATGAACTGCTTGCTCACGAGCGAATGCTGCTCGTTGATCCCGGGATACAGCTTGATCGGGAGTCGCACGTACGCCTGCACGTTGCGGTGTCCGGTCAGATACTTCCCGACCAGGCCGGACCCGTTGGCAATCCCGTTCGGAAATCGCGCGGTGCGCGACGTGAGCAGCAGATGCGAGCTCCAGACATACCCGCCAGCCACCACGAACTGCTTGGCGCGAAACTCGATCTCACCGCCCGCGGCATCGCGCGAAACGGCGACAGCGCGTTCCACGCGATTGCGCTCGTCCACCTCCAGGCGACGGACCAGCGTCCGGGTGTGGATCTGCACGCGGTTCGCGCGGCGCAGCGCATTCCACGTGAAGTCCGGCGAGTACTTCGCGCCGATGGGGCAGATCGGCGTGCACGTGTCGTTGCGACAACACTCCGCTCGACCGGCGTAAGGCACCGAGTTCTTGGCCGACGGCTGGCTCCACATCGTGATTCCGGCTTTGGCCACCCAATCCTTGAGCAGGGACAGGTTGTACGTCAGCGGGAGCATCGGCATGGGGAACGGCTTCGAGCGGGGGTCCATCTCGGATGGGCCCTGCTCGCCGGCGACGCCGAGCACTTCCTCCGCTTCGAGATAGTGCGCCTCGAGATCCTCGTAGCTGATCGGCCAGTCGGTGCCGACCCCGAACTGCGATTGCAGTCGGAAATCTTCCGGGCTGAAGCGCGGTGTCACTCCGCCCCAATGCATCGCCAGGCCACCGACGCACATCGACCGGGACTGGAGCGGCCCCTCCACTTCGTATCCGTCGAGGTGATCTCGCGGCCACGGATTCTCGTCGTAGTCCAGGAATCGCTGGCGGAGCGCAGCTCGGCGATCCAGCGGTGGCATCTCGTCTCCCGATTCCACTACGACAATCGTCCCCGCGCGCGTTAGAGCGAGCTTGTCGGCCACCATCGCGGCGCTGATCCCGGAGCCGATGATGCACACGTCGCTCTCCACTACTCGACGCTTACCGAGATGTCTCAACACGTCCTCCAGCGAGGGGCAGCGGTGCGCGCGAGGAAGCGCTCAGCGGACGACACTGCTCGCGACCAACCTGCGCCCGATAGCACAGGTCGGTGGCCTCGGAGCGCTGATAGTAGAACGAGAGCAGCGCGACCGCGACGTGCGACGCGGCTCCCACCGCTGGCATCCGGTCCGTCCGCACGTCCTTGAGTCTGGCGCGGACAATTTCCCGCCGGGACGCGAGCGGTGCGCCAACGATCTCCCGCAGCTCGGCAAGTTGCGCCGACCATTTGGCCCGCGGACTCGGTGGAGCATACCGCAGCGCCGACGTGCCGTACCCGTGGACCAGCTCCGCATGCTCGCGGTAATTGTCGATCCAGCGCTGAAACTCTCGCGCTACTCGCGCCGCGCCTTCCCGCCCGAGCTCCGACGGAAGAATCGCTTCGGCGAGCGCGCGCAGGGTCGCGGCGTCGTCGGCGATCCACGCCGCCGCAAGCGCGTCCGTTCGACGGGCAACGAGCGCGATCGGGACGGCGCTCGAGACCCACACGAGGAATCTCCGGCGCGAGAGCATCGCCTACCGCTGCCCGAGCTGACCTTTTCGCGCGCGAACCGCCTCGATGAATCGCTCGGCGTCGCGTTCGTCGAACGTTTTTCCCTGCTCACGGCCATTCACTTTCGTGTCCCCGAACAGCCGCGTCTCGCGCCCGTTGTACCGCTCGGCGATCAGCTGGCCATCCTCGAACCGGAGCTCGCGGATGTCCGAGAGGGGGTAGGACACGTGCGTGCCAATCGTGCTCGCGACCGTCTGCTTGACGGTTGACGCGATGAAGCCGCCGAGGCCAGAGGTGTCCTTCGCGGAGGAGCGCTCCATTTCCGCCTTCACTTTGGCGACCGTCATGGGCGAAAGCCCCGCAAGAATCTGATTGCCCTTCAGAATCAGGTCGACGGTACTGTCGCGATTGTAGATGCGCATGTCGCCGGGCCCCAGTGACGCGTCGCTGACGGCCCCCTGAACGCCTGAGACCCCGCCGATATTCCCGCGGCGTCCGCCGCGACCGATCACCACCGTGTCGTGGGGAATGCGATGCTTGATCCATGTCACGGCCAGGACGACCGCGAACGCGATCAATCCCCACCGAACGAGTCTGCCGGTCCAGCGGCGCGATCGGAGGTCCGCACCGCCCCCGCCCCCTCCACCCCTCTCCCGAGTCGGCGCTTCCATGAGATGTCCTGTGAGCGAGCGAGAGGTGCGTATCGGCTACGGCCGATCCGGCACCTCGATGAGCTTTTCAGGAGTGATGCCTTCTGCTTCGGCCTGGAAGTTCACGACAATACGATGCGCGAGGACCGGCAACGCCATCGCGTTCACGTCTTCGAGATCAGGGATGCCCCGACCATCCATCGCCGCTCGCGCTTTCGCTCCCAAGATGAGGTACTGCGATGCGCGCGGGCCAGCACCCCAGCTGACGTACTTCTTGACGTTCGCCGTTGCTTCCGGCGCGTCGGGACGTGTGGCGCGAGCCAGCTTCACCGCATAGGTCACCACACTCGGCGGCGCCGGCAGGCGACGCACGAGATGCTGCAGGTCGAGCATCTGCTGCGCGCCCAGCACAGGGGAAATGTTGACGTCCCATTCGCCGGTCGTCGCCGTGACGATGCGTTCCTCCTCGTCGCGAGTGGGATATCCGATCTTCAGCATCAGCATGAATCGATCGAGCTGGGCTTCGGGAAGCGGGTAGGTGCCTTCCTGCTCGATGGGATTCTGCGTCGCGAGCACGAAGAACGGCTCGGATAGCTTGTGCGTTTGTCCTGCGGCCGTCACGGCGTGCTCCTGCATGGCCTGCAGCAGCGCGGCCTGGGTCTTCGGCGGCGCCCTGTTGATCTCGTCCGCCAGGACGACGTTCGCGAAGACGGGCCCTTTCGCGAATTTGAAGAAGCGCCGGCCGGTGGCGTGATCTTCTTCCAGCAGCTCCGTGCCGGTGATGTCACTCGGCATCAAATCCGGCGTGAACTGCACCCGGTTGAACGTCAACTCCAGGGCCTGCGCGACCGTTTGTACGAGCAGCGTTTTGGCGAGACCGGGCACGCCGACTAGGAGCGCGTGTCCGCCCGCCAGCAGTGCGGCGACCAGGTTGTCGACGATCTCATGCTGCCCCACAATGCGGCGGCCGATCTGATCCACGAGCGCGCGTCGCGCGGACGCGAGCTGGTCGAGCAACTCGACGTCTCTGTCTTCCTCTGCGGGTCTGCGGGCGGGAGAGGCCATTGCGAGAAGCTAAGGCGATAGGCGATAGGTGGTAGGTGGGAGGCGGGAGGTGGGAGGTGATAGGTGATGGGTGGTAGGTGATTGGTGGTAGGTGGTAGGCTAATCATCACTCTCACCTCTCACCTATCACCCATCACCTATCACCTACCACCTATCACCTACCACCTTCTTTCCATGAGACACTTCCGCGCGCTGGAGCGTATGTACGTGGACGCTCCGATAAACAAGTTCTTCGGTCCCGCCATACATATAGAAGAGGGACGCGCGGAGATCCGGATGGCGGTGCGACCGGACATGTACCACGCGGCGGGAGCCGCTCATGGCGCGGTGTATTTCAAGATGCTGGACGACGCGGCATTCTTCGCCGTGCAGTCGCTGGCGACCGATGCCTTCGTGCTCACCCTCTCGTTCACTCTCTACCTGCTCGCTCCCGTCGCGAAGGGAGAGATGGTTTCGACTGGCCGCGTGGTTCACCAGTCGAAGCGCCTGTTTATCGCGGAATCCACGATCGAAGTCGATGGCCAGGTTGCGGCGCGCGGCAGCGGGAGCTTCATGCGGAGCTCGGTTCGACTCGACGAAAAGGTCGGCTATGCGCTCGAATGAACCTGCTCGTAAGTGGCTCCTGGACTCAGTGTTGCAGGATGTACCCTTACAATGGCGGCACTGGACAGGGCGGGCATCGCGAAGCGCCTGCGGGCGCTGATCGAAGGTCAGGATGGAGGAGACCTGAGCAAGACCGCGGCGCGCCTCGGACTCGAAGAAGTTTCGCTGCGCATGAGCATCGACGAGGATTCACCGCATCCCACGGTCGAAGTGCTCGCCGCGGTCATCGGCGCGTACGGCGTGGATCCCAGCTGGCTGCTGAAAGGGACGTACGATCCCGCGACGCACCGCAGCGCACTAGAGGGTAACGGAGGAACGATTCCGGCTTTGCGCGAGGCAATGTCCCCGCGTCCCGTGCGCATCTCTCAGCCCGCGCGCGAATCGTTTCGGCTGCACGATGAGAACTGATCACTCGCCCCACTAGAATGCCAAAGCCCTTCAGTCAGACTGAAGGGCTCTTTTTTTTCTCTCGCGCGAATCGCTTATCGCGACGCGACCGTCGTTGGGGCGATGACGAACCCGGTTTCTTGCACGAGCGGGAAGTTGACGCTCGTCAACACTGCGCGCGCGGTGTAGCGGCCCGGCGGGATCACAGTTGCCTTCATTGTTTCCTCGAGCTCGAGGGCCTCGCCTGCGCTGAGCGGCTTGTTACGCAATGCCTGCGTGAACATGCGGCCATTCCCCCAGCGCCACATTTCGCGGCCGAGCGTATCGAGGATGACAAAGTCGTAGGTCTGTCCGCTGGGGAAGGTGAGCTCGATGCGCTTCTTGCTCGTGTTCACCACGCGCAACGCAAACCGGATGCTGGCGTCCGAAGCGTGAACGTAGAGTTGCGCATCAACTTTGGACGACGCCGGCGTTGCCTCGCGATGAACCACGGGAACGCCTTGCTGCACGACTGCGGCGGTCGACGCAAGTTGGGCGGACGGCGAAGTGTTCTTCTTCGGGGCGGACGCTTCGTTGTGAGCACGCGGTCCGCACGCCAATGCGATCGCACCAACACACAAAACTGTAATAAGAAAGCGCGAACTCATCGGTAATCTGGTTGCGGCGTCTGCGGCGGTCACGAAGCGAGCCGCACTGCTCACAAACGTGGGGATGCCGAACTTATCAACTGGGGAGTGCAGAGTCAACATCAAGTCTTCTGGCCAAGTGACGATCGGGCCGTGACTTCGGTCACTTCGACCGACGCCACGGCAGGGCTCGGCTCCATACGATAGAGCGGAGCTTGAGAAAAATTTCACAAGCTCTAGCTTTAAGGCACGGATTTCAGTCGCGCCATTGTACCGAAGGAGGGACCGCTGAGCGAACGGCCGTCGCACCCACCGGACAAGACGCCCGACTACGACAAGCTGCTGCATCGCCGTAAGGGCATATCCGGCACCGAGTTCGCCGGCGTAGGGCTGCAGTTTGCGATCACGATTGTGCTGTTCGCGCTCGCTGGAATCTGGTTGGACAAGAGGCTTGGATCGTCGCCCTGGCTGCTCATCATCCTCGTGCTCGGCGGCGCAGCACTCGGCTTCTGGTCCATGGTGCGACGAATGACGGGGAAGGGATGAGAGGGTTTGCGGAATACCTCGTGAGTTGCGTCCTGATCATCGCGATCATCGGCGCGATCGCCTGGGGAGTCTCGAGTCCTGCCGGGCGGCAGGCGGTGTTGGTCAGCGCCGCGCTCGCGTTGGGACTGCAGCTGGTTGCATTCGGAGTTGCCCGATCGCTGCGGCGGAGCAACCTCCTGCTCGGCTGGGGCCTCGGAAGCATGTTGCGGCTCGTGGCACTCGTGCTCTACGCAGTGGCGGTAGCGAAATTATGGCGGGCGCCAATTGGGCCGGCGCTGCTCAGTTTCGTCGCGTTTCTGTTCGTCACGACAGTCGTTGAACCGATGTTCCTCAGACGATGACCAAGAGAATTCTTCTCGCGAGTACGATGGCGTTGGCGTTGAACTTTCCGCTGCGCGCTCAGGAGCCGCAGCCGTCGGCGCGCGGTGTTCAGCCCACGACCCAGAGCGAACCGGCATTGCCGATTCACAAGAAGCTCGGTCCGGCCGACATCCTCATGCCTCACCTCACGGACTCGAAACACCTCGAGTTTCCGTGCTACAGGAGCCTGCAGGAGTGGGCATGTCATATCACGCTGCCGACCTGGCCCGTCCATATCGGCGGCAAGACCATCGACATGGGGCCAACGAAGCACAGCGTCTGGCTGCTCATTTCCGCGGTGCTCGTCGCCGTGGTTCTCTTGCGCACGGCAAGGGTTCATCAGCGCCACACGCACGAGAAAGGTCACCCACGCGGGTTTGCCGCAGGTCTCGAGGTTGTGATCCTCTATCTGCGAAACGAGATCTACATGCCGGTGTTGGGACACGGCGGTGAGCGATACGTGCCGTTCTGTCTTTCGCTCTTCTTTTTCATCCTCGTCTGCAATGTGTTCGGCCTGATTCCCTATGGCTCGACGGCCACCGGAAATCTCGCGGTGACCGCGACGCTGGCAGCCATCACCTTCGTGACGATCGAGCTCGCCGGGATGCGTGCCCTGGGGAAGGGTTACATCAACACGATCGTGTACTGGCCGCACGATATGTCACTCGGCCTGAAGATCGGTCTGACGCTCATCATGACCCCGATCGAGTTGATCAGCAAGTTTACCAAACCGTTCGCGCTCACGGTGCGTCTGTTCGCGAACATGATCGCGGGACACGTGATCATTCTATCTCTCATCGGGCTGATCTTCTTGTTCGGTTGGCTCGTGGTGCTGCCGTCGCTGGCGATGGCGTTGTTCATCACGGGTCTGGAGATTCTGGTCGTGGTCATTCAGGCAGGCATCTTCTCGCTGCTCGCGGCGGTGTTCATCGGACAGATTCGAACTGCGCACCACTAACAGGAAGGGCGGAATGGGAATGGGAAATGGCGGGTGCCCGCACAGCGGGCAGGGGGCCCGCGATCGAGTCTTTCGAGGCGCCCATTCCCATTCCCATCTCCCATTCCCAATTGGGTTTTCAGTACGCTGGCCGGAGAATCGCTCAACCGTCCAGCGCGTATCGAGTCGAATGACTCGAGAATCTCGTTGAGGCCCGGGCCTCGGTGACGAGAGGCGCCGCACGATGGGCGCGTAGCGCAACGCAGTGAACGTACTTTTCGGAGCAACTCTCACATGACAATTCTTCCGCTCCTGCAGGCAGCTGCCGACGCGGCTGGCTACAATCAGAGCTACATGGGTGCCTGGGCGCTGATGGGCGCCGGCATTGGTGCAGGTCTCGCCGCCATCGGCGCGGGCATCGGCATCGGACGAATCGGCGGCTCCGCCACCGAGAGCATGGCCCGTCAGCCTGAAATGGCCGGAACGATTCAGACTGGCGCGTTGATTCTATCGGCGTTCATCGAAGGCGCCGCGCTGTTCGCCATCGTCGTGGCGCTCATGATCTGGACGAAATTCTAAGAACTGCGGCTATGGGCTATGGGCTATAGGCTATGGGTGTGTGAACCCGGTGATCCACACCCGATGCCAAAGCCCATAACCCATAGCCCATTCCCATAGCCGATATCCCATAGCGCAATGATCAACGTCGCTCTTTCACTCGCTCTTCTTCAGGAACACGAAGCCCCCGCCGCCAGCGGAGGGCTCATGAGCATCCAGATCAACCTGATGTTCTGGACGCTCGTCATCTTCCTGGTGCTGTTCTGGATCCTCAAGCGTTGGGCGTTCCCGGTGATCCTCAGCGCCGTGGAAGCGCGCGAGAAGGCGCTCGAGGAGGCCATCGACGCCGCGAAACGCGATCGCGAAGAAGCGGCTCGCGTGCTCGCTGAGCACAAGGCGCAGATTGCGAGCGCCCGGGGCGAGGCGCAGAAAGTCATCGCCGAAGCCCGCGCCATCGCCGAAAAAATGCGGGCCGACCTGCTCGAGAAGACGCGCCAGGACCAGCAGGAGCTCCTGGAGCGCGCCCGTCGGGACATTGGCGCGGAACGCGACAAGGCTATCGCCCAGCTGCGGCGCGAGGCGGTCGATCTCGCCATCGCCGGGGCCAGCAAAGTGATCGAAGAGAATCTCGACAACGACAAGAACCGGTCGATGGTCGAGTCGTTCCTCTCGTCGCTGTCCAGCCAGCAACCCACCGAGCGTCGCTGATGCGGTCCACGACGATCGCGCGGAACTACGCCGAAGCGCTGCTGGAGCTCGCCAAGCGCGCCAAGGACCTGCGTGGGTGGGGAGCGCAGCTGCTTGGAATCGCGGAGGCGATGGAGCGCGAAGAAACGCTCCGCGTGTTTCTCGAGACGCCGAAAGTCAGCGCGGCCATGAAAAAGGAAGTGCTCCGCAAGGCGTTGCAGGATCGCGCGCCCAGCAAGTTCGTCCGCTTCGTCGAATCGGTCGTCAGTCATCGCCGCCAGATGCTGATCCCGGAAATCGCTCAGGAGTACATGCACCTCGTCGATCAGGCCGAGGACCGTATGCACGCCAATGTCATCGTGGCGCGCGAGGCGGACGAGAAGACGCGAAAGCTGATCGCGGATCGACTCGGCAAGGTCTTCAACAAGACCGTGGTGCCGCACCTGACCGTGGACTCTCGCATCCTCGGCGGCGTGGTCGTACGCGTCGGCGACACCATCATGGACGGCTCGGTGCGACGCAGACTTGGTGTGCTAAAGCACAAGATGCTAAGCACCTAGGGCTTGCCTAACCGCGCGCAAACCTTCAAGCTCTAACGTCGTGAGCGGCGGACAACGGCGTCCGCCACCAGAATCCTTGCCCGAGGATTGATGACCGAGCCGCAGACCCAAAGTCACCCTCCGGAACCAACCCATACGCCACTCGAGGGCGGCAAATACGTCTACTGCATCATTCGTAGCGAGCAGAAAAAGGAATTCGGCGGCATAGGCATCGGCGGTGGGCAGCGGGTGTACACGGTGCACCACAACGATCTCGCCGCGGTCGTGAGCGACACGCCGATCGTGATCTACGATCCGACGCGCGAAAACGTTTTGGCCCACGAGTTTGTGAACGAGACGGTGATGAAGGAGCACACCGTCATCCCCATGTCGTTCGGCACCGTCTTCCGTTCCGAAGACGACGTCATGGAGCTGCTGCGTTCGACGTATCAGGCCTTCAGCGAAGTGCTCGAGAAGATGCAGGACAAGATCGAGTTTGGTCTCAAGGTCCTGTGGGATCGCGACAAAGTCGTGGCCACTCTGGAGCAGGACAACGAAGAGATCCGCCGACTGAAGGACGAGATCAGCCGCCACACGAGCACGTCGACCTATTTCGCCCGAATGCAGCTGGGGCGCCTCGTGGAATCCTCCCTCGAGGAGACCGGCCAGCGATATGTCGGCGACATCCACGAGTTCCTCAAGTCGGTGGCCGTCGCGAGCCGCAGCAACAAGCCCATCGGCGATCGCATGATTTTGAACGCCGCATTCCTCGTGGATCGCGCGCAGGAAGCCGCCTTCGACGAGCGCGTCAAAGACATCAGCCGAAAATACGAGGACATTCTGACGTTCAAGTACTCGGGACCTTGGCCGCCGTACAACTTTGTGAATATCAAGCTGAAGCTGGAAAGGGCCGACTGAGACCAAGGGGCGGAATGGGAAATCGGAATGGGAATGGGCACGCGATAGAGTCTCTCCACGCGCCCATTCCCATTTCCCATTCCCATTCCGCACTGGCTTGAATCATGGGAATCCTCACCAAGCTCCTGTTCTTCCCCGTCGCCGGTCCTGTCGCCGGCATTCGGTGGACGCTCAACCAGATCATGCAAGTCGCGGAAGAAGAGCTCACCGACGACAGCGTCATCAGGCAAGAGCTCATGGAGCTTCAGATGCAGCTCGAGCTCGGCGACATCGATGACGCGGAGTATGTCCGCCGCGAAGCGGAGCTGATGGCGCGACTCCGCGACGTGCGCGCCTGGCGTGAGCGCTTTGGGAAATCCGTCGCCGGCGGACCCGTTCGCGTGTCCGGCAGCAGGGAGGAGGGTACCGGCGAAGAAGGGACGTGAGCGCGGTTGACGCGCTCGTAGATCTCCTTCCGCGCACAACGCTGATCGTCGGCAAAGGCGGCGTCGGCAAATCGACGTGCGCCGCGGCGCTCGCACTGCGCGTCGGATCGGCCGTCGAGACGCTGTTGCTCTCGACCGATCCAGCCCGTGCGCTTCCGTCCGTTCTTGGTCAGCCCATCGGCTCGGCACCCACTCCCGTAAAGGGCGTCAAACGTCTCGCTGCCCAGTTGTTGGACGCGAGCGGGATGCGGGGCCGGTTTCTCGATCGCTGGGGCGACGTAATCCGAATGATCGTCGATCGCGGCACCTACCTCGACGACGCGGACATCGGACCGCTCGTCGACACCGCGCTTCCCGGGAGCGACGAGATCTTTTCAGCGTTGAGGCTCGCGGAGCTCATGACCGAAAGCCGGTCTGGGGTATTGGGTGCGGGCTCGGGGGCAACGGACACCCCACACCCCACACCTTACAGCCGAGTAATTGTTGACACGGCGCCGACAGGGCACACGCTGAGGCTTCTCAACCTGCCGCGAACCTTTCGCGCACTGGTGCGGCTGTTGGACGCGATGCAAGCCAAGCATCGGTTCATGGTGCGGACGCTCACGCACGCCTATCGTACCGATCAGGCCGACGCCTTTCTGGGGGAGATGAACCAGCTGGTCTCCACGCTCGACGATTCGCTGCGAGATCCCAGTCGGTGCGTCGCCGTCATGGTGACCAATTCACAATCGCTCGTGCTCGACGAGACGCGGCGTTATCTGGCCGCGCTGCGCGATCTGCGAATCACTGTTGGCGTCGTCGTCTGGAACGCGGCTGACAATGCCGCAACCCTCGACGTGGACGCCGCGCAGTACGTCGTCCCGAGGCTCGACGAGCCGCCGGTTGGCCGAAAAGGGTTGGAGAGCTGGATGGGATCGATGCGTCCGGCGACTGCCGCAGCTCGGACCCGCACCTCCAAGCGAGCCCGCCCCCGCTCACGACAAATGTTAAAGAGTGGGAAACGCCGTGGCGAACGGGGCAACGCCCGAATCGAGTCCATCCTGCGTGGGCTCACGATTGTTGCGGGGAAGGGCGGCGTCGGAAAAACGACAGTCGCCGCCGCCTTGGCCATCGACGCGGCTGAGCGATACACGACGCTGGTAGTCTCGACGGACCCCGCTCCTTCGCTTGGCGACGCGCTGGCGCAGGAAATTCCCGATGCGGATACTCCCGTCGAAGGCGCGTCCCGTCTCATGGCCCGCCAGATGGACGCTTCCGCGGCGTTCGAGCGGCTGCGCTCGGAGTATCAGTCGCGCGTCGACGCGCTTTTCGACGCGCTGGTCGCAAAAGGGGTCAACATGACCCACGACCGGGCGATTGTGCGCGATCTGCTGGCCCTGGCTCCTCCGGGCGTCGACGAGGTCTATGCGCTTTCGTTGCTGTCCGATGCGCTGTTCAAGGATCGCTATGAGCGCGTCATTGTCGATCCCGCGCCGACAGGACATCTGCTGCGACTCCTGGAGATGCCTCAGCTGGCACTGTTATGGACGCATCAACTCATGCGATTGATGTTGAAGTACAAAGACGTAGCCGGATTGGGGGAGACGGCCGAGGAGCTGCTGGCGTTCGCGCGAAATCTGCGCGCTGTCGACTCGCTGCTCCGCGATCAGGCTCGATGCGCCCTCGTGCTGGTGACGTTGGATGAGCCGGTCGTGCGCGCGGAGACGGAGCGTCTCTTCACCGAGGTGCGCAATCGTGGCGTGAGCGTGACCGGCGTCATTCTCAATCGCGCGTCTTACCGCCGCGCGGCACTTCCAGTCACTGATGCGCCCATGCACTTTGAAGCGCCCGCCGCAGAGCCGTCGCCAATTGGCGTAGTGGCACTTCGACGTTGGGCTGAATCGTGGGTTGGAGAGGTGAAGATTGACGGATGACGCATCCTGACGCACGACGTATCACGCTGACGAATGACGATTGACGCCGGGGTGCTGTACGTCTATGGCATCGTCCGCGACGGCTTCGACGCGGCGCGGTCTCCCGCCGGCCTCGATGACGGCGCGGTCACGCTCGTGAAGCGCGGCCCGCTCGCCGCCCTCGTGTCGAAACTGGCCGCGAGCGAGTACGGCGCGGACGCTATCGAACGGAACAGCGGCGAGGTTGCCTGGCTGAGCCCTCGGGCCATGGCCCACGACCGGATTCTCACTTGGGCGCAGGAGCACGGCGGGGTGATTCCACTGCCGATGTTCTCGCTCTGGGGAAGCGAGCAGGCCCTCGCCCGCACGCTCGACGATCAGCAGGCAAGACTCGGTCGCGTCTTCGACCGCGTGGCCGGCGCTGATGAATTCGGTCTGCGCGTGCATCGGCGCGACGCCGTGATGCTCGACGCCATCGACGATCTCGATCCGCACATCGCGCAGCTTCGCCGCGAAGCGCAGACAGCTGCTCCGGGACAGCGCTATCTCCTCGAGCGCAAGATCGCCGAGCAAGGCAGGGGCGCCGTTCGAGCGGCCAGTCACCGCATGGCGCAACAGATCTTCGACGGTCTGAAATCCATCGCACGCGACGCGCTCGCCAGGCCGCTGATTCCGGCGGTCGATCCCGGTGGGGGGGCCGCTCGCGTTCCCGACGCCACGCTCGTCTTGAATGGCGCGTTTCTCGTGGATCGCAAGCGCATCGACGAGTTCCGGAGCGCGGTGGGCGCGCTCGTCCGCGACTATCAACCGCGGGGTCTGTCGTTCGATTTCACCGGCCCCTGGCCACCGTACAACTTCGTCAGCGAGGGCGGCAGCGCCGCGTTGAGCTCGAGCGCAAAGGGCAGGGCGGTCGAATGACCGACGCTCGCGGCGTTTTGGAGTACATCGACGAGCCCGAGCAGCTCGTGCTCAGTGATTTGGTCAATCGCGTGCTCGACAAAGGGGTGGTCATTTCGGCCAATGTCACGATCTCGATCGCGGACATCGATCTCATTCAGCTCGATCTCCGGCTTCTGATCTCCTCGGTCGCGGCGTTGACCAAACGCGCCGAGGAGGGCGCGAAACGTGGCGACGTATCTGTACGGTCTGATTCTCGCCCGTAACGCGCACCTGGTGCCCGCGCACATCACCGGCATCGACGGAACGCCGGTCCGCGTCGTGGCGTGCGATGGTCTGGATGCGCTCGTGAGCACGCTGAGCCGCGCCCCGGAGCGTTCGAACCTCGATGACATTCGTGCCCACGATCGCGCACTCCAATCCGTGGTGCATCACGGCTCCACTGCTGCCGCGACCCGGTTTGGCCAGTCGTTTTCCACCGACAACGACGTTCGACAAGACGTAGCCAGGCGGAGCGGTCGCGTCGCCAAGCTGCTCGACGAGTTCGACGGATGCGTCGAGATGCGGCTGCTGGTTGCCATCACTCCCGCCCCCTCTCCCCAGCACTCCGCCATTCCTGCCGAGCGCGCCGCTGGTCCCGGACGCGCGTACCTCGAGAGCCTGCGCGATGCGACGCCGGGCGACCGTGTGAAGGGGATGGGACTCCGTTCGGCGCTCGGACCGATGGTGCGCGCCGAGCGCGTGGAGGAATTGCCCCATGCGCGCGGCGCTGTTTTCGCGCACCTCGTGCGGCGAGGTGACGAGCCGGCGTATCGCGAGGCAGTTGCCTCCCAACCCGCGCTTGCCGCCGCGATGGTTGTGGGTCCATTGGCTTTATACAGCTTTGCGGAGGGGGCCGAGTGAGCGATGCCGATGAGCTCGAGTTGCAGCTCAACGAACTGTCGCGCTCGCTTCCGGACCGCATTAATGCCCAGCCGGACAATGCGGGACAAGAGCTTGGAAAACTTGTCTTGACCCTCGTCGAGGTAGTTCGTAAAGTGTTGGAGCATCAAGCGGTACGGCGCATGGACAGTGGTGCGCTGACGCCTGAGGAGATCGAACGTCTGGGGCTTGCCCTCCTGCGATTGAACGAACGGATGGATGAGCTGAAGGCCGCGTTCGGCGTACGGGACGAGGACCTCGACATCGATTTGGGCCCACTCGGCCGGCTACGTTAGCTCAGCCGACTACTTGAGGTTTTGCCATCATTGCCTGAGCTAGCCAATCCATCGCGGACGCACGGTCTGGTCGACATCCTCGACCGCGTGCTGGACAAAGGGCTGGTAGTCGCGGGGGACATCAAGATCAATCTGGCGAACGTCGAGCTTTTGACGATCCAGATTCGGCTGCTCGTGTGCTCGATCGACAAAGCCGAGCAAATCGGGCTCAACTGGTGGCGCAACGATCCTCGGCTCACGGCAAACCCTGTCAACGCGATCAGCGGGGACGCGGACGCGCGTCTCAGAAAGATCGAAGAGCAGCTGAAGCGCCTGGTTGCGGAATCCGAGCCGAGGCGTAAAGGCAAGTGACACTACAACCGAACTCACGAGGTTAAGGGAGACACCGTATGGCTGTCGAAAGAACCCCGAGTGGCAGCTCGCTTATAGACGTACTCGACCGAGTTCTCGATAAAGGCATTGTCATCGACGCCTGGGTGCGGGTGTCCCTGGTGGGCATCGACCTCGTGACGGTCGAGGCTCGCATCGTGGTGGCGTCGATCGACACATATCTCAAATACTCTGAGGCGGTGGGAGTCATCTCGCCCGTGTCACGCCCACGGGAAGTCAGCGCCGGCGAAGCATCGGACGTGGATCGGCTGCAGCGCGAGAATGCGGAACTGAGAAGGAGACTTGAGCAGTCGCGCGCATGACCTAGTCGCAGTCCCGGAGCGCGCCGGCGACGATCGGCGAGTTGCCAGAATACTGTCGGCGCTCGGCGAAGCACCGGATTACGCATCCGCTGCGTCGTTTTTTCTCAATGAACTGAGCACGTTGGCGGGCAACGTTCCCGCGGCCATGCTCCGATTCATGCCCACCCAGGAGTCGTTGGTGTTCGTCGATCAGGTGGGGATGCGGTCCGACGACGCTCGCCAGTTTCCCGAGGTAATGGAAGACCGGGCGCACCCGGTGATGGTCTCGGCTCTCGCGCTCGTGCCGGTTGTTCGGGAGACGCCGCGCGTGGCGCGCGTCGGCCGGTTCGGTCCGTTTCACACGTGGACCGCGTTGCCCATGCCGCAGCCCCACTACCGCGGCGCCCCGGCGTTGATGCATGACGCCCAGGCGACAAAACTCCTGGAGGCGTCCGGCGCCCGTCTCGTCCCGCTCCAGGATCGCACGTTCAACACCGCGCCTGGCGGCGTCCTGTTGCTCGCCAAGGCACTGGCCGATCCGCAGGTTCGAGACCTCGCCGAAATCACGATGATGGCGGGATCGATCCTCGCGCGCATCGCGTCGCTGGAGTGGTGGAAAGAACAGGGCGATCGACTCACCCGCGAGCGTGATCGGTTGACGCTGATGGTGGACTCGCTGCCGGACGCGGTCGTCATCACGAACGCGGCGAACGATTTCATCGCGCAGAACAAGCGCGCCGAGCATCTGCTGGCGTTCGGCGAAGACGATAGCCCGGGACGCCGCCGCGCCGTCGAGATGAACAACCTGCTGGTCACGTCCTTTTTGTCGCGGGCGGCCATGGTGGGAGCGGGGAACCGCGGTAGCGAGGCCCGCGAGCTCAATCTCGTTGACCCCGACGAAGGCGGTGATCTGCTCTTCGAGGTACTCGCTCACCCCCTCGGAGAGCGCGTCGGTCCGGAGGACGCGGTGCTCTCGGTGCTGCGCGACGTCACCGACTTGAGGCGCGCGTCGCACGAGCTCGAGCGGCAGGTGCAGCGCGTGCGACAGGCCGAGGTGAAGGCGGCCGGGGAGCGCGACCGCTTGAATCTCATCCTCGAGAACGTCGCCGACCCGATTCTCGTGACGGACAACGCGTCCAAGATCATCCTGATGAACGACCAGGCGGAGCGGTTGTTCGAGGTGGAGGACAAGGCGGCGCCGCGGCGCCTGCAGCAGGCCGTCAGGGGCAACGACACGCATTTTACGACCTTCGTCTCGGATTTCCTGCTGTCGAACGAACGGTCCACGCAGGCGCGCATGACACTGATCGACCCGCAAACGAACTCGATTCTCCCGGTCGAGGTGGTCGCGGGCAAGATCATGAATGAGCGAGGCGAGCCGATTGCGGTCGTTTCGGCGCTCCACGACTTGCGCCAACAGGTGGAGAACGAGCGGCTGTACGAGGAGCTGAAGCGCCTCAACCTCGATCTCGAGGACCGCATCCGATCGGCGACAGCCCACCTCGAGGACCAGAACGCGCAGCTGCTCTGGCAGTCGCACGAAGTCGAAAAAGCCAACCGCCTCAAGTCGGAGTTTCTCGCCAGCATGTCCCACGAGCTGCGCACGCCGATCAACGCGATCGTCGGCTACGCGGCGCTGTTGCTCGAAGGAATGTTCGGCAAGGTCTCCGAGCAGCAGCGAGATCCGTTGGACCGCACGCGGGCGGCGGCGGACCACCTGCGCGCGCTGATCGACGACATCCTCGATCTCGCGAAGATCGAAGCGGGCAAGATGCATTTCATGCTCGAGGATCTCTCGCTCGCCGACGTCGTGGCGGAAACGAGCCAGCAGATGGAGCCGATGATCCGCCGCAAGTCCCTGAGCTACAGCGTGGACATCGCGAAAGACACACCGCGCGTCGTGAGCGACCGGACCAAGTTGAAGCAGATCCTGCTCAACCTGCTGTCGAACGCCATGAAGTTCACGACCCGCGGAGGCGTCTCGGTCGTCGTCCGTCCACACGCGATGGGTGTGCGCCTCGACATCAACGACACGGGCATCGGCATTCGCCCGGAGCATCTCTCGGTGATCTGGGAAGACTTTCGCCAGGTCGATCAATCCCGGACGCGCGAGTTCGGCGGCACGGGCCTCGGCCTCAGCATCACGCGCAAGCTCGTCGAGCGTCTGGGAGGGACGATTTCCGTCGAAAGCATCGTTGGCGTCGGAACGAGCTTCACGGTCATGTTGCCCCTGGAGGCGCCGCGGCAGAACGTCGTCGAGCCCGACGCAACATCCGACGCTCCCGCACCGTAGTTTGCAATAGCAACCTTCCGAAGGGCGCGGGAGTCCAACGGTTGAGTTGGAGCTCTCCGTCGCTGTCTTTTTGCCCCCTTCTGGTCATGAGCCGCATACGCGCCACCCTCTGCGCGGCACTGGTCGCCATCGCAGTCGCTCCGCCGCCAGCGCACGCACAGCAGTCGGATGTCATCCGCGGTCGAGTCACGGGACCGGATAGCCTTCCGGTCGAGAATGTCACCATCACGGCGACATCCATTTCCGGCAACGTCAACCGGACCGCGCGCACCGACAAAAACGGCCGTTTCACCATCACTTTTCCTGGTGGCGACGGCGACTACATGGTGTCGTTCGCCGCTCTGGGCTATGCGGCGAAGCGCTTCGAGGTCAAGCGCGTCGCGGATGAAGACATCCTCGTGGCCGACACTCGGCTGCAGAAGGTCAACGCCGTCCTCGACGCGGTCGAGGTCAAGGGACAACGCGAGCGAGTTCGTCGCAACGACGTCGCCCCCGACCCGAGTGGGACGGAAAAGACCGTCGCCACGGCCGAGGTGCCGGCGAATCTCATGGGCGACCTCGCGGCCATGGCCGCGACACTCCCGGGGGTGCAATCGGCGACCAACGAAGACGGCTCGAGTGGGTTCTCGGTCCTCGGGCTCGGAGCCGATCAGAACAACACGACGTTGAACGGCATGATGTTCGGCGGTTCCAACCTGCCGCGAGATGCCGCGGTGACGACGTCGCTGGTCACGTCGCCCTATGACGTATCGCGCGGCGGCTTCAGCGGTGCACAGCTCAGTTTGCGCACGCGGCCGGGATCCAACTTCATCACGCGCACGAACAGCCTGAATTTCGACTCGCCCGCGATGCAATGGACCGATGCCGCGGTCCGATCGCTCGGACAGGAATACACCAACGCATCGCTCGGCGGCCTCGTGTCGGGTCCCCTCGTGTACGACAAGGCCTTCTACAACGTTTCCTACCAGTTGGGCCGCCGCATGAACGATTTCCAGACGCTGCTGTCGGCGGACCCGCTGGGGCTGAAAACATCGGGGGTATCCCCCGACTCAGCCACGCGATTGCTCGGTATCATGGCGCAGCAGCAGATCCCCGCGATCACACGCGGGCTGCGCGACGAGCGCATCGGCGACAACGGACTGCTCTTTGGGAGCGTGGATCTCACGTCTCCCACCGCCACGAGCGGCCGCGCGGTGAACCTCTCGTTCAACGGGAGCTGGGGACGCCAGAGCCCCGCGGGTGGATCCGCGACTGAGGTGCCGGCGTTCGGAGGCGATCGCACCAATTGGCGTTTCGGCGTGCAGGGACGGCACAGCAGCTATTTCGGCGTTGGGATTCTCACCGAGAGCTCGGTGGGGGTCAGCTCGTCGAAGAACTATGGCACGCCGTACCTCGATCTGCCCGCGGCCCGCGTTCGGGTGAATTCGACATTTCCTGACGGCACTAACAGCGTGCA
>Ga0070696_100000939_pt1 | contig 18891 bp, 18 predicted proteins | sample KBSK1253metaG_FD_65474 | JGI IMG/M metagenome (GOLD analysis project Ga0070696, IMG submission 65474) | Corn, switchgrass and miscanthus rhizosphere microbial communities from Kellogg Biological Station, Michigan, USA - KBS K1-25-3 metaG | ecosystem: Host-associated > Plants > Roots >... | reverse complement strand
CCACTTCACAGGTCGGAGGCAACAGCGGATGGAACCTTGCGCGTATGGTCAACTGGTTTTGCCGAGTCTAGTGTGATCTGGGCCAATTCGGACTGAACCCTCGGTACACACGTCATATGTTTCCGGTTGCTCGAAACTGTGGCTGCACGCTGCGTCATCACCTTGTGTGCGAGTTGCGACCCGGGGAATGCCCAGGTGGAGATTGATTTCCACCGCGCCAGTGCCAGCGAGTCTGGGCACGATTCACCGGAATCAGACCGGCTGCAGAGCGGTTGCGTGGTCCATTACCCGCCGCGGCTTGGCCCATGGCACCAGCGTGGGCCGGCAAATCGACGATTGCTGTCTTCACGCCGCCACCCTCCGCCCCGGAAGTTGCTACCGCCCCTAAATCACATCCCACAGGTAACCGCCGTTGCCCAGTACCGCACCGGCCAGTTGTTCGATGGCGGCGTCTTCGTTGCGTTCCAGTCCACGCACATTGCGTGACATGCGACGGCGCGCCTGGCGGGTGAAGATTTCGGCAATGCTGATCGCTTCGTCGGCTGCAGCGTGGGACTGCTGCTCCAGGCTGTGCGCGCGTGACAACACGCACAGGCCGATGAACAGGTCGATCGCGATGTCGGCCAGACGTTTCTGCGCGTGTTGCTGATCGGTCGCCTTTTTGCCGTAGCGGCGGAGCAACTGGTCGGACGATTTGGACAGTTCCACCGTATACCGCTCATAGGTTGCCGCCACTTTGCGCAGGCGTGGTGACAGCGCCTGCGCAATGCGGTCGATGCCGTAGCCGGTGGCCTCGCGCATGCGCCGGCCGGTGTAACTGCCGAGCACGCCAAAGCCCTTGATCGGATCGTTGAAAATATCGCCCACGGCGGCCTTCAATTCGCTCAAGCCGGTGCCGACGCCTTTCAAGCCGGATAGCGCGATGTACAGGCGCAGGATCTCGTTGGTGCCTTCGAAAATCGACAGGATGCGCGTGTCGCGAGTGATCTGTTCGTACGGAAAATCGCGCATGAAACCGTTGCCGGCGGCAATCTGCAACGCTTCGTACGACGCACGCTGCACGGCCTCGCTGGCAAACACCTTGCTCATCGCCGCTTCTACCGAGTAGTCGGCGGCACCGCTGTCGATCAAGTGCGCGACGATCCACACCGCGCTTTCGGCGGCGAAGCAATCCACCGTCATCTGCGCGATCTTCGCGCGCACCAGGCCGAATTCGGCGATCGGCTGGCCGAACTGCTTGCGTTCCTGTGCCTGCGCGCTGGCCAGGCGGATCAGCGAACGCATGCCGCCGACTGCACCGCCGCCCAGGCCGGTGCGGCCGCTGTTCAAGATGCTCATCGCCACCTTGAAGCCCTTGCCGACCGGACCGAGCACGTTCTCCGGCGGCACCCTTACCTTGGCGAACGCCACGGTAGTAGTGGACGAGGCGCGAATGCCCATCTTGTCTTCGTGCGGACCGTGGCTGACGCCAGGCCACGCCGCCTCGACCAGAAACGCGGTGATCTTGCCCTCGGCCGTATCGGTGCGCGCAAACACCGTATAGAAGTCCGCGATGCCACCGTTGGTGATCCAGATTTTCTCGCCGCTCAGCGTCCAGCTGCCGTCGTCATTGCGCATGGCCTTGGTGCGGATCGACGCGGCATCCGAACCGGCACCCGCTTCGGTGAGGCAGAACGCGGCAATCAGTTCGCCCGTGGCCAGCCGTGGCAGATAACGTTGCTTCTGTTCGTCGCTACCAAACAACAGCAGGCCCTTCATGCCGATCGAGCTGTGCGCGCCAATGGTCAGCGACACTGAACTGTCGTGGCTGCTGGTCTGGCCGAGTACCCGGGCGTACGCGCCGTTGGACAATTCCAACCCGCCGAAGGCCTCGGGAATGATCAGACCGAACAAGCCCATGTCGCGCAGCGCCTGGATGAATTCCGCCGGCTGCTCCGCGTCGCGATCGTACTGCTTCAGCGCGGCGGTCTTGTCATTGAGAAACTGGTCGATCGCATCGGTCATCGCGCCCAGCATTTCCTGGTCGCGCGCGCGGATTTGTGGGTAGGGAAACAGGTTTTCCTCCACGATATTGCCCAGGAACAACTGCTTGGCAACGCTGTGCTCGCTGGGCAGGGTGGCGTGGTCCGGATGGGTGGGCTGGGGCGTGTTCACGGACGGCGCTACTCCTGGACAGCGGTGGATGTCTCATTCTGCCTGTTTTACGGTGCCAGGCGCTGGTTTGGTAGGCGCGACGGATAACGAGTGTGCGGTGGCACGGTTGCTGGTCGGCGTGTTTCGGGTATGTCAACGTGTGCTTGAATAAGCCCGACGGCGTTTCGTGCCGCTCTTCGCGCGGGAGGATCATTGCCATGCCGTTCTTGCCGGGCCAGATTGTGCAGGCTACCCCGGGCGTGCAGGGGTTCGACACGAACACGCACATTTCTGCTGCCGCGGCCACGGCGTTCCGGCAAAGTGGGTTCGGTTTTTGCGTGCGTTACCTGTCGCGCACGAGCCCGCAGGCCGCCAGCGACCTGTCCCGTGCGGAAGCGCAAGCCATCCTGGCCGGCGGCCTGGGTTTGATGGTGGTGCAGCACGTCATGCGCGCGGGCTGGGTGCCGGACACTGCGCGCGGCGTGCAATACGGCACCGCTGCCGCAAGCAACGCACAGGCAGTGGGGCTGCCGCCCGGCATGACGATCTGGCTTGATCTGGAAGGAGTACGCGGGGGCGTCGACAGCGCCGACGTGATTGCGTACTGCAACGCGTGGTTTGCCCCGGTCGCCGCCATCGGCTATGTCCCTGGCCTCTACGTTGGCGCCAACTGCGGCCTCGATGGTGACGCGTTGTACTGGCGCCTGCAGACCAGGCACTACTGGCGTTCGGCCAGCGATGTACCGGAGCTGCCGCACCGTGGCTATCAACTCGTGCAGCGCGCCAACACGGCGCCCGATGTGGTCAACGGCATCGCCATCGACCGCGATGTCACCTACGTCGACGCCTTTGGCGATACCGTCAGCTGGCTCGCGCGCCCTGTCGAGTCAACATAGGGTTGCGTCGGCAACTCGATACACGTCGCGCACGACCCCGATGTGTTCATCAGGCATGGCAACTGCGGCCACGGTGACGCCACGAGGGTGGTCGGTGTGCTGGCGCAAGGCAATCGACGCGCCGCCGCATGAGGCGGGTGTTGCGCCGTGCTGCGGTGGCGGTTTGACCGGTGCGTGCTTCGGCTTGTGCGCCCGCGTGACGCCACTGCGGTCAATGGGGGTGACTGGGGTTGTCCAGCGGGTACGCCGCGAGTTTGCCGCGCAAATAGGTGGCGGCGTCGACCTCGAGGCCGTTGCTGAAGCGGATGGTGTAGTGGATTCCGGACACGGATGAGCTGGTGGCGCAGTAGATGATGAAGTCGTTGGCCGTCCGCACCCGACTGCCGGCGAAGCGCAGTTTCAGGCGCATGTGCGCCGCCGCACGCGATGCGTCGTAGGCGGTGCCGTTGCGGATGAAGACCGCGTCGTGCAGCGTCGCGACGGTCGTGATCAGGTAATCGATCTTTTGTTGTTCGGTGGGCGGCCGCAGGGTGGCGGCGGGTTGACCAAGCGCTGGCGTCGACACGCAAGCGAACAGCACCCAGGCGACCAGCAGGCCGTGCAGATAAATGCGGGTGGAGGTGACAAACGTGGGGTTCGCGGCGGAAAACATGATGCGGTCCATTCAATGGCAGGGCAGTTGGCGGTGTCCGGATTTGGCCGCGACGACAGCTTCGCCGGGTAGGCACTGCCCGTCGGCTTTCGCCATGTCGCCGTGTGCTGCGCAAGAACAACGGGCAGTGCCCGCGTTCTGGCGAAAAATTGCAACATCCTTTGTCATGGGCCATCGGGGTTGGTCAGAGCAGGCTTTCGAGTGGCAGCAGTTTGAGTAGCTGCACTTCCACCCGGCGGCTGGTGGTGGCGCCAGGGTCGTGGTCGTAGCTCAGCGGTTTGCCGTTGTCGCTGGCCTGCCATTGCATGGCCCCGCCGTGCGCCGAGCCGTTGGCTTTAAGTACCACGTGGTAAGCATTGCTCGGCAGGGTGGCGGTGTCGAAAAACTTGGTCACCGCTGCGGCCAGCGGTGGACTGTCGACGATGATGCCCATCTCGGTATTGAGCAGTTTGGAGCGGGCGTCCATATTCATCGAGCCGATAAACACTTGTTGCCGATCCACCACGACCGCCTTGGCATGCAGGCTGACGCCGGACGAAGTGCCGCCCGCGGTGGCTGGTTGTGGTGCGCCGGCAGCGGGGCGCAGTTCGTACAGTTGCACCCCGCCGTCGAGCAGCGGGCGGCGGTAGCGCGAGTAACCCGCGTATACCGCCGGTTCGTCGTTGGAGGCGAGCGAGTTGGTCAATACCTTGACGCTCACGCCGCGCTTGGCGAGTGCGTCGAGGTAGCTGGTGCCGCTGTCGCCGGGGACGAAGTACGGCGAAATTATCAACAGTTCCCGCTGCGCGCTGTCGGTCATGGCCTTGATGTCCGGACCGATGCGCAGTTGCGACTGCTCGGGCCCGGCATCGATTTTTTCCGGCTGGTCGGCCACCAGTCGGGCCGGGCCCCAAAACCACTTGCCGGGGCGATCGGCGGAAGCACCGTTCGGCAGCTCGTCCAGCGTCGCCTGCGCATAGTCCGATTGCGCGAACGTGCGCGCATCGTGGCCAAGTTGTGCGCGCAACGTGGCCAGGTCGTAGTGGTCGGCGTGTTTGCCGGAAAACGCCTTGACCGGGTAGGCGGCATCGCAGTTCCAGTATTCGTCAAAGGCATGCGAGGCCTGCTGCACCACCGGCCCGATCGCAATCAGGTCGAGGTCGCGGAAGTTGGTGTCGTCGCCCGCATCGAAGTAGGCATCGCCGATATTGCGCCCGCCGATGATCGCCACGTTGCCGTCGGCGATAAACGACTTGTTGTGCATACGGCGGTTGAGCCGATGTGCGTCGAGCAAAAACTGGGTGGCTCTGGACAGCAGGGACGGTTTTTTCGTGGCGAACGGGTTGAACAGGCGCACTTCGATGTCCGGGTGGGTGTCCAGCGCATCAAACAGGTCGATGGCGCTGCCGGCGTTGATGTCGTCGACCAGCAGGCGCACGCGCACGCCGCGATCGGCCGCCGCCAGCAGTCGCTGCGCCATCAGCCGTCCGGTCGCGTCGTTGTTGAAGATGTAGTACTGCAGGTCGAGCGAGTGTCGCGCGTGGTCGGCCAGCGCCACCCGGCTCATCAGCGCATTGGTGCTGAGCGTGAGCAGGCGGAAGCCGGACTCGGCCTGGTGCTGGTCCGCCTCGGCGTGCACGTACCGCGCCGCGGAGGTGGACGTGGTGGGTGGCAACGCCTTTGACGCTTGTTTGTGCACGGCTTGCGGCGGCGAACAGGCACCGAGTGCCAACACCAGCAAGGCCAATCCGACCGCGGAGATGAAACGCTGCATGTTCACCTGCCTGTTGCATGCCGACTGGGGCACAGCGTGGGCGATCAGTCGCTGTGCGGTCAGCACACGTTGCGCAACGGGTTGTGAACATGGCGCGACAGCCAACGCTGCATGAGTAGCGATCAAGCCCGCTGCTCTTTGCCGGTCGAAAACCTGCGGTGACGCACTACACTTGGCGACCGAACCATCGAGCCTGCCGTGTCATGACCCACGAACCGGATTCCACCGCCGCGCCCGTCGCAGCCGACTTTCGCTGTGGTCTGGTAGCGCTTGCCGGACGGCCGAATGTGGGCAAATCGACGCTGTTGAATGCACTGATCGGCTTTCGCCTGTCCATCGTCAGCCCGCGCCCGCAGACCACCCGTCATCGCATCCTGGGCATCGCCAACAGCACGGCCGGCCAGATCCTGTATGTCGACACGCCCGGCCTGCATCGCGGGGCCAAACGCGCGATGAACCGCAGCTTGAATCGCGCCGCGCGCGCCGCGATCGATGATGTCGACGTGGTGGTGCAGGTGATCGAGGCTGGCCGCTGGACCGACGAGGACGAGGCGCTGTATGCGGCGCTGCTGGAACAGTCTTCACCGCGCCTGCTGGTGATCAACAAGGTTGATTTGAACAAGGACAAGACGGTGATGCTGCCGTTCGTGGCGGGGCTCACCGACAAACATCAATATGATGAAATCCATTACGTCAGCGCGTTGAAGAAACAGGGGCTGAAGGCACTTGAGCACGCCATCCTGCATCGTCTGCCGGTGCGGGCCGCGGTGTACGGCCCCGATGAGGTGACGGATCGCAGCGAACGTTTCCTGGCCGCCGAGATGGTGCGTGAGCAGCTCATGTTGCGCCTCGACCAGGAGCTGCCCTATGCCACGACGGTGGAGATCGACCAGTTCCATGATCGCCCCGATGGCATGGCGGAAATCCACGCCATCATCTGGGTCGAGCGCCAGGGGCAGAAAGCCATCGTGATCGGCGCGGCCGGAGCACAACTCAAGGCGATCGGTTCGGCAGCGCGGCGCAACATGGAACGCATGTTCGAACGCAAGGTCTTCCTCAAACTGTGGGTAAAAGTGCGCGAAGGCTGGGTGGATGACGAAAACATGTTGAAGAACTTTGGTTATACGGATTGAAGGCAGAGTGCCGAACCACCCGCGGCGCGAGACGCTGGCATGCGGGTCCTGTTGTCGCCGTGGAGGGCGCGGACAAGTCTGGTCGCCATCCGGTGCGACCGGCCCGCGCGAATCGGGTTGAGCGAGCGCCCTGCGTCCCGGGCCGAGCGAAAACCTGTGCAGAGACTTTCCTGACACCATTGCGCGCACCGGACGGGAGGATGGAGCCAGTCGCGTCCCGTTCCCCTGGCTGCTTGCCACTTCGAACCCATGCGTATTGAACAACAACCGGTTTACGTCCTGCACGCGCGCGCCTATCGCGAGACCTCGTTGTTGCTGGAATGTCTGACGCGTGACCACGGGCGAGTCGGGGTGGTGGCGCGGGGTGTGCGCGGTGCGCGAGCACGCTTGAGTCGCGCGCAACTCGAGCCGTTTCAGGGCCTGAGCATGGACCTGCTGATGCGTGGCGAGCTGGCCACGCTGACGGCGCTGGAAGTCGCTGGCGCGTCATTGTCGATCACTGGCGACGCCGCACTTGCCGGTTTGTATCTCAACGAACTGGTTGTGCGCATGACCGGGCGCAACGATCCATCGCCACCGCTGTTTGCGGCGTATGCGCGGACGCTGGCCCGGCTGGCTGGCACCGAGCCGCTGGCATGGACGCTGCGCCGGTTTGAACGTGACTTGCTGGATGCTATCGGCTATGCGTTGCCATTGCAGTTCGACGCGCAAACCGGCGAACCGCTGGAGCCGGAAGCGAGCTACCGCTATCACGTGGGCGAGGGCGCGGTACGTTGCGTGGCGGGTAGCAGTCAGGCCTTGCTTGGCAGTGACTTGTTGGCGTTGTCCAGCGATCGTCCGCCCGACAGTCGCGGTCTGCTGGCGTTGCGCGACATGATGCGCGCGGTCATCCGCTTTCACCTGGGTGGTGGCGAGCTTCGCTCGTGGCGCGTGCTGGCAATGGCCGGCTCGCGGCGCTGAGTTGTTCGTTCAGTCGCTCAGCGCGCGTAGCGTGGCCTGCAATGCAGCGCGAAAACTTCCCAGTTCGGCGCCGTCCGGGTCGGTGTGCCGGGATATGCCTTGCAGGGTCTGCGCGGCGGTGGCCAGTTCGTCCGCACCACAAAAACCGCATGCCGCGCGCAGACGATGCAGGCGTTCGTCCAAGGCAACACGATCACCGGCGAGTGCATCCAGCCGTCGATCCAGCATGATCAATTCTTCGCGCAGCAATTGGCGCAGCGCACGCAGCGTCGCGTAGTCACCGCTGGCGCACAGGCCGGTGTCGTCGTCCAGCACGCAGGCTGCGTGGGCGGCGGTTGGAACCAGGGCCAGTGTCTGGCGCAGTTGTGCGAGCGTGCAGGGTTTGCGCAGGATGCTGCTGAAGCCGATCGCCAGCAAGGCCAGTCGGTGTTCCTCTGACTCGTCCTCGGCGCTGCTGGCCACCGCAATGCTGGCGTACGATGCCGCGTCGGGATTGGCCCGCAGTGCGGCCAGGATCTCCGGGGCACCGGCCCCGGGCATGCGGCAATCGAGCAACAGCAGGTCGAAGTGTTCGGCGCACGCAACTTGTAGTGCATGCAGGCCATGGCTGCAGGTACGCACTTGAACGCCCATCTGCCGCAGGCCGTCGCCAAGAAAGCGTCGGCTGGCAAGGTCGTCGTCGGCCAGCAACACGCGTGTGGCGGTACGTGTGGTGCCATGGTGGAACCGCGCAGTCTTCTCACTGCACATGCGTTGAATCCTTGTTGTTCAGCTGAGTTTGGCAGAATGGTCGCGCATGGGCACCGGATCACATCACGCTTTTTTGCTTTGCGTCGCTTTGCTGGGGCTCGGCGGGTGGCCGTGCGCGCAGGCGAAAGTGCTGCTGCAGGCCCAGGAAGTGAGCGCCCCCGGCATCACCTTGCGCGGGCTGACAGCCAGCGTTGACGAGAATGCGGACGGCGGCGTGCGCGTGCACGCGGTCGCGGCGCAGGTCAGCGTGCCGGCAATGGGTTGGCGCCGGGTGGCCCTGACCGTCGACGGCACCATGCGGCGCGATGACCGCCTGCGCTGGATATTTGTTGGCGATGTGCGTCTCGGTGCTGCGCCCGGCGGGGCGCTGAGCAAGGCCAGCGTCGGGATCACCGTCAATGCGCCGGCCAATACCCTGGTGGTTGATTTGCGCCAGGGCGCCGCGCAGGTTGGTGCGTGGTTGCCACTGGACCAGACCACCCACGCCCAGATCACCCTGAAAAATCTGCCTGCCGAGTGGTTGCAGGGCCTGCTCAGTACCATCTGGTCAGGGCGCATGACGGCGGGCCAGATGACTGCTGACCTGGCACTGGACCTGCGCAATGAAGGCTTGCAGTCATCCGGCACGTTTGCCGTGGCTAAAGTCGCGTTCGACACGCCCACCGGCACGCTGGCCGCCCTGAACCTGGGTGCGGCTGGACGATACAGCCTGGACACGACCCGCGGGCCAGCGCGGGTGGACCTGGATGCCAGCCTCAACGGCGGCGAAGTGTTGCTTGGACCGCTCTACGCGCGGCTGCCAGATCACGCGGTGCAGTTGGGACTGCGCGCCACGGCGCAGCGGGGAGCCATCGCCCTCAACCACTTGCACGTGAATGATCCCGATGCACTGCAACTGGATGGAGCGCTTGGCTTCGATGCCAAGGGGGCGTTGACGACGTTGCAGCTGGCTGATTTTCATGCCAGCTTGCCGGCGGCCAATTCACGCTATGGCGAAACATGGTTGGCCACGCTGGGATTGCATCAGCCGAGCATCACTGGCGAACTGGATGGCGGGCTCGACTTGCAGGCCGACGGCCTGCACAGTTTCACTTTCAGCACCCCGGGCCTGGATCTGCACGATGCCGACGGCCGCGTGGCCATCACCGGCTTGCGCGGCACGCTGGATTGGGCGCGTGATACGGACCGCCCCGCGACGACGCTGGCCTGGCGCACACTGCAGTTTTATCGGTTGCCGTTCGGCGGCGCGCAGTCTGCGTGGCAGAGCCGAAACGGCACACTCGCCTTGCGCCAGCCGCTGACGGTACCGGTGATGAAAGGCACGCTGCGGGTGGGCACCTTGGACTGGCGCCCGGCCGCCGCACGTGGTCAGCGCCTGAGCACATCGCTGACGCTGACCAAGGTGGACATGGCCGCGTTCAGCCAGGCGATGGGCTGGCCGGCATTCCCCGGTACGCTGGGGGGCGCGATTCCTTCGCTGCGCTGGGTCGATGACCGCATTGAGCTGGATGGCGGGTTGTCGGCCAACCTGTTCGACGGTTACCTCGACTTGACCAAGCTTTCCCTGCAGGAGCCACTGGGTGCCACGCCGGTACTGACTGCCGACATTGCCGTGCAGCGTCTCGACCTGGGCGCGATCACCAGTGTCTTTGACTTTGGTGGCATTACCGGCCGACTGGATGGCACCATCGGTGGCTTGCGTCTGGTCAACTGGAACCCGGTGGCGTTCAAGGCGCGGTTGCTGGCCGATGATGGCGGGCGCATCAGCCAGCGTGCGGTAAACAATCTCGCCACGGTGGGTGGGGGAGGCGTCGCTGCCGGGTTGCAGGGCGCGGTGTTGAAGCTGTTCAAGACGTTCGGTTACAAACGCATCGGCCTCAACTGCACCTTGCAAGGTACGGTGTGCCAGATGAGCGGTTTGGAGACAACTGACGGCGGCTACACTATCGTTGAAGGTAGTGGACTGCCCCATCTCCACGTTGTCGGCCATCAGACCCAGGTCGACTGGCCGACGCTGGTGCGGCGTTTGCGCGAGGCCATCGGCGGCGCGGCCCCGGAAGTGCGTTGAGCGTACGTCGCGGCAACGATTTGATTTCCGTCACTTGGAGTTCCGCATGCACAAGCTCGTCTACATTCTTCTGACCAGCCTTGTGGTGACGCTGGTGGGTTGCGTCACCATCAATGTCTATTTCCCTGAAGCTGCTGCGCAGAAAGCTGCGGATCAGTTCATCGGCAATGTGCTTGGCGAGCCGGCGGCCCCAGCCAAGCCGGCGCCAAAAACCCCGCCCGCGACCGACAAACAGCCGTCGGCAATGTTGCTGGACCTGTTGCTACCGGCTGCGTATGCCGCCGAAACACCAGATATCCGGATTGAAACGGCGGTCACCGCGGCGCTGCGGGCAAGCATGCAAACACGCTTCAACTCCGTGCTGAGTGGGTTACTGGACAGCGGCGCGGTGGGTTTTACTCGCGATGGCATGGTGGCCGTGCACGACGCGGCCAAAGTGCCGCTGAGTCAGCGCGCGCAGGCCAACGCTGCCGTAGCGGCCGAAAACCGTGATCGCGCCACGCTGTATCGCGAAATCGCCAAGGCGAATGGTCACCCGGAGTGGGAAGCGCAAATCCGCACCACGTTTGCCAAGACGTGGATCGAGAAGGCGCGCGCCGGCTGGTATTACCAGGACGCCAGCGGCGCGTGGAAGCAACGCTGAAGACGTGGCGCGGGATGTGCGCGAGCCCTCGCCGTCCGGGCCACGCTGTTGGCGCCCCGCTGCTGACGCAGCGGTAGTGCCGGGGACGCGGCGGCGCGCGGATCGGTGATAATGGCCGGTCTACCCGTACGCTTTGGTCCACTTGCCTATCATGTCCCGAGCCAACCACGCCTCGTCCGCCCCGTTTGAAGCGGTTATCAGCGATCTGGGCCATGATGGCCGCGGGGTCACGCGCGTTGATGGCAAGACGGTGTTTGTCACCGGTGCGCTGCTCGGCGAGACGGTGCGGTTGCGGGTGCGCAAGCGCCACCGCAATTTTGATGAGGCTGATCTCGTTGCAGTGATCGTCCCCTCGCCGCACCGCGTGGAACCGCGTTGCGCCCATTACGCCGTGTGCAGCGGCTGCTCGCTGCAGCACCTTGACGCGGATACGCAGATTGTCGGCAAGCAGCGCGCGCTGGCGGACAATTTCACGCGCATTGGCAAGGTCGAGCCGCAGACCTGGTTGCCACCGCTCACTGACCAACCTTGGGCGTACCGCCGCAAGGGCCGGCTGTCGGTGCGCAAAGTGGAGAAGAAGGGCCGCGTACTGGTGGGCTTTCGCGAACGCGAAAACCCTCGGTATGTCGCCGAAATCCGCCAGTGCGAGATCATGCATCCGGCACTCGGCCCCAAGGTGGGTTTGCTGGCCGACATGCTGGGTACGCTGGATGCCGTCGATTCCATCGCGCAAATCGAATTTGCCGCCGGCGATGACACGGTGGCGTTGGTGTTTCGCCACCTGCAGCCGCTGAGCGAACACGATCTGGGCGCGCTTACCACGTTCGGCCAGAGGCATGGTCTGGCGATCTACCTGCAGCCCGGCGGCAACAGCAGCGTGCATCCGCTGTGGCCGGACAACCCGCGTCTGGCCTTCAGCATCCACAGCGACGATGCGCGCTTTGCCGATGTCGAGCTTGAGTTTCAGCCGCTGGATTTTGTGCAGGTGAATGCGGGCATGAACCAGCGCATGGTGGCGCTGGCGCTGCAGTTGCTGGATTTGCAGCCAACCGACCGCGTGCTGGATCTGTTCTGCGGGCTGGGCAACTTCACGCTGCCGCTGGCCCGGCGCGTGGCCGTGGTGGCTGGCGTGGAAGGCGAGGCGGACCTGGTGGCGCGCGCCGCGCAAAACGCCGCGCACAACGGCATTGCCAACGTGCGCTTCCACGTCGCGAACCTGTTTGAGGACCAGCATGCCGCCGCGTGGGCGAGTCGACCATGGGACAAACTCCTGCTCGATCCGCCGCGCGCCGGTGCCGACCAGGTGCTGGCGTACTTGCCGCAAGCGACCACCAGGCGCGTGGTGTACGTTTCCTGCCACCCCGCCTCACTGGCGCGCGATGCCGGCATACTGGTGCACCAGCATGGCTTCACCCTGCAGGCGGCCGGTGTCATGGACATGTTTCCACACACCGCGCATGTGGAATCCATCGCGCTGTTTACCCGTGACTAGCGTGCACAGGGCCAGCGGGAGGTGGTGCTGATGGCCACGGAGATCGAGCGCAAATTCCTGTTGCGCGATGACTCGTGGCGGTCGGCCATCGAGCACAGTGAGCCCATGCGCCAGGGTTACCTGCTGGGCGCGCAGGAATTGCCCGGCATGGACCGTGCGCGAGCTTCGGTGCGAGTACGCATTGCCGGGAGCCGCGCGTGGCTCAACATCAAACAGGCCGCCGCCGGTATTGCCCGCGCCGAGTTCGAATATGCGATTCCACTGGCCGATGCCGAAACGCTGCTGATCACATTGTGCAGCGGGGTGGTGCGGAAGACGCGACATCATGTGCGCGTCGACGGCACGCTGTTCGAGATTGACGAGTTTGCTGCAGAAAACGCGGGTTTGCTGGTCGCCGAGGTCGAGCTGCCCGCCATCGATGCGCCATTCCCCCGGCCGCGCTGGCTGGGGCCGGAGGTCAGCGCCTTGCGCCGCTACTACAACGTCAGCTTGATCGAGCATCCTTATCAACAATGGTCCGCGGCTGAGCAAAGCGCAGGTGATGCCACATGTTGATGGTTGGCCTGGCCGGGCTGGAACTGGCCGCACAGGAAAGATCGTGGTTGGCTGCGCCGTGCGTCGCCGGGGTACTGCTGTTCTCGCGCAACTTTCAGTCGCGGGCGCAATTGCTGGCGTTGTGCGATGCGATCCGCGCGGCCGGCAACGGGCGCCTGCTGATCGCGGTGGATCAGGAAGGCGGCCCGGTGCAGCGTTTCCGCGAGGACTTCACGCGTCTGCCGCCGCTGGCAGCGATTGGTGCGGTGTACGACCGCGACCCGGCTGAAGCGGTGCGGCTGGCCGAGGAACACGCCTGGGTGATGGCCAGCGAGTTGCGCGCCAGTGGCGTGGATTTCAGTTTCGCCCCGGTGGTGGATCTGGCGCGAGGCAATGCCGCGATCGGCCTGCGCGCGTTTCACGCGGCGCCAACCGCCACCGGCGAGCTGGCGCAAGCCTATATACGTGGCATGCATCTGGCAGGCATGGGATGCGTACTCAAGCACTTTCCGGGTCACGGGTCGGTTGCCACTGACACGCACAAGGCGCAGGCAGTCGACGACCGCAGCCTGGACGTCATTCGGCGCGACGATTTGTTGCCGTTCAGGGATGGCATCGCCGCCCATGCCGAGGCCGTGATGCTGGCCCACGTGATCTATCCCGCCGTGGACGCGCAGCCGGCGGGTTACTCGGCGGTGTGGGTCAAACGCATTCTGCGCGGCGAATTGGGTTTTACCGGTGCGATCATCAGCGACGACATCAGCATGGCGGCTGCCGGCGCGGCGGGGTCCATCGGCGCGCGCGTGCTTGCCCACCTGCATGCTGGTTGCGACCTGGTACTGGCGTGCTTCCCCGCTGTGGTGGCAGAGGCCATCGCGGCCATGCCGCCAGCCGCAAAACCGCGGCAGAATGTGTTGCCGCCGGCACTGGAGGCCCTGCGCGGTGAACTGGGCGCCAGTTGGGACGAGCTGGCCAACAACCCGCAACGCGACCGCTTCGTCGCCCGCATCACCGCATTGAACCCCGCACAAGGAGTCGCATGAACACTGTTCCACCATCACTCGCGGACGCGTTGGCGCACGCTGAGCTGCTGCACACGCGCAGTGAACTGCGGGCCGTGATCGGCACCATGGGTGCGCGCATCGATGCTGCCCTCGGTGGCGAGCGTGCAGTATTCCTCACCGTCATGAACGGGGCGCTAATCTTTGCCGGGGAGTTGGCGTTGGCCATCCGTACCGACCTGGAGTTTGACTACGTGCACGCCACCCGTTACCAGGGCAACACCACGGGGAGCGAGTTGAAATGGTTGCGCGAACCACTGGTGTCGTTGCGGGATCGCGTCGTGTTGCTGGTCGATGACATCCTGGATGAAGGGCATACGCTGAAGGCAGTACGCGAGGATTGCTATCGGCGTGGCGCACGGCGGGTCTTGATCGCCACCATGTGCACCAAGGCGCACCACCGGGTCGCCGCAGGCATCGCGCCTGATTTCAACGGTGTGGTGTTACCGGATCGCTACGTGTTCGGCTTTGGCATGGACTATCACGAACAGGGCCGCAACTTGCCGGGCATCTACGCGTTGCCGGCCGAAGGCGGGGAGTAACGGGCCAACTGGTGCGGTTATCCACGCGCCAGGGTGAGCGCGGAGAGGGTCCCGACGTTGTCGATGGGAGACGGTCTGGCGGCACGAGGCGGCGGTATTCGCCTGGCGTCGAGGGCAGGGGCTGTTGCCGATCTGGTTCGTAGCATTGGCGTCGGGTGTGTTGCGTGCTCAGCGTGCCACCATGCCCGCATTCCTCGGTGCGGCTGGCTTGAATGGCACGACCGGGCCTGGCGTGATGCCCTTGCGCCACAGCGCAAGCTGCGCCGCGATGCCCGAGCCGACGGAAAGCTGCGGTTCGGAGGCGGTGAGGTTGCCCTGCCGCTCCCAGCTGGCGATTTCCTGGCTCGCCTGCTGGAACGCCTCGATGAAACGCGGCGTTCGGTTAAGTCCGTCCACCAGCCACGCCTTGCCGAAATAGGTAATGTCCGAGGCGCTGCCGCAACCAAATGAACTGCGGTCGGTGCGGGCGGAGGTGAGAACGAGAGTGCCGGCGCCACGCAGGGGCGGTATGAAGCCGCCGGAGTAGCACGCATTGATCACCACGACTTTCCACTTGAACGGGTGCTGGCCCAGTATGCCGGCCAGATCATTCGCACCGATCTGGTCCAGCGGCAGCGGGTCCATGTCGATCAACAAATTGTGGTCTTCGCCGCCGTGCGTGGTGATGTACAGCAGCAGGATGTCCTGCTCGGGGTGCATTATCTGCGCCAGGCCGTCGAGCGTGGCGTCCAGGTTGCTCCAGCTGGCGAGCGGGTGGGTGAACAGACTGGCTGGATTGTTCTCCAGTATCACCGTGTGTGTCGTGGCACCAAAGCGCCGCGCGAACAGCACGCCCGCGTACTCCACTTCGTTGCGGAACACGTCTTCGCTGCCATCACCGGCAAATGCCAACACGTACAGATTGGGCGTACCGGGGACGCGTGGCGTGAGCCTGGCCAGCGCGTCACGCACCATGCGCGGTTGCGCGTAGAGCACTTGCTCGGGTGACGGCCCGGTGCTTGGCCAGTCGCTGTCCGTATCGGCAGCAGTGCCGTCGTCCATGGACGATGTTGGGGCTGGTTCACCACCGAGCGTGAGCGCGCCGCTCGGTGGTGCCAGGGAATGGTTGAGCGCAAGCTGTAGCGACTTGCCGCCTATCGCCAGTGTCAGCAATACGCCGATGACGAATGCGAGCAGGACCAGCAGAATGCTGCGCATCTTCCACGAACCTCACAGGGTGACGGCGTCAAAATCACGAGACACCGGGTGTCGCGGCGCCGTCGGTAGCGGCAGCGGCTCGCGTACCAGCCAGGCCGTCTGCCAGCCGGCAGTCTGTGCAGCGTCAAGTTCCTCGACGATATCGGACAGGAACAGGAGGTGCTCCGGCTGCTCGCCCACAGCTTCGGCGATGTGCCGGTATGACGCTGACTCGCGCTTGGAGCCGGTCGTGGTATCGAAATAGCCGGCGAACAGCGGGGTGAGGTCGCCGGCCTCGCTGTAGCGAAAAAACAATTGCTGCGCGACAACGGACCCGGACGAGTAAACGTACAGGCGCAAGCCATCCGCCCGCCACTCGCGCAACCGCGCGGCAACTTCGGGGTAGACGTGCGCGCGATATTCGCCGGCAACGTAACCATCCTTCCAGATCATGCCTTGCAGGGCCTTGAGCGCCGTGGACTTGCGATCCTCGTCGATCCAGCGCAGCAGCATTTCGATGATGTGCTGGCGGCCGGCCTCGATCAGCCCGGCTTCACGCGCAGCCTCGTGCAGCCAGTGCTGCACTTCGGGCTGGTCGCCATGTGTTTCGACAAAGGCCGGCAAGCGTTTGCGCGCGTAAGGGAACAACACGTCGTGCACGAAGCTGATGGAGCTGGTCGTGCCCTCGATGTCGGTGACGATGGCGCGGATCCGGGTCATGGCGATGGCCTTTGGTGAAGCTTCCAGCATGGACGAAGCGTTGTCGCGGACAATGGCGGCGGCATGTCGCCTGCGCGACGGCGCCCCTCCATGGCGTTACGGTGGGCCGGTGCCTCTATGCCGGGTTGGTTGCCTGCGGTGTCATGCGCGGGAAGCGGCTGGCGATGTCGTCGCCACTGGGCTGCGCCACCCAGCCTTCCTTGTTGGTGAACAGGCGGATGGCCACGAAGTAGGGCGCTTCGCTCATGTCGAACCAGTGGCGGGTGCCGTCGGGCACGCCGATCAGGTCGCCTTGCTCACACAGCACGTCGTAGACCCTGTCGCCGATGTGCAGGGTGAACTGGCCGGAGCCGGCGACGAAGAAACGTACCTCGTCCTCGCTGTGGCTGTGTTCGTGAAGAAACTTCTGGCGCAGCGCGGCGCGGTCCGGGTGATCGGGAGTGAGGCTGATGACATCCACCGCCTGATAGCCTTCGCTGCGCATCAGCCGGTCAATGTCCGTGCGGTAGGCGGCGATTACTTCGTCCTGCGCCGCGCCCGGCTTGATCGGTTGTTTCGCCGCCCATTGCTCGAAGCGCACGCCGACCTCGTGCAAGGCGTGACTGATGGCGGCAGGTTCGGTCACGACCCGCAACGGTACGTCGGGACGCGCCTCGTCGAAAATTCGCAGTCGGCTCATGATCCTTGCAACCTCCTCAAGTCCAGCTCGCAGCCGAGCAGAAATTCCAGTGCCTCCAGCTGGCGGCGCGCCTCGGGCATGTCGCGTCCCCAGGTATACATGCCATGGCCGTCAATCAGATACGCGTGCAGTGGCTTGCCGGCGTCAAGCCAGGCGTCCACCCGTGCCACCAGCTCGGGCATGTGCTGGGTGTTGGGAAATACGGGAATCTCCAGTACGTCGGTGTGGGTGGTGCAGCCGCTGATGGCCTTTTGCAATTCCCAGCCTTGCAAGCGTACGGCACCAGCGGCCGCAAACAGGCGTGACGCGACGCTTTGCGTCGGCGAATGCGTGTGCAGCACTGCAGCCAGGTCGGCAAAACGCCGGTACAGCTGGGTGTGCAGGGCGGTCTCGGCACTTGGCCGCGCGGTGGTGTTCACCGGTTGGCCATCGAGGTCGATCAGCATGATGTCGTCAGGGCCGACGTTGCGCTTGTCGCGTCCGGAGATCGTGATGGCCGCCCGCGCCGTGCTCACGCGCATGGAGAAGTTGCCACTGGTGGCAGGGGCCCAGCCTAGTGTCGCCAGTTCACGTGCGGTGCGCGCCACCGCATCAGCGCAGGAGGCGAATGCGTTGTCGGCAAGCTCGATGGGCCTGGTTTGGTTCATTGGCTTTGGACGTCCAAACGGGCTTGAACTATATCATGCACGAGTCTGGTCCGCGGTAGTAATGAGAGCCATTCTCGCAAGTCAGGATTTGTTCTTTGTCGCGGGTTACGATAACGCCAGTCCAGCGCACGGCGCGTGGACCAATTGTCCACGACGGAGGTTGCACCATGTCCAATAAAACAGATATCGAATCGCGTCGCCGGTTTCTCAAGGTCGCCGCTGGTACGACAGCGGCTGCGGTGGTGCTGGGCGGGCTGCCACGGTTTGCGCAAGCAGCCGACCTGCCAGCGCTGGCTGAGAGCGACCCTTCGGCAAAGGCCTTGAGCTACGTCGAGGACGCTGCCAAGTCGACGAACGCCAAGCGCAAGCCCGGCGACGATTGCGCGAACTGCCAGTTTTACGGTGGTGGTCCGACGGGTCGCGGTTCCTGCCAGTTGTTTCCGGGCAAGTCAGTCAATGCAAAAGGCTGGTGCGCCGGGCATGTGGTGAAGGCAGCCTGAGCCAACTGTTTTTCGATTCGAGAAGGCCGGCATCAGCCGGCCTTCTGCGTATGCGAAGCATGACTTGCGGCGGCGAGCCAGGAAGCGGTTCGAGGGAGCGGCAAGGCGTGAGCGGTGGGCTCTGGCGTGAGCGACAGGCACTGCGGACAAAGTGCTGCCCGGAACACGACAGGCTGAGGAGCTGATTCACCTGACGCGCCGGGCAGCGATCCGAGGGCCCACTGCCAAGTGAAAATCCCGCGGTTCGATGATGATACTCCCGCCCTTGGCGAAAGGGCGCGCCCGTGGCAAATTTCTCTTGAAAAAATCTCGTTAAATGATTTGAAAACAGTTACTTATGCGAGGTAGCGAACGTAGAAATCGCGACTCGAGCGCTATTTAGTGTGTTATCTAACGCCTGTGGTTGTTTGCCGAAGTTTCAGGCTTTTCACGCACATTGCAAGCCGATTGAGTATTCATTCCGTTGTTTGCGGAAGTTTGCGCAAGTGACTGTGCCGGTATCCATACAGGAAATAGATCGCCAAGCCGACAACCGTCCATATCACCATGAGC
>Ga0070696_100000938_pt1 | contig 18896 bp, 18 predicted proteins | sample KBSK1253metaG_FD_65474 | JGI IMG/M metagenome (GOLD analysis project Ga0070696, IMG submission 65474) | Corn, switchgrass and miscanthus rhizosphere microbial communities from Kellogg Biological Station, Michigan, USA - KBS K1-25-3 metaG | ecosystem: Host-associated > Plants > Roots >... | reverse complement strand
AGAACAGCCCGGCGAACCAGGTGATTACCGCGATGATGTGAAATGCCTTGAGCCAGAGCATGAACGTTTCCCTTCCCCGGGAATCGTATACCGTGGGGGGTAATCTGTCGCCGCTTCGTGTAATGTCTCCAGACCTTGACTATCAACCTCTTGCGAGAACGGCGCGGAATCGAGAATGGCGGATTCGTTCGGCAAACTGGTGATCCGATCGTATGCGCCGAAGCGCCGCGCGGTGCTGTTTGGGCTCATTGCGCTCGCCACCATCGGAATACTGTACGCGGCGTTCGAGCTCGGCCGATACGACGCAGGTTTTCGTGTGGTCGATTCGGTGCGCGGCGCATTGTCGGCCAGCTCACGCATTCGTACGCTCGAAGCAGAGAATGAGAAGCAGCGCGGCCAGTTGGAAGCCGCCGAAGTGGCGCGGCGCGTCGATCGCGAGGGCTATAAGCAGGTCGAGCGCAGTCTGGGCGACATGCAGAGCCAAATCGCGCGCCTGAATCAAGACCTGTCGTTCTACAGGGGGTTGGTGCAGCCCGAGGCGGCGGTTCATGTGAAGGTGCAGCAGATGCAGATCGTGCCGGAGATGGTGTCCGGGCGGTACCATCTGAAGTTCGTGCTCATGCATACCGGAAAACCGGATAACACGGTGGCGGGCAGCGTCGCGATCACGATAGACGGGCTGTTGCGCGGCAAACCGCTGTCCTTGAGTTTCGCCCAGGTATCGCCCAACCGCCGCGTGAGCCTGGCATACTCCTTCCGTTACTTTCAGGACTATGATGAACTCGTCCTGTTGCCGCGGGGTTTCGAGCCGACGCGCGTAGGAGCCGAGATTCACAGCGGTAGGGACACGAGCCACGGTTTTCGACAGGCTTTCGTCTGGAAGGCCCAGGGAATGTCCGTAGAAACCGAGGCGAATGGCGATGCTCTGCCTACGGGTGGTGCCGATGTTCAAACCGAAACTGAGTAGGGCGGCGAAAATAGGCACATTGATCGGCGCCAAGACCCGCATCGACGGCGACGTCGAGTTCACCGGCGGCTTTCACCTCGACGGCCATATCAACGGCAACGTCAGGAGCGAGCCGGGCGCGGACAGCTTTTTGTCGGTGAGCGAGCAGGGCTGCATCGAAGGCTCGGTATTCGCGTCCAATATCGCCCTCAACGGCACCGTCAAAGGCGACATCGAGGCCAGCGACCGGGTTGAACTGGGCGCAAAAGCGCACGTTCTGGGCAGTGTCCACTACGCGATCATTGAAACGGCGGTTGGCGCCCAAATCAATGGTAAGTTGATCCACCGGCACGTGGAACCTCCGGGCCGTGCGGAACCTCCACCGGGCGTGGAACCTCACCCCGGTCCCGAAGATGAGCCTGAACTTTGATTGACCGGCGGCTGCCGAGTACACTACCACCATGAGCGCCACACCTGAATCGACGGTCCGGAGCGATCTGGACCCACCTCCGCCGGACGTGCTGATTTTCACCGATGCCGCGGCCGGCAAGGTGGGCGAACTGATCCGCGAGGAATCGAATCCGAACCTCAAGCTGCGGGTATTCGTCTCCGGCGGCGGCTGCTCCGGTTTCCAGTATGGATTCACCTTCGATGAGAAGATCGAGGACGGCGATTTCTGCGTGGAAAACCGTGGCGTGCAGCTGTTGGTCGACCCGATGAGCGCGCAATACCTCATGGGCGCGGAAATCGACTACAAAGAGGATCTCCAGGGCGCCCAATTCGTCATACGTAACCCAAACGCCAAAACTACCTGCGGCTGCGGGTCTTCGTTCTCGTCCTAGAATGCCGACAGCTCGATGAGTGGCGGCGGCGTCGTGCCCGACGTGCTTGCCGCCGTCGACTTGGGCTCCAATAGTTTTCACATGGTCGTGGCGCGTCACGCGCACGGCCAACTCGTCATTCTGGATCGCCTGCGAGAAATGGTTCGCCTGGCCGCCGGCTTGAGCGACAGCGGCAGGTTGGACGACTCGGCCGCGGAGCGCGCGCTGCGCTGTCTCGAGCGATTTGGACAGCGGCTGCGCGCAATGCAGGCGAACAGCGTGCGCGTGGTCGGCACCAGTGCGTTGCGCTGTGCCAAACGCAAGCGCTGGTTCTTGGAGCGGGCGCGTGCCGCGCTCGGCCATCCCATCGAAATCATATCCGGACTGGAGGAGGCGCGGCTGATCTACTCCGGTGTGGTGCATACCAGCCCGATGAGCCCGGACAAACGGCTGGTGATCGATATCGGCGGTGGATCGACCGAGGCTGTGATCGGCGAGGGCTTCAATCCGCTGCTGCTCGATAGCCTGTCGGTGGGTTGCGTGGGTTTGACCACCACCTGTTTCGACGACGGCCGGATTTCCGAGAAGCGCTTCGAACGCGCGCGCACCGCAGTCAGGCTCGAACTCGAGCCGATACACGAGACCTACCGCAAGCTCGGCTGGCTGCAGGCATTCGGCAGTTCGGGCACGGTAAGGGTCATTGACGATGTCATGCGCAGGATCAATCCAGATGTGCCGCACATCACGTTGGAAAGCCTGCGATCACTGGCTGAGCGTGTGATCGCGGCGAAGCATGTGAACGAGCTCGATCTGCCCGACGTGGACGCCGAACGCGCGCCGGTGTTTCCCGCCGGACTTGCGATCCTGCTGGAAATCGTCGAGAACCTCGGCGTCGACCGCATTCGAGTGGCCGAAGGCGGCATGCGCGAAGGAATGCTTTACGACCTCATGGGCCGCTTCACCGACGAAGACGCGCGCGTACTCAGCGTGCGCGCCATGGAAAAGCGCTATCACGTCGATGATCTGCAGGCCGACCGGGTCGAGGCCACCGCAGTCGCGCTGCTCGAACAAGTAGAGGCCGAATGGGCGCTGGAAGACCCACTGGCGGAGTCCATGCTGCGCTGGGCGGCGCGGCTGCACGAGACCGGCCTCGATATCGCCCACTCCAAGTACCATCGCCACAGCGCCTACCTGCTGCAGCACGCGGACATGCCGGGCTTCCCGCGCGAGGAGCAGTTGCTGTTGGCGGCGCTGGTGGGCGGCCATCGCCGGCAACTGTCCTTCGGATCACTGGAGGATTTGCTGCCGCCGTGGGACCGGCACGCGGAGTTTTTGATCGTGCTGCTGCGTTTCGCCGTGTTGCTGCATCGGGGGCGCAGTCCGCAGCCGCTCCCCGAGGTGGAATTGAACGTCAAGGGACGCTCGATCACCCTGGGGCTGCCGCAGCGCTGGATGAAGGAGCACCCGCTGACGCTCGAGGATCTCGAGCAGGAGCGGCTCTATCTCAAAGAGGCCGGCTTTCGGTTCAATTTCGGGTGAGCGTCGGATTCGCCCGGACGCCGATTTCGATCAAGACTCGATGAGCGCGACGCGCTCATCGTACAAACTCAGGAGCCGGGTCTGCGCACACACCTGGCCGGGACTCGCGCGGGTATACCGGCCTTCGGAATCCATGACCCACGCCTGTATGTCATCCGCCAGGTACAGCTTCAAATCGTCGGCGACCCGTGCCTGCAGGTCCGGCGTTTCGACCGGGAACGCGACCTCGATGCGGCGGAATAAATTCCGGTCCATCCAATCGGCGCTGGCGCAGTAGATATCGCGCTCTCCGGCGTTCTCGAAATAATAGACGCGGGAATGTTCGAGGAAGCGGCCGACGATCGAGCGCACCCGGATGCGGTCGGAAACGCCCGCAACGCCCGGGCGCAAACAACACACGCCGCGCACGATCAGATCGATGTCCACGCCGGCGCGCGAGGCGCGGTATAGCGCCTGGATGACGGTGGACTCGGTGAGCGCGTTGAGCTTTGCAATGATGCGGGCGGGCCTTCCCGCGCGCGCATGCTCGGTTTCGCGCTCGATCTTGGCCAGCAGTGCCTGGTGCAGGCTGAAAGGCGCATGCAGCAGTTTGCGCAGGCGAGGCACGCGCGTCAGCCCGGTCAACTGCAGAAATATCTCGTGAATATCCTCGCCGATGGATTCGTCGGCCGTCATCAGGCCGTAGTCGGTGTAGAGCCGCGCCGTCTTGGCGTGATAATTGCCGGTGCCCATGTGACAGTAGCGCCTCAAGCCCTTTTCCTCGCGGCGCACCACCATCACGAGCTTCGCGTGCGTCTTGAAACCGAACACGCCGTACATCACGTGGGCGCCGGCTTCCTGCAGCTTGGTGGCAATGTCGATGTTCGCTTCTTCGTCGAAGCGCGCCCGCAGCTCGATGATGACCGTCACGTCCTTGCCCGCCAGCGCAGCCTCGGCGAGCGCATCGACGATGGTGGAGTCGCTGCCGGCGCGGTACAGGGTTTGTTTGATGGCAAGCACCTGCGGATCGCTGGCCGCCTGCTTGATGAAATCCATGATCGGACCGAAACCTTGAAACGGGTGATGCAGGAGCACATCCCCGGCGCGCAAAGTCGCGAACAGATCGCTGCCCAAGCGCAGGCGCTCGGGGATGCTGGGCGCGAACGGCGTGTACTTGAGCTCCGCGCGATCCACGAGATCGTACACGGCCATCAGGCGGTTCAAGTTGACCTGCCCGGAGACTTTGTACAGGTCATCGGCGGTAAGTGCGAATTGCCCCAGTAGATAGGTGAGAATTTCCTCCGGGCAGTCGTGGGCGGTTTCCAGCCGTACCGCATCGCCGAAGCGGCGCGAGGCCAGTTCGCCTTCGACGGCGCGCAATAGATCGTCGACTTCTTCCTGCTCGACGAATAAGTCGCTGTTGCGCGTGACCCGAAACTGGTAGCAGCCGCGCATGCGCATGCCGGCAAAGAGTTTGGAGACGAAGGCTTCGACGATGGTGCCCAGGAACACGAAATTCCGGCTGCCGAGTTCATCGGGCAGGCGGATGATGCGGGGCAGCGAACGCGGCGCCTGCACCACGGCCAGCCCGCTGTTGCGGCCGAATCCGTCTTCGCCTTCGACCACCACCGCGAAGTTCAAACTCTTGTTGAGTATTTTGGGGAACGGCCGCGCCGGATCCAGGGCCAATGGGCTCAGGACTGGTTCCACCTCGCGGCTGAAATAGTCGCCGAGCCACGCCGCCTGAGCCTCGGTCCACATTTCGGGAGAGACGAACACCACGCCTTTTTGGCTGAGTTCCGGCATGAGCACATCGTTCAGCAGCTCATACTGCTCGTCGACCAGACGCATCGCCCGCGTGCGTATGGCTCGCAGCTGCTCCGGAACGGACAATCCGTCCGGTCCTCCCTGCACCGCGCCGGCCTCCAATAGCTCTTTGAGGCTGGCGACCCGGATCTCGAAGAACTCGTCCAGATTCTCGCAGGAGATGCATAGAAACCGCACTCTCTCGAGCAGCGGAATGCGGCTGTCCTTGGCCTGCTCCAACACTCGCTGGTTGAATTCCAGATACGAAAGTTCGCGGTTGATATACAACTGCGGAGTTTGCAGGTCAGTATCGTTCATTGATTCGCCTTAAGCGTATCGATACACACCTCCCAGGGTTCGGGGACCTCATGCACCCGTAACGCTGCCCGCGCTCGACGCCGATCCCGCGAGTGTACGCCGCGCCAACCCGGCGAACGCAACCGCGTCCACATCGCCGGGATTCAAGCCCAATGTGTCGCTGCTCGCCACGGGGGCTCGGCGGAATCAGTTGGCCGGCGATGTGGTCGCAGCGGCCGCAATCCGGGCGGTGACCGCGGCGGCTGGGATCGTGGTGGCCGGCGCCGGCGTGGCCGCGACCGGGGCCTTGATGCCGGCGCCCGCTGCGGCTGTGGCACCTGCGGGGGCGCCGGCAGCGGCCGGCACGGCCTGCGGCGCCGCTAAATCGGCCAGCAGCGGGGCTTCCTCACGGCGAAATTTTGCCATGGCCGCCGCGCGCAATGGTTCGGCTCCCGGCAGCGGCACGGTCTGCGGATTCTTGTGCACGCCGTTCATGAGGAATTCGTAGTGCAGATGGGGGCCGGTCGCGAGCCCGGTCATTCCCACATAGCCGATGATTTCGCCCTGCTGCACATGAGCGCCCACTCGCAGGTTCTTGGCGAAGCGCGACATGTGGCCATACAGGGTCGACACGGAGTTGCTATGGGCGAGCACGATGGCATTGCCATAGCCGCCGCGCCGCCCTTCGAAGCTGACCCGCCCGTCGCCGGCCGCATGCACCGGTGTGCCGATGGGCGCCGCATAGTCGGTACCCATGTGGCCGCGAATCAGATTCAGTATGGGATGCATGCGATGCGGATTGAACACGGAACTGACCCGGGTAAATTCCACGGGCGCCCGCAGGAACGCCTTGCGCATCGGCAGCCCGGCCGGTGTGTAGTAGCTGGCGCTGCCCGTGTCGGTCACGAATCGCACCGCCCGATACACCTTGCCGCTGTTGACGAACTCGGCCGCCAGCACTTCGCCGTCGCGAAGATATTTTCCGTTCTGATAGATTTGCTCGTACACGGCGGTGAATCGATCCCCCTCGCGGATGTCGAGCACGAAATCGATGTCCCAGGCGAATACATTGGCGAGTTTCAGCGCCACGATGTCGGAAATGTTGGCCGCCGCCGCTGCCTGAAACAGCGACGAATCGATGGTGGCGGTGGCGGTGCGAATCCGCGTCTCCACCGGATTGTTGATGATCTTGGCGGCGAAGCCGTCGTCCTTGCGCACCACTTTCAGGGTTTCGGTTTCGCTGACTTGGCGCGTGAGTTCCTTGATCTCTCCGTCGCGGTGCGTGAGCTTGATCGCGTCGCCCGGCTTGAGGAAATCCAGGCTCTGGCGAATGCCCGGCAAGTTACGGATCTGCGCGAGATCGGCGGTGTCGAGCGCCATGCGGCGGAAAATGCCGTCCAGGGTGTCGTTCCTGCCGACCACCACGATGATCGATGCCACGCCCGCCTGCTGCGCAGTGAGCGGCGCGGCGCCCCGCGTGACCGGCGTCGGTGCGGGCGGCGGCGTGCGGAGCGCCGGCGCATGAGGATAGATCAGCGGCGCCGGAATGCTGGCCACCGAGGCGGGAGTATCCCGCGCCGCATGCCAAAGAATCAGCGCGCCACTGACCGCAGCCGCATAGGGCGCCAGTCGAGTCATCAGGTCTTTGAATCGCAAGGATATTTTTGAGGCGGTAAGATTGTTGCGGTGCACCAGAGGTCCAGTAGCTTTCGAAGGGTTAGCCGCTAAGGCTAGCCGCGAGCCTTCGTCCGGTCAATCGGAAGGACGGCATTATGTGAACCGGGCAGGGGACGGCCGGCCTTCCGGTATGCTGTCACGATGCAGCCATTACAGCGGATCCTCGCAGGCAAGGGCGGCCCGCAAATAGTAATAGCGTTTCTGGATTCGGTGCTGCGCGGCACGGTTTCAACGGGGCGGTGATCGCCATTGCGTTGCTGTACTTCCTTGAACCGAATGCCATGACCTGGAGCTATGTGGTCCTGGCGGGGGCCTTAACCACTGTCGTCATGGCGGCACTGGTCAATTTCCTGGACAAGTGGAAAGTTCCCGCGCTCACGGCGCCGTTCGGCGGCGCTGGAGCCGCTCGGCATGCCCGCGCTGACCGCTCCCTTCGTGCTCGTGGTGTGGCTCTTTCTGCTCGCGGGCCCGCTGTTCCCGCGCCTGCGGGCCGCGGTGAGCGAATAGCGGCGGCACCCGTAATCGATTTCGCCGCGAAAGGTTGTCGTGGCCGGGACGTCTATACTTGGTTTCGGTGAAGTTGTATCAAGCTTTAGAACGCAGACATGGATAAGTTCGACCGCATTTTCCAGTTGCATGGCGCACTCGCCACACGACACACCGCTATTCCGATGGAAGACCTAATGGCGCGCTTGGAGTGCTCCAAAGCAACCGTGCACCGTGCCATTAATACATTGAAAGATTACCTGGGCGCACCCATTGAATTTGACGCCCAGGCGGGTGGTTACCGCTACCGTCCCAACGCACAATCTACCGCTTACGAACTACCGGGACTCTGGTTCGCGCCCATGGAGCTACAAGCGTTGGCGGTAATTCAGCGCTTGCTGGTGAGCTTGAGTCCTGGCCTGCTGGAACAGCACCTGGCGCCATTCTCGAAGCGGCTCAACGAGTTGATCGCACACAAACGACTCAATCTTACGGAAGCGGCGGCGCGTATTCGTTTGCCCACGATAGGGATGCGCCCCGCAGGACCCGCCTTTCAAGCAGTAGTCAGCGCCACTTTGCAGCGGCGCAAACTATGGCTGCAATATCACTCGCGCAGCACCGACGAACATACGGATCGCACTGTGTCGCCGCAGCGCGTGACACACTATCGAGAGAGCTGGTTTCTCGATGCCTGGGATGAGGGCCGCGACGCACTTCGAACGTTTTCAATAGACCGCATTGCCACGCCTCGGGTTCTGGATGCCCGCGCTGCTGATGTGCCGGAGGACGAACTCGATCGACATTTCACGACGGCCTACGGCATCTTCGGTGGTAAGGCCGACAAGTGGGCGGTGCTGCGATTTACGCCTGAGCGTGCCCGCTGGGTCGCCGAAGAGCAATGGCATCCGGAGCAGCAGGGACGGTTTCTTGCGGATGGCCACTACGAACTGCGGATTCCATATAACGACGGTCGCGAATTGGTCATGGACATATTGCGGCATGGACCAGAGGTGCAGGTCGTCGAGCCGGAGACATTGCGTGACGCGGTGGTACGGCAATTGGATCGCGCGCTAAAGAAATACAGTCGCACGTTTTGCGACTGAACTGCGATTTAATACCGGCGCACGAGTACTCATGCTTGCAAGAGCGGCGGGGCGGTGATGGCAATGGAGTTCACTCGACTTACTTTGGGCGAAAGCTTCCACGAATCAGTGACGGATAAAGTCCGGGACAGGTAGTTGATGGACTACCGAGCCATTCTCGAGGAAATCGAGTCACGAACGCGATACGGACCAACCGGCGTGGCAAAGAGAGAATGTCGTTGGTTTGACGGTGTATGTTTTGCAATTGCCAATTAGCAAAATGAGGGTATGAACGAGCTGATCTACAAGTATTGGGGGAAGGCAAGGCCAAGCGTTGCCATTGGTGCGCAGTACCATCTTCTTCCCTACCACTGCCTTGATGTGGCAGCGGTTGGTGTTACTTACCTCAAGCGATCGAACAGCGTGCGGCTGTGGTTACGGCGAGAATTTGGGTTTTGTACGGAAGAATCGCTTTTCGGCTGGTTTGCGTTCTGGCTTGCGATGCATGACTTGGGTAAGTTCTCCGAAGCATTTCAGAGCCAGCGCGCGGACTTGTTTTCGCTCATGCGTGGGCGTGAACCGAACGCGGCCAAACCTTATAGAGTGCGGCATGACACGCTTGGCCTGCTGGTATGGAAAGAAGTCGTTTCCAAGCTCGTAATAAGCAAACAGTGGTTTGGTCCGCAGACTGAGGACTATCTTGATGGGCTCGATGCGTGGGCGCGCGCCGTTACCGGCCATCATGGCCAACCGCCGGAAGAAGGAGGGTCTTTTGGTCAGCATTTCGACCAGCAATACGACGGGCAGGCAATTCGAGAGTTCGCCGATGAAGTAAAGGATCTGTTCCTTCCCGAGCCGCATATTGAGCTTGACCCGGAGCAGTTTCATCGGACCAGTCAGCAGCTGTCGTGGTGGATCGCGGGCTTGGCCGTGCTCGCCGACTGGATCGGGTCAAATACAGACTACTTTCGTTATTACGGCGATCGCGAAAGGCCGCAATCACTATCCAGTTATTGGGTGTACGCGCTGAAACAAGCTGCCGAAGCGCTGGATGCAACGGGCGTTCTGCCAGCAAAGTCTGCCGACGGACAGCCGTTTTCCCGTCTGTTTCCGTCAATTACGCAGCTCTCGCCGCTGCAAACATGGGCGACCGAAGTTGGAATCGATGCTGAGCCGAGCATCTACTTGCTTGAAGATGTCACTGGCGCAGGCAAGACCGAAGCAGCAGTCATGCTGGCGCATCGTATGATGGCGGCCGGTGTTGCCGAGGGCTTCTTTATCGGTCTGCCGACGATGGCCACTGCAAACGCCATGTATGGGCGAATCGCGGAGGTGTATGCATGCTTGTTTGGCGCTGAGGCGAGTCTGGCGCTTGCGCATGGTCAACGTAATTTGGTCGAAGCATTCGCAGCCACCGTCCTGCGCCCGGGCCGTGAGGAAGGTGACACGGAACAATCCGATGAGACCGCCACGGCGCGATGCACCGGGTGGTTGGCTGACCATAACAAACGAGCATTGCTGGCGCCCGCCGGCGTAGGCACGTTGGATCAAGCGTTGCTTGCCGTACTATATAGTAAACATCAGTCCCTGCGTTTGCTCGGGCTCTTTCGAAAAGTGCTTATCGTTGATGAAGTTCATGCCTGCGATGACTATATGCAGCGTGTACTGGAGGTCCTGCTGGAATTTCATGCGAGTGCAGGCGGTTGCGTCATCCTTCTCTCCGCAACGCTACCTATGAGAATGAAGCAGACGTTGCTGAAGGCATACGTACGGGGGCGAGGTATCAGGCCAGTCCCGACATTGACGGAGCGCGGCTACCCGCTGGTGACAAGTTGGCACACGAGCGACTCTACCAAGACCCAAGAGCGCGCATTGCCTTGTCGACAGGACGTATGTCGGAGCGTCGCCGTGCAGTATGTTTCCGATGAATCCGAAGTGCTCCAGCTCATCGAGAGGACGTTGGCTGCGGGTCGATGCGTGTGCTGGATGCGTAACACGGTATTCGATGCCATCGAGGCCTATTGCAAATTTCAGCGCCGCTGGCCGCAAACTCAAATCACATTGTTTCATGCCCGCTTTACCTTGTATGACCGGCTGCGCACCGAAGGGAACATCCTGGAATTCTTCGGGAAGGACAGTGCGCAAAGTGATCGCCAAGGTCGCCTCGTCATCGCTACGCAAGTGGCTGAACAAAGCCTCGATGCCGATTGGGATGTTGTCATCAGCGATCTGGCGCCCATCGACCGGCTAATCCAACGTGTAGGTAGGTTACAGCGACATGTGCGCGACGCTCGCGGGAATCGTTTGCGTGAACCAGGCATGTTGGAAGGACGCGGTCGACCGACTCTGTCGGTGTTCGGTCCCGCATGGAGTGACCAGCCGCCTGCCGATTGGTACAAAGCAAAATTTCCAAAGGCATTCGCGGTCTATCCGCATCACGGCCAACTTTGGTTGACCGCTAAGCTGCTGCAGAGAGGCAGCATCGATATGCCCGATGACGCGCGTGAGTTGATCGAAGGCGTCTTTGGTGACGATGTCGAAATTCCTGCAGGGTTGCATGATAACGCGAGCAAGGCTCAGGGTAGTTCCTATGCGGATACATCAGTCGCACAACAAAACACCATCAAGCTGGCCGCCGGCTATGTACGCGGTGGTATCGACTGGTGGAGCGAGGCCAAAACCCCTTCCCGTTTGGGTGAGGCCACAACCACCGTTATGCTTGCGCGCTGGGAGGGTGAGCACCTGCATCCATGGGTGGATGGCAAGCACGGCTGGGCTTACAGCAGCTTGCGCGTAGCAGAGCGCCTTATCGCCCGCCGTATCGAGGGCGAAACATCAGCACGCGAAAGGGCCATTCACGCAGTGGAAGAACTGATGCCCGGCAAAGGCAAGTGGGCCGTCTTGCTTCCCTTGCACGAAACATCTCATGGCTGGATTGGCACGGCCTGGACACGCAAGGCCGAGCGCCACGGTGAGCGGAAGTTCGAATGGCGATATGACTCGCAGATGGGTTTGCAGCAATGGAACATGAACAACAGCGAGAATGAGGACAACGAATGAACTTGCTCACCGAACCTTGGATGCCCGTGCGCAAACGCGATGGGTCGCGCCAATGGATCGCTCCCACTCGGCTATCCGATCCCGATATCGTTGCATTCGATGCTAACCGTGCCGACTTCAACGGTGCGCTGGCGCAGTTTGCTATTGGTCTGTTGCAGACCACCACACCGGTTGATAGTCCGATTGAGTGGCGACGACTCTTCAAGGCGCCACCCGATGCGGCGGCGCTGGAGAGCTGGTTTACACCAGTGATCTCTGCATTCGAGCTCGATGGTGATGGTGCGAGGTTCATGCAGGATCTCAGTCTCTCCGGTACTGGCGGTGACGTTTGGGGCATCGATGCACTCATGATGGAGGCCCCCGGAAAAAACGGTCTGGAGAAGAATACCGATCACTTCATCAAGCGCGCGGGGATATTGTCGATCTGCCCTCACTGCGTAGCGGCAGCTCTGTTCACGCTTCAGACGAATGCACCAGCGGGGGGCGCCGGTCATCGCACCGGCTTGCGAGGCGGCGGACCGTTAACCACTCTATTGTTGAATCCCACGGGTGCATGTCTCTGGCAGGACGTTTGGCTCAACATTCAAGAACATCAGCTTTTCCTGGACAGCTGTTGTGATAAGGAAAAGCAGGCACTCCACTTTTCCTTTCCTTGGCTGGCTGATATTTCTGCGATCCAAAAAGAAGGGGGCGAGACAGCCCCTGTTCAAGTGCATCCAGCCCACGTCTTTTGGGCAATGCCCCGCAGGATTCGCCTTGACTTCGCTAAGGTGTTCGCCGGCAATTGTGATATTTGCGGCCGGGAATCGGCGCGGCTCATCAGCGAATACGTGACTGGCACCCATGGCTTGAACTACAAGGGTGCTTGGGATCATCCGCTGTCGCCGTATTACGAAGCCAAAGATGGCTGGCTACCTCTCCATCCGCAACCCGGAGGCATCGGTTACCGCTATTGGCTTGCTTGGGTGATCGGAAATAACGACGGGAAAAAACACGAACGTAGGGCGCATGTTGTTGAACACTTTCTGACCCGGCGAACACATCAGGTGCCGGGGGCACTGCGCCTGTGGGCCTTCGGTTATGACATGGATAAAGGGAAGGCGCGTTGCTGGTATGAGGCGACTTTGCCGCTATACAGTCTCGGCGATTGCGAGCCCGGTGCGCAAAAAGACGTTGAGGCTGAAGTTGGGAATTGGCTTGCTGCGGCAGATCTGGCGGTGAATTTCCTACGTGTGGCAGTTAAGGACGCATGGTTCAGTAGAGACGCACGCGGGGATCTTAGTGTTGTGGATGCGGCGTTTTGGAACGGCACCGAGTCTCAGTTTTATGTTCAACTCAAACGAAAAATTGAATCGATCCGTGATCATTTCGACCCAGACTCAGGAGCGGTTAGAGAAGAATGGCTAAAATGTATTGTGGGCGCGGCCCTGAGGCTTTTCGATGATGATTTCGCTGGAGCTGGTCAAGCCGAGCGACAAAACCCTAGACGCATGGCAGCAGCCTTTCAGCAACTGAAGCGCAGTCTGTACGGTTCGAAGATGCGACAAGCGATTGGTCTACCAAGAATAAGTGATACACATAGCAAACGTGATACTCATAAACGCGCTGCGGCGGTCTAACGGAGGGCTATCGTGAAACGGAAATTTGAAATGGATTACGGCCCCGGCAAGGTGCTGTACGACTGGTGGCAAGCCCTCGACGACGATCGAGCCGGCTGCGCCGTTCTGCGCCGTGCCTATGATATTACAGCGGTAGTGCTCACTGGACCGTATCAGCGTGTGCACCGACGAGTCTGTGATGCAGGTTGGAATGATCAGCGGCGAGACGATGCACTTGCGGCCGCTGTCGGTCTGCTGGCGCACGTCAAGGAGCGTGATGATGGGAAATCATTAGCCGCCAGTATGAGTGCACGTATCGAAGGCGGCGATCGTCCTTGCGTCAGCGAATTGCGCTTTAAGCGGTTGCTGGATGCACCCAACGTCGAAACTCTCTTCGGTGGTTTGCGGCGGGTGCTGCCGTTGATGAACTACCGCGTCGATGTCATGGCGCTTGCCAATGATGTGGTCGAGTGGGGTGATCAGGTCAAGAAGTTCTGGGCGTACGGCTATGACTGGCCTGCAAAATCCAACGATTGATACACGTTTCTGTGAAGGAGAACTTAATCATGGCTCGATTCGTACAGCTTCATTTGTTGACCAACTACCCGCCGGCAAATCTTAATCGTGACGATACTGGTCGACCAAAAACGGCATTGATGGGCGATGCCCTGCGGCTGCGAGTATCGTCGCAGTCTGAGAAGCGCGCCTGGAGAAACTCGGACGTGTTCAAATCGCAACTCGGCTCGAGCGCTGCAGGGCAGCGGAGTGAAGACGTCGTCAAGTGGGAGATTGCTCCACACGTCAACTTGGGAACGCGAACAAAAGAGGCGGGCGTGCGCATTTATGAGGCGCTGGTAGCGGGCGCTATCAAGGAGAAGGACGCCCGCGAGTGGGCTCGGCTCGTTGCCGGTCGCTTCGGGGCACTGGAAAAGGCGGAAGATGACAAGCCACTGCAGGACCTGAAGATAAAGCAACTCTGCCATGTCAGTCCGGAAGAGAAGAGCGCAATCGACGCACTGGTAAAAAAGTGTATTGAACGAAGATCTGCTCCCACAGACAAAGAGCTGGACTTACTGCGGCATCCACACAGAGCGGTGGATATAGCTATGTTTGGGCGCATGTTGGCGGATAGTCCGTCATATGGCGTGGAAGCGGCGGTACAAGTGGCGCATGCCATTACCGTGCATAAGACCACCGTCGAGGATGACTATTTCAGTGCTGTCGATGATCTAAATCGAGATGATAAGGGCGCGGCCCACATCGGTGAGCGTGGTTATGGGGCCGGCCTTTTTTACCAGTATGTGTGTATCGACCGAACCCTGCTGCAGGAAAATCTCGGGGAAGACACTGATCTCACCAAGAAATCGCTCGCGGCACTGATTCACGCCATTACCAAGGTGTCCCCGATCGGCATGCAGAATAGTCACGCGTCACGAGCACATGCTAGCTTCGTGCTGGCTGAAAAGGGAGATCAGCAACCGCGTTCGCTCGTGCAAGCCTTCCTCAAGCCGATCAAACCACGTGACGGCGAGGATATGCACGAGTTGGCGGTGAGCGCGATAGATAAACGCTGCGGTAATTTTGACAAAGTCTATGGGGCATGCGCCGATGCCCGTTACCGAGTCAATGTTGAGGAGGGGGAAGGGTCGCTGGCCGAATTGGTAGCATTCGTTCAGGAGTGACTGCAATGACCTTTCTCGTTTTTCAATTACAAGCCCAGCTCGCTGCCTGGGGTGAAGCGGCGGTGGGTGAATATCGCGGTAGTGCCGACCATCCCAGCGAGTCCGCGCTACTTGGTCTGATTGGGGCAGCGCTTGGCATTCACCGCGAAGATGACGCGTCGCACGCGGCGCTTTGCAAGGGATATGGATTTGCTGTCGGCATGCAATCGAGCGGCAAGCTATTACGCGATTATCATACTGCGCAGGTGCCAGGGCGCGTTGCCCTCAAGGGCCGGCCCCATGCTACACGAAGTGACGAGCTAGCTATGCCGAGGCACGAGCTCAACACGGTTCTTTCCACCCGGGACTACCGCCAAGACGGTTCGTGGCTTGTTGCTGTTCAGATGTTTGAAGGAGCGCCATATACACTGGATGACCTTGCGGGAGCGATACGTCATCCGCGCTTCGCATTGTACCTCGGCCGAAAGTCCTGTCCGCCTGCCGCACCGTTGTTTCCTCAAGTAGTGAATGCGTCGTCCGCGTACCAAGCGTTTATTGTCTATCGCGCGCAGCTCCGGGAACGGCGGGACGCATGCAAAGACCGGTGGAATCGACCGCCGCTGGAAGAGAGTGCGCCGATTACTCGTATCGCCTGGAGCGATGGAGTTGACTCGGGCGTGAAGGCGGATTTAAGCGTCACGCGCAAGGACCGAATTATTCGACGTAAAGGTTGGCAATTCGGCGATCGTGCAGAACATATTGCTATGGTGAACGAGGCGTCATGACAATATATTTCAACCTTATCCAGCCAGCCGCTGGATTCGAGCGCGACGCGGCGCGGGAGCGTGCCGTTGGGCCATATGAGGATCACCAATGGTTGTGGCGTTTTTTCCCGGCGCCGGTGGGTACACGACGAGATTTTCTATATCGCAGATTGAATGTCGAAGCAGCGCCGCGCTTTTATTGCTTGTCGAAGCGAGTTCCTGAAGATTTAAGTCGAGTTTGGCGGATAGAGACCCGCGAATACAATCCAAAACTGCGGACCGGCGATCGGCTAAGATTTGACCTGCGCGCCAACCCGGTAATAACGCAGGGTGGCGAAGGGAAGAAGAGACGTCACGATGTCGTGATGCAGGCGAAGAGAAAATTGCTGGGTCAGCGTGGCCTTGTAAAGTGGGAACAATGGGTCGACGGTGATAAGCCGACACAGTACGAATTGATCCGCACATCGTGCGTTCCATGGTTGATAACGCGCGCTAGACAACTCGGGTTCTCAGTGATCGAAGACGATCTTGCGATTGACGCATATAGCCAGCATCGTGGGAAGCACGAACGGATACGGTTTAGTACCGTTGATTTCTCGGGTGTGCTTACAGTGACCGAACCTCGGGCATTTGTCGAGAATGCGCTTTTCACCGGAGTTGGTCATGCCAAAGCATTTGGCTGCGGCTTGCTGCTGGTTCGCCGGGTAGAATAGCTTGGATGTACCGGACCGCCTTGTCTTGAGGTTGACAATGGACACCCTTACAGCCGATGACGTTAGTGCGTCGCCAAAACGCCTGGTGGCCGTAGCGGTGTGGACATCATGGAGCCCGCGGTCAACCGTGATGGAGGCGCGTTCAAGGAAGATGTGAGTTATGTCAGCGCTCTTACTCGTTGCGAATGGTGGCACGACTAGTTACAAGTACTGAGAGGTCCAAATGAACTGGAAAGAGTTTATCGTCGCCGATCCGAATGTGCTGGTTGGTAAGCCGATTATCAAGGGTACCCAGTTGGCGGTCGAGTTAATTCTCGATCGCTTGGCAGATGGGTGGTCTCAGGAAGATCTGCTACGGTCGTACCCTCGGCTTACGCCGGAGGCCATTCAAGCAGTCTTCGCGTTTGCATCGGAAACAATACGCGATGAGCAATTTGTCTCGATTGAGAAATTGTCGGCGTGAGCCTACGTCTTCTTGTTGACGAAAATTATCCAGCGCCATCGACGGTCATCCTTCGTATGGCCGGTTATGACCTTTTATCCGTTGCCGAGTCAGCCGCCTCCACGGAAGATCCGGATGTATTGGCGTGGGCAGTCGAACAACAATGCTGGATCGCGACATTCGATCGCGACTACGGAGATCTGATCTTTCGTCGCGGTTTGACGCCGCCTTCCTGTGTATTGTATCTGCGACTGCAACGGTATCGACCTGAAGCGCCGGGCCACCGGTTGGTGAGCTTTTGAAACAACACCCGGATCTAGCTGGGTATTTCGTCGTAATAGAAGATGACGGTGTGCGCATGCGGCCGTTGGTAACGGGCAAGTAACCAATAGTGGCGGAAGCACTTCCACCAATCAAACCAATCCCACTCAAGGACCGGATGTCCATCCTGTTTATAGAGAAGGGAAATCTCGATGTTCTCGATGGTGCGTTCGTAGTAGTGGACAAAAATGGCGTGCGGACGCACATTCCAGTGGGTGGCGTCGCGTGTCTGATGCTTGAAATTGGAACGCGTATCTCACATGCGGCCGTGAACCTGGCAGCGCGAGTCGGGACATTGCTCGTGTGGATTGGTGAGGGTGGCGTGCGCTTGTACTCGGCAGGGCAGCCGGGCGGTGCGCGTGCGGACCGCTTGCTCTATCAAGCGCGTTTAGCATTGGATGTCGACGCTCGGTTGAAAGTTGTACGTGAAATGTATCGTCGCCGCTTTGGTGATGAACCACCCGCCCGCCGCAGTGTCGATCAATTGCGCGGCATCGAAGGCGCGCGCGTGCGAAAAATGTATCAACTGTTGGCGCAGAGCCATGGTATACGCTGGCATGCAAGAAACTACGATGTGCAGGCATGGGACGAGAGTGATGTGCCGAATCGTTGCCTGTCCACTGCCACTTCGTGTCTATACGGAATCACCGAAGCGGCCGTACTTGCAGCGGGTTATGCGCCCGCCGTCGGTTTCATTCACACTGGAAAGCCACTGTCGTTTGTCTACGACATGGCGGACATCTATAAGTTCGAAACGGTTGTACCGGTGGCGTTCGGCGTTGCGGCGAAGTTGCCCCGGCAACCAGAACGCGAAGTGCGACTGCGTTGCCGCGACATTTTTCGTCAGACTAAAATCTTGGAGCGCATCATTCCGGATATTGAAGAAATATTCGCGGCGGCTGAGATTGCGCCACCCAAAGCGTCTGATGACCAGGTGCCACCCGCTATCCCCAATCCCACCAACATTGGCGATCCCGGCCACCGGACTGGATGAAGACATGATGGTCATAATTCTGGAGAGCGCACCGCCGCGATTACGTGGGCGCTTGGCCATATGGCTGCTTGAAGTGCGAGCTGGCGTGTATCTCGGTGAATTTAACCGCAAGGTTCGCGAATATATCTGGGATCAAGTAGTGCAAGGAATTGAAGGTGGCAATGCCGTCATCGCGTGGCGCGACCCACACAATGAGGCTGGGTTCAATTTCGAGACAGTGGGTACGAATCGCCGGCTGCCAGTGGAATTCGATGGTGTGCGACTTGTAGAATTTACACCTGAAGTTGCCTTGCCGCAGGAAACGCGATAGAGCAACGGAAGCTCTTTAACAATTGAATACTACTATCGCACAAGTGGCTGTCGATTAGCCTGTTGTGCCGGTAGAATTGCGAGCGGCACAAATACCTTTCAGGTTCAGGTACTTGTGTTTGGTGCGTTCCCCACGTGCGTGGGGATGAACCGCGCACCTTATCGCCCGCGTGTAGATTCTGGAAGCGTTCCCCACGTGCGTGGGGATGAACCGTTCACACCTACACGGGGGTTCAATCATGAGGGGCGTTCCCCACGTGCGTGGGGATGAACCATGACGGACGTCTGGGCCTGCAGGATGGCAAACGCGTTCCCCACGTGCGTGGGGATGAACCGTTACCCGCCTCGCGACAACCGGGCAGCGCAACGCGTTCCCCACGTGCGTGGGGATGAACCGGCTG
>Ga0070696_100000937_pt1 | contig 18901 bp, 12 predicted proteins | sample KBSK1253metaG_FD_65474 | JGI IMG/M metagenome (GOLD analysis project Ga0070696, IMG submission 65474) | Corn, switchgrass and miscanthus rhizosphere microbial communities from Kellogg Biological Station, Michigan, USA - KBS K1-25-3 metaG | ecosystem: Host-associated > Plants > Roots >... | reverse complement strand
ATCCCGTTCTTTGAGGCGTACCCGGCTTCCGGAGCAGACCATCGCCCCCGAAGCGCGCAACACGCCGAAGAACGAGGAGTCGAGCCCATGGTCCGGATTCGCGCTGTCGCCGCCCTCTCCCTATTGATCCTCCAAATCCCGGCCACCGCCCCGGCCGCGGAGTACCTCGTCGCCCCGTACCTCTCATTTCCGGTCGGAGATGTGCTGACCGATGTCGGCTCGTTTCCGTCCTGGGGCCCGGCGGACGTGGCGGCGGGAGACCTCAACGGGGACGGGCGCGACGATCTGGCGGTCGCGTGCCGTGACGGCGGCGCGATCGAAGGAGGACTGACCCTCTCGATTCTCTTCTCGAACACAAATCCCGCCCTGCCCCTGTTCGACCCGCCGGTCAGCTATCGAACCGGGTTCGGTCCCCAAGCCGTCGCAATCGCGGAGCTGAACAGCGACGGATGGCTCGATGTCGTGACCGCCGACGCCGGGGACAACACGCTCTCCATCTTTCTGAACCAAGGCGGCGGAAAGCTGGGCCCGCGGACCTCCTATCCAACGGTGGGAACGCCTGGAAAGCTGGTGGTGGCGGACCTGAACGCCGACGGGCGCCGCGACATCGTGGTTTGCGTCGGCGCGGGCGTCTCGGTCTTCCTCGCGTCGGGGTTCCCGGGCATCTTCGCGCCGCCCACCGCGTACGCGACCACCGGCGCCTCGCGTGGTGTCGCGGTAGGGCTCGTGGACGGCGACGCCATTCCCGATATCGTCGCCGTAGCGTCCACGCCCAACGTGATCGCGGTCTTCCACGGCAATGGCGACGGCACCTTCACGATCACGAGCGCGCCCGTGCTCCTCCACCCGCCGGACGCGCTCGATCTGGCCGACATGACCGGCGACGGGCGTCCCGAGGCGATCGTGGGCTCCAGCGTCGACTCCCGCGTCACGGTGTACGCGAACAACGGCGTGACCCCGTTCACGTCGGCGCTGACCGACAAGAACCTCGCGAGCGCTTTCGATGTCGTGGCGCGCGACTTCAACGCGGACGGCAAGGCGGACGTGGCGGTCGCGACGCAGCAGCCGTTCTTCGCGCCGCTCGCGACCGGATTCTTCCTTCCCGGAAACGGGCTCGGCGGATTCGGCACCCAGCAAGGAATGGACGCGGGCACCTACCTCGAGGCGGTTGCCACCGGCGACTTCGATGGCGACGGCATGCTGGACCTGGCGTTCACGGGGGCGGGTTTCGTCGTCGACCTCAAATTCCGCCGCGCGGTGCATGTCATTCGCCAGAAGAGTCCAGGCGTGTTCAACATTCCGACCTTCTACCAGCACGTCGAACCAACCATGGGCACGGCCGTCACGACGATCGAAGACATGAACCGCGACGGCATGCCCGACATGATCATCGCCGGGCTCGGTTTCGCGACTTCGCAGGCGGCGATCGCGGTGCGCCTCGGTACGAGCTCGGAACTGTGGGATCCGGGCACCCTGACCAACATTCCCGGCGATCTCCCGCCCCGCGCCGTCCCGGGCGACTTCAATCGGGACGGCATTCCGGACCTCGCGGTGACCCAGATTTCCACTTCGCACGGATTGACGCTCGAGACTTACCTCGGCGACGGGACCGGCGCGATCACTCCGCTCCCGGCCTCGACCATGGCGGATCGACAGGCGCTCGCTGCGGGCGACTTCGATCGAGACGGGGTCCTCGATTTGGTCACGAGGGGACCCGGGACCGGGCTCATCCTCCTGAAGGGCGTTGGCGACGGCACCTTCACGTTCGGTTCAGGCGTCGTCACCTCCAACACGGTTATCTCCGCCGCGGTGGGGGATCTCAACCGAGACGGAGCCCAGGACATCGTGCTCTCCGTGAGCGGCATCGGCACGTACGTGAGCTTCGGGAACGGGACCATCGTCCTCGGCGCGATCGCCCCCCTCGTCGGCTCCGCCTCGACCTCGATCACGCTCGCCGACTTCAACGAGGACGGCGCGCTCGATCTCCTCACGTCCGCGGCGACCGCCACGTTCGTTTCCTTGAATGACGGCTTCGGCGGTTTCGGGGCGCCGATGAAGCTACCCGAATACACGATCTACAACGGCTCGATCAATTCCGCGGCCCTCGACATCAACCGCGACGGCCACATGGACGTGGTCGCGGACGTCGCCGAGGCCTCCGGCTCGTCCGTCCGGTTCGCAGACTCGAATCTGCGCGTCTGGTTGGGGAACGGTAAGGGTGGCTTCGGCACGCGCAGCGACTACGGCACGCCCGAGCACCCGCTCGGCCTCACGCTGGTCGACGCGAACCGCGACGGCCGCACGGACGTCGTTCCGTCGAGCATTGGCCCCCTCCAGGGATCCGAGAAGCCGGTCCGGCACTACACGCTGAAGGGAAACGGCCCGCCGACGTTCGCGTTTCCGACGTCGATCGTGAACAGCACGATTCCCGCGGGCACGCAGAACGCGATGACCGTCGCGGACTTCACGCTCGACGGAACTCCGGACGTCGTGATCGCCCATTCGAAGGCGGACGGGAATTGGTACTCCACGATGATGATCGGGAACGGAAACGGCACGTTCACGCCGAGCTTCTCGAACCTGCTGCCGGAGGAGCCGAGCGCGATGGACGCGGGCGACTTCAACCGTGACGGCATTCCGGACGTGGCGATCGCGTGCAGCGCCGGCGACGCGGTCCTCGTTCAGTTCGGATCGACGGCCGACACCCTGACGACTCCAGTGCCCCTGGCCCTGGGCCTCGGCTACGAGTTCTCGGACATCGCCGTCGCCGATTTCAACCGCGATGGAAAGCCGGATATCGCCGCCGCCTCGGCGGCGACTTCCATCATTCTCATCTTCCGCGGGAAAGGGGACGGCACCTTCTTCGCGCCCAACTCGGTCAGCACGGGCTCATTCGGCCCCACCTCGATCGCCGTCGGCGACGAAAATCGGGACGGGATCCCCGACCTCATCGCGGCCCTGGGCGTCGGGATCAACCCCAACTCGATCGGGGTCCTACACGGCATCGGGGACGGCAGGTTCCAGACGATCCGTCCGTACGCGGTGGGTCAAACACCTTACGCGCTCGTCGTCGGCGACATGAACCGCGACGGCTTCCTGGATGCGGCCGTAACGCTGACCGGAACGCCAGGGAATCGGTACGTCGCGGTCGCGCTCGGATCGCCGGGTGGAGGGTTCAACTCCCCGACCCTCTACCCGATCAGCCAGATCACGCTCGACCTCGTGTGGGCCAACGTCGACGGCGACGGTCCCAACGATCTCCTCGTTCCGAACGGCTTCGGTGGCGTCTCCACGCTCTCCTTCTTTCACGCACTCGGGGGAGGCGGGACGTTCAATCCCAAGGTCGACTACCCGATGGGCGGATTTCCGCTCCACCTTTCCGTCGCGGATCTGAATCGCGACGGCCGTCCGGACGTGATCGGCAGCCTCTCCGGGACCAACCTCGCCGTGCTTCTCAGTGCCCCGTCCACCATCTCCGCGGTCGCGGAGGAGCCGTCTGCCGGTGAGGCTCCGTCCGCGCCTCGGCTCGCGATCCGGCCAAACCCGGCCGCCAATCGCGCCGTCCTATCGTTCCGACTTCCGCATCCGGGCCCGGCGATCGTTGACCTCTTCGACGTCCGGGGCCGCCGAGTGAAGCGGCTCTTCCAGGGTCGCGCCGAAGGCGACCTGGAAGTGGCGTGGACGGGGCAGATCGAAGGGGGCGGACGCGCCGCCTCCGGCGTTTACTTCGCGAGGCTGACGAGCGGCGCAGGCGCGGCGATCTCGCGGAGGCTCGTGTGGCTCCGGTAGACGCGCGGCGGGCGCGGAATCGCTCGCCTCAGCGCCTCGTCGTGGGTGTACCTTTGCCGCGATGGGTTCGGACGACGTCACGCGCCTCCTCGTCGCGGCGCGCGCCGGCGACGGCCGCGCGCTCGACGAACTCTACCCGCTGGTCTACCAGGACCTCCACGGTGTGGCCCACCGTGCCCTGCTCGGAGGCCGCCCGGGCGACACGCTCAACACCACGGCGCTGGTCCACGAGGCCTACCTCAAGCTCCACGGGTCCTCGTCGTTCGCGCCGCAGGACCGCCGACACTTCTTCGCCGTCGCCGCCCGCGCCATGCGGCAGATCATCGTGGACCACGCGCGGAGTCGCGCGGCGCAAAAGCGCGGGGGCGCGCTCCATCGGGTCGACCTGGACGCCGCGACGATCGCCGCGGACGATTCGGGGGTCGCGCTCCTCGCCCTCGAGGACGCGCTCCGGAAGTTAGCGACGCTGGACGATCGGCTGGCGCACGTGGTCGAGCTTCGCTTTTTCGGCGGCCTGTCCGTGGAGGAGACCGCCGAGGTTCTGGACGTGGATCCGCGCACCGTGAAGCGCGACTGGAGGAAGGCGCGCGCCATGCTCTACCTCACGCTCGAAGGGCGCGCCGCGCCATGATCACGGTAGCGCCGCGCACCGCCGCGCCATGACCCCCGCGGCCGATCGCCCCGGCAACCTCCACGGCCTCGATTCGGACACGTGGCGCCGCATCAACGACGCGCTCGACGACCTGATCGACCTCCCGCCCGACAAATCCGCCGAGGCCCTCGATCGCCTGTATGGGAACGATCCCGTGCTGCGTGAGCAACTCGCGGCGATCCTCGCCACGGACCAGGCCGTCGAAGGGTATCTCTCTCGCACCGCGCGCCAGGGGATGATGGACGCCGTGGCGGAGGGGCTGGATGCCGAGCTGCCGCCGCTTTCGGGGCGTGTCCTCGGCCCGTGGCGACTGCTGCACCAGATCGGTCGCGGCGGCATGGGCTCGGTCTACGCCGGCGAGCGCGCGGACGGCGCCTTCGAGCAGCGCGTGGCCATCAAGTTCCTCGGTCGGGGCATCGCATCCCCGGAACTCCTCGCGCGATTCCGCCAGGAACGCCAGATCCTAGCCCGCCTCGAGCATCCGAACATCGCGCGCCTGGTCGACGGGGGCGTGACCGAAGACGGGCTCTGGTGGTTCGCGATGGAGTACGTCGACGGCTATCCCATCACCGCCTGGTGCGAGGCGCATCAGACATCGACGCGCGGCGCGTTGGAGCTGTTCCAGCAGGTGTGCCGCGCCGTGCAGTACGCGCATCGGAACCTCGTCATCCATCGCGACCTCAAGCCGAGCAACATCCTGGTCTCGGGGGCTGGAGAGGTGAAGCTCCTCGACTTCGGCATCGCGAAGATCCTCGAGCCGGAGGGGGGCGACGCGGGCGGTCTCGGGGGGGCAGTAGCGCCGGAGCAGACCCTCCTCACCGCGGTTGCGATGACGCCCACCTACGCCGCGCCGGAGCAGATCCGTGGGGAACCGCCCACGACCGCGACCGACGTTTACGCGCTCGGCGTCGTGCTCTACGAGATGCTGACCGGGACGCGACCCTATCGGCTGAAGACCGGCACGCTGGAGGAAGTCCGCCGCGCCGTCCTCGACGAGGAGCCCGAGGCGCCGAGCGCGCGCCGGAAGCAAGCGGGAATCGGACACGATCTCGATAACATCGTGCTCACCGCTCTGCGTAAGGAGCCGGAACGGCGCTATCCGTCGGTCGAAGCGCTATCGGACGACGTGCAACGGCATCTCGAGGGCCGCGCCGTACGTGCTTCGGGGCGCACGTTCCGGTATCTCGCCTCGAAGTTCATCCGTCGAAACCGGGTCCCGGTCGCCGCGAGCGCGCTTTTGCTCCTCGCGCTCATCGGCGGCCTGTACGCCACCGCTCGCCAGCGAGACCGCGCCAAGTCCGAAGCGGCGAAGGCGACGGAACTCAAAGAATTCGCGTTCGGTCTCTTTCGCGTTTCTGCGCCCGAGGTTGGGCACGGCGCCAACGTGACGGCGCGAGAGCTCTTGGACCGGGGCGCGGAGCGGGTGGACCGCGAACTCAAGGGGCATCCCCTGGTGCAGGCGGAGATGTGGGACCTATTGGGCTCCGTCTACAAGAGCCTCGACCTCTTTCCCCAAGCGGCCGCCATGTACCGGAAGTCGGTCGCGACCCGCCGTGGTCTTCGGGGCCAGCCGGACTCGCTCCTCTCGAATAGCCTCCGCGAGCTGGGGAGCAGCCTCTACGAGAACGGCGACTACGCGGGTGGGGAACCGTTCCTGCGAGAAGCCCTCGCGATGGATCGCGCCGCGTTCGGAGACGTGAGCCAGCGGGTGGCCGTATCCGCCGGCGAACTGGCCGTCCTGCTGGATCGGACGGCGCGGATCACGGAAGCCGAGTCGCTCGCTCGATTCGTGGTCCGCGTGGACAGCCTTACGGTCGGAATGAATCACGGACATACGGCGACCGACCTCGCAAATCTCGGAATGCTGCTCTACTACGACAGCCGCTACCAGGAGGCCGTTCCGTACGTCAGGCGCGCGCTCGCGATCCGGGAGCGCCTCCAGGGCCGCCGCCACATCGAAACCGCCACGGGGATCGACCAGGTGGCCATGTGTCTGGCACAGATCGGCGAGATCGATTCGGCACTGGCGCTCGGGAACGAAGCACTGTCGATTCGGCGCCAATGGCTGGCCCCGGATCATCCCGACATCGCGCACTCACTCTTCAACATCGCGATGTCCCTTCGAGATGCCGGTCAAATCGAGGAAGCCGAGCGGTATGTCCGAGAGGCACTGGCCATTCGGGAGCGGGCCCTCGACCCCAAGGATCCGCTCCTCGCCCACACGCACAACGACCTCGCCGTGCTTCTCTATCGTGAGCGGCAGCTCGATTCCGCCGGCGTCCACTTCGATCTGGCGCTGCGAGGGTGGGCTCACAGCCTTCCACTCAACCATCCGGATGTCCTGACCACCCGCAACAACCTCGCCGTGATCTTTCGTGAGACGGGCCGCTTCGCCGAGAGCGAGCGGCTGTTTCGCGAGGTGCTGGCGGAGCGATTGCGCACCCTGCCCGCGGACCACATGGACTTGGCCGTGACGCAGTATCACCTCGGCCGTCTCCTCGTGATGATCCGCCGGTCCGCGGAGGCCGAGCCGCTCCTACGTCGCGCCATCGAGTCGCGGCGCGCGCAACTCGAGGAGGACGACCCGCGCGTCGCGGAGGTCGAGCTGGCGCTGGGAAACGGCCTTGTCGCGATGGGGCGCGCCGCGGAGGGGCGCGCCTTGATCCGGAAATGCATCGACTCCGCGGAGAAGCGCCTGGGCGAGGCAGACCGTATGGTGGTGCTCGGGCGCGCGAACGCACGGAAAGGAGGTGGGGGGACGTGAGGCAGGGCTTCCTTCTGATCGCCGGCCTGTTCCTATGGGCGGCCCCTGTCGAGGCGCAGACGAGTCAGCCGCTCGCGGTCGCTCCCTTCGAGCTGATTGGAGAGAAGATATTCCTCAAGGCGCGGGTGAACGGTTCTCCCGTGCTAAATCTCCAGTTCGACACGGGCGCCGGCTCGTCGGTCATCGATGACTCGACTGCCGCGAGGCTCGGATTGGTGGTGAGCGGCGAGACGACGAACGAGGGCGCCGCCGGCTCTGGCTCCGTTCCGACCTCCGCGAACAACATGCTCGAGCTGGAGGGCCTGGCATTCCCCGACATCACGCTCCTGCATCTTCCGCTCGGAGAGTATTCCGGGGTCAAGCGGGACGCCGTCGTCGGCTACGACATGCTGAAGCAGTACGTGATTCGAATCGACTACGACACCAAAACGATGGCGTTCTACGACCCTAAGAGCTTCCGCTATTCGGGAAAGGGTAGGGTCGTACGGTTCCGCCTTTGGGACAACAGCGCCTTGGTGGACATGAACTTGGTTCTCCAGAGCGGCGAACGGCTTCGCGCCAAGGTCATGGTGGACGATGGCGCCGACCTGGCGCTGCTCTTGAATTCGCCGTTCGTCGCGAGCCACGATCTCATGCAGAAGGTGGGGAAGGTGGCGAAGGGCTCGATCAGCGGTTCCGACGGCGCGGAAGTGGGGACGTTCCGAGGGAAAGTACGAAGCGCGACGATCGGTGGGGTTCGGTTCGATGATTTCCCGGTGCGCCTCACTCAGGCGCAGTCGGGCACGCTATCCCTAAGCGATCTGGACGGGATCTTGGGCAATCCAATACTGAAGATGTTCAACATCACGTTCGATTATCGGCGGAAGAGAATGTACTGGGAGCGGAACGGGTCGTTTTCGCCGACCGTGAGGTGACCCGGCACTGCGGGACTTGGGTGCCGGCGATGCCTTACGGTACCCGCGCCCCGATCACCGGCACCATCCACACGGCGTAGCCCTTCGGGTCGAGAATGTTCGCGATCATCTGGTCGAAGTAGGCCTTCGCTTCCTCGCGCGTGAACCGCGTGTACTCGGCCACCGGGTCGACGTACCCGTCCCGCCACGCCTCGATGATGGCCGCGAACGTCTCGCGCGGGACCCGAAGCGTGTCGACCACCACGTAGTCGATCGAGATGTCCTTCATCCCCAGGTCCACGAGAATGCGGTAGGCATGTCGCCCGACGAAGAGATCGGTCCCGGTTGCCTCGCCGAATCGTGCCGGTCCTTCGTGCCAAAAGTCGCGCGGATCGAGCACGCCCCGCGCGAAGTGAAGCATGCCGTAGTCCTCGGGAATCAGGTGCAACCACCCGCCTCGCTTGGTGACCCGCTTCAGTTCCGCGAGCACGCGATCGGCGTGCGGAATCGAATGGATCACGTGGCGGTTCACGGTCAGGTCGTACGTGCCATCGGCGGCTCGCAGCTCGTAGATGCTCTGGTTCTCGAACGTGAGGCGCGAGCTGAGCTTGCTGTATCGCGAACGCGCGATGCCAAGGCTTCCATCGAGGACGTCGACGCCCAGGACCGTCGCGCGCGGAAACATCTCTGCAAGTCGCGACGCTCCTTCCCCCGTGCCGCATCCGGCGTCGAGAACGCGAATGTCGTCCGCCAACCCGTACCGGCGGATCAGCGGTGCCTCCTGCGGCCAAATGGCGCGCGCCTGTGCGTCGAGCGTGCGCACCATCGACTCGTCGGCCATCTGCTCTTTGTGAGGATTGAGATCGGTCATGGCGTTGATGCTAGCTCAAGCAGGTCGACCCAGCCTACAATTCTGCGCTGATGCGACCTAGCCCACCCGCTCTGACGGACCACGCCTTGCCCAAGGCCCTTCTGCTCGATCTGGACGATACGATCCTCGACGACACCGGCCGTGCCGCCGAGTGTTGGCGGGATGCCTGCCTTGCCCATCAGTCCGACTTGGGCGCCGTCGATCCCGCTACGCTTCTGGAGGTGATCGGCCGGAATCGCGCGCACTTCTGGTCCGATCCGGAGAGACATCGGGTGGGCCGCCTCGATCAACCTGCAGCGCGCGGGGAGATCGTGCGGACTTCGCTCGAAGCGTTGGGCGTCGATGCGCCCTCGCTGGCCGAGCGCATCGCCGAGGCGTACGGCTCGCGACGCGATCGCCGCATCCAGCCCTTCGCGGGCGCGATCGAGACGGTACGGTGGCTTCGCGAGAACGGATGTCGGCTCGCGCTACTGACGAACGGAAGTGGCGCCGCCCAGCGGACCAAGATCGACCGGTTCGGACTCGCGGACTTGTTCGAAACCATTCTGATCGAAGGTGAGCTGGGCTTCGGAAAGCCCGACGCGAGGGTCTACGGCCTTGCGCTCGACGCGCTGGGGATCGAGCCCTTCGAAGCGTGGATGGTCGGAGATAACCTCGAGTGGGACGTTGCCGCGCCGCAGCGCCTGGGGATCTTCGGCATTTGGGTCGACGTTCGAGCCGCGGGGCTGCCGCCCGAACACCCCGTCCGTCCGGATCGGATCGTCCGGAGGTTGGCGGAATTGCATGAGCCCCGTTAGGGCTGCCGTTCCTTCGAGTACTGCCACAGCGCCTTGTCCACAGTACGGATGGAGAGCCCGAGTCGAGCCGCGAGGTCGCGCGTGGCCGCGAGATAGGTGAGCCAGAACCCCATCGTGTAGGTCGTGGGCTTGACGAGCCCGAGCGACCAGACGGCGCGGTAGTCGAGGATCGGATAGGGGCGCACATCGCAGAAGTGGAGGATCGTGGAGGCCGTCGGCCACTCGACGCCCTCGAGGAGGCGGAGCAAGTTGATCTTCAGCGTCTCATCCGATGTGGCGAGCGCCGCCCGCGTCAGTGTCTCGATCTTCCGGGCATCGTTTCTACGGCAAGTCGGCTTCGAACGAACGGACTTCCACGCGCAGATCTTCAAGAACTCGGGCCGCAAGAGGTGGCCCCGGGCAAGCACGAGCGGGCGGATGTCCCGGAGGATGGCCTCGTCGCTCGTGTCGTCGGGGAATCGGGCAGCCCACTTGCCGATGTCGGTCTCTGGTAGGCGGAGTCGGATCAAGACTCGAGTCTAAAGCATCATGAGGTATCCGCGCAAGTTGCCACTTGACAATAAGATAGGCGCGTGGTATGGCTTGTTGGAGCTGCGACCGCGAGAGAGGCAGTCGACCAACTCCCCGACAACACTGTCTCCACTGCCGAGATACTGAAGGCACAGTGCGGGGTCCATGCGTGAACTCTTTATCGACCCACTCGGTGCACGTCCTTTCGCTCGATTACGATCCTTAGCCCAATGAGCTGGAGGCCCCACATGTGTCGTAACACTGCATTGGGCACGGCGCTACCCAGCGCAATGCTCATGATCCTCTCCATCACAGCGATTCCTGCTAGCGCCCAAAACCAGTCGCCCGTCGTGTCAAACGTCATGGCCTCACAAAACCCCGGCACCGGCCAGGTGACTGTCACCTATGACGTCAGCGATGCTGAAGGAGATCAGGTCACAGCGCGGCTCATCTGTTCCTCTAACAACGGGGCGGACTTTGATCTCCTTCCGGTTTCCGTTTCCGGCAACGTGAACATTGCGATGGCTCCTGGGCCGGGGAAGCAGATTCTATGGAATGCGGCTGCAGATTATCCTGGACGCTACTGGTCGCAGGTCGTGGCGAAAGTAGTTGTGAGCCAGGGTCCGTCGTCATCCGGAGAGATGGTGTTCGTGCCGGCAGGGAATTTCACAATGGGGAGCACTAACTTTGGTGAATGCGAGTATCCCATTCACACTGTTTACCTCGATGCTTTCTATATCGACAAGTACGAGGTTACGAACGCTCAGTTCAAGGCATTCATCGACGCCGGCGGCTACACGACCCAGGCGTATTGGAGCCCTGCGGGCTGGTCATGGCGCTTCGGCCGTTCGGAACCGGCCTACTGGACCTCAGCTGGCGTTAATGCTGGGCCGGGCTACCCGGGTTTCCCTGTCATTGGCGTTTCCTACTACGAGGCAGAAGCCTACGCTGCGTTCGCTGGCAAACGGCTTCCCACCGAGGCCGAGTGGGAAAAAGGAGCCCGGGGCACGGATGCACGCACCTATCCATGGGGTGAGGCGGTTGACGGGGGCAGGGCGAACTATTACGACAGCGGGGACCCCTATGGCCCCGGAGGTTCGACCCCCGTCGGCTTCTATGACGGTACGCTTTACACGAATCCCCCGTTCCAAACTATTGACTCACCGAGCCCCTTCGGCGCCTACGATATGGCCGGGAACGTCGCTGAATGGGTCAGGGATTGGTATAACTGCAACTACTACAATAGCAGCCCTGCCGCGAATCCTCCCGGGCCGATTTCGGGATCAGAACGGGTTGTGCGGGGAGGGATGTACAATGCGCCGGTGAGTTACATGACATCGTCGAAACGCAATTACGTCCAAGTGCCACATGCTCAGGACACAACTATTGGATTCCGATGCGCCAGGTCTGGTCCGTGATGCACGTAAGCCAGGTCCGTGTGCCTTTGCGCCTCTTGTACTCCACGAACCTCGATCATGACTGCTAAGAAGCGGTGAGACGCTCCTTCGCCAGCCTTTTGCTGTTCGCTGCGCTTGGTGCCCTTCCGGCCCAGTGCTTCTCGCAGGGTGCCACCGCGGCTGATAGCCCACCCTTCCCCCTGTATCTCGGCCCCGGGTTCACAGCACTCGCCAGTGAGGCGGTAACCGCGGCCACTAGCCCTCCCTTTCCTCTGTATCTCGGTCCCGGATTCACGAGTATCGCCAGTGGAACGGTCGCCTCGGCCGTGAGCCCGCCACTTTCGCTCTACCTCGGATCTCAGTTTGTGGCACCCGTAGCCGGCGACATCGCTTCGGCCATCAGCCCAACGTTTGAAATCAACCTCGGCCCAAGGAGCGAGCGGTTCGCCGTGAGTGGCCCATTCTCCCTCGACACCAGAATGCCAGCCGCTTTCACAGGCGTGATTCATGACCAGTCTACGGGTCTTCCATCACCAGGAGCCATTCTTGAGCTATACCTCGGCTCCTATCGCCAGCAAGCCACAACCACGGACGGTACGGGCCACTTCAGCTTCTTCGCGACTGTCCATGGCGACTACGTGTTACGCGCTTCCAAGCCTGGATACGCAATGGGCACGAGCGGACTCTACCTGTACCGAGGCACGACGATCTCCGCAGATATGGGCTTGGCTCCCCTTGCCACGCAGACGCAGCCCTTCCCGGATCTCATTATTGGTCAGAATGACTTGACCTATACGGCTATCGCACCTGGGACTCTGACGATCACGGCCATGGTTCACAACGGCGGGGGTGGGCAAGCACAAAACGTCCACGTTCGCTTCTACGACGCCAATACTGGAAGTGGTGTGAATCAATATGTAGCCATCACGCCGGACGCCATGATCGCCAACCTCGCGCCGGGCGAGGCAAAACCTGTGAGCGTGGTCTGGGCGCCCCCCACTGGGCACCGACGCTTTTACGCGTTCGCCGACCCGGATCACCAGATTCACGAAAACACAACGCTCAACAACTCAAGCTACAGGGACCTCGGCGTGTACACCGGTACACCGCCACGCGTGATGAGTGTTTCGAGCGAGTTCGATGGGATCGATGCGCCCGCTCAGATGGGACGGTTTCTCTCGGGGGCTCTCGGAGTATTGGCTCGCTTTACAGCGAGCGTCTCAGATCCCGACCTCGATGTTGCGCGTGTGACATTCGACTTCGATGGAACCGTAATCTCCGATCTAGACGGAAGCAACGGCTGGAGTGTCCGATTTGACACCGGAACGCTACAGCCAGGGTCTCGACCTCTAATCGTGACTGCCTACGATCGAACGGGCCTCCGTTCAGAGGCACAAATCTGCCAGTTGATCGTCGACAGTTTGCCCGGGTGGGCAGTCGGAAATCTTGTCCATGCAGGTCCCGTTGAGGGCGGCGCCCGATATCGAGACGGTTACATCGAATTCACCCTCAGGTTGGCCAATCAGGATCTGGGGCAGATTGGTCGGGAGCCCCTCTTTGTCGAGGTAACTCATGATCAGGATGTTGTCCTAATCGGAGACACGAAGACCAGATTTGAGGTCGGCGTGTATCTCACGGTTAGCAAACCCATGCGAGCGACATTACCCTGGAAAGTCAGCGGCGTGGTTCGCCGATCGGAGACGCTCTTCAACCGAGATTTCAGCAGCGACGACATCGCGGTGACCGCAGCACTGTCTAGTGATGGGCAGCACCTTGAAAGCATTGACCTCGACTACAGCGGGAGTGTTTCGTTTGGCACTCCAGAGGTGATGGTCCCGGTAGGCTCGATTGGTATCATTCCAGTATCCCTGGGTGTAAGCGCCGACCTCGTACTAGCCGCACATGCTTTTGGAAGCTTCGCTTCAGATCTAACATCCTATGAACTCGGGCTTGATCCGAGTGTCAGTGGGCAGATCAACGGGATAGCTCGTGTCGGAGTGAAGTACGCAAATCTTGAAGCGATCCTGTCACCGCGGCTCACACTTAACCTTCAACTCCGTTACTTGCACCCGGCCGACGACATGACTGCTTCGGGCCAAGTATCGTTCGACGTGTCCGGAAAGATCGTGGGGACTCTAGGGAAACCTCCCTTTGGCGTAAGCGGTGATTTGCTTTCATTCCAGCTGGGCCCGTGGGATCAGACGATCTTTGGAACGTCACAGGCGATGGCTCGGCGGTTCAGCACCACTTGGATGGAGGGTATTTCGTCCCCGGCAGACTCGGTGGACCTAGCGGGCCCATTTCCATCGCCGGCGAGCGCGGTAGGACCGTCCGGTCAGGTGGCTGTTGCTTATGTTGGCGATGCCGATCCCCAGTCGGACGAGACTTCGCCAGAAGTCTACTTCGCTGAGCAAGATTGGGAGGGGACGTGGGGCATGGCTGCACCTCTTACGGCCAGTGGGGTCTTCAAGTCTGCACCAGCCTTGACGTATTCGGCTCAAGGGAATCCGCTCGTCGTTTGGGTCCAAAACTCAACCCCAGCTGGACTCATCCCACCTGACCCTTCCCTTGGCTGGCTTCTGGACCATCAAGATCTGTGGTGGTCAGTCCGCTCTGCAGGCGGGTGGAGTGCTCCGTCCCCTCTCATTGCCGACAGCCTCGGGCCAGCGCGAGCGGACGGGCTGCCGGCCCTGAGTACCACTGCCGATGGTGCCATTGCGGTGTGGTCGCGCTCTCCCACCGACTCGGCGCTTGCCCCGGGGACGGCGGAACTCTTCGCCGCCAGGTTCAACGGCGCATTCTGGGACACTCCAACGGCGGTTACGGCTGATGCCGTAGACGATGTCAACCCAACCGTGTGCGGCCTTCGGGCAGACTCGACTCTCATTGTTTGGCTCCGGCAAGACCCCGTAATACCTGGCCAGAACGATTTAGTCTGGACGGTTGGGGGCGAGGCCGGATGGTTGGGTTGGGAGGCGCTGGAGGGTCAAGGCGGATCTCTGCGGGAGCCTTCGCTTGCGCGTGTTCCTGGCCGCGGAGCCCTGCTGGTCTGGATACGGACCGAGACCCAACCCGATTCGTCGCTGATTTACTATCTACTTGCTTCTACCTTTGACGAGTTAGCTGGCGCTTGGAGTCCTCCAGAGGGAGTGTTTCAGGATTCTCACTTTCTGGAAACGCCGGTCGTTCGTTTAGACGCGCGGGGCATCGCTGCGGTCGTATGGCGAGGTTATGCCGGGTGTGATGGTGATCTCAATGTCGCACTGAAGGACTTGTCGCGCCCAGGGACCGGGTGGACACAGCCTAGGCTCCTTACGGACGACGCATTGACGGACTGGATGACCACCGCAGTGATCGACGGCCAAAACAACCTTCACGTGATCGACCTGAAAAGCGACCTCAATGCCGTGACTGGTATCTCACAGCCGAACGGCAACTTCGTTGGTGGCTTAAGCATCGCCTCCAGCGGAATTGCACGCGATCTGAGTGTCAGTAACGACCTTAACTTTGGCTTTCGCCCACTCTCATGCGATCTTCGCTTGATCGCAGGCTCGGTCTACCTGACTACCGCGACTCCGATTGTGGGCGACACGGTCACAGTCCAAGCGAGTGTGCAGAACATCGGCGACTCGCACTCGAGCGCGACGACTGTTCAATTCTTTGAGGGTTCTCCGGACTCCGGTGGCGTGCCTTTGCCGGCTGGGCCGATCACCTTGCCTGCTATCGCGCCGGACTCTTCGGAGGTGGTCGGCGTCCAATGGGTCGTGGCCCCTGGATCACACCAATTGTACGCCGTTGTTGATCCTGACGGGACCGTTCCGGAGCAGACCGAGTCCAATAATCGGGCCTTCGTTTCAATCGGAATCGCTGCCGATGTCGTTGTGGATAGCCTTCGGCTTCTTGATAGCGGCCCAATCCCTGGCGCGCAGAATGGTGCGATTGCGTACCTGCGGAACGGCGGTGGGGCACCCGGTGAAAGCGTCACACTTCAGCTTACGCGTGGCGCGATAGTCTTGCAGGCGATGACCGCATCCGCCCTTAGCCCCGGGCAGGTAGAATCGATAGTGTTGCCATTCTCGAGCGTAGCAGGCGTGGATACTCTAGTTGTCGTCGCCGACCCCGACTCGGCTAGTATCGACGCTGATCGCACCAATAACCGTGCCACGGTTGTGCTGCGAGTGCTCCCGGACCTTGCAGTGCCGGCGGGCTCGATCTCCTACTCGGCCACGGACACGACACTTTCAACACGGGTCGAAAATATTGGAAGTTTGGAGAGTGGGGAATTTGACGTCCTTTTCTTCGCTGGGGACCCGCTTGTCACTGGTGAGCTCATTGCAAGCAAGCACGTGGACGCCCTATCGGCATTCAATTCGATGCTTGTTTCGGTACCCTGGCATGCACCTTTGGGCACGACGACTATCTACGTCGTCGCGGATCAGACGAACCTGATCGAGGAGCAAGGCGAAGCCAACAACCAGGCCTACCAAGATGTTGTCTCGAGCGCATTGGCCGACCTCGCGGTCGTGGCGAATTCGATTGCGTATAGGAATCTTGCGGGTTCGAGTTACGCACTCCGCGCATCGATCACGAACGTCGGCACGGCCAATGCACTAGCCGTCGGTGTCGAATTCTTCCGCGGCGACCCAATGGATGGAGGTGCTTTGATTGCCGACCGCCTCTTGACCGTCGCGGCTGAAGGCGAAACGCTCGTCGTCGAGGTTCCGTGGACCAATCCGGACTCTGTCAGCAATCAGGTATTCGTGAGCGTAGATCGGGCGAATGCTGTTCCGGAGTTGAGTAAAGCCAACAACAGCGCACAACACCTGTTCGGTGCGTTGACTGCCGTAGATCAGGGCGCCCCTTCGCCGGCGAGGTTCTTACTCCACACCCCGCGCCCAAATCCGTTTGTCTCGAGCACCGAGATTCGATTTGACCTCCCCGTGAAGGGGAGGGTCAGACTCGTGATTTATGACGTACATGGTAGACTCGTAAGAACCGTTGTGAACGGCGAGTTGCCGGTTGGGTTCCACTCGAGAACATGGAGCGGGGTAGACGATCATGGCGGGCGAGTCGCTGCTGGCGTGTACTTCGCTCGACTCGAGTCGCGTCTTGGAACACGGAACACCAAGTTCATTCGGCTACGATAGAGCGAGGATTAGTGTCCGAGCACGCGAAGGATTTCATCGCGCAGTCGCGCTCCTATTTGAGTTCGGACTACCTGCCGAAGATCGAGCGCAGCCTCGAAGCCCTGAGCGACGAGGACGTGTGGTGGCGATCGGGCGAGGAGTCGAACAGCATCGGGAATCTGCTGCTGCATCTCGAGGGCAGCACGCGCATGTGGATCGTCAGCGTGGCCGGCGGTTCCCAGAGTACGCGGAATCGTCAGCAGGAATTCGACGAGCGGAAGCACATCCCAAAGTCGGAGCTGCTGGAACGGATGAGGCACATGCTCGCGGAGGCGGACGCCGTGTTGGCTCGCCTCCGTGTGGAAGAGCTGCTCGAGCCAAGGCAGTCTCCGTGGAGTGAAGTGACGGTGTCCTTCGCGGTCTATCACGCCGTCGAACACTTCGCGATGCACACCGGCCAAATTCTGATGCTCGCGAAGATGCGATTGGGGAGGGACCTACGTCTCTCCGACTAGCCGTTGCCGGGCTGGCGGTCTTCGCGCTGCTCGGCGCCACCGCGGCTCCGGCGCCGAAGGTGCGTCCGTGGAAACCGGCGGGCATCGCCGGTCCGAAGTTCGAATCGCATCCCGCCTTCGATCCCCGCACCGGCGACCTCTACTTCGTTCGAAGCTCGCCCGCATTCGCCGGCTGGCGAATTCTCGTCAGCCACTGCACCGAGAAGGGGTGGTCCGCTCCCGCACCGGCCGCCTTCGCGGGCGATGGTGTGGAGGCCGATCCTTACTTTTCGTCGGACGGTCGCTCTCTGTACTTTATCTCCACGCGCTCACTGGACGGGGCGAACCGGAAGGACTTGGACATTTGGCGCGTCGACCGCGACAGCTCGGGCATGTGGGGAGCGCCTTCCCACCTGCCTGAGCCGGTGAATTCGCCGGGCGCTGAGTGGTTTCCGCGGCCCTGCGTGGACGGCTGGCTCTATTTCGGTTCGGACCGGCCCGGCGGTTTGGGAGCGACCGACATCTGGCGGGCCCGCACGGACTCGACGGGGAAGTGGACGGTGGAGAATCTGGGGCCGACCGTGAATACACCGGGCGATGAGTACGAGCCGCTGCCGGCGCCGGACGGGTCGCGAATGATCCTCATGGCCGACGGGGATCTCTACGAGAGTCGGAAGACGCCGGCCGGATGGGCGCAGCGGACGAAGCTCGGCTCCGAGATCAATAGTGACGGCATGGAGGTCGGCGCCGTGTTCTCGCCCAGCGGAAAGTCGCTCCTGTTTGCGAGAGATACGAAGGGCCCGGACTCGGGCGAATTGTTCGTGTGGTACGAGCACGGCCCGGAGAAGTGGCCCCCGGACTGCGCATCGCATGACTGAGCCTCGCGACGTCGTTCTTCGCCTCGACGACGGTACCGAGACTGTTCTCGTGGACGAACTCGGCGCCGGACGCTTTCGACTCCGGTCCTTCCCAATTTGTTCCTGCGAGAAAATGAGCCTGGGCGATGTTTTTGAGGCGAAGCAGCTCACGGACGGCACACTGGAGTACATCCGGAGGATCGAGCGGGGACACTACAAGAAATACACCTACGTCCTTTCGGAAAAGCTGAAGGAAAGCACGCAGCTGGCTAATTTCCTCGATCGCGTTTTGGAAATGGACTGCCATTGGGAAATCATATTCGGTGGGCTTCTCATGATTGGGGTTCCTCGCGGCGTTAAGTGGAATCCGACGGAAGACCTGGATCGCGTCCTTCAGGAAGTAGGGAGGGAATCCGATGCCACCCCGTAGGCTGGTTCTCTCGTTCATCGCGTTATGGCTCACGCTTGGCCTCGTGGTGCTCGTCGCCAGCGTGCAGACATTCCTCGGCGCCGTGAGCGGTGCTGTGCACGGACACTCGCATGTCCACCTAGCGTTGCTCGCAGGGATCGAGTCGATCGCGGCCGCGCTTTTCCTCGTTCCGAAGACGATGCGGCTTGGCGCGATCGGGCTCCTCGGGACCTTTGTTGTCGCGTTCATCGCGCACGCGTTGGCCGGGGAGTTCGCGACGATCCTCCTGCTCTACGCCGCGGGGACCGTGTTCGTGGTCGTGCATGGCCCCGTCCCGTGGAG
>Ga0070696_100000934_pt1 | contig 18944 bp, 18 predicted proteins | sample KBSK1253metaG_FD_65474 | JGI IMG/M metagenome (GOLD analysis project Ga0070696, IMG submission 65474) | Corn, switchgrass and miscanthus rhizosphere microbial communities from Kellogg Biological Station, Michigan, USA - KBS K1-25-3 metaG | ecosystem: Host-associated > Plants > Roots >... | reverse complement strand
GATAATCGCGCGATGCGCTTCATCGTGCTGATCGCGCTCGTGGTGATCGCCGTATGGCTGATCCGGCGGTCGTTGCGCGGGCCGCCTGCGCCAACCAATCTCCATAAGAAGACGCAGACCGAAGGCGAGCTGGTGCGATGCGCGCACTGTGGGGTGCACCTGCCGCGCGCCGAGGCGCGCCAGGCCGCGGGCGAGCTTTTCTGCAGCGAGGAGCACGCCCGGCTGGGGCGGCGCTGATGGACGCGCCGGTCCGCTACGCGGAGCTGTTCCTCCCCGCCGGGGAGAGCATCCCGGCGACCTACTGGACCTCGCTCAGTTACTTCGGCCTCTACCGCATCGCCGTGGCGGCGCTGTTCTTCGCCATCGCGCTCGTCTACCGCGACGCGCTCGGCCTGGGCTCGCACGCGCTCGCCACCTTTCAGTACACCTCGCTCGCCTACCTCGCGGGCGCGGTGGCGTTCCAATGGGCGATGCGCCGGGTGCGCACGCGCTTCAACCTGCAGCTTTCCCTGCAGATGGCGCTCGACATCGCCGCGATCACGCTGCTCATGTACTCAAGCGGAGGCATCCGCAGCGGCCTGGGCGTGATGTACCTGATCTCGCTCACCGGCGCGGCGATCGTGGCGCCGCGGCGCCTCTCGTACCTCTATGCCGCGCTCGCCGCGATCGCGCTGCTGCTCGAGCAGGGCTACTGGGTGCTCGCGCTCGACGTGCCCGAGACCAGCTTCCTGCAGCCCGGCCTGCTCGCGATCGGCGGTTTCGCCACCGCCGGGGTGACGAGCTGGCTCGCCCAGCGCGTGGCGGCGAACGAGGCGCTCGCCCGCGAGCGCGGCCGCAGCCTCGAGACCCAGACGCGCGTCAACCAGCTCGTGATCGAGGACCTGCACGACGGCGTGGTGGTGCTCGACCGCGAGGCCCGGGTCGTGCAGCACAACCCCCAGGCGCAGCGCCTGCTCGGGGACGAGCCGCTGCTCGGCAGGCCGATCGCGCAGCTCCTGCCCGGCTTCGGCGCCGCCACCGACTTCGAGCTGCGCGGCCGCAGCCTCGGCGCGCGCATGCTCGACGCCGGGAGCGAGGAGGTGTTCAGCGTGCTGTTCCTCGAGGACACGACCCGCGCGCGCGAGGAGGCGCAGCAGCTCAAGCTCGCCGCGCTCGGTCGCCTGACCGCGAACATCGCGCACGAGATCCGCAACCCGCTCGCCGCCATCAGCCACGCCGCTGAGCTCCTCGGCGAGGAGCGGCGCGACGCGCAGCGCGTGCGCCTGACGCGCATCATCCACGACAACACGCAGCGCCTGGAGCGCCTGGTGTCGGAGGTGCTGCAGCTCAGCCGCCGCGACCGGCAATCGCCGCAGCGCATCCGCCTGCGCCGCTGGCTCGAGCCGTTCATCGAGGAGTTCGTGGCGAACGAGTCGATGTCCGCGCAGCGCTTCGCGCTCGAGGCCCCGGCCGAGGCCGCGATCGATTTCGACCCCGCGCACCTGCACCAGGTGATGTGGAACCTGCTCTCCAACGCGGTGCGCTACGCGCGCGCCGAGCCCGGCAGCATCCGCATCGAGGCGCGCGCGGTGGCCGATCGCGTAGAATTGAGCGTGATCGACAACGGCCCCGGGGTGCCGCGGTCGAGCCAGGGGCAGCTGTTCGAGCCCTTCTTCACCACCGACAGCAAGGGGACCGGTCTGGGGCTCTATCTAGCGCGCGAGCTGTGTTCAGCCAACCGCGCGCTGCTCGAGTACGTCCGCGAGAGCTCGGGCGCGCATTTCCGCGTGGTCGCGCGCAGCGCCTCCAAGGCATGAAGCGCGTCGAGCGGCGCGGGGCGTCGCGCGGCGCCCAGGTACTGGTGGTCGACGACGAGCCCGATATCCGCGAGCTGCTCGAGCTGACGCTGCTCAAGATGGGCCTCGGGGTCACCAGCGTCCCCTCCATCGCCGAAGCGAAGGAGCGGTTGAAGGAGGCGCGCTTCGACCTGTGCCTCACCGACATGCGGCTTCCCGACGGCGAGGGCCTCGAGCTGGTGCGGCACATCTCGGCGCTGCCCTCCGACCTGCCGGTGGCGGTGATCACCGCCTACGGCAGCGCCGAGAATGCGGTGGCGGCGCTGAAGGCGGGCGCCTTCGACTACGTCTCCAAGCCCGTCGGCCTGGAGCAGCTGCGCACGCTGGTGCGCTCGGCGCTGTCGCTGCCCGGGCAGGCGCCGGCGAAAGGCGAGCAGCTGCGCGGCGAGAGCGCGCCGCTCGCGCAGGTGCGAAGCCTCATCGCCAAGCTCGCCCGCACCCAGGCGCCGGTCTACGTCTCGGGCGAATCGGGCAGCGGCAAGGAGCTCGCCGCGCGCCTCATCCACGAGAACGGCGCGCGCCGCGACAAGCCTTTCGTGCCGGTGAACTGCGGCGCCATTCCCGAGAACCTGATGGAAAGCGAGTTCTTCGGCTACAAGAAGGGCGCCTTCACCGGCGCCGCCGAGGACCGCGACGGGTTCTTCCAGGCCGCGAACGGCGGCACCCTGTTCCTCGACGAGGTGGCCGAGCTGCCCCTGCCGATGCAGGTGAAGCTCTTGCGCGCGATCCAGGAAAAGCGGGTGCGCAAGGTGGGCGCGACGCAGGAGGACCCGGTCGACCTGCGCATCATCAGCGCCACGCACCAGAACCTCGGCGAGCTCGTAGCCGCCGGCCGCTTCCGCCAGGATCTCTTCTACCGCCTGAACGTGATCGAGCTGCACATGCCGCCGCTGCGCGAGTGCCGCGAGGACATCCCCGCCATCGCCCAGAGCATCCTCGAGCGCCTCGCGCGCCAGAACGCAGTGGCGCCGGCGCGCCTGGAGCCGGCGGCGCTGGTCGAGCTCTCGGGCTACGCGTTCCCGGGCAACGTGCGCGAGCTCGAGAACATCCTGGAGCGGGCGCTCGCGCTTTCCGGCCGCGACGAGATCCGCGCCGAGGACCTGCGCCTGCAGCCCGAGCCGCAGGAGGAGCCCGAGCAGGCCGCCGGCGCCGGCGGCGAGTCGCTGCCGGCCTACCTCGACGAGGTCGAGAAGAAAGCGATCCTCGAGGCCCTCTCCAAGACCGGCTTCAACCGCACCGCGGCGGCGAAGCTCCTCGGCATCACCTTCCGCCAGCTGCGCTACCGGCTGCAGCGCCTGGGCATCACCAATGAGGATCGTTGATTCTCCGAACCAGGACGCGCGTCCCCCGGGCGCGCGCGTCAGCCTGGCGGTGATCCACTCGATCAGCCTGCCGCCGGGGGAGTACGGCGGCGAGGGCATCGAGCGCCTGTTCACCAACCGCCTCGATCCGGCCGCGCATCCGTACTTCAGACAAGTGCACGCGCTGAAGGTGTCCTCGCACTTCCTGATCCGGCGCGACGGCGAGCTGGTGCGCTTCGTGCCGGTGGCGCGGCGCGCCTGGCACGCCGGCGCCTCCTCCTGGCGCGGCCGGCCGCGCTGCAACGACTTCTCGATCGGCATCGAGCTCGAGGGCACCGACGACACGCCGTTCGAGGACGCGCAGTACGCCGCCCTTGAAGTTCTGCTGTTCGATTTGAGAAAGCAGCTGCCGCTGCGCGACATCGCCGGCCACAGCGAGATCGCGCCGGGGCGCAAGACCGACCCGGGCGCGGGGTTCGACTGGCAGCGCCTTCTACTAGATCTAGTTTCAAATTCTCTGTAGCGCTCATCTCTAGTATTGCCCCGGCGAAGCCGCGGCCATGCCTCCCTAGATCTAGTGGTGGCATGTGGTGCCAACCCAACATTTAGTACGCGCCTGCCGCCGCGCGCTTGCAAAAAAAAAGTCGCGCGTGTACTGTGGGCCCACAACATGTAGACGCGAAGTAGGTAGGACGCACTAGATTTAGTAAGCGGTACGGTCACATGCAGGGCCTCATAGAACCGCAACACGCGGCGGGACGGCCCCGGGCGAAGTCAGGCTAAAGGAGAGGAACATGCAGATCGCTCAGGACAACGCCGCGGCCGGCGCCGCACTCGGCGCCGCCCTGCCGCATGAGGCGGGCGCCGCGCGCGGTCCCTATTCGCAGTACAAGGTCATCCGCAGGAACGGCGCCGTGGTCGGCTTCGAGCCGGCCAAGATCAGCGTCGCCATGACCAAGGCCTTCCTGGCGGTGAACGGAGCCCAGGGCGCGGCCTCGGCGCGCATCCGCGACCTGGTCGCCGGCCTCACCGAGGCGGCGGTCGGCGCCCTGATGCGCCGCCAGCCGCAGGGCGGCACCTTCCACATCGAGGACATCCAGGACCAGGTCGAGCTCGCGCTCATGCGCTCCGGCGAGCACGACGTGGCGCGCGCCTACGTGCTGTATCGCGAGGAGCGCGCCAAGGCGCGCTCGCAGGAAAAGGCCGCGAAAACCCCGACCTCGGGAATCCACGTGGTGGAAGGCGGCAGCCGCCGGCCCCTCGACCGCCAGGGGCTCGCGCGCCTGGTCGAGTCGGCCTGCGAAGGGCTCCCCGACGCCTCTCCCGGGGCGATCCTCGACTCGACGCTGCGCGACCTCTACGACGGCGTGCCGATGGAGGAGGTGCGCAAGTCCGCGGTGCTCGCGGCGCGCGCCCTGATCGAGAAGGAGCCCGCCTACGGCTACGTCACGGCGCGCCTGCTCCTCAACACCATCCGCCTGGAGGTGCTCGGCGAGGAGGTGTCCCAGGACGAGATGCGCCTGCGCTACGCGGCCTGCTTCCCGCAGTGCATCCAGCGCGGTGTCGACGCCGAGCTGCTGGACCCCGAATTGAAGAAGTTTGATTTGGAGAAGCTTGGCCGGGCGCTGCAGGCGCGCCGCGACCTGCAGTTCAACTACCTCGGGCTGCAGACGCTCTACGACCGCTACTTCCTGCACGTGGGCGGGCGGCGCATCGAGCTGCCGCAGGTGTTCTTCATGCGGGTCGCCATGGGCCTCGCTCTCAGGGAAAAAAACCGCGAAGCGCGGGCGATCGAGTTCTACGACGTGCTCTCGTCCTTCGACTTCATGAGCTCGACGCCGACCCTTTTCAACTCGGGGACGCTGCGCTCGCAGCTTTCGAGCTGCTACCTCACCACGGTGTCCGACAATCTCGAGGGCATCTACGAGGCGATCAAGGAGAACGCCCTGCTCGCCAAGTACGCCGGCGGCCTGGGCAACGACTGGACCCCGGTGCGCGCGCTCGGCTCGCACATCAAGGGCACCAACGGAAGGTCGCAGGGCGTGGTGCCGTTCCTGAAGGTGGTGAACGACACGGCCGTAGCCGTAAACCAGGGCGGCAAGCGAAAAGGCGCGGTGTGTTCCTACCTCGAGACCTGGCACCTCGACATCGAGGAGTTCCTCGAGCTGCGCAAGAACACCGGCGACGACCGGCGGCGCACGCACGACATGAACACGGCGAACTGGATCCCCGATCTCTTCATGAAGCGGGTGATGGAGAACGCCGAGTGGACCCTCTTCAGCCCCTCCGACGTGGGCGAGCTGCACGACAGGTTCGGCGCCGCGTTCGAGGAGGCCTACCTGCGCTACGAGGACCAGGCCGCGCGCGGCGAGCTCAAGCTCTACAAGAAGATCCCCGCGGTGCAGCTGTGGCGCAAGATGCTCTCGATGCTCTTCGAGACCGGGCATCCCTGGATCACGTTCAAGGATCCCTGCAACCTGAGGAGCCCCCAGCAGCACGTCGGCGTGGTGCACAGCTCGAACCTGTGCACCGAGATCACCCTCAATACCGGCGCCGACGAGATCGCCGTGTGCAACCTGGGATCGCTGAACCTGGTCGCGCACATGACCGCGCATTCTTCCGGCTGGGGCCTGGATTTCACAAAAATAAGAAAAACAATTTCGACGGCGATGCGGATGCTGGACAACGTCATCGACATCAACTACTACGCGGTCGACAAGGCGAAGAACGCGAACGCCCGGCACCGCCCGGTGGGCCTGGGGATCATGGGGTTCCAGGACTGCCTGCACCGCATGCGCGTGCCCTACGCCTCCCAGGAAGCGGTGGAATTCGCCGACCGCTCGATGGAGATGGTGGCGTTCGCGACCTACTGGGCCTCGACCGAGCTCGCCGAGGAGCGCGGCCGCTACTCCTCGTTCGCCGGCTCGCTGTGGGACCGGGGCATCCTGCCGCAGGACACCCTGGACCTCCTCGCGGCGGAGCGCGGCGGCTACGTGGAGCTCGACCGCTCGTCGCACCTCGACTGGGAGGCGCTGCGCGGCCGGATCCGGCAGCACGGCATGCGCAACTCCAACTGCATCGCCATCGCCCCGACCGCGACCATCGCCAACATCGTCGGCGTCTCGGCTTCGATCGAGCCGACCTTCCAGAACCTGTTCGTCAAGTCCAACCTGTCGGGCGAGTTCACGGTCGCCAACGAGTACCTCGTCGCCGACCTCAAGCAGGCCGGGCTCTGGGACGAGGTCATGATCGCCGACCTCAAGTACTTCGACGGCAACCTCGCCCGCATCGACCGGGCTCCGGCCGCCCTGCGCCGGCTCTACGCCACCGCCTTCGAGGTCGAGCCGAAGTGGCTGGTCGAGGCGGGCGCGCGGCGCCAGAAGTGGATCGACCAGTCGCAGTCGCTCAATATCTATATGGCGGGCGCCTCGGGCAAGAAGCTCGACGACACCTACAAGCTCGCCTGGATCCGCGGCCTTAAGACCACCTACTACCTGCGGGCCATGGGCGCGACCCACGCCGAGAAGTCGACCACCAAGACGGGGCACCTGAACGCGGTGCCGACGGCCGAAACCGAGGCCGAGGTCAAGATGTGCTCGATCGAAAACCCAGACTGCGAGGCATGTCAGTGAACCCTGGAGCGAGCACGTGATCACGCTCGGCAGCCGCCAGTTCGCCGGCCCGTTCATCTCGCGGCTGTGGCTTCCGCCCAAGGCCCCTGGCCTGTACGCGGTCATGGTCCCCGGCTGGCGCCTTCTCATGTTCCATGCCGTGCACTTCGGCCACGCCGACGACCTTTCCCTGGGCGCCCTGGTGAAGGAGCACCCCAAGTACGGCTACTGGATGACCCTCGCCGGAAGCGAGTGGAACCTCTATGTCGCGACCTGCGAGATGCACCACTCGAGCGAGAGCGAGCGCGCCGCGGCCTACCAGGAGCTGCTGACCCTGCCCACGACAACCACAAGAGGACAGGCCCATGCTCAGCTTTGAAGACGAAGGCTTGGCCTCCCCCATTCCCGGCCTGGCGATCCAGCCGACCGCAGGCTTCGTGCCCACGAGCGCCGCAAAAGAACAAGAGCTGGCGCCGGCCGGGAATGCCTTTCGCCGCGTCACGGTGGAGGACAAGCGGGTCATCAACTCGAAGGCCGACGTCAACCAGCTGGTGCCGTTCAAGTACAAGTGGGCCTGGGAGAAGTACCTCGCGGCCTGCGCCAACCACTGGATGCCGCAGGAAATCAACATGAGCCGCGACATCGAGCTGTGGAAGGACCCGCGCGGCCTGACCGAGGACGAGCGGCGCGTCGTCAAGAGGAACCTCGGCTTCTTCGTCACCGCCGACTCGCTGGCGGCGAACAACATCGTCCTGGGCACCTACCGGCACATCACCGCCCCGGAATGCCGCCAGTACCTGCTGCGCCAGGCCTTCGAGGAGGCGATCCACACCCACGCCTACCAATACATCGTGGAGAGCCTGGACCTCGAGGAAAGCGAGATCTTCAACGCCTACCACGAGGTGAGCTCGATCCGGGAAAAGGACGAGTTCCTCATTCCCTTCATCGACACCCTGACCGACCCGGCCTTCCGGACCGGCACCCAGGAGGCCGACCAGCAGCTCCTGAAGAGCCTGATCGTGTTCTCCTGCCTGATGGAGGGCCTGTTCTTCTACGTCGGCTTCGCCCAGATCCTCGCCCTCGGGCGGCAGAACAAGATGACCGGCGCGGCCGAGCAGTACATGTACATCCTGCGCGACGAGTCGATGCACTGCAATTTCGGCATCGACCTCGTCAACCAGATCAAGCTCGAGAACCCCCAGCTCTGGACCCCGCAGTTCCGGGAAGAGCTGCAAGGGCTCTTCCGCCGGGCGGTGGAGCTCGAGTACCGCTACGCGGAGGACACCATGCCGCGGGGGGTGCTCGGGCTGAACGCTCCCATGTTCAAGGAATACCTGAGGTTCATCGCCAACCGCCGCTGCCAGCAGATCGGCCTGGAGACCCTGTTCCCGGGGGCCAGCAATCCGTTCCCCTGGATGAGCGAGATGATCGACCTCAAGAAGGAGCGCAATTTCTTCGAGACCCGCGTCATCGAGTACCAGACCGGCGGCGCGCTCAGTTGGGACTAGATACTCCGAAGCAGGGATTGACTACGATGAACGAGGAATGGGACGAGATGCGAATCACCGCGTGCAAGGCGGAAGAAGACTACAAGCTGTGGCTGCGCTTCGAGGACGGGTTGGAGGGGAGCGTGTTCCTCGGCAACCTGCTCGAGATCGCGGCCTTCCGGCTGTGGCGCGACGTGCGCGAGTTCGAAAAGGTGAGCGTCGATCCCGAGACCGCGACCGTAACTTGGGAAGGCGGCATACGCTTGGACTCCGACATCCTCTATCATGACGTCAAGAGCAACCAGATTCAGCACGCTGGCGCGGGGGAACCTTCGCCGGCGGTTGGATAGTCCGGTGCCTCAAGGCCGGGCTTCTTTGTTCAACAACCTGAAGGAGTATCAAGATGGCGAAGAAGAAAGCGAAAAAAGGCGGCAAGAAAAAGAAGAAGAGAAAAGCATCATCACGAAAGAAGAAGTTAAAAACAGCTGGTAAGAAGAAGGCGGCGGGCAAAAAGAAATCCGCCAAGAAGAAGAAGAAGGCGAAGAAGAAGCTAGCGAAAGCCGCCAGCACGGCCAGCCCTGCGGAAACGATGGCGAGCAGCACACCGGCAGCACCGTCGCCATCCACCGCTGAGAGTTCGAGCGCGCAAGCGCTGAATCCAGCGGCCGCGTGGCCGTTCCCCACCGGATCCCGGCCGTAACCGGAAACCGGGGGGACGAGGCGAGGGGCGCAAGCCCCCGCCGGCCCTCGAAGCTCGCGGACCGGCTTGGTCAAGCGGCCCAAGACTGAAGACTTAGGCCGGTCCGCGAGGCTTCCCTTCGAGCCCCTTCGAGGGCGCCTCGCCATTCTAACGGCCCCCGCCCCGGCGCCGGCCAAACGTTAAAAAGTCATGGCGAAATAATACCGGCGTCTGCAGATCACGACGCAAGCGATTGATTTATCGAAATAACGCCACTTGCTGCGGCGCAGTGGCGCGGCCGCCACGCCGGCGGCCAAAGTGTGCTTTTTCACACTTTCAACCTATAGAATCGATCCCGGCAACAGGCAGTCCCCAGGACCACGGAGGAACAAGTATGAAGCTCGTAACCGTGAATCTGCCGCGCCTGTACTCGCTGGCCAAGACCGCTTTGGCGCTGTTCGGCCTGGCCGCGGTGTGCGGTTTCCTACTCTTGCCGTCCGAGCGCCAGCTGCTCAAGACGACGCTGCCGGAGCTCATTTCCGCGCCCGCCGCCGCCGAGCCCTCGGCGGTCACCGGCGGCACCGCCGATCCCGGCGCGCTCGAAGCGATCCAGGAGCGCGAGGAGCACGCGCTGGCCGAGTACATCTCGCGGCGCTGGCGCATCGCCGACAGCGCGGCCGCGAGCTTCGTCTCGATCGCCTACCGCGCCGGCAAGCGCTATTCGGTCGACCCGGTGCTGATCCTGTCGGTGATGGCGATCGAGTCGCGCTACAACCCGGTGGCCGAGAGCGTGGTGGGGGCGAAGGGGCTGATGCAGATCATCCCGAAGTACCACCTGGAGAAGCTCCTCGATCACGGCGGCGAGGACGCGCTGCTCGACCCCGAGGTCAACATCCAGGTCGGAGCGCGGATCCTGCGCGAGTACTACCGGCGCCTGGGCGACCAGCAGGCCGCGCTGCAGATGTACGCGGGGGCCTTCGACGAGCCCACCAGCCGCTACGCGGCCAAGGTGTTCGAAGAGCGCATGCGCTTGGAGCCGGTCCGGCAGAAGGCGCGCAAGGAGCAGGTCGCGCAGTCGGCCGTCTAGCGGCCGCAGAAGCGCGCGATGCGCCGGGCGGCTTCCTCGATGTCCGCCATGCTTCGCGTGTAGGCGAAGCGCACGAAGCGCTCGGTGGCGTTGGCGCCGAAGTCGGCCCCCGGCGTGGCCGCTACGGCCTCGCTTTCGAGGAGATCCCTGGTGAAAGCCCTGGAGTCGCGGCCGCAGTCGGCGTACACGTAGAACGCCCCGTGCGGCTCGGCCGGGATGGCGAGTCCGGCCTTCCTGAGCTCGGGCAGCAGGAAGTCGCGCCTGCGGGCGAACTCGCACCTTCGCTGCTCCAATATGGATAGGGAATCGGGGGTAAAGGCGGCCACCGCGGCATGTTGCGCGGCGGCGGGCGCCGAAATGAAGAGGTGCTGCGCGAGCTTCTCGAAGCCGCGCACCGCGCTTTCGGGCAGCACCACCCAGCCCAGCCGCCAGCCGGTCATGCAGAAGTACTTCGAGAAGCTGTTGATGATGACCACCTCGCCGGGCAGGCCCAGGGCGGTGGCAGGCTCGGCGCCGTAGACCAGGCCCTGGTAGATCTCGTCCACCATCAGCACGCCGTTCTTTTCCGCGACGTAGGTCGCGATCCGGTTGAGCTCTTTTTTCTCGATCAACGTCCCCGTCGGGTTGGAAGGCGACCCGAGCAGGAGCCCCTTGGTTCGCGCTCCCCATGCGGCACGCACCATCTCGAGCGTAGGCTGAAACTCCTCCGCCGCGGAGACCTGGAGGGATTTTGCGACCCCCTCGAAGGCGCGCACGAAGTGCCGGTAGCCGGGATACCCCGGATCCGGCACCAGGACCTCGTCGCCGGCGTCGACATAAAGGGCGGCGACGGTGAGGAGGCCTCCAGAGGCGCCGGCGGTCACTGCGATTCTTGAAACAGGAACATTCACGCCAAATCGGGTTTTGTAATGCGTTGCGATGGCTTCGCGCAGCGCCGGAAGGCCGAGCGTCGCGGTATAAGCGGTCTTGCCCTCGCGCAGCGCGCGCACGCCGGCTTCGACCACCGGCGCCGGCGCGGTGAAGTCCGGCTCGCCGATCTCCATGTGCACCACGTGCCTTCCCTGCGCCTCGAGCGCGTGCGCCCGCGCGAGCACATCCATCACTTCAAAGGGTTGAATCGCTTCGACGCGCCGCGCGGTGAGCTTTCGCATAGGGGCGGAGGATTATAATTTTTTGGTGGACGAGCAACTGAAGCAAAGCGCGCTCGAGTATCACCGGCGCCACCCCCCCGGCAAGCTCTCCATCCTGCCGACCAAGCAGCTCACCAACCAGCGCGATCTCGCGCTCGCCTATTCGCCCGGCGTCGCCGCCGCGTGCGAGGAGATCAAGGCCGACCCGGCAAGGGCGGTGCTCTACACCTCGCGCGCCAACCTCATCGCGGTGGTCACCAACGGCACCGCGGTGCTCGGCCTGGGCGCGATCGGGCCGCTCGCCGCCAAGCCGGTGATGGAAGGCAAGGCGGTCCTGTTCAAGAAGTTCGCCGGCATCGACTGCTTCGACATCGAGCTCGACGAGCGCGACCCGGCGAAGCTGGTCGACATCATCGCCGCGCTCGAGCCGACCTTCGGCGCGATCAACCTCGAGGACATCAAGGCGCCGGAGTGCTTCACCGTCGAGCGCGCGCTGCGCGGGCGCATGAAGATCCCGGTGTTCCACGACGACCAGCACGGCACCGCGATCACGGTGGGCGCGGCCGTCTACAACGGCTTGAAAGTCGTCAACAAAAGAATCGAAGAAGCGAAGCTGGTGGCCTCCGGGGCGGGCGCGGCGGCGCTCGCCTGCCTCGAGCTCTTGGTCAAGCTCGGCCTGCCCCGGGAAAACGTCACCGTCACCGACATCAAGGGCGTGGTGTACAAGGGCCGGCGCGAGGAGATGGACCCGGACAAGGAGCGCTTCGCCCGGGAAACGCGCGCGCGCACGCTCGACGAGGTGATCGCCGGGGCCGACATCTTCCTGGGGCTCTCGGCGGGCGGGGTGCTCAAGCCCGAGATGGTGAAGAAGATGGCCGCGCGCCCGCTGATCCTCGCCCTGGCCAACCCCGAACCCGAAATATCGCCGGAAAAGGCAAAGGCCGCGCGGCCCGACTGCGTGATCGCCACCGGGCGCTCGGACTATCCGAACCAGGTCAACAACGTCCTGTGCTTCCCGTTCATCTTCCGCGGCGCGCTCGACGTGGGCGCGACCACCATCAACGACGCGATGGAGATCGCGGCGGTGCGCGCCATCGCCGAGCTCGCCCAGGCGGAGACCTCGGAGCAGGTGGCGCTCGCCTATGGCATCGAGTCGATCAGCTTCGGCCCCGACTACATCATCCCGCGGCCGTTCGATCCGCGCCTGATCGCGCGCGTCGCGCCCGCGGTGGCCCAGGCGGCGATGGACTCGGGCGTCGCCACGCGCCCGATCGCGGATCTGGAGGCCTACCGCGAGTCCCTGAGCCAGTTCGTCTACGCCTCGGGCCTCATCATGAAGCCGCTCTTCACCGCGGCCAAGGCGGCGCCGCGGCGCGTGGTGTACGTCGAGGGCGAGGACGAGCGCGTGCTGCGCGCCGTGCAGATCGTGGTCGACGAGGGCCTCGCGAAGCCGATCCTGGTCGGCCGGCCGCAGGTGGTCGAGCAGCGCCTCGCACGCCTGGGGCTGCGCGTGCGTCCGGGCGCCGGGTTCGAGCTCGTCAACCCGGAATCCGACCCGCGCTACCGCGACTACTGGAGCACGTACCACCGGCTCACCGAGAGGAAGGGCGTGACGCCCGACTTCGCGCGCGTCGAGATGCGCCGCACCACCACGCTGATCGGCGCGATGATGATGTACAAGGGCGAAGCCGACTGCATGCTCTGCGGCACCTCGGGCGCCTTTGCCATGCACCTGCACTTCATCGACGCCGTGATCGGCCTGCGGCCCGGGCTGCGCAACTACGCGGCGATGAACGCCCTGATGATGCCCGGGCGCACGGTGTTCATCTGCGACACCTACGTCAACCCCGATCCGGACGCCGACGAGATCGCCGAGATGACGCTCCTCGCCGCCGACGAGATGAAGCGCTTCGGCATCGTGCCCAAGGTGGCGCTGCTCTCGGCGTCCAACTTCGGCTCGCTGCGGACCGAATCGGCGGCGAAGATGCGCCGCGCGCGCGAGCTCATCACGCAGCGCGCCCCCGAGCTCGAGATCGAGGGCGAGATGCACGGCGACGCCGCGCTCTCGGAGGAGATCCGCCTGCGCGTGTTCCCCGGCTCGAAGCTGCGCGGCGAGGCGAACCTGCTCATCATGCCGACGCTCGACGCGGCCAACATCTCGTTCAACCTGCTCAAGACCGCGGCCGGCGGCGGCGTGACGATCGGCCCGATCCTGCTCGGCGCGGCGCGCGCGGTCCACATCCTCACGCCTTCGGCCACCGTGCGGCGCCTGGTCAACATGAGCGCGCTGGCGGTCGCCGACGCCAACGCGCCCCGGGGTCAGGAACAGACCCTGTTCTGAGGGACGAGCTGATGGAGACCGCGGCCAGCAACGTCGCGCCCTTCCCGGCGAGCCGGATGAAGCCGCGGGCGGGGCTGGTGCTCACCGGCGGCGGCGCGCGCGCCGCCTACCAGGTCGGGGTGCTCAAGGCGGTGCGCGACCTCCTGGGAAACCCGCAACGCAATCCCTTCCCGATCCTGTGCGGCACCTCGGCGGGCGCGATCAACGTCGCCTGCCTCGCCACCGACGCGGAGGACTTCTCCGCGTCGGTGGCGAGGCTGGTCGCCTTCTGGGAGCAGATGCGCTGCGAGCACATCTACCGCACCGATGCCTTGAGCATCATGAAAAACGGCGCGCGCTGGCTCGCCGCGATGATGCTCATCTCGCGCCACAACCCGATCTCGCTGCTCGACAACACGCCCCTCAGGCATCTTCTCGAAAAAAATCTCCTTATGGAGAGAATCCAGGTGAATCTGGATTCCGGCGCGCTTTACGCGGTGTGCGTCACCGCCTCGGGGTATACCTCGGGCCAGAGCGTGTCGTTCTTCCAGGGCGGCAGCGGCCTCGAAGGCTGGGAGCGCAACCAGCGCGTCGGGGCCGCGGTCGCCCTCAAGATCGATTTCCTGCTCGCCTCGGCCGCGCTGCCGTTTCTGTTCCCGGCGGTGAAACTGCATCGCGAGTATTTCGGCGACGGCTCGATGCGCCAGATCGCGCCGGTGAGCCCGGCGCTGCACCTGGGCGCCGACCGGGTGCTGATCGTCGGCTCCGGCCGCCAGAGCCTCGAGCAGGCGCGCGCGCGCTCCAGCCGCTACCCGTCGCTCGCGCAGATCGCCGGCCATGCCCTGAACAGCATCTTTCTCGACAGCCTGATGGTCGACATCGAGCGCATGGAGCGCATCAACCGCACGCTCAAGCTCATCCCGCCCGACGCGATGCAGGACTCGCAGCTGCGTCCGGTGAAAGTGCTGTTCATCACGCCCTCGCAGCCGCTGGAGCGCATCGCGGCGCGCTTCCTCCACGAGCTGCCGCGCACCGTGCGCTTCATCCTGCGCCCGACCGGCGCGCTCAACCGCTCGGGCTCGAACCTTGCGAGCTACCTCCTTTTCGAGCAGGGCTTCTGCCGCGCGCTCATCGACCTCGGCTACCAGGACACGCTGCGCCGCGAGGCCGAGGTGCGCGAGTTTTTCGACTACAGCGAAGGACGCGTCCATGCCTGACCAGCCGCCGCAGGATCCCTTCGAGCTCTTCCGCCGCCTGTGGGGGCCGCTCGGAGTCCCGCTTCCGGGCCTGGCGATGCCCACCCTGGATCCGAAGGAGATCGACAAGCGCATCGCCGACCTGCGCTCGATCGAGGGCTGGCTCAACATGAACCTCAACATGGTGCGGTTCTCGATCCAGGGCCTGGAGCTGCAGCGCGCCACGCTGAACGCGATGCGCGGCGCCGCCGCGCCGCCGAAGAAGCCATGAGCGCGTTCGCCTTCGCCCACGGGCCGGACTGGCGCCGCTGCGTGGCCGCGCTCGGGCGTCCGGGGCGCGGCCTGGGCTTCGTCTATTTCACGGATGCGCTGCTCGACGAATCCGCCACGATTCTTTCAGAGCTGAAGAGTAAGACGGGCGTCGAGGACTGGATCGGCTCGGTGGGCACGGGCGTCATCGCCACCGGCACCGAGTACCAGGGCGAGCCGGCGATGGCCGCCATGGTGGCCGACTTCGACAGCTTTTCGGTGTTCTCCGGCCGCGCGCCGCTCAAGAGAAGCGGAAGCTTCGCCGTGGTGCACGCCGACCCGCGGGCTCCGGACCCGACCGGCCTGGTCGCGGACATGTCGGAGAAGCTCGCTAATCCGGGTTACGTCGTCGGCGGCATCTCGAGCTCGCGCTCGCGCACCGTGCAGATCGCGAACGAGGTCTTGAGCGGCGGACTGTCCGGCGCGGTTCTTGGGGAGGATGTGGCTGTTGCAACCCGTCTAACTCAGGGATGTACTCCTTACCCCGGCCGCTTCCGGATCACGGCGTGCGAGGACAACATCATCGCCAAGCTCGACGGCCGTCCGGCGCTCGAGGTCCTGCTCGAGACGGTGGGCGGGGAGAAGGCGCAGCTCCTGGTCGGGCTGCCGGTGCCGGGCAGCGACACCGGTGACTACACGGCGCGCAATCTCGTGGGCGTCGATCCCAAGAACGGCCTGATCGCGATCGGCGACACGGTCGAGACGGGCATGGAGATCCTGTTCTGCAAGCGCGATGCCGCGGCGGCAAGAAGGGATCTCGAAAGCATCCTCTCCAGCCTGAAAAAGGCGCTGCCGCAGCCTCGCGGCGCGCTCTACTACTCGTGCGTGGCGCGCGGCGAGCACATGTTCGGCCGCCGCGGTGCGGAACTGGGCCTGATCAAGCAGGCGCTCGGGGAGGTTCCGCTGGTAGGATTCTTCTGTAACGGCGAAATTTCCCGCGACCGGCTGTACGGCTACACCGGCGTCCTGACCCTCTTCAAATAGGAGTGTTCCATGGCCAAGGCAGTCCGCTTCCACAAGCAGGGTGGTCCCGAAGTCCTGCAGTACGAAGAGATCCCGGTCGGCGACCCGGGCCCGGGACAGGTGCGCATCCGCCACACCGCGATCGGCGTCAACTTCGTCGACACCTACCAGCGCTCGGGTCTCTACCCGATGCAGGTGCCGCAGGTCGCGGGCAACGAGGGCGCGGGCGTGGTCGAGGCGCTCGGGCAGGGCGTCACCGAGCTCAAAGCAGGCGACCGCGTGGCCTACACCGGGCTGCCCGGCTCCTACTGCGACGTGCGCGTGGTGCCGGCGGACCGGATGGTGAAGCTGCCCCAGGGCATCAGCGAGGAGCAGGCCGCGTCGATGATGCTGAAAGGCCTTACCGTGCACTACCTCATCCACACCACCTACGCGGTGAAAAAGGGCGAGACGGTGCTATGGCATGCCGCCGCGGGCGGCGTCGGCCTCATCGCCTGCCAGTGGCTCAAAGCCATGGGCGTCACGGTGATCGGCACCGCCGGCTCGGACGAGAAATGCGCGCTCGCCAAGGCGCACGGCGCCGAGCACGTGATCAACTACAGCCGCGAGAACTTCGTCGAGCGCGTGCAGGCGCTCACCGGCGGCAAGAAGGTGCCGGTGGTCTACGACTCGGTGGGCAAGAGCACCTGGGAAGGCACCCTCGAGTGCCTGCGCCCGCGCGGCCTGATCGTATCTTTCGGCAACGCCTCGGGACCGGTCGCCCCGGTGAACCTGGGAATCCTCTCGACCAAGGGCTCGCTCTACGTCACGCGGCCCACGCTCGCCACCCACATCGCCAGCCGCGCCGACCTGGTCGAGCGCTCCAACGATCTGTTCGAAGCGGTGAAGAGCGGCAAGGTGAAGATCGAGACCACCAAGCGCTACAAGCTCGCCGACGTCGCGCAGGCGCACCGCGATCTCGAGGGCAGGAAGACGACCGGCTCGATCATCCTCCAACCCTAGAGCTTATTTGATTCCGAGGATGCCCTTGGCTTTTCCGAGGGCAGCCATCGACTCGGTGTGCTTGCCGGCCTTGTGGAGCGACTCGCCCTCCGCGCGCAGGCTCTTCACTTCCGCCGTTTGCTTGGCGTCGAGCTTGGCCTTCGGCAGCGCCGCGTCGATCGCCTTCATCTCGTTGGGGCAGTTGTGCGCCCAGGCCATGGAGGCGAACGCGAGTGCTGTAACGGTCAATGCAATGCGCTTCATCTCTTCCTCTCCCGATGGTTCTTGATGTTGCGGCGCTGAGGGAGCGCCTGAAGCGCACCCCGCCCGCCTTTTCAGTATACGGGGATGACACCGGGGAAAGCGGAGAAACCTCGCTAGCGGCAGAGCGCGAATCCGCGACGTCGACCGCGGCGGCGGTGCTGGTGCCGATCGTCGAGCACCCCTCGGGCCTGACGGTGATCTTCACCCAGCGCACCTCGCAGCTGAAGGCGCATTCCGGGCAGGTGAGCTTTCCCGGGGGGCGGGCCGAGCCGGAGGACCCCACCCCCGAGTTCACCGCCCTGCGCGAGGCGCAGGAGGAGATCGGCCTCGCCGCCGACAGGGTGGAGGTGCTCGCGCGCCTGCCCGAGTACCACACGCGCACCGGCTTCCGGGTCACGCCGGTGGTGGGCTTGCTTACGCCGCCGCTGGCGCTCAAGCCCGATCCGCGCGAGGTCGAGGAGCTGTTCGAGGTGCCGCTCGCCTTCCTGCTCGAGCCGAAGAACCACCGGCGCGAGACGCGCCAGCTCCAGGGGCGCGCCGTGGGCTATTACGTGATCCAGTACGGTAGCCGCAGGATCTGGGGCGCCACCGCCGGGATGCTGGTGAATCTCTACCGGCATCTTGCTGACTAGAATGCCGCCATGAGCGTGCTCGCCATCGTCGCCGCCCTGCTGCTCGAGCAGTGGCGAGCGCTCGACAACCGGAGGCACCTGCAGCAGGCGCTCGGCGCGTGGGCGGGGTGGCTGGAGCAGGCCTTCAACGGCGGCGAGCGCGGCCATGGCGCGGTCGCCTGGCTGGCGGCCGTGCTGCCCCCGGTGCTCGCCTCGATCCTGGTCGACAGGCTGCTCGCGTCGCTGCACTTCCTGCTCGCGCTGGCGTTCCAGGTGGCGGTGCTCTACTTCACGCTCGGCTTCCGCCAGTTCAGCCACCACTTCACCGAGTTGCAGCTCGCGGTGAAGTCGGGCGACATCGAGCGCGCGCGCATCCTGCTCGAGGAATGGCGCGGCGCCTCGGGCGTGGTGCGCACGCGCGAGGAGGTGATCCGCCTCGCGATCGAGGAGGCGCTGATCTCCTCGCAGCGCCACGTCTTCGGCGTGATCTTCTGGTACGTGCTGCTCCCCGGCCCGAGCGGCGCGATCCTCTACCGCCTTTCCGCCTACCTGTGGGCGCGCTGGAAGGAGCTCGGCAGCTTCGGCCGCTTCGCCGAGCGCGCCTTCTACCTCATCGAGTGGCCGGCGGTGCGCCTCACCGCGGCCGCCTTCGCCGTGGTGGGCGACTTCGAGGATGCGATCTACTGCTGGCGCGCCCAGGCCCGCACCTGGCCCGACCCGAACGAAGGCGTGGTGCTCGGCGCCGGCGCCGGCGCCATGGGCGTGCGCCTGGGCATGCCGGTGCAGGAGGTGGAGGGCATGCAGCCGCGCCCCGAGATCGGCGTCGGCGAGCCCGCCGACGGCCCGTTCCTCGACAGCACCGTCGGGCTAGTGTGGCGCGCGCTCGTGGTGTGGGTGTTCATCCTGATGCTGGTCACCGTCGCGCGCCTGCTGTAGCGCCGCCCGCCGCAGCGGCCTGAAGAACTCGCGGAGCTCGCACCGTCTCCTCGACGGTGGAGCGGCAAGCTGCGTGCCAGCCTGGATCCATCGCGTTAGACGTCAGGCGCACGTTTATTGCCTCGCGAAAAAACCGCTCTGGCGCCGCCATAGTCCAGTACCAACGTGTAAAGGTCCTGCAAGGAGAAAGCGGTGCGCTCTTCTCGGGGGTTCGACGGCTGATCCGTAACCAGC
>Ga0070696_100000932_pt1 | contig 18949 bp, 14 predicted proteins | sample KBSK1253metaG_FD_65474 | JGI IMG/M metagenome (GOLD analysis project Ga0070696, IMG submission 65474) | Corn, switchgrass and miscanthus rhizosphere microbial communities from Kellogg Biological Station, Michigan, USA - KBS K1-25-3 metaG | ecosystem: Host-associated > Plants > Roots >... | reverse complement strand
AGTTTGGGCGGTTGCCGGACCTCGTGGACCGCGTAGCGGTTACCTCTTGACGCAGATGCCTATGAACGCAACAAGGTAGCCGCTACGCGGCCCGCGTGATCCATAACTACGCGAGCTATCGACAGGACACCGCTACGCGGTTGGAACGTGGGAGCGTACCTGGAGTTTCAACCACGGCAACGCACCTAGGACAGAAACGGAAGATCAGCATATTGATAAACAATCTTGGGCCGACTAGAATCTGCGATCATCGAATCAGCTCGATGCAAGGGTTTGTCATCCACAACATCGGCTTCGTCAACCTTCTTCGGAGGCAACCGCCAGTGACCAGACCCGACAACTATCGCACGGGAGAGTTTGAGTCCACGCTAATCGAAACGCCGCTACCGCCGGAACTATCAACACTGCCCGCCGCCGATCGCGAGCTAAATGTCGCAGCGCCGCGAACCGCTTTGATCACCGGCGCGGCAGGACTTCTCGGGCGCGAGATGAAAGCGCGACTCGGCGAGACTGGCTGGCGAGTCGTTGCACTGCCGCGAACCGCTCTTGATATCACAAGCGAAGATGACGTGCTTCGGGCAATCGAAGCTGCGTGTCCGGACTTGTTGATTAACTGCGCCGCAACCGCCGATGTCGATCGCTGCGAAGTTGATGCGGATTGGGCTTACGCGATCAACGAGCGAGGCCCCGCGATTCTTGCGCGAGCATGCCGCCAGTTTGGAGTCGAGATCGTTCACGTCAGCACCGACTATGTGTTCGACGGAACAAAGGACGGCTTCTACACTCAGGAAGACGTTCCGCAACCGCTCAGCGTGTATGGACAGAGCAAGGTGGCCGGCGAGGTTTCGGTGCGCGAAGCGACGAGCCGATGCTATGTCGTGCGCACGTCATGGCTATTCGGTGTCGGAGGTAAGAACTTCGGAAGCCGGGTTATCGGGTACGCGCGCGATGGCGCGCCCATCAAAGGTGTCACCGATCAGACTTCAATACCCTCTTACGCGCCCGACGTGAGCGCCCGCATCGAAGAAATAGTTACGCTGGGAGTGCACGGGCTTTATCACGTGACGTCCACCGGACCTGCCACGTGGTTTGCGTTTGCGCGAGCCGCGCTTGCGCTCGCGGGGCTTGGCGATACCGAAATCGAGCCGGCACGCCGCGCAGATTTGAAGCAACGAGCGCCTCGCCCTCACAACACCGCTATGAAGTGTCTACTCTCTGAGAAGCTGGGACTCGAACCGCTGCGTCATTGGCGGGATGCGCTGGTGGAGTTCGTAGCGCACTATTGAAAAAGCGGATGAGCGAATTATCTTAGAAAGTCTTCGAGCTTCACCGATGCGTCGGTCTTTTCATCGCGGTACTTCACAATGATCGGCATGTAAATCGACAACCCGAGCTCCGGCCCGCGGCCTTTGGTGATTGCTCGCGAACCTCCGACAACGACCGCGCCCGCTGGAATTTCGAGCGGTGCATCGGGAGTCCTTCGAATGAATTCGTCGTGCACCAGATCGTAAACCGGAGTGCCTCCAGTCAGGACCGTCCCCGACGCAAGCACGGCGCGCTCTCGAACGATTGTGCCTTCATACACTCCGCAATTGCCGCCCACCAGCACGTCATCTTCGATGATGACCGGGAGTTCGCCGATCGGCTCGAGCACTCCGCCGATCTGAGCCGCGGCCGACAAATGAACTCGCTTGCCGATCTGCGCGCACGAACCCACAAGCGCGTGTGAATCGATCATCGTTCCGTCATCGACGTAAGCGCCGACGTTGACGAACATCGGCGGCATACACGTCACACCCCGGCCAATGTAACATCCGTCGCGAATGGATGAGCCTCCGGGAACGATTCGAATCCCGTCCGTTTCTACGACTCGCCTGAGCGGATAGGTGTCTTTGTCGTAGAAGCGAAATTGATTGTTGATCGAAAAGTTCTGGATCCGCCCCATCCTAAACCCAAGCAGTATGCCTCGCTTGACCCACGCGTTGACTTTCCAGCGGCCGCCGACATTCTCAGCCGCGCGGACCTCGCCGGCGTTGAGCTTCTGTTTGAATTCGTTAAACACCGCGCGATGTTCATCGGTGAACTCGGAGGGCGGGTTGAGAAAGAGTTGTTGAATTCTGTTTTCCAGATCCATTCAGAAGAGTCCTTGTCGCGATTCAAATGAGTTCCAGGTCAACAATCACATCGCGAAGTCTCTGTTTAGTCTCAGTCGTTACCGGTATCATCGGCAGCCGGTACACTTCTTTGATCTTGCCCATCATTGCGAGGGCGGCTTTCACCGGGCCCGGGCTCGTCTCGATGAAGTTGACCTTCATCAGCGCCCACAGTTTTCGGTTCATGCGGCGAGCGTCGTCCCAGTTGTTCTCGAGACACGCGTGCGTCAGCGCGGTCAGATGGCCCGGCGCTTCGTTCGATGCAACGGAGATCAATCCGACTCCGCCGACGGCGATCAATGGAACGGTCATCGAGTCATCACCGGAAAGCACTTTGAAATCGGATGGCACGCGCGTGATGACCTCTGCGATCTGCGAGATGTCGCCCGACGCTTCTTTCACGCCAATGATGTTCGGTATCTCAGAGAGGCGCGCCACGGTTTCGGGCAATATGTTGACGTTGGTGCGCGGCGGCACGTTGTAAAGAATGATTGGAAGGCGCGTCGATTCAGCAATCGCTTTGAAATGTTGATAGAGCCCTTCCTGAGTCGGCTTGTTGTAATACGGAGTCACCGAAAGCAAACCATCCGCGCCAAGCCTTTCGCACTCGCACGCGAGTTTGATTACGTGAGCCGTGTTGTTGCCACCGGCGCCGGCGATGACCGGTACGCGCCCGCGAGATTCCTCAATAACGATCTGTACTACTCGGCTGTGCTCCTGATCGCTGAGCGTCGGGCTCTCGCCTGTAGTTCCGCAGGGGACCAGAAAATCGATTCCGCCGGCGATCTGAAAATCGACAAAACGCCGCAGCGCGTCTTCGTCGATTGAGCGATCTTCGTTGAACGGCGTGACGAGCGCCGTTCCACAGCCTTTCAAGTTTGAAATATCAGTCATGGCTTCCTTATTGATCTTCATTGCCCGGCGGGGCGGTCGTGAAGCACCTCTTCAATGATCTCCGTGAATTCGAAGAACCCTTTTCGTCCGTCGATCCATTTCGCCGCCAGCAACGCGCCGTCCGCGAAACCGGCGCGGCTTCGCGCGCTGTGATTGATCTCTAGTGTGTCGGCTTCTGAATCAAAGCCCACAGTGTGACGCCCCGGAAAGTATCCGGCTCGCGTGCTCGCTGTGGGAATCTCTCGCTTGTATTCGGCCTCCATGATTTTCCCGAGCGAGAGCGCTGTGCCCGAAGGGGCGTCCTTTTTCAATTTGTGATGAGCTTCTTCGATGAACGGATCGTGCGACGCGAAGTGCCTGAATAAACCGGCGGCGTAGCGAGTGATTTTGAACATCAGGTTCACGCCGATGCTGAAGTTCGATCCGTATACCAACCCGATATCGCTCTCGAGGACCAGTTGTTTGGCTTCGTCGAGGCGATCGTGCCAACCCGTCGTGCCGACAACCATGGAAACATGCGCAGCCGCCGCCGTCTTGATGTTGTCGATGACAACAGCAGGTTCGGTGAAGTCCACGCAGACGTCGGCGTCGCTCAAGCTGCCTCGCGAGCCGGCCACCGGATCGATCACGCAGACGATCTCGATCCCGTCGCGCGCCCCGGCCGCTTCGATCATCTTTCCCATCCTGCCGTATCCGATCAGCGCGAGTTTCATGATTAGTCCATTGGTCCGTGGTCAGTAGTCCGTAGCTCGGCTTCCTGCTAAAAAACGCATTCGGTGTTGACGGCCAGACTGCGCACCTCAACGCTCGAAGGTTGATAGATAATTGTCTCGAGTTGATCGTTCGAGCGAAGCAATTGATACGCGATGCCGGCGCTGCTTACATAGTAGTAGTGGCTCTTCTCGCGTTCTTCCTGACATCGCTTGAAACCGGCTCCCAGAGGCAGGTCTGCGCGGGCCATTGGTTGATAAGGTTTGAAGTAAATCGTGAACACCTTGCCAACAATCGCTCGAGGAGCGCGATAGATCTTCGCGAGGCTCGGAGTCAGGTATGAGAAGGTCACCTCGCCGCCCTCCACTTTGAACGGGCCTACGGGCATGTCGGACGAATCCGACTCTGCTCCTATCACTCGCGCGACGTCGGCAGCCGATGAGCGAAGCGGTGTTATGCCGCGCCACGAATTCCTGGCCGACGGTTCCGTCTTCGCGTTAAAAGATGGAACGATCCCGAGCATTGCCGCGATGACCGCGGCAGCAATCGTTTCTACTGAAAAGATGTTTCTGTGTTTCTTCAAATGATGCCTCTTCAATAAAGTCCGATGATAAGCGTAAGTGAGATTCTAGCGTTTGTTGGCCAGACCTGCATAGTAGTCAGTCAAATGAATTTGATTAACAGCCGGTAAGGGCGTCCCTCCGGGGGCGCCCCTCGTTGGTGGTCGGTGTGGCTGCGAGGAGCGGCCCGCCGAGGGACGCCCTTACGGTTCCATCCCTTTTAGCGCGGCCAAGTAATCATGCGGGGCGCAAGTCGTTCAATCGTTTCGCCGGGGACCGGAAATCACGCTTCATTTCTAATTTCGAATCATCAGGGGAAATTGTCGATGAGAAGAATTAGCTTACTGGTTTGCTGCGCGGTTGCGTTTTTGTCCTCAGGTTACGTCCACGCCGGAACAGGTCAGTGCGGGAATACCGGCGATGACGATCTGTCTGATTATGCTTCAATCGCGCCTCCGTTCATTACGCCGGCCAAATCGTCCTTCGTCACCCGCGAGGGCGATTCGTTTGTCGTAACGCTCACCGCGACTTGTTTCCTCGATGATGAAAGCTCAACTCAGTTCGAGGTACTTCCAAACACACCTGATTTCGTTCAGGTATCTTCCGACTATAGAAACGTGGTAAGCGAAAACGGATACGTTGAAGGATTAGGAGTCGTCGAGGTGTCGCCGCGGATCGGCGATGCCGGCAGATACTCGATCAGTATTCGAGTGCGATCCTGCAACGGCAAAGTGGAACGCGTGATCACTTTCAAGCTTCGAGTGAAGCCGGCGCTCGTGAACTAAGACTTACACATTATCGTCGTTAGTCTCGCCGGATCAGTTCGCTGGTGGAGTGACGCTCATCCGGCGAGTCGACCTAAGGGAACTATCACGCCGCGATCTTGCGGCTGCCACAGAATTGCAAGCTTCAAAGTTTCAGGGGGCGCCGAGTAGCCGAACGGAGACGAGGTGACCCCGTCCCGCAACCCGCGATTCATTGACGCACCCTACCTCAGCCGGTACGATACTAAGTCAATCCAACCCGCTAATAGCACTATGAAGGACCCTAGCCAGACTGCTATCGATAGCCGACGACCGCCGCAGGAACTTAATTCGGGTGACGGAGACGCATCCGACTCGAACCAACGAATATTCGACACACTCAAACACATAGCTCAAGGCGACCTCAGTGTGCTGGCTAACGGCAAGCATCTCGAATTGGCCGGACGAGATCGTCAGCTCTTGCTGAACCTCGATGGGCTCGCTCGACGGCTTCGCTACATCGTCGGACGACTGCAGCGGGCTGCTGACTCGATTGAAACGGTGGTCGGCGAAGTGCTTCGCGGAACTCAGATGTTATCGGCAGGCGTGCTCGACGAGGCCAACTCCGTGGAAGAAACGTCACGATCGATCGCCGAGATCAACGCTTCGATGCATTCGGTCGGCGATAGTCTTCAGACATTGTTGAACCTCTCTCAGTCCACATCCGGATCAGTCGGAAGCATGGCTACTTCAATAAACCAGGTTTCCGAGAATGCCGACGAGTTAGCGCAATTCGTCGAGGAAACCGCGAAGGCGATTGAAGAGATGGCCAATACCGTGCGCAAGGTCGCCGATTCCACGGAAGCCCTTGCCGAGTCCGCTGAAAAAACCGTAAAGGCGATGGAAGCGATCGACAACTCGACTCGAAGCATAGGCGAGTCCGTCAACGAGACGACCATGCTCGCCGATGAGGTTGCGAGGACCGCTGATTCAGGGAGCGAGCTTGTCGCCGAAACCGCGGCTAGCGTGTCAAAGATAAAGACGGCCATCGACGCGGCTACCGAAACCATCACGCGTCTTGGGAAAAGATCCGATCAGATCGGCGAGGTTACTCGAGTAATAAATGAGATCGCGGACCGCACTCATTTGTTGGCCCTTAACGCAGCGATTCTCGCCGCGCAAGCGGGAACACAGGGACGCGGATTCCGAATTGTGGCCGACGAGATCAAAGAGCTTAGCGAACGCACGGCCGCTTCGACTCGCGAGATCGAAGATGTGATCAAGGCTGTGCGCGAAGACGTGACCGAAACGATCGAACGGGTGGCTGTCGGCGGGCAGCGCGCGGATGAAGGAGTCGATCTTGCTTCGCGCGCGGCAACGATGCTTACCGAGATTCGCGACAAGACCAACGCCGCATCCGATCGAATCCGAGTCATAGCCGACTCGACGGCGATTCAGGCGGCCGAGAGTCACACGGTCCTGGAAGCCGCCGATCTGGTCCGGCAACAAGCGCGAGGCATTGAGCGAGCGACCGGCGAGCAGGCTCTTACATCGCGTCACATCGGGGAGCGTGCGCTGCACATGAGCGAGCTTACAGAGCAGGTTCGCCGGGCGACTCGCGAACAGGCTCGAGTGTCCAGATCGATTGCCGCCGCGATGGAGGAGCTTACGACGGCAGTCGAGCAGATTCGCGCAGCTTCGGATGAGCAATCGGCGGGCGCCGATCAGGTAATGCGCGCGGTTGAAACCATCAAGGAAGTAGTCAGCCGAAACCAGGCCTCAATCTCAGGCATCAACAGCGCTGTCGATCTGCTGGTTCGGGAGGCTGAGTTGCTGAATCGTGAAGTCGAGTCGTTTCAGTTGCCGGTGCCCGAACGCGGCGGCCACCTTCGCTTCGCTCTGCGAGCGTCGCAAGTCGCTCTCGATCCGGCCACGGTGTCGTCGCTCTCACGCGTCGACGTGATGTCGAACGTTTTCGAGGGTCTGGTGCAGTTCGGCGAACGGGCCGAGATTCGGCCGGCCGTCGCCGAGCGGTGGGAAATATCACCGGACGGCCGAGTGTATACGTTTCATGTGCGCGAGGCCGCGCGCTTTCATAACGGACGACGGGTGCGCGCCGACGATGTGAAGTATTCCTTCGAACGGCAGATGAGACAAAACGAAGATGCCGCGGCGTGGGCGTTCAGACCGTTGATTGGCGGCGAGGAATTCATGTCCGGCGAAGCGGAGTCGGTGACGGGCATTCAGATAATTGGCGAACAAGTTGTAAAGCTCGAGCTCAGCCAGCCAGTGGCGTTCTTCTTATCGACTCTCTGCACCGAGTACTGCTACATAGTTCCTCGCGAGGAGGTCGAGCGGTCCGCTACCGACTTCGAGTCTCGTCCCATCGGCTCAGGTCCGTTCCGCGTCATCGAGTCCGTGGCCTCCAAAGATGTCCAGTTGGAGCGTTTTTCGAACTACTGGAATCCCGAGTTGCCTTACGTCGACCGGCTCAGCGTGCACTTCGGTTTGAGTGCCGAGGAGATCTTCGAGATGTTTCTCGGCGGAGAGCTCGATTATGTCACCGATCTGCCGCTGACTAATCTTACCGAGATCAAAGACCGGGCGGCAGGCGTGCAGGTGCTGGAAGCCGTGCAATTACAAACTCGCATGTTGGTGTTTGATTGCGAAAGACCGCCTCTGTCGGACCGCCGAGTTCGACAAGCGATATGCCTGGCGATTGATCGCCGGCGCTTCCTGCACGAGGTCTACAGCGACATGGCGGAGTTGAGCATCGGTCCGATTCCCCCGGGTGTACTGGGTTACGATCCGGGAGAGCGCGGATATGATTACGATCCTGAGCGCGCGCGGGCGCTGCTTCACGATGCGGGATACGAAACCGGGTTTGATACGGAAGTGTGGTGGCCCCAATCAGTCAGTTCAGCAGTCGAGTGCTTGAAGGATGATCTCGCGGCGATCGGAATCCGCGCTGATTTTCGCTATGTCGATGCCGAAGAACTCGAACGCGGTTTGCGATTGCGCTCGGTTCCAATCGCGGGCCGCGACTGGTACGCCGATTATCCCGATCCCGACAACTTCACATACGTGCTCTTCAACTCGCGCAATCGCGACCTGTTCATCAGCACTTATTCGAATGAAGAGGTCGATCGTTTGACGGGCGAGGCTCGTTCGGTGATGAATCGCGAGGAGAGATCGGCGATCTATCGAGAAATAACAAAGCTGCTTCTCGAGGACGCACCATGCGCGTTCCTCGCGCATCGCAGAAGCTTCGTTGCGCACCGCGCTGATCTGGAAGGCGTAACGCTGCACTTGTTGTCGCCCTCGGTCACCCCAAAAGATTTGTGGTTCGCCAAGGGCGGCGACAAGTGAAATGATGCCTACTTGAGATTCTTAAGCTCGTTGATTCGAGCTCGAATTGCGCGAGTATACGTAGCAACATCCGAATCGCTGAACCCGCCTGCGCTGAACGCATCAGAGAGTTGCTTGTCGGAGAGCCTGCCCAACAGATCACCCATCCATCGGGCGTTTGCGACGGTTACCCCTTCGAGCGCCTTCTTGTCCTTGCCCTTGTAGTGAAAGATGACCTCTCCGTTACGCACACCCTCAACGAGCGGCTGAACATTGTAGCCCCCGGCGTCTCCTTTTGTTCCGGCTGGCGCGTTCTTGAATCCGGGAAGCTTGGTGAAAAACGATCCCGTCGAACCCAGCGTTCCGCCCAGATCGGCGACGTAGTAGATTCGCAAATCACGGCTCGCGCCGCTCTTCTTACCTGGCTGGACGATCTTGTTGTTTTCGGTCTTGAGGTCCCAGTTGTTGATGAGAGCCATCAAGGTCTTCAAGCCCTGTAGCTCGCGGGTGCCAGTGAAGGGATTCTGTGCCCACGGCCAAAGTCCTTCTTCTTTATAGCCATCGTCGCTGCGTTCAAACCTCACATCGCGAACGTTGAATCCGCCGCGCCCTTCGATGTGAGCACTCTTGACGAAGTAATCCTGATCGGTGTGATAGCCTGCGGCCCACACGATTCTTGACGCGGCGGTTTCCGGTCTCGTTTCGGCTCCGAACTTTACGACCCATTTGCGACCCTTGTCATCGGTCACGTGAATCTTCTCGGAGGTGCCCGATTTCGAGCGGGACTCGAATGTGAATTTGCCGCCTGGATCGGGAGCTCCCTCGGCCCCGCCCGCGCCGTACAACAGATCGCGGCTCTCGATATCGGTTGGGTCTTGCCACATTACCGGGCGTGGTGTCGTTGAAGCCGCGTCTTGCCCGTCGTCGCCCTTCTTTGCCTCGCTTTTCTTCTTGGTCTTTCCGGCCTTACCTTTCTTTTGTGAAGGACTGGAAGCAACGGTTGTGTATGAGCTTGACCAGGTTAACAGTGAAATCAGCGCCAACGCGAAAAGTGTTTTTGACTTGAATAGCATCGGTCGAGTCCTCCTGCGATTTAGACGTGCGACATTATAGACACTTGGCTTGCGCGCAGCCAAGCGGCCACGAGCAGCGTCGGCCTGTGTGAGTTGCAATCGAGAGGTTTTGAGGAAAGGGATTTGATTGCCGGACGAGTTTGAGGCCGCCGGAACCTGATCCGGACGGCCTCATCAGCTTAATTTGAAGTTCAGTTGGCGGAACGCTCGACCCTGTCTCCGATTTGAACTTCCGCGGTTGTGCGCGTGATCATGCCCACCGATGTGCCCTTCTCTGTCTTGATTACGATGAGTTCTCCAAGGACTTTGCGAGGCAGGGCGGGCCGTTCCCTCAACACCTGTTCCGTGGGCACTCGTGTGCCCTGGATCGAATATTCGCCGCCGCGATATCGATCGCTGCCGTAATCTTTGTCGCGGTCCTTCACCACCTTATCCTGGGGAACATTGGTGATCCCCTCTCGCCTGCCGATCTCGCGAAAGATGGTGAACGAGTCGCCAGGATGAACATCCTGTCGCGTGCCCAGGTCAATGAACACAACCTGATTCGCCGCGAGGTGCTCGTGATAGCCAGGCGACATCACAATCTGACCCGTTGTGCCGCCCGACGCTTCGCCAAACCTGGGCAGGGGCCGGCCTTCACCGGCGGCTGGTCCAGCATACTCCTCATAGGGTCTCAACAGGTCGCCGAACTCTATTGTGTCGCACGACACCGCGATTTCGGCGGTCGAGGTTTGGTCGCCCACTTCGATTACTCGAAGCGAACCGAGTTCGCGCACGTAGTAGCCCAGTCTTTTCTTGGTGAACGGATGTTTTATTTCGCCTACCGGCCGGATGACGAAGTAGACCGCTCCCGGCTGAATGCCGGCGCGACGCCCGCGGTTCAGGAACACTATGTCGCCCTGAGCGAACACTGCCTTCATGTTTTCTTTTTCAGCTCCAATAATCTGGAGTTCGGCGCGTGGCGCAATGTCTGAGATGAATCCTGTACAGTAGATGTCGGAGCTCCGGGCGACGGGTTGGTTTTCGCTCGAATTCTGCTGCCTGGCCACAACGGAATTGGACAACGAACCGACGAGAAACGCGATCAGCGCGATGGCTACGCGGGCGGTGCTCTTCATTGGGACTCCTTCGACGATGTGGGGCTCTTCGAGGGGATTTGAAGGGGCAATGATGTACAGCGAATCTGTCCGGAAAGTAACAAACTCAAAGGGTCAAGTCAATAATTATGATTTCCATCAGGCAGCGCGGGATTATGCCGGACAAATTGCTTGACAGCCATTCAAATAAGGCGATAATAGGCAAGCGGCCCACTTGCTTAGGCTCTTAAGTTAGCAATAATACGCGGCCAGGGTACTGATAAATCGATCGAGACACAGTCGAGCAGGTGGTCGGGTCAGGTGGCCAAAAATACAGTCTCCTGTAATCTCACCACTCTAAAGCAATGAAGACAATCGCCGCGGCTGTTTGCGCGAGTAATGTAAACCGGGTATGCAAGGAGGCGCTCGTGTACGAGTACAACGACAAGGTTCTCAGGTGCATTGATTGCAGCGAGGAGTTTATCTTTAGTGCGGGAGAGCAACTCTTCTTTGCGGACAAGGGGTTGCGAAATGACCCAAAGCGGTGCAAGCCCTGTAAGCTAAAAAAGAATGAACGAATCGCGGCTAATGTGCACGCTTACGGACAGCCTTATCCGAGAGAGCGAATCGAGGTTGCGGTCAAGTGCGCGCTCTGTGGCGTAGAAACAACCGTGCCGTTCAAGCCGACCCAGGGGCGACCGGTGTATTGCAGAGATTGTTTTCTGAGGATGCGCGCATCATCTGCGCCGGTTCACGCTCCGCTTCCCTAAACGTTTGACGGCGACTTCCACTCCGTCCTCGTAAGGTTCACCCGATTATTTGAGCTTCAGATAGTCGCGCACCTTCTTCATGTCCTCCCACACCTCTCGCTTCTTATCCGGGGAACGTAACAGAAAGGCCGGGTGAAATGTGGGCATCAGTTTGATGCCATTCCAATCGCGCCACTCGCCGCGCGCGCGGGTGATCGGCTCTTTCGTCCTAAGCAGACACTGAAACGCAGGTGAACCCAGCGCCACGATGACCTCCGGTCGAATGAACGCGAGTTGCCGGAAGAGAAAAGACTCGCACGTTTCAACCTCATCGCGCTCGGGTGTTCGATTTCCCGGAGGCCGGCACTTGACGATGTTTGCTATGTAAACGTCTTCACGCGCGAGTCCGATGGCGGCAATGATCTTGTCGAGTAACTGACCCGCGCGGCCGACGAACGGGCGGCCCGTCGCGTCTTCCTCTGCGCCCGGACCCTCGCCCACGAAAACAAGCCTTGCCCGCGGATTTCCTTCTCCGAACACAATCGTTTTGCGGTGTTCGTGCAGTCTACATCGCGTGCAGTCGCCGAGATCTTCGCGGATCGTTTCGAGCGAAGGCGCGGGCGATTCCAGGACTGGAAGCGAAGGGCCGCGGGGAGTCGTGCCGCGAGGCTTGGAACTCACGACAGCATCACCGAATAAGCCGGCCTGCTCGGCCCTGGAGGTAACACCGGGCGGGCTGGATGACGGTATTACCTCAGGATTGGCTGCCGGAGCCAGTTCTATGCCATGCAGCGATCCACCCATATCTTCGAATCCTATCTCTCGGTAGAACTTGAGATGATTCTCGATCTCACGGGCGATCTCCAGCGTATCACTGGCCGGATCTTTCGACATCGCCACGATTCTGCACAAGCGATGAATACGGGTCAAGCATTGGTGGGAATGGCATCGGGTTGCGCCCGTCTTGCCGCGCGTTTCCTTTTGCGTTTTTGGAGTCTCCTTGATAGTGTGCCCGGCCAGAGACGATGATACGTGTTTGACAGGAAGTGCTCGATGCGCAAGATAACATCTCTGTCCGTTGTCCTGGCAGCCGTGACCGCTTCTGTTGTCCTGGGGCTGTGTTCGCAAGCGCATGCTCAAGCGTCTCCCGCGATTCAGTTCTTCATGCCCGATGGGGGAATGCCTTCACGCGAGCTTCGATTCACAATGGCGATGGATAATGGGCGCATCGACACATTCTTCACCGATTCAAAGGGCAAGTTTCTGATCACCCGCTCGCTGGGGCTCAAACCCGACGCCGAGTATCGAGTGACCGTCCCGAGCGACGGAACGAGCTTCGATACCACCCTCTATTCATTTAAGGAATACAGCGGGGTTTATTACATTACGATTTATCTAAGGCCGCTTACCGCCAAACCGGTCCCGAAGGCGAAACTGATTGATCTTGCGGAGGTCGACACAAAGGCTCCGGAGGAAGCAAGGCAGGTCTATGATGACGCGATGCAAGCATTCAAGGAAGGCCGGCGGAACGACGCAGTAAATGGACTGGAGCGCGCGCTTGTCCTCTATCCGGATTTCTTTAGAGCGCTCAACGACCTGGGCGTGATTTACATGAAGGTGAATCGGCTGGATGATGCTTCGAGAGTTTTTGAGCGGGCGGCAAAGCTCGCGCCGCACGTTTATTATCCGAGGCTCAATCTGGGAATAATTCAGACGCGCCGCGGAAGATACAAGGAAGCGGTCGCTATTCTCGCGACGCTACACAAAGAAAACCAGTCAATCTCCGAAGTCCGCATCGCGCTTGCGGACGCTTTGATTGCCGTGAATCGGCTGGATGAGGCTGAGCCTCATCTGCGGAACGCGTTGCTTGACAGGAATCTTGATCGTGGAGCCGCCGGCGATGCTCATTATCGTCTGGGATTGCTTTTGAACAAGAAGGAAAAGTATTCAGCAGCCGCGGATGAGTTGAGCCTCGCCGCTGAGGCCATTCCAGAGTCCGCGCGTACCCACCTCCAACTCGGTGGCGCGCTGCTCCAACTGAGGCGGCTGGACGACGCTGAGCGGGAGTTGATTACCGCTTACCGCCTCGGTGGTGCAGAACTGGGCGGCGCGCAGTTGATGCTCGGCCAGATTTACTTCATGGAAAAAAAATACCAAAGCGCCCTGATCGCATTTGAGAGATATTTGAGCGACGTTCCCTTTGCTCCGAACGCCGTCGAGATAAGGGGCGTGATCGACAGAATAAAGGCCGCGTTGAACGGAAAATGATGATCTGGAACGACCACCTTTGAGGTCAAGGTCAAGTCGAGCGTAAGAAGAAAGCGCCGCGTATGTGAGAGCACATTCGCGGCGCTTTGGTTGAGAAACGCTTCCTTGAGCCAGGCTTTAGAAGTTGAGCCGGAACTGGAACTCAACCAGTCTGCCGCCCGGATCGTTCGTGCCCGACACCGTGAAGTCGCGGTAAGCGGCTCGAGTCTGTCCGAAGCTCGAGCTGTTGACCGAGGCAGTTCTGGCGTCAGCGGTTGCGCTCAGGATGAAGAAGTTCGCGCGGTTGAAAGCATTCAGGAATTGCACCCGCGCTTCGAAGTTGACGCGCTCCGTGATCCGCGTCCGCTTTACGACGTTGAGGTCAAAGCGAGCGGTCATCGGACCGTGTAAGAAGACACGGTTGCCAAGCTTACCGGGCTCGGTCTGGGGCCCGATGTACGGCGCGTTCGGGTCGAGGCTTGCCAGCCCCTTGCCAAGGTCAAATGCCGCAAGTGAGTTTTGGATTATCGAGTCGGGAAGCCAAAAGACGACTCCTCGACACACGCCACCAGAACAGACCGTCTCCTTTCGGATCTTGACCAGATCTTGAAGCTGCTTGGTGGAAATGTTGTGAAGCACCACGCCCGCGTCATTCTGATTGAAAGTTGCGCGGCCGCCGCTGGTGAGTAGAAACACCGGACCGTTTTGAATCCTGGCGACACCACCGGTTTGCCAGCCCTCCAGGACCTTGCTGACCACGGGAATGTGTCCGTTCAGGAAAGCCCGGCCTGGGCCGATCGGCAATTCATAAAGCCAGTCCACTTTGAACGAATGCCGTATGTCCCAGGGCGACAGTCCCCAATCCTGATTCAAATCGCGCAGGGTTCGCGGTTGCGTAGCCACGGCCGAAGAGCTGCCAAATGAGTTGGAAAGCGCCTTGCCGTACTGATAACTGCCCTGAACCAGTAGTCCGTGAGACAACCGTCGGCGCACTTCGATTTGCAATGCGTGGAATTGAGTGTCGACGCCATTCGTCATCAGGAACGAGCCGCCGGCAGCCGCCTGCGGATTCATGATGAAGAAGTTCGACACCTTTGTTCCATCCGGCAACGTGACGAACGGTACCAGACCGGCATTGATCAGATTGTTCATTCTGGAGGCGCTGGCAGCAATACTGTTCGCCAGTGCGCCGGCCTGTCCTTGCAGCAACTGCGTCACGGCTGTTGTGTTTGTCGCCGCGGCGCCTCCGCCAATCGCCGTCGTGATCAGTGGCACGTTAACCTGCCCAGGCAGACCCTGATTGCCGTAATTGTCACCTTTGCCGGCAGCGCGACTGATTGCAAGGTTGTTCGCGGCTGCCTTGAACACATCGAGGAAGCCGTTCTCGAATATGTTCACTTCGTTCAGGTTGTACTGCCGCCACAAACGAGTGCCGTGAGTGCCGACGTATCGAACTTCGACCGCCGTGTTCTTGTCCAATTCACGCTGGAGGCCAAACGAATACGACTGCGTGTAGCCTGGCTTGAGATTTGGATCAAAGTCATTGACGCTGGCTGAGCCCCCAGCAAGCAGCGGGAAGCGACTGGTGTCCGCCGGCGGGGCGATAAACGGGTAAGTGGCCGGATCGCGGAAGAGTACCGTCCCAGCCTTGAAAATACCCGGCGTTGTCGACGGAGTGACGTTGAGGTTTATCGAGGGACCGTTGTTCGAGCCGAACATACTGGTGTAGGCATTAAAGCCTTCCCGAGTGTAGGCCACCCCGTAGCCGCCACGAAACACAGTCTGATCCCCATTGCCAAACAACGTGTGCAGCACGCCCGACTTGAAATTAGGACTCCAGGCAAAGCCAAAGGTCGGCGCAAAATCTTTATGCCGAGTCCTGTAGCCCTTCTCTCCTTTTTCGAGCAGGCGGAAATACGTCGGAGTATTCGAGATGACCGTCGGGTTGAAGAGGTGACCGTTGCCCGAGACTCCATAAACCCCCTCAACGCCCGTGCGAGTATAGATCAGGTTATCGTTCAGAGGCGACGGATCGATCTCCCACCTAAGACCATAGCTGAGAGTCAGATTGGACATCGCCTTCCATGTATCCTGGGCGTAATACGCAAACTCATTCTGGTGATTGCGCTCGGTGAACGGAATGAATTCATACGCGCGCGTTTTCTCGTTGAGCGAAGCTGAACGATTGATCGCGGTAATCTTGCCCGTCAACAACGCATAGAGCTGTTGCGCCTGAGTGCGCTGGGTCGAGCTGGAACCCGGAAAATTCGCCAAGGAAAAGACATTCACCACCGGATCGTTAGAGTCGATTCCGAAGACGATCTGCGGCACGACCTGTGTGTCTACCGCCTGCGTGAATGATGCAACTCTGGTGAATGCGAATCCAAAGTTAACCGTGTGCGCGCCTCTAAGCATGTTGAGGTTGTCGCTCAACCCTTTGACCGGAGTGTTGCGGCGAGACTGCGAACGCCGCGTGTAGAACGGTCCGGTTCCCAGACTCTGGGGCCCGAGGTATGTTCCCGCGTTGACGGCGTACCCACCCCAGGCGCTGTACAGTCCAGGCGCGAACTCCTGGGTGAACAGCGAAGTGCCGTTGCCCGAGGAAGTGGCGCGGATTTCGTTCACCAGACGTTCATTGACGGTCCATCGATGAGCACCGACGAACGAGAACGTATTGCGGTGTATCGAGCCCGTAGTGCCTGGGGAGCCCACAACTATTCCTGAGCCGGGATAGACATCGAGCTGCCCGTTCACCCCATCAGGATTTGAGAAGTAGTGTTGATAGTTGTGAATGAACTCCAGGTGATGCTTGCTCGTCAGATTGAAGTCAAACCGCACGGTGGGGAACCACCGTATGTTCTGACCCGGGTCCTGAAAGTTGTAGTCGAGACGGTTGTAGTCTCCCGGACTCTGACTTGCGATTCGGCTTGTCAGCGAGCCCGCGGTGTGCACGTAGCCGTCGACAAGCTGCAACCCGGACGCGACTCTTGGATCAACTGTCGTCGGACATAGTGTTCCCGCGGGACACTTTGATGCTACGAAACTAAGGAGATTTACCTGGCGGAGAGCGCCCGTGGTGTCCGGATAAGTGAAGACACCCTGCCGAGCTGCTGGCGTGAGCACGAGCGTGTTGCCGGTCACGTCATTTCCATAGGCCTGCGGCAGCGTGAAGTACTCATAGTTGACGAAGAAGAACGCTTTGTCGCGGCTCTTCATCAGCTTCGGTATGAATATCGGTCCCCCGATATTCCCGCCAAACTGGCGAAGGATGAACGCATCTCGCGGCAGCCCGTCGATGTTGTTGAAGTAGTAGTTTGAGTTGAAGGTCTTCGAGCGGTATTGCCAGAAAGCGCCACCGTGAAATTCAGGAGAGCCTGATTTTGTGGTGAAGCGAACTTGCACCGCGCCCTCGCCTCCGCTTTCGGCTCCGGGCACCGCGGTCGAAACGGTCACTTCCTGAACAGCGTCGGATTTCGCCTGGATGCTGGTGAAAAACCCATCAGAGCTTCGGAGGAAGTTATCCTGAATGTTCGCTCCATCGAGCGTCAGGTTGACCGAGCCTTTCGGCAGGCCGTTGATAGTTGAGGCGCGAGGCACACCCGGAGAGCTGACTCCGGGGAGCGTCGTGATTAGAGTAAGTGCGTCCCGTGTGCTGAAGGGAAGCTCGCCGATCTGGCGTCCCACAATCGTTGTAGCAATAGTCGCACTTTCTCTTTGGAGAACTTCAGCGCCGCCGGTGACCACCACTTGCTCGCTGGCGCCGCCGGTCTCGAGCACCGCATTGAGCGTGGTGGCTTGCCCAGTGTCGACCTTGACGTCTTTGGTCACGGTTGTCTTGAAACCCGCGCCGGTTATTGTGATCGTGTAAGTTCCATTTGGTACGGAGGGTATCGTCCATCCGCCCTCATCATTGGCGATTGCCTTATACTCCGTCTGCGTCTGATCGTGCTTCGCAACGATCTGGGCTTTTGGAATTAAGGCTCCATTCGCATCTGAAACAACGCCTGTCAGCCGGCCCGAGGTTGTTATTTGCGCCGGAACAAGAGTCGAGACCAGCGCCACAACGGTCAGCAGCCAGAACAGGCGGCCTGTCAACCGCATAGTCATAGGGTAATCCTCCTCCACACCTGTTGTGTTACCAGGTGATTTATTTGTAAACCTTGTGTGAGCGAAGAAACTCAAGTGCCACCAGATCTAGATGCACCTTTCTCGTCGCCTCTAGTGCTGCGGCGCACGCCGCGTGAGTGATAGCGAGAGTCTGGATCTGGATGGGCGCAATCTACACCGCACGTCTGAAAAAGGCAAGATCATTTTGGCAGGATCATTTTGGCAGGATCATTTTGGCAGGATCATTTTGGCAGGAATGCGGTTCACAACAGCCTCCTTGTGCCTGAGATGCTTTTGGATTAGCTGCATCTTAAACGTTCGTAACGCGCGCAAGAGTCAGAACACTCACTTGCCGCGCGCCCGCTTCAATCAAAGATTGAGTTGCCGCCGAGATCGTGCTGCCGGTCGTGAACACGTCATCCACCAAAAGCACCGATGCGCCGGCGATGAGGCGGGGCCTTACAACTTCGAACGCTCGCGCGACCGAGCGGGCGCGATCCGCCGCATCCATACCCGCTCGATGCGGGTCGGTTGCGCGGGTTCTTGCAAGCGATCGATCGTCGTATCGAAGCCTGAATTCTCGCGATATCAATTCCGCAATGATCGCGGCTTGATTGAACCCACGCCGACGCTCGCGAAGCTTGTGCAGTGGAACGGGGAGTACTATCTCGCTCTCGATCGCAGCACGATGCTCAGAGAACGTACGATAGATGAGTGTGCGCAGACGAGGCGAGATGTGAGGATTCACCTTCAGGAAGAGGATGCTTGCTTCAAGCGCGCCGGAGTAGGAACCACACGCGCGTGCTGCTGTGAATGGAAGCGCTCCGCACATTCCACAACCGCGGGGTTGATCTGTCGCCGGTTCACCAGACAATTGAGCACCACACTTGGCGCACAGATCTCCGACGAAAAGATTGGTTATTGCCGGGTCGTCCCAACACTCCGCGCAAGCTACGCCGTCGTCCCAGGATTCTATCGAGCCCGAGCAGACTCGGCATTCGGCGGGGTAAGCAAGTCCCAGCAGGCCGTCTCGGATGATACCTGGCGAGCGCGCCGTCACGTCAATACCTCCGGAGATGAAGGTGATAGAACGCAGGACAACGGCTGGTTGGCCGCAACACGCAGGCGGGCGACCGGCGTTCGGCGAGAGAGTTCGAAACTAAATTTCCTTTTCGACCAGAAGCCCCTGCTCCATCTGCTCCTGACACTTGATGCAGTGAGGCGTCCAGGGAATCGCGTCGAGCCGCTTGACTTGAATATCGTCGCCGCAGTTTATGCACTCGCCGTA
>Ga0070696_100000928_pt1 | contig 18968 bp, 13 predicted proteins | sample KBSK1253metaG_FD_65474 | JGI IMG/M metagenome (GOLD analysis project Ga0070696, IMG submission 65474) | Corn, switchgrass and miscanthus rhizosphere microbial communities from Kellogg Biological Station, Michigan, USA - KBS K1-25-3 metaG | ecosystem: Host-associated > Plants > Roots >... | reverse complement strand
GATCTGCACGCCGGATCACTGGCATGCGCTGCAAATGATCCATGCCTGTCAGGCCGGCAAAGACGTTTACGTCGAAAAACCTTGCTCGCACGACATGTTTGAAGCGCGCCAGATTGTCGCAGCGGCGCAGAAGTATAACCGGCTGGTGCAGCACGGCACCAACTGCCGGTCGGGCGTGGCGCGGGAAGCGGTCGAGAAGCTGCGGGCGGGCATAATCGGCGACGTCTACATGTCGCGCGGCCTTTGCTTCAAGTGGCGCGACACGATTGGCCGCAAGCCGGTCGAGCCGGTTCCACAGGGCGTGAATTACGATCTCTGGCTCGGCCCCGCGCCCAAGCATGAATTCACGCGCAATCGATTCCATTACAACTGGCACTGGTTCTGGGAGTACGGCAATGGCGACATGGGAAACCAGGGCATCCATCAGGTGGACGTGGCGCGCTGGGGACTCGGCGTGAAATATCCGACCAAGATCAGCGCCATCGGCGGACATTTCATGTTCGATGACGACCAGGAGACTCCGAACACCATCACCGCAACCTTCGAATTCGACGAGGCCGGGAAAAAGAAAATGATGGTCTTCGAAGTCCGGCACTGGATCAGCAATCACGAGGCGGGCATCAATGAAGGCGGCGGACGAAAGGATATCAACACGGTCGGCGCGACCTTCTATGGCTCAAAAGGATATATGGCGGTCGCCGATGAGGACCACGGGACCTACCAGACGTTCCTGGGGAAAGAGCAACAGCCGGGCCCTTCGAACCACTTGATAGGCGATAACTGGGCGAATTTCATTCAGGCACTGCGATCGCGAAAACACTCGGACCTGAATGCGCCGATTGAAGAAGGCGCGATCTCAACCACGCTCGTGCATCTGGCGAACATCTCTTACCGGCTGGGACGCACACTGCGATTCGACGCTGAAAGTTACTCCTGTACCGGCGATACCGAAGCCAACGCCATGTTCCGGCGCGAGTATCGCGCACCGTTTGTCGTACCGGAAAAAGTGTAAGGCGTCATAGCGCACAAGTGCGGAACCCCGCGAAGATATCGCGGCGGTCTTTGGTGAAATAGTTCCGCCAGGTGTTGCTGATCAGGCGCGCGCGAGTGGCCCAGCAGCCGCCGCGCAGCACTTTCCGATCAGAACCGAACCAGGGCTCGGAGTACTCTTTATACGGATCCACGACGAACCCTGGATAGGGCAGGAAGTCCGTGGCGGTCCATTCCCAAACATTGCCGATCATTTGCCGGCATCCGAACACGCTCTCGCCCTCGGGCAGGGCCGCGGCCGGGATCGTGCCGGTCGTGCAGCCATCGAGATGCGCGCGCACGGGCGTTGGCGGCTCGGCGCCCCAGGGAAAGCGGCGCCGAGATTCCATGCCGGTAGCGGCCAGTTCCCATTCGGCCTCGGTGGGTAGGCGGCGTTTGGCCCAGCGGCAGTAGGCTTCCGCTTCATACCAGTTCACGTGCATGACCGGTGACGCGGGGTCGAGCGGCGTGGTTTGATCGAAGTGACGAACCAGCCACCGGGAACCATCCGCGATCCAGTAAACCGGCGCGGGCGCGTGGGAGCGATTCCGCCACTCCCAACCTTCCGCACTCCATAAGTCCTCGCGATGGTAGCCGCGATCATCCACAAATGCGGCGAACTGCCCGTTGGTAACGGAGGTGCGCGCAATAGCGAACGGCCGCATTGCGTGCGGGTGAGCCCATTTTTCGTTGTCGAAGACGAAACACTCGCCGGGTTCGGCGCCAAGATAGTACCGGCCGCCGGGCACCAAGACGTCTTCATCGGCGGCGGCTTCACTGCCAGGCACGCTAGACACTGCACCGGTGAGCTTGGGCGCCGCGTATCCGAGAGTCTGGCGCGTATACGCAAGCGCTTCGCCATGCATGTCTTCGTGCATCGCCGCGAGCCAATGAAAATACGCTTCTTCCGGAGTGGCTTCATGGCGTTCGAGCCGCTCGACCACATGTTCGAGAACCTCCTGCATGTAGCGCGTAGTCTCGTCTCGTGAAGGCAGCGGCAGTTCCCAGCGGGCATCGTGCGTCACGCTGGCGGAGTCCCAGAACGCATCAGCTTCGGGATGAATCGAGTCGCTGCCGGAGAGATGCCGCCGCGCCCACTTCTCCTGGAACCAGGCGACGTGACCCAGCTCCCAAACAGGAGGATTGACGATGTCGATCCGGGGCACGCTCATTTGATCGGCCGTGAGGTCGGAAATCAGGTCGAGCGTACGACGCCGGGCGTCGGTGAGCATGGAGATCAAATCAGAAGACCGCATGAAGCCTGCTTTTAGCGGCAGCCGCGTTGTATGATGCGGCGGAATGCGCATCCGCATGGTATGTCCGGCGCCGCCAGGAAGTCTCTATGGTAACAGGGTGACGGCGCTGCGTTGGGCCGGTATGTTGCGCGGGCTGGGGCACCAGGTGACCATCGTTTCGGATTACCAGGATGAGGATTGCGACCTGCTGATCGCCCTGCATGCGCGTCGTAGTGGTGAAGCGGCGCTCCGGTTCCGACGTACGCGCCCGTGGTCGCCGCTCATCGTTGCGCTCACCGGCACGGACCTATATCGGGATCTGCACCGCTACCAGACGCCGCGCCGGGTGCTCGAAACGGCGGACCGCATTGTGGCATTGCAGCCGCTTGCGGCGGATGAGCTCGATCCCGGGGTTCGCGGGAAATTGCGCGTCATCTATCAATCCGCGGAGCCGACTCGCAACACGCCGAAGCGCGCCGGCGAGTCCTATGACATCTGCGTGGTTGGACACCTGCGAGCGGTGAAAGATCCGCTTCGTGCGGCCTATGCAGCCCGGCGTCTGCCTCGCGATTCCCGGATACGTGTCCTTCATGCGGGTGGCGCCAGAGACGCTGCCATGGGGGCGCGGGCACGGGTTGAAGAGGCGCGCAATCCGCGCTACCAGTGGCTTGGTGCGCTCAGCCGTGTCAAGACGCGTCGGCTGATCGTGCAATCGAAGCTTCTGGTGCTCAGCTCTCGCATGGAAGGCGGCGCGAATGTCATCTCCGAGGCGGTTGTAGACGGAACGCCGGTTCTTGCTTCGAGAATTCTAGGATCCATCGGGCTGCTTGGCGCCGATTATCCGGGATATTTTCCTGTGGGCAATACGCAAAAACTGGCGGAGCTGCTCGAACGCGCGGAATCAGATGCCGCGTTCTACCGACGGCTGGCGATGCATTGCCGAAAACTTGCACCGCTGTTCCGGCCGGCCAGAGAACGGGAGCAATGGAGAAAGCTGCTCGCGGAGATTACACGCGAAAGTAATCGGGCCGCCAGTTGGAGATCGCCTTCTTGATCTCGCCACGAGTCATGCCTGAGAGCGCTTTCTCGACCAGCGGCGCCACTTCCGCGTCTGAAGCAAACCGCAGGCCGATGAACTGGGCTTCGGTCAGGTCGCCGATCCGCGAGCGCAGCGGCTCAGCCAGCAACTGAGACAGCCTGAGGCGTTCTTCCAGGCGAATGACGCGGTCCTGCACCTTGAGCGGATAAAGGCGTATTTTCAGCAGTGCGATGGCGGCCGCGATCGCCAGCACCACGTACCATGCCGCGCCCATGCCGGGAGTCTTGATCAAATTCCAGATAGTGACACCGAGATTGACCGCGGCGACAGGCAGCAGGAACAGATGGTACGCGGGGTCGAGCCGTGTGTGATTCGCGAGGGTCTGGTGAACTCTTTCGGCCATCGTAACCTCCTAAGGTGGAACTATTTTACGACGAACCGCGGCATGACAATGCGCCGATCGAATCTTTTCGAAGCGGCTGCTGGCGGGACGCGCGAATTCCAGGCCGATCTTGTAACGCCAGCCCGCGAACGGCGTGAGCCGATTCCACCATGGCTCCCGTGCCGCTCATATTCGCCGTGCGCGTCCAGAGGAGCTTGGGAACGTGCCAACTGCGCCAGGCCAGCGTGGCCCAACAGCGGACGCGAGCCCTGCGCGACGCGCGCGTGTTTTTGACAACGATGGGACCAGTGCGCACTTTTAGGAGTGCAAACGGCGAGTCGGTTCGAGCTAAATCGGGACAAAACCCTAACGTGTTTCGCGATGCCGGCCTGGCTGCCAGAACGTTAGTCCGGCTTCCTCCGGTCGCAGCTCACCACTGCCGATCGATATTGAGCCGTGACCAACGGGAGGAGACTAGGCCCCGCCCTTCAATACTTCGCGGATCCGTCGCGCCACGATCTGCGCTTCACCCGGCTGCATCATCCAAACCGCTACTTCGATGCCTTCCTTCGCACCGGGCCGCAGCTCGATCGATGGGTTACCGTCCCGCAATTTCTTGACGACCTCGTCGGCTGCAATCTTGATCTGGCTTGGATCCCATGTGATTCGCAAATGGGGCACGGCGTTCGAAATTTCCGGAACGAAGGGTTCGGTCTTGATGCCGTTGATGGGCCCAACTGAATCGGCCACCGTCTTCACGCGTTTTTCCCATTCCTTCCATTCCACGGCGTGATCCTTCTTGATGAAGGCTTCGACCGCCGCCATCATTCCGAGCAGTTCCTCCTTGTTGACCTTCATACCGCGGCCGATCGTGTCGCTGTTCGGCGGGCCATTGAGGCGCGCTGCGTGGATCAGGTCCTTGCGGCCGAGCAGCAGGCCCGCGCTTTGCGGTCCGCGAATTCCCTTCCCTCCCGAGAATGTGACCAGGTCAAAGCCCATCTTGAGGTACTTCGACAGATTTTCGACCGGTGGAACGTCGGCGGCCGCGTCATTGAACGTAGGGATATTGTGTTTCTTGCCGAGCTGCGCGAACTCTTCGGCCTTGATCTGACCGGGCGGGTTGGCGGCGTTGAAAAACAGCATCATTACCGTGCGGTCGTTGATGGCGCGCTCGAGCTCTTCGCGTGTTTCGACCTCGATGAACTTGGTGCCGCAATCGCGCACGGCGTGGTCGTACCCATACCGGTGCGACTTCTGGACGATAACCTCGGTCTTCATTCCGGCCGTGTCGGGAAGCCGGCGGATAAATTCCTCGTTGGTCCCCGTCATGCAGCCGGCGGTGCCGAGCGTCAAGGCCGACGCCGCGCCCGCGCTTACCAATGCGGCTTCACAACCGATCAGCGAGGCGATGCGCTCGCCCACGCGATCCTGCAACTCGACGAGATGGACGAAAAATTTGGAGGAGTAATCGATAGCTTGCATCACCTCCGGCGCCATGAGCGAAGCGGTGAGCGCGGTGTAGGTTCCTGCGGCGTTAATGAATGGCCGCACGCCCAGTTCGGAAAAATAGTCCCGCTTTACGGGCGCGGCGCGGCCGACGCTTCCGAGAAACGGAACAGCGGAAAGGCCCTGCAAAAAACGGCGACGGTTGGGCATCGCATTACCTCCTGGAAAATCAATTCTATCGCACGGCGGCGGATCGTGCTCCCGCCCCCGCGCCTCGCGCGCTCAGCATGTTCGCAAAAATCCGGTATGCGCCCGGCACGCCCGCCGGCAATTGCCGGAACCAGGAGTACGCGGTGAAAATATAAATCCCCTTGCCGTATCGCGCATACAACATGCCGCCCGGCTGTGGCTTTTCGTCGGGATCATGCGCTTCGAGGACCGGCTGATAGTGCGGGTCCCACTCGGAGGCGAAGTACAGGCCGCGTTCCTGAATCCAGCCTGTAAAGTCCTCCGGCGTTATCCGATTCGGCGCGGCCAAAAGCGGATGGCCGGGATCGGGCAAAGCCACCGGAGCCTCTTCCACGCTGACGCGCGCGCGTCCCACTTTGAGCGGATAAGGACCTATGCGGTTGAGTTCGGTCGAATCGCTTCGGCCAAAAAAGCCCTGGAGCACGTTGTATTGCACGATCATCGTTCCGCCCGCATCCACGTAATCGAGCAGCCGCTGCTGGTTGGCCCGCAGATCCGGCCGCACATTATACGCGCGCACGCCGGTCACGATTGCGTCAAATTCGGCGAGGTTCCGTTCGGCCAGATCGCGCGGCGACAGCAACGTCACTTCACACCCGATCTGGCGCAACGATTCGGGAACCTGATCGCCCGCGCCCATTACGTAACCGATTTTGCGCGCCTCGATCACGACGTTCGCGCGCTCCAGCTTCGCTTGCGCCGGAGGAAAAGTCGCTTGCGGCGGAAAATGGGGAAACGCGGTCACCGTCATCCCCGAAGATATTTCCTTTCCGTTTACGCGTGCGATGGCGCGAAGTTTTCCCTGCGCCTCGTTTTTTGGCGGCGTCACGGAAAAGCTCAACGTCTGCTCGTCTCCAGGTTGCGAGAGGCGAAACTGCTGTAAGCCCGGCTCCGCGCGCCAGCCTTGCGGCAATTCCAGCCGCAGATCGCCGGCAGTATCCGCCGTGTTGGCCTTCAGCTCGATTTCTATTCTCTTGGGCGCCTCGCGAGGAAATATCTCGACATGCTCCGCCAGATTTACCGCCACCGGAGGCACGATGACTACCGCCCGAGTCATCTCCCCTTCGGTCGGATCGACGTAACGGAAGTGAACCGGCCGGCGGAAGGTGATGCTCGCGCCGCCGAAATCGAAAGTGAAGTTGGCGGTGAGCCAGGGAACATCGTCCGCTGCGCCAATCAAATTCTGATCTGTCACATCGTAGGTATCGGCCGCGTGCGGCTTCTGAAGCCAGAAAGGTTGCGAGTAATGCGCGTCGGCGGGAACTTCCCATGTGAACTCCGCGTGGCCGGCTTCGTTGTACCCAAGCACGTTGGCGCCCTCGGTTTGAGCGCCGCCGCTAACGCTGTGGCCGGCCCCAGACACGCGATACACCGGACGGTGCAACGGGTGGTGCGAACGGTTGATCGCCTCGAGATCGATTTTCAACGTCGAACCGGGAACCGCCGTGTAGCGGTCGGCACGCGCATCCAGCCACAGGCCCGCGCATAAAGCAATCGCCTCGTCGAGATCTTCAAGCTTGCGTTTCACCAACCGGTCTTCCATGGCGGCAATCAGCGGTCGCGCTTTCAGAAGCAGTGGAATGGTTTTCTCCGGATGCTGAGCATCAAATGTGCGCTCCGCCTCTGCGAGGATCGCCCCCACCGCTTCCCCGCCCTTCACACGATTCCACGTTAGATCCACTCCGTCGAAAGTGTCTTTTTCGGCGGCCTGTCCGGCTATCGTCACCAGAAAATTGACCGAAGGACCGCGTCTCTCGGATGCGCCCATGCCCTGGCTGCGGTGCATACTCCGGCTGATGCCGGCGATTTCCGCATACGACTTCCCGAGCAGCGGATTGAATTCTCCGGTGTCTACCGCAATGCGATGGGGCATGGCCTCGGCTTCTTTTTCCTGGTCTCGCGTGAAACTGAATACATTCCACATGAGGCGCGTTGCCTGCCACGGTTCGACATACCGCAACTGCTCCGGGAACCGGCTTCGGTCGGCAGCCGCGGCAAACGCCTCCTTGCCGAGCATGGCCGAGCTCTGGTGCTGACCGTGACCATCGCGCGGCGTTCCGGAAAAGCGCAGGACGATCGCATCCGGGCGGAACCTGCGGATCACCCACACGATATCCGACAGCACTTTTTCGCGGCCCCACTTACCGAGCGTCTCGTCCGCCGACTTCGAAAAACCGAAGTCAATGGCGCGCGTGAAAAACTGCTCCGCGCCGTCGATGCGCCTCGCCGCCAGCAGCTCTTGTGTCCGGATGACACCTAACAAGCCACCTTGCTCGGAGCCGATCAGGTTCTGCCCGCCCTCGCCACGCGTTAACGATAGATAACCTGTGCGCACGTTTCGGCCGCGCGTGTAATAGGCGAGCAGCGCCGAGTTTTCGTCATCCGGATGCGCCGCGATCATCAATACCCCGCCTAGGGTGTTCACTTTACGGAGGGCGAGCTGGATCTCCGGAGTTCCGGAAATGTTGCGTTGCGCGTGGCTCAAACCCGGAGTAAAGGCAGCGGCAGTCATTATTAAGACGAAGAATCGAGGACGATGAAACCTGGCACGAAAAATGCTCATCCAACCTAATAGTAGTCCTTAATACGGGCTACCGGAGGGGTTGTGCAAACCGAGGGCGCCGTCGGTTTTCTTCGATCAATGATCAAGAAATGGTCGCAATCCTCGTCCCACCCGTCGGTTTCAGTAATCTCCTTACCCACACCCCGCGCAGTTCCACCTAAGATCGGACTGGCATTGGGCGGAGGCTTCGCCCGTGGCGTAGCTCACGTTGGCATTTTGAGAGCCCTCGAACACGAGAATATCCCCATTCATTGCATTGCCGGAGTGAGCGCCGGCGCCATTGTCGCCGCGGCCTACGCCAGTGGTACCGAGGTCGAGGAGATCGGGAAGATCGGGTGCGCCATGCGTTTCGCGGACGTAGCTCGCTGGAGCATCTGCCGGCTGGGTCTGGTGCGCAGTGAACGGATGGCCGCGTTTCTCAGGCGCCTGCTCAAGAAATTCAATTTCGAAGAGATGGAATTGCCTCTGGGAATACTGGCTACCGATCTTGGAACCGGCGAATCCGTGCCGTTTCGGGAAAAGGGCGACGTGATTGTGCCGATTCGGGCAAGCTGCTCGTACCCTGGCTTGTTTCGGCCAATTCACCACCAGGATCGCCTGCTAGTGGACGGCGCCATGAGCATGGAGGTCCCGGCGCTTCTGGCGCGCAAGATGGGGGCTACCCACGTCATTTCGGTTTGCCTGCCCATGCAGCGGCTCGCCGTCGCGCCACAAAACATGCTGCAAGTGATCAACCGCTGTTTTCAGATCCTGCAGAGCCGCACCGAAGACGACTGGCGCAAAGATTCCGATCTGGTAGTTACGCCCGATGTCACCGGCGTGCAATGGGATGCTTTCGAAAGTGGTCCGAAACTGATCGACGCCGGCGAGAAGGCCCTGGCAGCAGTATTGCCGAAGATAAAATCCTGGCTGGTACCAGCCGAGCGGCCGGCGGCGTAAGCGAATCAATTCGCGTTACGCAAGATTCAAAACCTGTCTGAACGTCCCGGTTTCTTTTTGAATTTTCTCCTGCAGCATCATCAAGGCGTGGATCAGTTGCTCGGGCCGCGGAGGGCAGCCCGGGAGGTAGACATCCACCGGGATCACCTGGTTGACCGGAATCAGCGCGTAATTATTAAATACGCCGGTAGACGTCGCGCAGGCGCCCATCGAAATCACCCATTTCGGCTCCGGCATCTGTTGGTACAAATGACGGATAACCGGCGCCATCTTCGCTGAAACACGGCCCGCAATAATCATCAGATCCGACTGCCTGGGCGACCCACGAAACACTTCGGCGCCAAAGCGGGCGATATCAAATCGGGATGCGCTCATCGACATCATTTCAATCGCGCAGCAAGCCAGACCGAAAGACATCGGCCAGATGGAATTCTTGCGGGCCCAGTTGATGGCGTTATCCAGGGTTGTCGTGATGATTCCCTCCGAGGCCGCGGTACGCTCCAGATGTTCATTGTCGATCCGTGCGAAAAGTTCCGATGGTCCGCTGGCCAGCGGCTTGTCATCCATATTTTCATTTTCGCACGGATACCCGCTGTTAGAATCGAATGAACACCTCTCGGATGGATTCACGCGATTATGAGCAGGCGCTCGACCAGGCAGCGTTGCTGTGGGGTATCGAGCCAGATTACTGGGACATCTGGGGCCGCCACCACATCACCTCACCGGATACCAAGCGGGCTATCCTCCGCGCGTTGGGCGTAACCGCAGAGACACTGGAACAATTGGAGGCCGCGATTGCGGGACGGCTGCGCGGTGAATGGCTGCGCCTGCTGCCTCCGTGTCTGGTGCAGAGCGAGAATCAGCGGGCTAGAGAGGTTTCGATATGCCTGCCGGCTGAGCTGGAAAACGCCGGCGCGAGCGTCGAGATCCGCCTGGAGAACACGGCGCCGGAAAGCCGTCCGGTTCATCTGACGAACCTTCATACGACCGATTCCGCCGAATTTGACGGCCGCCGGTTTGTCCGCAAATCTCTCCCTTTGCCGGATCATGCCCCGCTCGGCTATCATCAGGTCGCGATTACCGTCGGCGATCGGCGGGCTTCCATGCGTTGGATCGTCGCACCCGATCGAGCCTGGCTGCCGGAGGATTTGCGCGCCGCGGGAGTAGCGATTCCGCTTTACGCCGTGCGATCCCGGCGCAATTGGGGATGTGGCGACCTGCGGGACCTGGAAACCGTAGTCGACTGGGTAGCCGATGTTGTCGGCGCAAGCTTCGTGGCGCTCAACCCGTTGCACGCCATCCACAACCGCCGCCCATATAACATCAGCCCTTATCTGCCGAATTCCGTTTTCTATCACAACTTCTTGTATCTCGATATCGAAAGCATCCCGGACTTTGCGGCCTCTTCGCGAGCCATGCGCCTTTGGGCTAAGTACGAAACTCAACAGGAGCTGCGCGAGTTACGAGAAACAGGGCTCGTAGAGTACGAACGCGTACATACACTCAAACTGCGCTTTCTCAAATTGTTGTTTGTGACTTTTCTCCGCGAATGGCGGGAAGGATCTCCGCGCGCAAGGGACTTTAACGAGTATGTCACTAAGGAAGGCGAGTTACTCACGAGGTACGCTACTTACTGTGCCCTGGACGAATGGATACATAAACGCAACCCTCGGGTTTGGGTTTGGCCCGAGTGGCCGGCCGAGTACCAGGATCCGGACTCCGCCTCCACGCGCCAGTTTCAAAAACGGCACTGGCGGTCGGTACTGTTTTATCAATACGTCCAATGGCAGATCAACCTGCAGCTCGAACGCGCGCAACAACAGGCCCGCGACAAACGGTTGTCCATTGGGCTGTATCACGATCTCGCGCTAGCGACCGATAGCTGCGGCTCCGACCTCTGGGCCTACCGGACGTTTTATGCCTCGGGTTGCCGGGTAGGGTCGCCACCGGACGATTTCTCACCGGGCGGGCAGGACTGGGCCTTTCCGCCGCCAAATTCGGATCGGCATTGGGAATCCGGATACCAGCTATTCATCGAATCCATCCGCAAAAACTGCCGGCACGGTGGAGCTCTGCGCATCGATCACGTGATGCGTTTTTTTCGCCTTTACTGGATTCCGGACGGCACGGACGCTACGGCCGGGGCTTACGTTCGCGACCGCTCGGAGGACCTGATCCGGATTCTGGCGCTGGAAAGCGTTCGGCATCGCGTCATCGTCATCGGCGAAGATCTGGGAACCGTCGAACCCAGCGTGCGCCAGACGCTGGGACGGTTCGGCATCCTCAGTTACCGGCTGCTGTACTTTGAGCGCGACAGCCGCGGCGACTTCATCAGCCCGGACCAATACCCCCACCAGGCGCTGGTTTCTTCCACCACTCACGATCTGCCCACGATCGCTGGTTTCTGGACGGGCGAGGACATTGAAGCGCGGCGGCGCGCCGGATTGCTCTACGATGAAGACTATCGCGCACAGCTTGCAACTCGGGCGGCCGATAAACAGAAGATTCTCGACGCGCTGCGTGCTGCCGGCCTGCTGCCGGGCTGGTTTCCAAGCTCGGCCGCCGAAATACAGGAACTCACGGGTGAGTTGCACAACGCGGTGATCGGGTTTCTGGCGTCGACTCCCTCCATGCTGTTGGTTACCAACCAGGAAGACTTGACTAAAGAAACTCAGCAACAGAACCTGCCGGGAACGACCTCGCAATATCCCAACTGGAGCCGCAAAATGCACTTTCGCGTGGACGAACTGTTTTCCGCCCGGGAAGCTCTCGATTTCATCAGTATGTTTCGAGCTTGGGTGCGGAAGACAGGCCGTGCAAATCGCATCCCGAATGATTGGAAATAGTGATGAATTTAACTAGCGTGGAATTTACTGGATCACGCGGTAAGCCAACTCACTCACAGAGTAACTAATAGGTACATTCCTGTACTCTCACGTTCCTGAGCCATATAGAAATCCATCGTACGGGCGATTTACTCAAGTTACGGATTTTTTATTTGTGGTCCAGCCGGCGAATCACTTCGGGATCGTCCATTCGCGGAGAGGGCGCCGGATCGAGAGGTTCGCGCGCTTGTTTCGGGTCAAATAGCCGGGAATCGATCGGCACCGCTCTATAAGGAACAAACTCGGGCAAGCGGGTAAAGCAGTCCGCAAGATCCGAGGCGGTGGCGTCATACAGGTTGAGCGGAGGAAGACCCAGCAATCGGAAAACAGTTTTCAGCAACCCGGGAAAGCTCGCGTGCACATGGGAAACGTAACCGCGCTTGAAATACGGGCCGATCCCCATTAGCAGCGTCCGATGCGAATCGATATGGTCCCGCCCGCCCTGCGCGTCGTCTTCGGTGACAAAAATCGCCATTTCCTTCCACCATGGCGAGTTCGAAAGATATTCAACGATCCGGCCGAGCGCGTAATCATTGTCGGCCACAAATGAGGCCTCGAACGGATATCCATCATTCGGTCGCGCTTCCGCCATGTGATCGTTCGGGAGGTGGATGAAGATGAATTGCGGAAACACCTCGCCGCCCTGCTCGTATCTCTGGCGAACCTCGCCGATGAACCGGTCCGCACGGAACTGGTCCGGGATATTCATATTGAAACCGGGATACTCGCGCGACGTGTTGCGATAGAGAGGCGCGGGCATGGGCACGTTGGTCAGCAGCCGCGCGCCGGTGGGCTTTTCTCCCGCATCTTCGACATTCCCTGCCAGTTCGAAGCCCTCACCGAAATTACGGAAGCTGATCCCGTGCCGCTCAAGATGATGCCAGATGGTTCCGCCTTCCGGCTGCTCTTCGGGGTGCACCGAGGAGTTGCTTTCGGCGAAGATCAACCGGCCTGGAGCCGTCGTAGGCAACCGGAAATCTTTCTGGCCGGCATACGAGGCCGCGCGCGAGGTCTCCGTCCAGATATCCGGATATGCGGCAGTCAGCCAATGATGGCCATCCACGCTGACTTCCGAATCCGCATAAAAATTGTCACTGACGGCCCCTCTGTCTGCCAGCGCGTGGTGGTTGGGGGTAACGGCGATTTGCTGCAGGCTGAAGCGATCCTTGCCGCCATCCACAAATCCCTTCATGCCGAAGCGCGCCAGCGCCGGAACGCCCGCCACCGGTCCCCGGCCGGATTGCGCCAGGTCTCCGAAGACTTCGTCGAACGTTCGATTCTCTTTGACGATCAGAACTACATGACGAATTTCCGGCGGCAGCGGAACGGCCGGGGTCGCAAGCGGCCTGAATCCATTCGCATCCATGACCATCGCGGTGTGCCCCGCGAGCGAAGCCGCGTCGGGAGGAGCGGACACTGAGACCGTCCCGCGCCGCAGCACATCCACAAAACCGTCGCCCTCCGGCCTGTGCGGATACAGATTAGGACCCGTGCCATGCCCCTTGGCATTGGTCACATACACCATCCCGTTGTCGATTGCGACGCGCGTGGGAAACCAGCCCACCGGCAGATGTCCGGCCAGGAGCATCTGTTTTACATCAATGACACCCACGGCGTTGAGCCCGGCCTCCGCAACATATAGCCGTTCGCTCGACGGCTCAAGCGCCATTCCCACCGGCATGATGCCGCGGAACTGTTCGAGTCCGGCAATGCGCAGTGGGATTTCGCCGGTAATGCGGTTGGATTTCGCATCGATCACCGTTATGGTGTCGTTATGCGAGTTGGAAACAAAAATCCAGCCGTTACTGGCCAGCACCGCCGCTGGTCCGCTGCCCCCGTGGCTGCCCTTCCCGAATTCGAGGCCAGTCCGGATCACAGCGTCGATATGGGGTTTGGCGGCGTCGTTCAGGCTCACCACATAGAGGGAATTCGATTCGGCGGCGTTGGGATCGCCCAGTCCGGGCACGTCGACCGGTCCTTTGGCGGTTTCCGCGCGCGTGCCATCACGAGCTTCCGGCGACGGAAAAGCGAAAGCGGGAAATGCCAAGCCGGTGTCCCGCGCCTGTTTCCGGCCGGCGCCGGGTAAGGCCTTGTACTCGAACATCCCGATGTTTGCTATGTACGCCGTCCTCCGGTCCGGGGCCAGCGCGATGGCAAATGGCAGACGTCCGACGCCGAGCGAAGAGACAATGTGACCGTTGCGGACATCGATTGTGACCAGTCGGAAATTCGCCTGGTCCAGGACATACAGCAGGCGGCGCTCGTCATCGAAGGCCAGGTCGCCCGTATAGCTGTCGGTGAAACCGTTCTGATTCAAATCAAAAATTTTACGCCGGCTCCCGCTCGCCAGGTCGACCAGCCGCACATGCCCAGAGTTTCCCTCCGACACATAAACCGACCGGTTACCGCTGAACGCCACCCCGATGGATACGCTGCGCAACTGATCCTGATCCTCAGCCTCGGCATCGCCCGCCTTTCGTGCGGGTAATGCGACCAGGTGACGCGTGGTCATCGCTCCCCTCTTGTCCTTTTCCAGGACCGTCAGCGAAAAGCGCTCGGGACCGCCGTTTACAGTGACAATCGTCTTGCCGTCGGGGCTGACGGCGAGTCCGAATGGACCGGGACCGGTCGTGTACTGGTGTCCGATGGGTGCGATGATTCGGCCGCCGGGAAGAATACTGGGGGCTCCCGGGCGTCGCATAACGGGCCTGGTTCCGGCGGGCGCGGCGTACTCGGCTGCTGCGAGCGGTATCGCCATCAACACCAAAGCCCAACGGTAGACTCTCATGCGATTAGGCTCATAGCTTAACAAGCGAAGGGAATCAAGCGCGATTATGGCGTGCCAAAATTGCTGTTACCCGGATACTTGGGAAAAAATCGCACGGCCCAGGACAATGGAAAGGTAAAAAAAATACCGTATGATATCGGACATATGTGCCGAATTGCTCAAGACCGGGGGAGAACCACTCGTTACATCAGAGTCGTCTTACTACCGATAACCCAAAGCAGCTAAAAGATGTTGTCCTTCTCCACACCATCCGGCTTGCGGCGAATAGCGAAAAACGGTAAGATTTGGCACGCTAGATGCTATCTGGTGGTACGGCAGCATATGACGCTTCCCGTTTCTTGTCGGCAGCAGTACCGGGCCCCGGGCTCGGCGAAACGGGTTTGGCGAACTGTCGCTTCCAAAAACCTGAGGTTTGGAAAAACCGTTATGTTGGGAACTTCACATGCCGGACGCCCGATCGCCGATCCCGGGCCTCAATCCGAACACGCTGGAGCGTTTACACCATCGCTGACCTCTGTGCGTCCCCCTGGCCAGCAGCAGCGTTAGAATGGGAGAGAAAGAAAATGGCTACTAGTACTACGACTTCAGTTCCGCAGAAGCAATTGGAAGATCCCCTTGCGCACCTCCCCTGCTCGAGTATTCTGGAATACCGCAAGGGCCATGTGATCTACAACCAGGATCAGCCGTCGACCAGCATCTATCTAGTGATCGACGGAAAAGTGAAAGTCTGCCGCATGGCGGACGATGGCCGCCAAGTGGTGGTGGACATCTATCAGACCGACGAGTTCTTCGGTGAATCAGCTTTCCTGGCTTCGCCCACTCGGGACGAGCAGGCGGTTGCGCTTGAGAACACCAAGGTCATGACATGGACCACGGGCGAAATCGAAGACATCGTGATGCGCCGTCCTCGGCTCGCCGTTGCCTTGCTGCAGATTCTGGTGCAGCGCTCGATCGAGTTTGGTCACCGGATTGAGAGCTTCTCGGTGGACAATATTGCCCGCCGCCTGGCGCGCACTTTGATTCGCTTCTCCGAGCGTCTCGGCCAAAGCCAGGACGACGGTTCGGTCCAGATGATGCCGTTCACGCACGAACTGCTCTCGCAGTACGTGGGCACATCGCGCGAGATTGTCACGCACTATATGAATACTTTCCGACGACAGGGATATTTACGTTACTCGCGGAAAGGTATTCTGCTTTACCGGGACGCTCTGAAGGATTGGTTGCGCCAACAGCAGAGCGCCGCCGCATAACGAGCCCCATTTAGGCTGTTGTCCGGTTTACCCTGGCGGACAATCGCCGCGTCGCTCCTTCCTTGGCGCGAGATTGTCCGCCTGAGATTATTCGGCTTGCCGCGTACTTCATAATTGATGGCAATCTCATTGCAGTCGATGAACAACAACGATACACGACTCACCAATTTCGCCGAATGCGCCAATCCGGCTTCCGATGCGGAGCTGGAGGAGCTCATGCACGCCCATCCGTGGCTTGCAAACCTGGAACCTTACTGCATTGAGTGGGAACTCGTCTGGTTCATGTAGAGTCCAGACTTAAAAGTGCCTGCCCAGATCACTGAAGCTTTCCAAAATCAACAATCGGCCGTTGGCAGCTTGTATCTCTTCCTTTTCCAGACCCCACGTGCGCGGATGCGGAACATAAACCGCATTCAGGCCGGCCGCCAACGCCGGGTTGATATCTGATTTCGGGCTGTTGCCCACCATCCAGGTGCGCTCCGTTTTGAGATTACGTTCGCGAACCAGGCAGGCGTAGGCGTCCGCGTCCTTCTCTTTAACAATGGCGGTGTGCGCGAAGTGTCCGCCCAGACCCGAACGGTCAATCTTGAGCCGCTGTTCCTCGGGATGTCCTTTGGTAAACAGCGTAAGATCGTGCCGTTTCGCAAGATACTCCAGCGTCTCTTCGACGCCTTCAATCAATTGCATGGGGCATTCGAGAATCCTCTCGGCGAATGCCATGACACAGCGAAGATCGTCCGGCTGGATTTCCCGCTCGGCCAGCCGCTGGTAGCACTGCGCCAGGTTACGCGCGAAATTCGCCGCCCCGTACCCGTGGATTTTTATGTTGGCCGTCTCGATATCATCCAGCACCTCGCGAATCTCGACGTCGCTCATGGACGAGTGATTGAGAAAGCTTACGAACTCTTCGAGGGCGTCCTCGAAAAATATATTGTTTTCCCACAGCGTGTCGTCGGCATCGATCAGCAGGTGCTGCGGTGAAGTCATTTTTTCACGAGTGGCGCCAATAGAAACGGGATTTCGGCCACAAGATCCACTTCCACCGGCACGCCGTTTCTTAGCGCCGGCTCAAATTCCCATTTGAGCAGAGCCTCAGCCGCGCTCTGATCGAGCCGCGGGTCGACGCCCTTCAGCACGCGCACTCCCTCCACGCGTCCATCGGCGCGAATGATCCCGGCCAGTTGTACCTTTCCCTCAATGCGCTCCGCAATCGCGGCCGGGTAGTACTTGGGGTCGACTTTATGGATTGGGTTCGGCGGGCGCAGGTCCCGTTTCCCGCGGGCGGCCGCCGGAGGGTGCTCGGCAAACCACATGATCCAACTTCCGACGTAGCTGCTGATGTTGGGCATCTGGATGGCGAGCGTGTAGACGTCACGTCCCAAGAGTTGCGCGGCGGGCGGCGGCGACAGGCGAATCTCGGAAGCTCCGGCCGAAGGCGTTTCCTCGAGAGCGCTGCCCGACGCTCTCATCGCCGCCTGAAGCGCTTCACGCGAAGTTGGCGACACGCGGGCGACCAGAATGGGGTCGCCTGCCCGCGCTGGGTCGTGCGTGGCAGGCGCTCCGCGAATCAGCAGCCCCGGAACCGAAAGCAGACTCGCGGGCCCGGAATGGCCGCCACCCGAGCTGCCATTTGCATCCGGGCCACCCGAAAACTTCGCGGGACTGGACGCGTCAGGCAGCGGTCCACTCAATTTCTCAGCGGGATTCAACCCCACGACCGCGACGTTCACGTTGGCCGATCGCATCGCGGCAGCATTCAAAGCTGGTGCATCTTCCACGATAGGCGCGGCCGCGGAATGCCCGTCCGATCCGTTACCGCCGGGATCCGGAGGCGGCGTGAACGTTCGTGGTTTCGGCTTGTTGGCGAGGGGAGCCATGGCGGCATCCTCCAACGCCGGATTTCGCGCTGCGCCGCCCGCGTACCCTGCCTGCGAAGCGACTTTGGGCGCATCCGGTAAAGACGTCGGCCCCTCGGCCGGCCGATCGCGCATAGGAGGCGGCGTGAACGTCCGTGCCTGTGGCCGGTTGGCCAAAGGCGCCGCCATGCTTTCAGCCAGCAGCGGGACACGATCGGACCGAAGCGCGGTCGAGACTCCCGGAGCTTCCGGCAGTGCCGGAGCCGCCGCACGTTTGACGGGTTCCGCGACCGGCGGCACAAAACTTCGCGGCTTCGGCCGGTTCGCGAGCGCGGCCGCAATGTTCGCCATCATCGCCAGGCTCTGCTTCATCTCCACCTTCGCCTGAAGCTTCGGCGGCTCGGGTAACGCCGGCGCCGGATCGGGAGTATTGCGCGGCTTGGCAGGCGGAGGTCTGAAGAGCTTCTTGGGCGGGCCCGGTGGAGGCGGCTCAATCGCCGGCAAACGAAACGCCAGCAGGTTCGGTGATGGAAGCGCCGGCTGCGCCTTGATCCGCGGGGCCGGCCGCCAGATCAATTGCGTTCCCCGCTGGCCATCGCGAGGATTCGATACGATCGTCTGGTCCGGCAGCTTCACCTCGGCGCCCGACGGCCGCTCGTCCGTATTCTCGAGCGGTGAAACCTCAGGCAGCTTCTGCCGGAAGTTGTACCAGACGAGTTTCTCTTCATGCGGCTTGATCAGGGTTTCGTACGGGGAGCGTTCCCGCGTCGCGCCAGGCGGCGGCCCGAAAGCCACCAGCGCCAGCAGTGTGCCGTGTACGGCGAGCGAAAATGTAAACGGTAACGGACGGGGACCCGAACGTCCCAACGGCGCGGTCTTGTTGGCGCCAAATAACACCGTTACAGCCCTGGCGGCTTGGTGCCGTGGCCGTTGAGTGGGGCCAGTCTCTTCATTCGCGAAGCCTCGCGCAGCTTGGGAAGTTCACGTGAGAGATACTCAGCCAACTGCTTCAGCCGGTCCACCTCGGAGCGGTTTCGTAACAGCAGGCTGAGAAAATCGACGTCCTGTAGCGCCTGCGCCAACTGAAAGCTGAGCTGCGGATCGGTCAGTACAGGGTCCGTGCTCGACCGGAGCTCGCCGGTTTCGAGCAGGCCGCGGTAATGCGTCAGCGCCTTCTGCTGGAGTTCGGCCGGCGGTGGTTCCTGCTCTTCGTCGTCGAAATATTCGACTTCACCGCGCAGATAGGATTTCTCCTCATTAAGCCCCACCACTTCAAAACGGCGGATGCCGCGCGTCAAAATATCCAA
>Ga0070696_100000927_pt1 | contig 18974 bp, 17 predicted proteins | sample KBSK1253metaG_FD_65474 | JGI IMG/M metagenome (GOLD analysis project Ga0070696, IMG submission 65474) | Corn, switchgrass and miscanthus rhizosphere microbial communities from Kellogg Biological Station, Michigan, USA - KBS K1-25-3 metaG | ecosystem: Host-associated > Plants > Roots >... | reverse complement strand
AGGTCGATCGCGATCTCCTTGTTCGACAGACCCTGGCCGATCAGCACGGCGATCTCCCGCTCCCGTCGCGTCAGCAACGCCGGTCGCTGAGTCCCCGCCGCGAGCGTCGCGAGGCGTTCGCATATCCTGGCCGACACCTGAGGCGAGCAGGCAAGCTCGCCGCGCAGGGCCGCAAGGACGGCGGCCACCAGCTCGTCCAGGCTCCCGCCGGACCCGACGAACGCCGCCAGCCCATATTCGGCGCAATCGACTAGCTGGTCGGTGCCGCCGGCGATGCCAAATCCAACGATCCGCAATTCGGGGGCGACGTTTCGGATCTTCCTGGCGAGCGACAGATAGCCGTCCATCGCGCCGTCCAGCAGCAGCGCGTCCGGCGGCCTTCGGGAGATCAGGGGCAACAGGTTCGCGCCTCCTGTAACGCCGGCGACTCGCAGGCGGCCATCGCGGGCCAGGCTTGCTGCGAGGCCGTCACGATACAGAACTACGTCACTGACAATCAGAACCCGCGGAGCGTTCGTGAATTCCTCTGCGTCAACCTCGGCTGCGGCCGTGCCCGGGCGCGACTGGTCCATACACCCCCTCCTGCCAAGCGGATGTTGGCGAAACGCCCTTGGCAATCGCCGGCGCCTCGCCCGATTTCCGGATCAGTCGAACGCGAACATGATCCAGCCGAGCAACACGGTGACTTAACATGGATTGGTCGAGTCGCAGAAGACCAAAACGGCTCTCGGGCCTTCGGCTGAACGGCCAATGCTCTGCGGGTCAAAGGAGGGGGACCGTTCGGGCGGGTTCTGCGATGGTGCGGGGTGCCAGCGGACGGGACCGCGGCCTCGCAGGCCGTCGAATGATCCCCTGCCTGCGCCCGGACCATCAATCGACCGAACGGCACTGGCGCCACGTCCCAGTGCGCGCCATTTCCGCAACCGCATGAATCCCATTCGCGTTCATTTGGGCCCAATGCCCGAAATGCTGCGCACGATCATGAGCGACCTCCTGAGCCAGGAGCCGGACATGGTCATCGCCGGCGGGTCAGGGCGACCCGAAGATTCGCTGCCGAACGCACGCGAGCAGCATGCCGACGTCCTCGTCACACAGGACGGCGCGCAGGATGGCGACGGCGGCTGTCTCGGCCTGGTCCTGGCCGGCCCGCCGCTCGGGATCTTCGCGGTGTCCGCGGACGGGCATAGCGCCGCCGGCGTGACTCTCGTGCGGCACCGGATACCCGTCGAATCTCAGGGCCGCTCGATGCTCGCGGCGGCAATCCGGCGCATGGCGGCGGAGCTGGGCACCGTCCCGGACGAGCCGAACACTGACGGGTCCTGAGGTCATGAAAGAAGCCCGCCTGACAATCTCGCTGTTCGGCGCGTTCGACGCCCAGATCGACGGCCGGCCGGCCAATCTTGGGCTGGCCGGAGCGACCCGCTCCCTGCTCCAGTACCTTATCTGCAGCAGCGGCCGGCTGGTCCGACGCGAGCAGCTGATGGAGATGTTCTGGACCAACACCAGTATCGAGCGCCGTCGCTCGTCGCTCAATTCGGCGATTTGGCGGATCAAGAAGGCGCTTCGCGCGGCCAAGGTCCCGACGGCATTCGCGCTCGACGCATCGGCCGAATGTCTGCGGCTGACGGGAACCGCATCACCGGCAATCGACATCGACATTATCGGCCTGGCCGAAGCGCTCGGCGCCGCCAGCGCGACCGAAGCAGGCGAGCCAGAAATGGAGCGCCTGGTGTCGCTGCTCGAGCGATGCGGCGGTGTTCCGCTCGACGGGCTCGACGACGACTGGGCGTTTGTCGAACGCGAGCGCCTGCGGGCTCTCAGGACCAGGGCGCTGAACGTCGCTATGCGGCTGCTCGCTGCGCGCCGGCGCTTCGACGAATCGCTGGAGCTCGGGCGCCGCATCCTGCTCGACGACCCGTTCCACGAGTGCGCCCTCCAGGAGGTGCTGTGCATTCACGCGCTGAATGGCCAGCGCGTTCGCGCGCTGCGCCTGTTCGACGAATTCTCCAAGTCGCTCGAAGAGGAGCTTGGCATCGTGCCAATGGCCGAGACTCGCGCGTTGCGCGATTACGTCGCCGGCAATGCTGCGGCGGCGCGCCGTTTTTCATCCGAGGCCTCCGGCGGTGGGCGCGCGTTGTCCCAGCTCGGCGTCGAAGGCCTGGTCAGCATGATGGAACATTCGCGCCAGACCGCCGAACTCTGCTCCTAGCCTACCCCATCTCCAACCGAGTCAACGGATTGCGTTCGCTGGGACGCGCGCTCGAAGTCAAGCGGTGACGCGACGGTGACGCCGGCTTCATCGCCGCGACAGCGACCCGCAATCGCCGCGGCGCAAGACTCGCGCACAGGATCGGCGACTCCGCCCCATCCGGCGGCGGAAGCCGCTTGGCGATCCGCAACCCAGGAGAGCCGGCATGGAGCTCAAGCATCCGGGCGTATTCATCGAACATGTTCCGTCGGGACTTTTGGCCGTGGAAGCGGCGTCGACCGCGGTCGCGGCCTTCATCGGCCCGGTCAAGCGCGGCCAGCTGGTGACCGACGACAAGGAGGACGGCGAGCCGGTCTTCATCTCCACGCAGTCGCAATATGCAGCGCAGTTCGGCACACTCGACGGCGCCGCCGGCGGGTTGCTCAACCTCGGCACGAGCCCGGACGACTTCGGCTGGGCGGTCCAATCCTATTTCCTCAATGGCGGGACCAAGGCCTATATCGTCCCGGTCGGCGACGGAAATGGCGATGCCGCCACGACCGTGCTCGGCGATCCAAGCGACCCGGCTGCCGGGCTGCAATTCACCGCATCATCGGCCGGCGTGTGGGCCAACGGCATGGCGATCCGGATGTCGCTCGTTCTTCCCGACGCCGATCCGAAAAAGGCATTGTACGACGTCGCAATCGGCCTGCTGAACGCGAAACAAAAGCTCGATCCCATCCTCGAAACACACACCGGCATGGTGATGGACAGCACCGCCGGCCAGTATCTCGTCGACAAGATCAACAGCTCGTCATCGCTCGTAGGCGTCGCCGCCGGACCGCGGGGTTCATTCGCGGGCTCGGCGGTCGTCGGCGTTGAAGGCACGCCCGCCAGCGGCTTCGATCCGTCGAGCATTGCCGCCGGCAAGACGCTTGACGTTACGATTACCGGCGACAGCGTCGCGAGCCCGATCACGGTTACGTTCGCCGGGGGAGCGGCCACGCTCGCCGCCCTGGCGAATGAGATCGAAACGCAGGTGAAGGCCGGAACCTCGGCTCCTGCGCGCACCGGGCTTCGCGCAGTGGCCACACCGGAAGGTTCGATCCGCATCCTTCCGGGCAGGAGCACCAACACCGCGATCGTGAACACGGTGACCATTACCGGAGGTAACGTCCGGGCGGCACTCGGCTTCAGCAGTCCGACGGTGATTGGCGTCCCGCCATTCGTCACCAGCACGGCCAGTCCGGTCGTCGTCACCATGGCCGACGGCACGGATCACGGAGACCCCGGCAACGACGATTATTCGAAGGCGCTCGAGCACCTGCGCGATTACCGCGACATCACCATCCTGATGCTGCCCGGCAAGGTGTGGACACCAGGCGGGGACAATGGCGCGCTCGACGCCGCGGTGACGCACGCCGAGTTCATGCAGAACCGGATGGTGTTGATCGACCCGCCCAGGCCAGAGGGAACGGCTCGATTGCAGAGCCCGAAAGACGTGAAGGACATGGGCGCGCCCAACTCGCCCTACACCGCGCTTTATTATCCCTGGCTCGACGTCGCCAACCCCTTCTACGACCCGGACACGGCGGCGAACCTGCCGAAGTCGTTCCGCATTCCGCCGGGCCCGTTCGCCGCCGGATTGTGGGCGAGAATCGACGGCCGAAGAGGAGTCTGGAAAGCCCCGGCCGGCCTCGAGGCGACCGTTCGCGGCGCGCTCGGGCCGAACATCGATATCGGCGCCGATCTCCAGGACAACCTCAACGAATATGGTGTTAATTGCCTGCGCTCCATCATCGGCCCGACGGTAGTGTGGGGCGCGCGCACGCTCGCCACCAAGACGCAGCCCGAGTTCCGCTACGTCCCCATCCGACGCACCCAGAACATGATCGGCGAGAGCCTCTACAATGCGCTCCAGGCCGTCGTGTTCGAGCCGAACGACGAAAAGCTTTGGGCGAGCCTCAGGGCCGGTGCGGGCGCCTTCATGGAATCGCTCCATCGGGCCGGGGCTTTTCAGCCCGAAAAAGCATCGGACGCCTACTATGTGCGCTGCGGGCTGAACGTAACCATGACCCAAGGGGACATCGATGCCGGAATCGTCCGGCTCGTGGTGGGATTCGCACCGCTTAAACCGGCCGAGTTCGTCGTGGTCCAGATCAAGCAGATCGTCGGCCAGACCGCCTGACCCAGCCCAGATTCAGAGGAGGTAACCGCGATGCCAGCCCCGATGTTTCCGCAAAACGCTCATCGCTTCGATCCCTACCGTACCTTCAAATTCCAGGTGGTCATCAACGGCAAGACGGTGGCCGGCCTGTCGAAGATGGGGGCGCTCAAACGCACTACCGAGGCGGTCAAATGGCGCTCTGCCGGCGACCCGTCATCGCAACGTGTCATGCCTGGGGGATCGAGCTTCGAAGCCGTTGCCCTGGAACAGGGCCTGACCCACGATCCGATCTTCGAGCAGTGGGCGAACGCCGTGAACAACGTCCGCGACGGCGATGCCGGAATGAGCCTTAAGAATTACCGCCAGGACGTGATCATCAACGTCAAGAACCTCCAAGGGGCAACGGCGATCAGCTACAAACTGCGCCGGGCCTGGGTATCGGAATTTCAGGCCCTCCCCGAGTTCGACGCGAACAATATGAACACGGTCGGCATCCAGTCGATCACATTGCAGCACGAGGGTTTCGTCCGCGACACCGAGGTGACCGAGCCGACGGAGAGTTGAGCCGCCCATGACCCGCGCCGCCAGCACCCTCCCCGTTGATTTCCCGGAGCCGCTGTTCCGACCGGTCGACGGACATGTCGAAATCCGCGTCGCCGAAGCAGTCGAGGCCCGCCTTCCTCGGCCGCGGCGGGTGACTGCGATTATCGCCGCGATCTGCGAGCGGCTGGCCGGCCAGCCGGCTGATGAGGAGCAGGTGCGGCGCGTGTCGGCAGCGGGCCGCGAATGGCTACTCCAGCAAGCCGGATTCGAATTTTTCCGGGGCTCCACCTGGTTCGAGGCGCCATGCACGGCATGTGGCGCCCGCTTCGATCTCGAGCTGCCGCTCACGGCGGCCCCGCGCGGACGCGCCGGCAATGGCTTCCCAGAAGTCGAGGTTTGTACCAGCCTGGGCCCCCGGTGGTTCGAGGCGCCCAACGGCCATCACGAGGAAGCGATGGCGGCGCGGCGCGACGGCGATCCGCGGCGCGCCTTCGCCACGCTTTGCAGCCTGGCGGACGAGCCGGCGGCCGATGCGGACCGCTTCATCGAGGAAGACCTCGAGCGGATAGACGCCGCCCTGGAAGCGATCTCGCCCGACATCGCCGACGGGGTCGACGTCACCTGCCCCGATTGTGGCAAGCCCGGACGGGTCCGGATCGACCCGCTGACCTTTGCCTTCCCGCACTCGGAAACGATCCTCCGGGACGTCCATGTGATCGCCGGGGCCTACCGCTGGGCGGAAGCCGATATCCTCGCGCTGCCGTCGTCGCGGCGGCGAGCCTATGTCGCGCTGATCCGCGGCGACGCAGCGCGGCCCGCCAACCGGGCGACATTGCAATGACCGCCTTCCTCAGCCGCCTTGCAGCGCGCGCCGCGGTCGCTCGGGCCAGCGTCGCGCCGAAGGGCCTGGTGAGCCGCGCCGCCGCGCCGCCGGAGGGTGAGGAGGACGAAAAGGCGGCGCGCCTCGAACAGCCGCAGGACGAGGACGACAAGGCGAAGCGCCTCGGCCGCGCGGAAAAGAAAGATGATGAGGAACCCGAGAAGGCGGCGCGGGCCCCGGCCAAGGAAGACGAAAACAAGGAGGAGGTGAAGAGCCTCCGGCGCGCGGCAGAGAAACAAGAAGACGAGGAAGCTCGTCGCGAAGCGGGCGAGGACAAGATGGAGGAGCCGGAGGCGCAGGCGCGGCGGGCCGAGACCAAGGAAAAGGACGAGCAGGAAAAAGAGGCGAAGCCGCTGCGCCGGGCGGCGGTGCCGGAGAAGGAGGAAGAAAAGGACAAGGCCCGGGCGCGGCGGGCGGCTGCCAAGGATGACAAGAAGGAAGAGGAGCCGCAAACCGAGGCGCAGGCCCTTCGCCGCGCCGAGGCGGTCGATAAGGACCAACAAGACAAGGAAGCGAAGCCGCTGCGGCGCGCGGAGCGGCTCGAAGATCCGGACGACGCGCCGAAGCCTGAGGAGACCCGCGAGGAGCCCGAGCCGAAGCTCACCGAACTGCGACGGGAACCGACGTTCGGTGCAACGGCAAGTCCTCCCGCCCCCGGCCCGCCGCTGTTCCACGACGGCTTCGCGGGATCTGCTTCAGTCGGAATGCCGCCGCCTCGGGCCGCGGAAAGCTTCGAGCGGCCGACGGTCCAGATCGACCGGCTGGACGTACTCGTTCAGGAACCGGCCGCGTCGGCGGCGCGCGGCGGACTTGAGCGGTCGCGGTCGATCCGCGCCCGCTATCTCCGGAGGCTGTAGGACATGCCGGTCCCGCGCTCCTCGCTCTCGGTCGCGGTCCAGGGCATCGCCGACTTCCTCGACAGCCAGTTCAGTGAGGACGTGACGATCACGGTTGCGCACCCGCAGCGGGCGTCGGAGATCGCCAAGGGCGCCAGCGCGCACTGCCTCAACGTCTTCGCCTACCGGGTGTCGCCGTCGGGATTCTACGCGGACGCCGGTTCAGACGAGACGCAGTTCCTGCGCATCCAGGCGCTGCTCACGCCATTCCCGGCCGACCTCGACGACGACGATGACGACGCGGACATCCGCATCCTCGGTCACGCCATCCGAGTGCTCCAGTGCCATCCGGTCCTGCCAATCACCGCCGCTCCGCTGCCAGGGGCAGCGATCACAGAACCGCCCAACCGCAAACGGTACCGCCTGCAGTCCGTGATGCTCGCTCCGGCGATGGAGGAGGTCAACCACATCTGGACGACCCAGGGCAGCGACATCGCCTATCGCCTGTCCGCGGTCTACGAATTCGCGCTGGTGCCGATCGAGCCGCTCGATCCTCGCGTGATCGCCGATCCGCCCGAAACCATGATCCTCGACACGAACGCGAACATGGATGGGGCGCTTGAGGACTTCCTCATGCCCAACCAGACCTCACGCGCCTTCCCGGTGCGCCGCAAGCCGCCACCCCCTCCGAGGAAATGGCTGCCGGTCCAGCTGCTCGTGCAGGACGGGGCATTGACCAACCGAGCCGACGTAAAAGCCACGGACACTCAAATTACCTGCGCCGTAGCAGGGCCGGTGGGTGAACCGGTCGCGTTCGAAATCACCTGGTCAACTCCGGGGGGCCCCAAGCCCCAGGACCCGCCGCAGGTCTTCCCGATCGCCGCCGCGATGATCGACGCCGAGGAGGCGCGGCATCTGGTCACGCTCGCCGTGCCGGCCGGCGCGACCGAGGGCGAAATCCGCGTGCGGCCGGCGAGCAATGGCGAGCCGCTGAAGACGAGTCCCTTCGGCAATGTCCTGACCCTGAGGGTGACGTGAGCCGATGAACGTCCACACGCCTCGAACCGAATTCGACCTCCGCGTGCTCGATGCCGAATGGGCGCGCGTGGCGATGATGGTGGCAATTGCCGAAGCTGATCGCGGGGGCCCCGAACTGGCCGAAGGCTTCGCTGACCACTTCGCCGAGGTCGGCCGCGCCGTCGCAGACAATCGCGCCGCGGGAGTCTGGGCCGGCCTGTCCGGCGCGGTCGCCGCCGAGCTGCTGGATCAATTCGTCCATCTCGATCTCGACCTCCTCGCGCTGGCATTGGCGGCCGATGCCCGGCCCGCGCTGGGCGCGCGGCTGCACGCGCTCCAGCCGAATCTGACCTACCCGTGGCCGTGCCTGGCGGTGATCGAGGGCCTTTTGATGCTCGACAATGGCGCGGACATTGCCGCCTTGTACGACCGGATCTCGCCGACGGCCCCGCTGGTCGCCGGCGGCCTGCTGCGGGTCGCGGGCGAAGGTCCGTACCAGCAGGTGAAAGCTACCGCACTGGCGCAATCTGCGGTGCTCGGCCGGGTAACGGACGTCACCCCGCCTCCCGGCGCCGTGCTCGAAACCCGCCGCGCGCGCTGGACTGACCTCGTCCTTCCGCCGCAGACGATCCGCGCGCTCCACGACTTCGTCGCTTGGCTCCAGTTCCGCGACCAGATTTCGGACTGGGGCGGCCGCGCCTGCAGCGGGCCGTTGGCACTGTTCACCGGGGCTTCGGGCACCGGCAAGGGCCTCGCCGCCATGGTCATCGCCTCGGAACTCTCCGAGGCGACGGGCGAACCGTGGGCACTCTACACGCTGGATCTCGGCCGGGTGATGTCAAAATATGTCGGGGAAACCGAGGAGAATCTGAACCGGCTCCTCGATGCATTGGATGGCCGGCGCGCCATCCTTCAGATCGACGAAGCCGACGGCCTGTTCGGCAAGCGCGGAGAGGTGACCGACGCCCGAGACCGCTACGCTAATCTCGAGGTCAGTCACATGCTGTCCAGATTTGAGCGGCACTCTGGGCCAGTAATTTTGACCTCAAATTATCGCTCGAACATCGACTCTGCTTTTCTCCGCAGATTTCAAATGGTTATCGAATTTCCATCGCCCGACGCGGAGGCGCGGTCGGCGCTTTGGACGGCGCTCATTCCGCCGGACGCGCCGCGCGACAGCAAGCTCGACATGGATGAGCTGGCGAACGCCGTCCGCTTGTCGGGCGGCGCCATCCAGAACGCCGCCCATTACGCTTCGATTCTCGCCCGCAACGCCGGCGAGCCGATTGCGCACGGCCACCTCGCCCGCGCCGTCTGGGCCGAGCTCGGCAAGGAGAACCGCCAGATCCGCCTGTCCGAGATCGGCTCGCTCGCCGGCCATCTTGAAGGAGAGGCGTGATGCGCGTCCGCCGGATGACGCTGGTGCTGCCGGCCAGGCTGCGCGGGATGGCCGAGCACGAAGCACGGCGCATCGCGGAGGAAGCTGCCGCCAGGCTCGGCGATTCCAGCCGAGCGTCACTGCGGATCGAGGTGGCGGGCAACGGCCTGTCCGGGCACGCCTTGTCCGGCGCCGTCGGCCGCGCGGTCGGCGCCCGGACCGGAGGACGTGACTGATGGCGGTGCCGGTCAAGGGGATGCTGTTCGAATATGGCCTCAGCGTGCCGCCGCTGGCGCTGATCTTCGACTTCAACCCGCAGCAGATTTCGCGCTCGCGCACCGTCACGATCAAGATGGGCGAGGCGCCGGGCAACCGCACCGGCTACGACTTTCTCTCGCCGCTCGATACGCCGCGCGTCGCGCAGGGCGTCGAGCAAGCCGCCGAAAGCTTCTCGATCGACATCCTGCTCGACGCGACGGACAAGATGAATGAGGGCGACCCGATCGCGGCCGCGTTCGGCGTCCAGCCCCAGATCGACACGCTGCGCTCGATGGTCGAGCCCAAGTCGCAGGGTCCGATGGGCCTGCAAACGCTCGCCGCGCTTGCGGGTGGGGGTGGTGGCGGCGGCGGCCGCGCTTTCGAACGCCAGGAAACGGCCTCTGTCCTGATCTTCGCTTGGGGACTGCAGCTAATGCCGGTGTTCCTGACCGGGGTGACGCAGAAGGAAGCGCTGCACCTGCCGAACCTGCTGCCGTACCGCGCCGAGATGGGGCTGACGATGCAGGTCATCGAGAGCAACAACCCCTTCTCGAACGCCGAGAAGGTGCGGCAGACGGCGATGACCGCGCTCAACGCGGCGACTGGGTTCTAGGCGATGGCGTTCTTCAAGGGCTCCGCTTACGAACTCACGCCGGCCTTCGAGCCGGACGGGCGGGGCGCCCTGCCCTTTCGCGGTATCCGGGCGCGGCGCCTGCGCCGGCCTGAGGCCGTCCTCGAACATACCGTTGCGCTCCGCGAACGCCTCGACAGCGTGGCCCAGGAATATTTTGGCGAGAGCCGCGACTGGCGCTGGCTGATGGAAGCTAACCCGGACGTCTTGTTCCCCGAAGACCTGCTCTGGTCGCCCGACGAAAGCGCCCTCGACGACGATCCCTCCGCGGCGATGGGCCGTGAGCGGATCGGCCGCGTGGTGATCGTGCCGCGGCGCAAGGAGGCACGGTAATGGGCCTCTCGCTCTCCCTCTCCAGCCTGCTCGATCCGGGCTTCCGCAACCCCCCGTCCTGCCTGATCCAGGTGGGGACCGAACGGACGGATATCGGCGACATCGCGCCGCTCGTCGCGACCGTCGATATCCAACTAACGCTCGACGAGGCGGGCGCCGGGACAATCATGATCGAGGACCGCCGCGGCAGCGATGGCAAATGGGTCGCCGCAGACACCGGTTTGTTCGAGCGCTGGAAGCCGATCCGCGTTTCGGCCGATTTCGGGACCTACCAGGAACTGATCCTGGCGGGGTACATCCTGAAGCTCACGCCTGACTACCCCGGCAACGCCGGCGAGGCCAAGCTGACGCTCGAAGTGCAGGACGAAGGCGCAGCGCTATCGCGCGAGCAGATGCGGCGCGTCTGGGGCGAGGATTCGCCGATGACTGACCTCGAGATCCTGCGGGAGCTGGTTTCGGACGCCGACCTTACGGTGGATTCGATGGCCGCGACCGGCCAATCGAGCCGCGCGCTGTCGCAGGAAGCTACGCCGATCCAGTTCCTGCGCGAACGCGCCAAGGCCAACGGCTTTGAGCTGACCATCAGCGACGGGGTGGTCTGGTTCGGGCCAAAAAGGCTCGACGCCACGCCGCAGCCGCCGATCCTCGTCTATGCCGGGCGCGAGACGAATTGCCGCAACTTCACCGCCGCGGACATCGCGGACACGCCCGACTCGGTCCGCGCCGACATTCCGCCCCGCGAACAGGGTGCCACGCCCGAGGTCGTGACCGTGACGCCCGACGAGACCGTGCTCGGCAGCACGCCTGCGTCGAGCGAAGGCTCGGGGCTCGGCACGCCCTCGGTGTGGCGGGTTGGCGCCGAGGGCGACGAGACGTCGGAGGAACGCCAGGCACGAGCACAAGCGCTGGTCAACGAACATGCGTTCAAGATCAGCGGGTCGGGCGTGCTCGACGGCGCGATGTACGGCCACGTCCTCAAGCCCGGCTCGCCCGTTACGATCGACGGCGTCGGGCCGCGCTACGGCGGCAGCTGGTACGTATCGAAGGTCGCGCATCAGCTCTCGCCCGAGGGATACACGCAGAACTTCGAGGTGATCCGCAACGGCACCGGCGACAGCGGGTCGGGCGGCGGGCCGCTGTCGGCCGCCGGCTCGGCGCTCGCGGGACTCTTTTAGGGGGCGACGATGGACGAGTTCCAGCTCCTAGAAGATACCGTCCGCCGCCAGGCGACCAAATATTGGGGCAAATATCGCGGCTCCGTCACTGATACCGATGACCCAGACAACCGCGGCCGGATCAAGGTGCTGGTGCCGTCGGTCTTTGGCGACAATGAATCGCAATGGGCCGAACCAGCTTTTCCCTATGGCGGCGGCAAGGGCTTCGGATGGATCGCGGTGCCGCCGGTCGATTCCGCAGTGCTGGTTGAATTCATCGAGGGTGACGCCTCGGCGCCGGTGTGGACGGCAGCCTTCTGGCGTGTCGCGGACGAAGTCGCGGAAGACCACACCGGCCAGGAGACCAAGGTCTTCCGCACCGAAAGCGGTCACCGGCTGGTGTTCGACGACACCGACGGGTCCGAGACCATCACGCTCCATTCCTCCGCTGATGCCGTGATCGAGCTGGACAGCCAGGGGACAATCGCTCTGACCGGATCGGACGGCGCCCACGTCACCGTCGACGCCTCGTCCGGCGAGATTGTGATTGAGGACGCCAATGGCAATTCAATCACGCTGTCCTCCTCGGGGATCGCGTGGGCCGACGCGGCCGGCAATACGATCGAGACGACCGCCGGTGGCATCCAGGTCAAGGGCTCGACGATCAACATCGAAGGCCAGTCGGTGTCGGTCGGCGGCCCGGGGGGCGAGCCGCTGATCAAGGGCCAGTCGTTCATGGCCATCTTCAACTCGCATACCCACAATTGCACCGCACCCGGCGCGCCGTCGGGGCCGCCGCTGGTGCCGCTCACCCCTGCGGCGATGACCGTCAAGTCGGTGGCGTCATGACCGAGACCCAGGAAAGCCGGTTGCCGCGGACGGCCTACACCGCCTTCCCGTTCCGACTGTCCGAAGGAGGGCCGGAGACGGTCACGCGGATGGACCACATTCGGCACCAGGTCGAGCAGGTGCTGTTCACCTCGCCGGGCGAGCGAGTGTTCCGGCCGGAGTTCGGATTCGGCGCCCGGCGCCACGTTTTCGAGCCGAACGCCGCGCCGCTGTGGGAACTCGCCCGACACCGCCTGTTCGGATCGCTCGCCGAGGCGCTCGCCGGCGAGGTCGACCCCAAGACGCTGAAGGTCGAGGTAGGACCGGGCCCGGGCCAGCCCGAAGTCCTCCTCGTCCAGATCACCTACACCATCGCGGCCCTGCAAAAGGAGGAGCGCCACAGCTTCCAGCTTTAGGCGGAAGGGCGAAGGCACATGGCCGATACCCCCCAGACCGAGCTCATCTTCGACAGTGGCTGCCCCGATTGCGGCGAGCGGCGCGTCGTGCTCCCGGGGCCGCTGCCCGGCGTGCCCGACGATTTCGATTGGCGAGCGCGGGATTATGACAGCGTCCGCCTGTTCCTGATGCAGGAGCTCGCGCACCGTTTCCCGGAGCGCCGGCGCTGGACTCCCGCCGACATGGAGGTGCTGATCGTAGAGCTGCTCGCGGCGGCGTTCGACCGCGCCAGCCATGCGCTCGATGCGGTGCAAGCCGAGCGTTACCTCGACAGCGCGCGGCGGCCGGAATCGGTACGCCGCCTGCTCAAACTCATCGGCTATGACGCGGCCGAGCGCGTGCGCGATGACGTCCTCGCCGCCCTGCCGCCGGCACCCGGCGGCGCGACCGAAACGCGCGCGGAGCAGCTGGAGCGGCTGTGGCACCTCCACCCGTCGCTGATGGAAGCCGCGCGCGCGGCCGGGCCGCGGCTGGTGGCCGAGCAACTCCGGATGGTGACCCTCGATGACCATGAGGACATCATTGCGGCGCATCCGCTGGTCGCGCGGGCGCAGGCGCGCCTGATCTGGTCGGGGGCGTGGAACACCATCCTCGTTTCCACGCTGCTGGAAGCCGACCGCGATCTCGATACACCGCTTCCGGATCCGGTGACGAATGCCGAAGCCGACCGGCTGTGGCGCTCGATCCGCGACTTCCATCTCGACAACGGACTATCGCTGCCGCCAGCGGGCGCGCCGGTCACGCCGCGACAGCTGCTGCGCATCCTGGTCGAGCGACGGCGGATGATCGGCACGGAGGTGTTCGTCGAGACTGCGAAACCCGCACCGATCACATTCACCCTCTCGGTGCGCGCCAGGGCGGGCTATTTCCGCAGCGAGCTGCGGCAGTCTTTGGCCGACGTTTTCGCCGCCGACGAGGGCGGGTTCTTCGAGCCTGGCCGGCTCGACTTCGGCGAAGATCTCTATGCGTCCGACATGATCGACGCGGCGATGGCGGTCGAGGGCGTCGCTGTCGCCTGCCTGAACCGCTTCAAGCGGGTCGGATCGGGCTGGCCCGACCGGACGGCCGAGGAATTCATCCCGATCGCCGAGGACGAGTACGTTCGCTGCCTCAATGTCCGCGGCCAGCCGGGCAAGGGCTATTTCCGCCTCATCGTGAACGGCGGAGAGGTCGGATGAGCGATCCCGACCGCCCCGACATGCTCACCGACCTGACGCGCTGGAACCGCGCCGGCCTCTCCCGCTTCACCTACGTCGATGGCGATGCGGCTTCGTGGCTCGAGGAACTGCGCATCGCGACAATGGGGCTGGTCGCTCGCGGCGCGGCGATAGACGAGCGGGTGCCGGAGACGTGGCGGTGGCGTTTCTCGCTCGATCCCACGGAGTGGCCGGACCCGGCGCAACGCGACGCTTTCGTGCAGACACTGGCCTGGCGGACGCTGTCGCGCGCCTGGCCGGACCGCGCCGAGACCGCGCGGCGCAGGAACGCGCGCCTGCTCGACCAATATGCGATGCGCAGCACCGACTACGGCTGGGAGACGATGCGCGCTGCGGCCCGGGCCGCCCACGTCCTGCTCGGCCACCTCGAAGCTTATGCGAACGAGGGTTACCTCAGGACCGCGACGCAGTGGAGCAACGTCGCCCGGCTCGCCGCAATGGTGAACCATCAGCCGTCGCCGCCGACCTCGGCGCTGACCACGGTCGGACTGATCGTCAACCCGACGGATGATGGGTCGCCCGTCGAGATCGCGCGCGGCCTGGCCATGAAATATACGCCGCCCGAGGGCGGCCCGCCGGTAATCTTCGAAACCCTTGACCGGATTACCGCGCACTCGGACCTCAACACGGTGCGGGCGACGGGCTGGAATTTCGATCCGACCCTGCTGGACCAAACCGGCACCGACACCTGGATCGACGATGAGAAAGCCGACCTGTCTCCCGGTGGGCTCGGAGTCGTCACCTCGAGCGCGGGGGGTGTCGATGCGCACCTCCTCATCTCCGCGGCGCGCGATGCCGCGGCCGGGACGGTCGCCATCACGCTTGCCGGAACGATGCCCGAGTGGAGCCGCGGCGACGTGCAGCTGCAGATCGACCCAAAAGCGGTCCGCAAGGGCCTGCCGCGCTCGACCCCGGGCGTGCTCGTCCTGAAACTCGACACGGCCTCGAACTATGCGATCGATAGCATTATTCGACTGCACTACGACGATACTACACGCCAGCTCCAGGTAATCGGCAATTCTGACGGCCACCTCAAGCTCGCCTGGGGGAATGAAGACCAACCGCAGCAAGGGACGGTAACCGTCGAGACACTGGTCCCGGTCGCGGGTGGCGCCGGCAATACGATCGTCTCTCCGGAGTTGCGCGATGAAGTCTATTATCTCGCGGCCGCCGGGGGGATTGCCGCCACCACTGGCGAGCCGGTGCCAGCCGACGATGGCGATGAAGACGCCATCATCGGCGTGCTTCTCGCCGTCACCGATGCGATCGGTTTCCTTTATACTCCGACCAAGGGCGCCAAGCGCGAGAATGCGACGGTTGCTGCGGCGCCGCCACCGGTCATTCCCGGATGGGACACGCCACAATCGATCGTAACCTTCGCGGGCAAGCCGCCCAAGGGCCTGGCGATCGGCGAGATCATGGCCCGGCGGCGAGTTGGCGAGGACGAGGTGCAGGGCCTGAAGATCGTCGGCGTCGCGATCGGCGACGACAGCTACACGCTCCAGTTCGACCAATATATGCCCGACGGCGCGGGGTTCGAACCCGATGCGCACGAATTCCACGGCCCGATGACCCGCGTACTCCGGCCGTTCAATTGGGACCGCAACCCCCAACCCGCCTTTGAAGACCGGATCATCGATATCGAGATCCCGACGGCCAAGGCGCTCGAGCAGTTGCGGATCGGCCGGCGAGTCCTGGTCGAGGACGAGGCCGGATCGGTCGCGCCGGTGCTCGCCTTCCTGGCCGAAGCGCAGTTCACCCGTGACGGGATCAAGCTAGTCCTCGAGCCCGCCGAGGGTCTTGCCGGCTTCAAGCGCGGCTGGACCGCGCTCAACCTCAATGCCGTCCGCGCCGGCCACGGCGAGACCAAGAGTCCCAAAGTGCTCGGCTCGGGCGACGGCGAGCGCGCGCTGCAAAGTTTCGCCTTTCCGGTGCGCGAGGTCAGCTTCGTGCCGTCCTCGATTGCCGAAACCGGAGTCGCCCCGGCGATGGACGTGACGGTCAACGGCAATCTGTGGAGCTATCGCGATCTCATCGATCCGGCTGCCGACGGCGCCGAGGCCTGGTCGTCCGCGCTCGCCGAGGATGGCACTCTCGTGATCCATTTCCGGCGCCGACTGCCGACCGGCACCGACAATGTCGCGGTGCGCGAATATCGGGTCGGCGTTGGGCCCGGCGGAGTGGCGCCGGCGCGGGCCTTCACCAAGCCGATGAAGAAAGATCGCTGGGTCCGAGCCATCACCCAGCCCCTGGCGGCAACGGGCGGCGCAGGGCGCGAGCCGATCGAGGATATCCGTGTCAACGCTCCGGCACGGCTCGCCGCGAACGGCCGGGCGGTTTCGCTCAAGGACTTCGAACGTTTGTGCCGTCGCCGGTCGGACATCTGGCAGGCTCTCGCCTATCCGATCACCGACCCGGCGCGCCACGAGAGCGTCGGCATAATCCTGGTGCCTGCAAACGGCGGAGCCATTGGACCGACGCTCGAGGCGGAGCTGGTCCGGTTCGTCGAGAGCCGCTCCCTGCCCGGAATCCGGGTGGCGCTCGAACCCTTCGTTCAAATCAGGCTGATCGTCGAAGCGACCGTGCGGGTCGATGTCGAAGCATTCGATCGCAACCAGGTTCAGGCCGCGGCCCAGGCTGCGCTGATCGACACCTTCTCGCTCCGGCGCAGGAGCCTCGGCCAGCCCGCCTATATCGCCGAGGTCGCGGCGGCGCTGGAAGACGTCGAGGGCGTGATCACGGCGACAGTCAAAACGTTCGCCATTCCCGACGACAGCGCGGTGCTGCGGGTGGCCCTCACCGGATCGGCGAAGTCGGCCTACTTCCCGCACCCGAACCAGGTCATCTCGGTCGATCCGGCAAGCGCCGGCGCTGACATGGCGGTCAAGGTGGAGGCGGTCTGATGCATCCCACCGACCTTCGCACCCGCGCCGGCAAGCTGCTCTATCACGAGCTGCCGGAGGAATATCGCTTCCGCGACCCGCGTCCGGTCGATGGCGACCTCGCCGATCTCGAAGCCTATCTGCACGGCTTCGGCCACCTCTTCGACCTGATTCGCGGAACGACCGAGCAGGCCTATGCCGACGCCTTCGCAGAGCCCGCCGACAACGGCCGCGGGATCCAGTCATGGCTGATCCCTTACCTCGCCGAGCTGGTCGGAGTTGAGCTGCGCTCGCCGGATCCGGAGGCGCGGCGGAGTGAACTCAACCAATCGGTCTCCTGGTATAAGGCCAAGGGCTCGCTCAGGTCAGTCGACGAAATCTCGGACGTCGTCGGCGGCGACGAGACGGTGGTCGTCGAGGGCTGGCGCCGCACGCTCGTAACCCCGCGCATGACGCTACCGCCGTTCAGCACGCCCGTCGAAGCGATGGGCGACAGCATGCCCCAGGGTACGCCGACCGGGTTCATCAACCGCGCCGTCATCGATCCCGGCGGTTCGGATCCACTCTACGCCCTGCGCTTTCCGCGGCGCGACAAGTTCGGTCGGTCGATCGAACCCGAAGTCGTCTACTGGCGTCCGCTCGCCCCGCGCGGGACGCCGTGCAACCCGGGCGCCTACGACGACACGGCGCTCCGTACGCCGGACCTGCGCTATCCCGGCGAACGCAACTCGGGGCCGCATCCCAGACGGACGCTGATCCACGTGCGGCCGCCAGAGGGCTTCTTCGCCGCCGGACTGAAACTCTCACTTACCCCGCCGGTCACGCCGACCACGGGCCATATCGCAATCGACGGTGCGGAGCCCCGCCGGCAGACATTCGGGCCGGCGGAAGTGTTCCGGGCCCTCGGATTGCTCGATGACGACAAGATCGACGAGCTCAAGATCGACGGCGAGGTCGTCCTGCCCGATCGCGTGTTGCTGACCGGCAATTTGACCATCCCGGCGGGAACTGAGGTCGAGTTGCGCGACCTGCTGTTTACCGGGACGATCAGGCTTGCGGACCCAACCGCGCGCCTCACGCTTCGCCGCTGCGCCGTCGAGAAATTGAAGCTCTCCGGCCCGACCGACGACCCGACCGTCGACGCAGCCGACTGTCTGTTCAACTCACTCGAGGGCCCGCTCGGCGGCTTTGCCCAGCTCGTGCATTGCACCGTGCTCGAAACCACAAACGTCGAGCGGCTTCACGCCTCCGACTGCATCTTCGCCGACGACATCATCGACCTGGACTGCTCGGGCGACCAAAGCTGCATTCGCTATTCCCGCGTCCCCGATCTCACGGCGCTGGCCGCGTGCGGGGCCGAGAAATCACCATCGAACACCGATGCCGATCCCAATTTCATCCAGCTGTGGTTCGAAGATGGAGCGGACTGTGTCCTCCGCCCCGCGCTCTTCGGCGAGCCGGGCGCGGGAGTCCTTGACCTCGTCAGCTCCGATGCCGTGCTCCAGGGCGCCGAGAATAACGGGGAGATGGGCGCCTACAATCATCTGTTTCACGCCGCCCGGATGCGCGCGCTGCGCCTCAAGCTCGAGGACTATCTGCCATTGGGCCAGGAAATCGCCATCCAATACGACCCGTGCCTGTCGCGCCGGCCGCCAACCGCCGTCTGAGGAGTAGAGGCCATGAAGGGCAACGTTTCACGCCTGGGGTTCCGAGAAGACCGGCATTACTCGGGTGTTTTCCAGATCCAGGGCGGTCTCGTCACCGATGCCGACCTCGGCGAACAGGCCGCGATCGCGCGCAACCGCACCGATCTTCTCGGTCTCGATACGGCCGGCAGCGGCGTCCCCGAGACCGGCGGGATCATCGACTTGTCCGGTCCCAGGCTGGTTCCCGGCATTGTGTTTGCGGAGGGTGTGCGGGGGGTGGTCGAGGCGACGGGTGCTACGCCCGGCGCGCTGTCCCTCTATGGCAAGCAAAAGGACTTCCCGAAGGCGCCGGACTTGCCAGGTGCCGGCGATTTTTTCCTTTATGCGGACGTCTGGGAGCGCACCGTCACGCACCTCGAGGACGCGTTGCTGTCGGACGCCGGCTTCCATGGAGCGGAGACGGCGCTCCGGCAAATGACGATCGCGCAGATCAAGTTTGCTCCGCTCGACCAGCTGGAAGAACTCGGCGCCGAGGATGGCCCGCTGCCGCGTCAGGGCCA
>Ga0070696_100000914_pt1 | contig 19201 bp, 12 predicted proteins | sample KBSK1253metaG_FD_65474 | JGI IMG/M metagenome (GOLD analysis project Ga0070696, IMG submission 65474) | Corn, switchgrass and miscanthus rhizosphere microbial communities from Kellogg Biological Station, Michigan, USA - KBS K1-25-3 metaG | ecosystem: Host-associated > Plants > Roots >... | reverse complement strand
ATATCAATGGTTTTATCCATATGGGTCTGGACAGATTTATCATCCGCCTTAGCTCCCTGTGCATCAATATAATGATTTGTTCCCTTAATTGGGGAATAATTAGAATTGACATTAATCATCAAGATGACAAAGGCAATAACAATCAAGAATGCTATTATAGGTGTCATCCAATTCTCCCCATAATTAAAATAAATTTCTCCTTTGGAAAGAGGGCGCCTGATGCATATAAAGATTTATGATATGACTGCATGCATTTGAATGTCAGTCTTAAAACCATCGACCAACCATTGCAACAGAATTGGTCCTGTTACAGGATTCAGGTATAGATTATTAACGAAATAATGTTAATTTTTTGCTTCTCGACCAACTAGGTTTTTAGTGGCAATTCAGATGGTCTCATGACCCGACACTCATTAAGATTACAATGAGATAATCTGCGTTCCTTATTGACTAATCAGTAATTGAACAATAAGTAAATTTGAATTAGGTACTGTCTACTACTAATTAGTTACTTTAGATTAAAATGGAAATATATTTAGAACCACTTAAATTGAATGATTGATTCATTATTTGCAATAATGATTTAAGATTGTGATTTAGTTGATCAGAGTATTGTTTGGATTCTTGTATCAATTCTATCAGTACAAATTCTAATTGGTTTACATTCTGACAGAGGAATTTAAAAGAAATGATCTGGTTAATGCGTTGGTGCGAATGCGTCGGGATTAGAACCGTCCATGTATTAGGGTTCTATTACTTGATATTTAGCTTTTCTAACTTTTCACTTTTATCTGACCTTTTCTTTTTAAATCGTCGAGGATTTTATCTCTATAAGATTCAATATTCTGGGAGAATTGATTACACAAACTAGCGCATGTAATTCGGACAAACCAAGTCACATATTCATAGGATCTGAGTCCAATATGAGATACTTTACTCTGCCAATTGTATAGTCTTATGATGGTATCTGTTTTAAATAAATTCGCGTATGCTATTCTGTTAATCGCATTGCATATGGAGTTTACTGACAATGGGGTAGTCATTATTGAATTCAATAGTTTTATTTTTATACTTTGGACTATTCTGTAGATCGAGCAGCCTTCCTACAACAGTTATCTCTGTCATGGATCTCAGTAACGAGAATCCCGCAAGTCTTCCCATATTTCCATGTAATAAAAGTTCCTTTACTGCCGCATGCAATTCAGCGGGAGCAGTATCAGACTTAAATGCATAATATGGTGTCTCCTTAATATTGGGATCGATTACGTTACAAGTTCTGGCGTACAAGTCGTAGTAATCATAAATAGTTTGTTTTATGTTTATCAAATAACCATTAAAATCCTGCCAGGTACGTACAAATTGATTGTATTTAGATTTCCTTACCCCAATTGCGTTTTTCTTGTTTGTATGCTCATCATAATAATTAATTAATGCTGATGAAACCTCGATAACAGCATTTGTCAGTATATCAAGAGTTACCATACTCATATACCAGTGAGAAAAATAAAAGTTGACCTCTTCCTCAACAGTATCATTTTCACGATAAAAGCCCATTCGTATAACATATTCTGGTGCTTTAAATTTCTCAGGATCAAGGATCACATTATTTTGATTAGTCAGTTTTTTGATTGAATCCAAATCTTCATGGGTAATTTGTTTAAATTCATCCTTGAACGTCTTGAGTTCATCAAAGTTTATTTTATTGAGTTCTAATCGACGGCGCGGGTTGGAAGGGATGAATCTGGAATATTCAGATAGTTCGTAATTAGAAATTCTAATTTTCTGATATAGGAAACTTTACTCCATAACAGAATAGGCATTGAAATTGAAGAACAAATTTTTTTCCCAGGAGATGATCTAACATTTTAACTAGTATAAGTCCTATTTGTTAAGACTTTGTTTCAGTAAATTGATGTAATAGAAATCCTGCAAAAGATAGCCCCCACACTATTGCTGGATAGACAATCATCCTTTCCATTCCTCCAATTCCTAGTCCAAAGTAATTTCCACTAGTAAAGAGAATTAAATCGATCAACGTCAATCCTCCGAGTATAATAGAAGCATAACTTAGTGGAGGTTGTACTATTCGGTACGACATTAATGCGGCGAGTCCCATGAAAATGAATCCTATAAAAGCAACGATAAGGTGAATGATACCCGTGGTTTCAGGGAACAATCCTACGCCCAGTACTCCGATTCCCGCTAGAAGTATAAAGATCGAGAAGAGCTTTCTATTGAATGATTTTTGGAGAAAATATGCACTTATGATGACCAAAATTCCAAGGAGAATAGTTGAACTGTTGAATATAAAGGAAGAGGGCTGAAAAATCGAACACTTGTCAAAAGCAGGGCTACAAGTCGCGCCCAAATCACTGATGTAGTTCTGAGAAGTACTGTACTTTGGATACAGATCTTCGGCAACCTGAAGAAAGAGAATGAACTGTGTTAGTCCTACTAAAAGAATTGTCCCTGCAACTCGTTCACAAGAATATTTCATTGGTATTCTGATAAGGAATATTTACATATTAATAAGAATTTGTTTATTATTTGATTACTTATCAATCAATAACTATGCAATTTGATTTAAATTTTTTAGGTTTGATTAAATAATACACGAAGAAAACCTAGAATAACCAATCCAATCTCAATATGGTGGCTGGTGGGATGAGCGACATATTTGTCTCTAGAAGAGGATTCTAACTAATAATTAACTGTTGAATCGCTTAGGTTCTCGGGATTTGAACCTTCTATATTTAGTACACAACTACTTTTATTTAGCTTTTCTTAGGGTAACGAGAAGCAATTAAGTTTAATATGAGTTAGCTAAACTCACATTGCACGTAGAATAGTGAGCCCGATATTTGATGTGGTTCAAGATTATTGGTTTACCGATAGTAACCAGGCTTTCCTGTTAGCCTAATGCTTGGGCGGAAGCCCACACTTCTTTCATTATTTTGTATAAAAAATCCTCCTTGTACCCGTCTGGAAGATTGGCTTTAAAATTTTGATTATACGCCGCTTTCTCTTCAAGTGACATACTTTGTATTCGAGCCCACGTCAAAGGTGCGCCACTATAATAATTTTTCCAGTCAGCTGTCAAGTTGCTCCATTGCGACCCTAGCATTTGTCGCCACACTGCTTTGTGTTCTTTTGTTATTGGAGAGACTGACCAACCCTCGACCATACAACATTGGTAATTGATTAATTCAAGTGATGCGTCTGCAATTTCTTCAGTTAGTTGGGGATCTCCGGGTACTATGGGAGCCTTATCAGATTCATACAACTGAAGTAGAGCAATATTGACTGGATCAGTGTAAGTTTTTAATCTCTCCACTAATTGTTGCTCGTATTTTTTCTGCAAGGAATCTCTGGCACCTTGTTCCAGATTCTCTATATCCTGGAGCCCTTTCATGATTAGTTCAAATCCTTGTGCATACTCCGGCTTACTTGATCTCCATGCATCGATCATACTTTCCTTAAAAAGTTCCTTGACGTTTTCTGGTAACGTCAAATCAAGTGCCCATTCATGAAACGAGCATACACGTTCGACCATGTTAACAGTAAGCTGTGGTGGTCCGACAACAAGAATATCTTCGGGATTCCCTTCACTCTTTTCTGCAACGATGCGGCTATCATTTTTGCCATCTTCAAGAGTAATGTGTTCTGATACAAAATGACCACAATTACGACATCTACGAAGGTTAGGATTTATTACACGTGTTTCAGTTAACCTGAGTTTCAAGTCATTACAACCACAACTACATTGTCTTTTGGACATTGTTTATACTCTACCTCTAGCCATGTACTGTCCCCGTGGTCTATTTCCAACATTAATTTCATCATGACAACTAGAAACATCACAGACTATGTTGATTATTGTAAGTGCCGTTGTTGCTATTAACCCTATCACTTTAACAGCACCTAGAGCAATCGAAATTGCCACCATCACGGCATTTGCCTGATTCATTTTCCTATTTTAGAGACTCCTATATAAAAGGAGAACTTATCGTATGATAAGTTATATTATAATATCAGACCTTGTACTGAGTCAAAAACCTTGGGAATTCTATATTGACTTTGTAGTAACGTGTCAGGGATTAAAGTACCTGCGTGCCTCTATATGTCGATCATTATTCAAATGAGTAAACACTTTGACTAATGCATTAAATTTTATTTTTTAGACTCTATGATCAAGTTTTATACTTGTGTCACACAGAATTGGAATTGGTATCAATTCGGGACCCGAGTAGTAATTGTTCTCTTACCACCAACCATTAATCAGAATCAGCTATTTTGGGTATTCGTTTTGCCTGGGTTCATAATTTTTTTAGTAATAAATCATAGAAGGAACTTAAATATCAAGAAGGTTATTAATTGCTAGAAAAGCATTGACCAAAAAAGCGTTTCTCGTAGGTATTAATGACTACTCACCCGTAGGTACCGGAGGAAAGGATCTCAACGGCTGTGTAAATGATGTATCCGATATGGCCAATACATTGGTAATATGTGGATTTCCCGCAAATAAAATTCTGATACGAAATATTGATCGGATTAGAGGTCATCATGATCAGGGAAAACTTCTATTGCTTCAGGCACATTTTTAGCCCCGTTTCTTTTCTCGCGTAAATAATTAAGAAATAGCGCGTTATCTATTGTTGCGTTGTCGAATTGAGCGTTATTAGTTTTTAAGTTTGCGAAGATATCAATCCCTTTCAATGTCGCCATTGACAAATCCGCCCAGGACAGATCAGTATCTGATAGAACCGCTCTCGAAAGATTAGCCCCTGATAGAATAGCCCCGACCAAATTACCTGCTTTCAATTTAGCCCCTGACAAATCAGCTCCGTCCAATCTAGCCTTTTGCATCCTAATCTCTGTTAAATCAGCTCTTGACAAATCAGTCTTATACAAATAAGCGTCTCGCAAATCAGCACCTAGCAGATAAGCCCTTCTCAATCCCGCTCCTGACAGATCAGCGCCTCGAAGTATAGCATCCTTCATTATGGCCCCTTGCAAATTAGCTCCAGATAAATCTGCCCCTTGCAAGTTACCTCCCGAGAGAACAGCATCTTGTAGGTTCGCCCCCGACAGATCAGCACCCTGCAAGTTAGCCGCTGACAGATCAGCGCCCTGCAAGTTAGCCGCTGACAGATCAGCGCCCTGCAAGTTAGCCGCTGACAGATCAGCAGTAGATAAATCCGCCCCAGACAAATTAGCTCCCGAAAAATTAGATTTAAAGAGAAATGCTTGCCTTAAATTTATTTTCGATAATTCAATTTTCTTTACTTTAGTTTGACCATATTCGTTACTCATGTTTTCATAAGGGAGATGAATTAAAATTGACCTCTGATTTCTCATCTTGTTGAATTCATTTACATTTTCATTTCTTAGCAATTCCACTATCTTGTTGGTCTCCGAGGATGTCTGACTATTGACCTCTACTTCGATAGCCTCTTCAGCTCTTAAATATTTCTCAATAACGTCTATTTTTATTAGCGTAGATGCAGAGACCTTAAGAAAAAAGAACAAGTCAGGATCATTTAGTTCAATTAGCATCTCCCAAATTTCTCCAACTGGTTTTTGTAATCTAGTACTTCCTTTTTTGTGAACAATAACGTCAACTGATTTGCTTAATTCCTGCAAGCTAGATAAATTTCCGGATTCAGAGGATATTATAAAGTTCTTTAAGAATTCAATCCTGACATAATAAGGTATAATTAATTTCAAAAAATCAATCCATTCAGTACCCCTAAAGTAGAATGCTTGTATGGCAATTAATTTTTCGAAATCCGTGGAACTTTGCCCGTAAATAACTTTTGATAAAATAAGAGAGTTAATGAACCTTTTAACATCTCTTGGGTTAAGTTGAGCCGCTCTGATGATTAACTCAATGTTCGTTCCCTCTAGAATATACTTAGTATCTGATTCAGGCATTCCTGTTTTAGTAATCATATTTCTGATGGTCGTAGAAATATCCTTGGCGTTCCATACAGGAATCTGAAACGGAAGTTGAACAATTTTTTGGAGATAATCCATGCCGTCTATTTTCATTTTTTCTCCGTACTTTGTCCTAATAATAGGGTCTATCGTGCTGGGATCCATGCCAATGACGTAGATTATTCCTTCAATATCAAAGAAAGTTTTTATCGATTCCAAAATTTCCAATGCTCTTTCTGGAGTGCATCGGTCTAAATCATCAATGAAAATTATAAGTCTAAAATCATATATTAATCGTCCATTCTCATCATACCTAATTTTATGGAATTCATCATTTAGATGTTCGCTAATGTGTTTATGAAAATAGACCCTCTCCTCGTCCATTATAAAGGAGCCATCAGACTTGTAATCATCTATCATCTTGCCGATATCAAAGGTGGCACCTGCCCCCAAAGCTTCTCCTGCATTAATTCCGACATTTGCGTTTGTGTTGCGAAGAATCGCGCTACCCACTTTAGTAAACGTAGTTCTTAGTTTTGATAACACCTGCTTCTTTTTGTCTTGGGCAGCCGAATTAGATACTTTTTCTAATTTATCGTTTATAGTTAAAATGATTGTTCGTAATAATGGAACCATTGCAGAATATTTTTCTCTCTCATATCTCCACGAATCAAACCACACTGTTTCTACGTTATTGGAATAATTTTGTTTAAGTTCGTTTTTTATCAATTGCATGAGAGTGGTCTTCCCGGTTCCCCAGTCACCGTATATTCCTACGGTGAATCTTGGACTGGAATTTATGATGAATTCTGACAATTTCTTGGCATAATTTTCAAACTCTGGTGCATCACTAGAGGGTTCGTCAGTAATTATCTTTCTAGTAGCAACGGATGATTCATTATTGCCAGTTGCAATTTTATCATTTGTAGATGAATAATTCGTATGAAAATGATGTTATAGTAAGATATAAATGTGATGTCATTGGTGACTAGCAAAAGCCATATTGCCATTATGTCTCTCATATAAGAACATGCGACTTGCACTATATGATACTATTGCACATTTCAAAATGAAACTATTACTACTTAGGTACTTTGCTGTGAGCAAAATACGGCTGCATTAGTGGGTAACGATTTTGTCTTTGGAAAAAAGCCGCCAAAAACACTAGTCTACACAGTGCGCATGACGTTAATAGTGGCAGCCAAATTGTCAATTTAAGAAATTTTTATATCTGTTTTTTACAACGAAGAAATATGCGTATTCGAAAAAATATTAAAAACTTGAGTCCAGATGAGAAACAGAACTTTGTTAAAGCCGTGTTAATATTGAAAAATAGACCAAGCGTACTTCATGCAGGGGATACTACGAAGAATCGTTATGATGACTACGTCGAAATTCATCATAATGCAATGATGGCTATGTCCATGACGGATCCAAGTGCTGACCCTAACTGGTATCCTGGCTGGGCTCATAATGGTCCCGCCTTCTTTCCATGGCATCGTCAACTGCTTCTTCAATTCGAAAATGATCTACAGGCTGTGAATGCAACTGTCACGATTCCCTACTGGGACTGGACTGATAAGTCCTCGTTCCCTTTTACAGCTGACTTTATGGGCGGCGACGGAGAGCCGGCTCCTGTTGGCAATCCAGAAGAGCCTGGAAAAGTAGTAGATGGTCCGTTCGCGTTTGATGGACCAAATAATTGGAAAGTGAATGTAAAGGATGAAGATAGTGTTCCAGATTTCCTTCAGCGAGGATTGGGAAGAATGTCAGATGCACAAAATTTGCCAACAGTTTCAGAAGTTCAGGATGCGCTTGTGCCCCTTCAATACGATAATCCACCCTGGAAACTCAGATTAACTGGTTTTCGCACGCGGGTAGAATATCGTCTTCATAATCTGGTTCATCGATGGGTAAATGGAACGATGATGCTAGCTGCATCTCCAAACGATCCTGTATTTTGGTTACATCATGCGAACGTAGACAGATTATGGGCAATTTGGCAGGAACAGCACCCAGAAGTATGCCCATATATTCCAACCTTTGGAGGACCAGTCGGACATAGCCTGTACGAGCTAATGATTTTCAATAGCGATCCGCCGTTTCCATGGCCAGTATCTAGTACTCCTGCTAGTGTTCTAGATCATCGTATTCTTGGATATAGATATGATTCAGAACCACAGCAAAAGACGTTCCCTGTACCGCAACCAAAACATCAAACAATGACCAAAAAGCATATCGTTCCCAATTTCCCTTTGATAAAAGACATTGACGCCCTAACAAGGAAAAAAAGGAAGAGTAAAAACGGAAACAAAACTTGAAGAGTTTGTCCATATTTTATATCCTTACCCTCATTTTATGATAACTCTATTTCTAAACCAATTGCGAGTTTAAAATCGTTTTACTGCTAGAGTTTGAAATTTTATGAATAATTTTTTGAAAAAATGGATTATGAACAAAGATATCAACTTCATTATCCCAAATCTAATTGGTTGTCTAATTCAATAAATATCACATATTTTAGATCAAATTTTCTTTTTTGAATCACTCAATGGGTATAGTTACTTTACCCGAACATATTACCGGTCGCGTGCCTGGTACAAGAGTACAACAGTTTGCGTTCTGTATCGATTAAATCAGCAATCAGTCAATAAATCATATACATATGTATTGTTAAACCCCCACTCAGATTTCCCATTTGGAACATCGCAGATTAGAAACCATTGAATACTGTCGAAAACTTGTGGTGGCATGTTTTTTCGGCGCCGAAAAGAAAATGCACTAGATTCAAAATAATGTTTTATAATCCCACTGAGAAATAATTGGAAGTGAAATGTGGGTTGTGAAAATCAATATCTCTGAGGGTTGTTCTTTCTTGATAATATTATCAATAATATTCCTATTGTCGTGTACTATCGCTTTTTCTTCCTTAGTACCGGTAGCGGCTATAGAAGCGGTAAATCCAAACACAAGCAATAAGACAGCATCTTATTGCACGGGGTCATTCAAGTTTGTCCCAGATTTTTTACCGTATCTCAATCCAGATACAGGATTACAATTAGAATATCCCACGAATTGGAAGTCGGTAGAGTACGTTGACGGTGTTAAATTCGCCTCACCTTTTGAAAATGCTTCAGATTTGTATCAAGATTATGTGTACATCTATTCAGTTAATGATACTAATTTGGATGATTTGGTAAACAATCAGTTTAAATTTATCAGGCAAAATTATGCGGTAAATGAATTAAAAGAAAATCCAGTAATAATGAATTCAACGTTGCTGGGAAATCCAGCTCGTCAAGTCATTTTCGAGTACAATGATGGTAAAAGAGATATCATGCAAAAGTTTCTTATTATGACAAGAGAAGATAAATCCTATATAATTACGTATTTTGCCGAACGCTCAAGATTTTACGAATATCTACCAATTGTACAAAAGATGATTGATTCATTTAAAACCGAATTCTGCCAATATGAAAATCCTTCTTTAGGTATAAGTATCCAATACCCTTTAGATTGGAAGTTAGAAGATAATAAAAAATCTTTAGTCAGATTCTTTGGACCAGAGTACAATATCTCAAATACTTACCTTAGTGTTTTGGTTGATAACTTAACCATCGGTAGCTCTCTTGATGATATTTTGTCTTCTGAAGAAAGTCTACTAGATTATAAGCTCCTCAAGTCATCAAATACAACTTCTCTCGGTGGCGGACCGGCACACAAGTTTTTGTATAATTTCACCAGCGGACGCGCTGAGATAAAAGGAATGATGATTTTCACTATACATAATGGTAAGCTGTATGAGATTAAATTTTTCGCGAATGCAGACAGGTTTGATATTTATCTTCCAATAGTACAAAAAATGATGGATTCATTTAAAATAGTTGATTTTTTGCCATTTGAAAATAGTAGGATAACATTAGAATATCCATCACATTGGAAAAAAATTACAGATGGAACGAATGTTACATTTCTTTCGCCTGTAGAAGGATACTCAGATTCATTTCAAGAATATGTCTCCATTTCATATAGTGAGGCTCCTCATAATATGACTTTGGCTAAACTTACGAATGAAATTGCCGGTTACTACAACCAAAACCAGATTTTCAATAAAGCAGATGCAAACTCAGTAAGAATCAAAACTACTCTTTCTGGTAATACCACTATAGGATACCAGACAGATTACAAATTCACCGATTATAGACAAAGAGAATTTATCATAAAACAGATTGATGTCATAAATGATGGCAAGCTATATGAGATTAAATTTTTCGCGAATGCAGACAGGTTTGATATTTATCTTCCAATAGTACAAAAAATGATGGATTCATTTAAAATAGTTGATTTTTTGGATGATAATAAGACCAATTTAAAGACATATAAAAATCCGGTCATAGGAATAGAAATGAAATATCCTTCTGATTGGCTTAAAGTGGAACAAGATAAAACGAGCGTTTATTTCAAATCCCCCCATGAAGCTCATTGTTGGTATTGTTTACAAAGATTGTCAATAAAAGTAGTACCTTCAGAAAATAGATTGGAGCAGATAATTAGTTCTGACATAAATAGCCTTAGACAAGAAATTCCTGATTTGAATCTGATTGAATTAAATGCAACCACGATTGCGGGCAAACAAGCCTATAAAGTAGTTTATAAATACGATAATCCGATACCAACAAAAGTAATGGAATTGATTACTATAAATAGAGATACAACTTACGTTATAAGCTTTGAATCAGATACTGAAAGATACTATGATTATCTGCCCACCATTGAAAAAATATTTAATTCATTGGTTATGGGTCCTACACGATATAAGGACTCTAGTTTTCAAGAAATAAATAATCCAGGATTAGGGATCAAGGTAGGAAGTAATCCATTTGCCATAGCTTTTGATCCAAATACTAATATGCTCTATGTTAGTAATACACGATCTAACACTGTTTCTGTCATTGATACCACAAATAACAATTTAATTTCTGATATAACTGTAGGCAATTTTCCCTATGCGATAGCTGTTGATGAAAGTCAAAATACGGTGTATGTCGCAAATGAAAAATCCAATACGATTTCAGTTATTGACGGTTCTACCAATAGGCTTGTTGACACAATTAAAGTGGATGAAGGACCTGTAGATATTGCAGTTAATTCCTATGCTGACAGAATATACACGGCTAATTTTTGTTCTAACTCGATTTCGGTGATTGAAGCTTCAACAAACACTGTTTTGAAAAACATAACACTTGGAAAAAGGCCTGATAGTTGTAGTGCGTTTGGAATGGGCATAGCAGTTAACACTTTTTCAAACATGATATATGTGACAAACAAGGACTCTGATACTATTTATGTAATTGACGGCAATACATATAACATAATCGATAGCATACACGTGATGGGGCCGGTTTCTGTTGCGGTAAATCCAATTACTAATACTGTATATTCAGTTAGAGCCGATCCAAATGGCATAGTTGATGTGATAGATGGTTATTCGAATAATGTTGTCGATAATTTCCCAGTCTCGCTTAACCCAAATATCATAATGGTGAATCCATCTACCAATATGGTTTATGTGACCAATACAGGTTCGGGTAACTTATCAGTGATAAATGGATCAGATAACAAACCTGCCTTGAATATTACAGTGGGTACGGGCCCTGCAGGTGTTACTGTTGATCAGGATACTAATACGTTATACGTTGCCAATCAATTCTCAAATACGGTGTCCATAATAAATGGAAGCTCAAACAAATTAATAGTAGGGATTAAATTTAATGTAGATCCATCAGGTTCTGGTGAGATCATCTGTAATGGTCACAAGATTCAAAATAATGACTATAAAAAATACGACATAGACACATTTCTCAAATGCGAAGCGAAAGCTAACAATATTTTTCCACCAACCAAGTTTTCCTCTTGGAGCATTATTCCTCCAATGATGTTCGAGTCATGGTCGGGTGATCTAACTTCTGATACCATAAACGAACCTATTGCAACATTCAAAGCTTTCCAGCACGGACAACTGAGCGCTAATTTTAAAGAGATCATAGCAAAAGACTACATGAATACGATATTTGGTACAGTATTAGGTCTAGCCATCCCTGCATTGGCAGGTATATTATATAAAAAGAGGGATTGGCTATTTAGTAAATTTGAAAGACATAATAGTTGATTCCGTCGACTCTAGATGCATTTCAAACATAATCCTTCATAGAGATGCAGACAAATTGCTGATGAAACTATCAGCAATTGTCGCAAATAAAAAATTGAATTATACTCAAAAAACGGAAAATTTGGGCAGAACAAATAGTCTCTAAAAAAGGATTAAGCATTAGGATCAATGATAGAAAACAAAGATTCAAGGCTGGTCGAAGTGGCAAGAAATTAATGAGTATCCAACTTTAGATGGATAAATGGTACTATCACGCTAGCTGCACCTCTCAATTATACCAAATACTAATGTTAGTATAATTTTTTCGGCGCCGCAAAGAAAGAAGATATTGTGAAAATAGCAAGCGTTTAGATCCGAAAAGTAACTCCTGCGAGTTTTGAGACATAAAACCAAATAAATCCAAGTCAAAAAACAGTGAGCTCGCGCCTATTTAGAAGTTCGATTATATCAACTCTCCAGTATACAAGCTTGTATCAATATTTTCTGGAAAACATACATCAAAGCAATATACTAGATCATATAACAATGAATGACAGCCTACTGCTTTAAATGTCATAACTAATATTCTTATATTTTTCAATATTGCAAGAATTTCTTTTTATAGAACTTTGTTGACAAGGTGTATGTTACTGTTGATTGAATCCAGAACAAAAACTAGATAGGCGAACTTGGACAGGTAGGCGAATACTAATTGTAATTTCAATAGCAGTTTTGTACGGATTGTGGTTTAACATTCTTGATTCTGCGGGGATTTGCCTCAATCATGATAAAATACTATCAAATAGCTGCGATAATAAATGTATAATACTTCCTGTGGGAAAAATGTTTGGAGGGGATCAAATATACCAGCCTTGGAACGTTGTTGGACATCTTATTCCTGGTCTGTTTTTAGTTTGGTGGACTCCCAAGAAAGTAGAACTATTCGTTGCTGGAGCTTTGCTATCTTCGATAGTAATGGATTCGCCCCTTTGGGGTATGGTCAGGGTCTATGAACACGCTTTACCATTATGGTATATCAATTCTAATGTAGTTATGAATAGCTTTTCTAATACTTGTGATATACACGAATGGATTCAATTCTATTATAATCCAGTAGGAACTTATGGAGTCTGGGATATCCACGGAAGTATTCCAAGCGCTTGGATGATATTTTGGAGCTTAATTGGTAGATCACTTGGTGCTGGATTACTGATATGGTGGCAGGCAAAACAGGAAAAAGAGGGTAAGGAATTTTCATTACCAAAGTTAATTCTAAAAATAGTAAAAAGATGTTCAACAACTTTAGGAAAGTCATGACTTCGTGATTCTATTATTCTCAAAGTTTCCAAGAAGTGTTCATCTCCTTGCCGCATTTAATTCGTAAACAGAACTCCTCAAAGCGACACTGCAACTCGAATAAATTTTTTTATAAGTATGAAAAAGTAGTAAAATCATTTATAGTACACCTACCGCTTTCATTCATGACGAAATATGTAATCAATGGAAAAATTAAAGACGATAAGGGCGTTCCTATCGGAAATCTGCATTTACAGGCGATGGACAGCGACCAACAGTTGTTTGAAGATCATAATGATGATCTCTTAGGATCATCAACATCTAATTCAGATGGCACATTTGAAATTCCCATTGATGACTCCACCTTTAAGGACGGTTGGTTGGATAAAAACCCAGAAATTTACTTAATAGTCAGAAATGAACATGGTCAAGTTGTTCAAAGAACAGAAACCATTGAGTTTGAATCGAAGGAATCCGTGAATGGAACTATAACTATTCCAGCTGATATTACTATAAACCAGAAACGACAGGAAAACAATTTACCTAGTACAAACCCTTATTGGAGTAACCAAAGAATTCTATCGGCCTTCTCATCTATAGGCGATACCATCACCCTGAACAATAGCGAATTTCAAAGAAACTTTAGTTTGTTAATTAGTTCTATTAACGCATGGTTAATTTACACTAATGAGGTCATTTGGAAGAAGATTGCATATGACGGACCTCAGGTTCCTCGTTATCCTTGGAAAGTACCGAACCATAGTCATAAACTTGCGTGGGAGTAAAAAAATTGACAAACTGCATTTATGGAACTGAAATATTTGAAAGACGTAAAGAACTTTATAGAGTAATAAACTCAGATGTAGTTTGCAATGTTGACGTATGCATAATTGGTTCGGGTGCATCTGGCGCGATATTGGGAACTAAACTTGCGAACTCGGGAAAATCAGTGGTCATACTAGAAAGGGGCCCATATTATGATGGCGAATCTATGAATCAGAGAGAAGCTGACATGATACCTATTCTATGGAAAAACGCTGGTGCAAACTTTACTTCCAATTTACGAATTGCCATTGCTCAGGGCTCTTGTCTAGGCGGCTCAACGGTGATAAATGATGCGGTTTGTTTTAGAATCCCCGACATTGTTGTTGACCAGTGGCAGAAAATGGGTGTCTCGATTTCAAAGTCTGAATGGGATAATGCTAATGACGAGGTTTCCAAGAGAATTAATGTAAAACAAGTAACAGAAGATGAGTTGAACACTAATGCAAAAAAATTGAGAGAAGCCTGCCAGAAATATCTCATCGAAGGAAACCACATAGCTCATTCTAATAATCATAGAAACTGTGGACCATCGCTATCGGATACCTCTCTTAAATCATGCGTTAAGTGTGGTTTTTGTCATCTGGGATGCCATTATGATACCAAACAAAGTATGCTAGTAACGTATATTCATGACGCATTAAATGATGAAAAGAACAGCTATAATGCGTACTGTAATTGTCGAGCTGACTCATTATCATATGATAATGGAATCGCCACAGGCGTTAACGGAACATTCATTGATTCAAACGGTTCGGAATCATACAGAATTCGTGTCAATGCAAAAGTCGTTATAGTATCGGCAGGCGCTATAGCATCTTCGAATCTATTGCAAAAGTCTCAAATTGGTGGACAAAAAACTGGAAAGGGACTTGCGCTACACCCTGCACCTTTTGTTATGGGAGTATTTGATGAGGAGATTTATGGTAACAGAGGAATCCCAATGTCTTATACGTGCCACGAATTTGGCGTAACAAATGGAATACAAAAAGGTGGATTTTTAATAGAAAGCATATTTCTACCAACTTTTCAGATGGCACTAGCCATACCAACTCTCGGGTTTGATCACAAGAGAATGATGGAAAACTATAACAAATATACGATGGCTGGAATATTGTCACGAGACGAATCTGTAGGAAAAGTGTTGATCTCGTATAACGGTAACCCTAAGGTGATTTACAATCTGTCAGATCAGACTATAGAAGATATGGCCAGGGGTATGGGAATCTTGGCTAGGATGTGGTTTAGTATTGGTGCAAAATCTGTAATCACATCTCACAGAGATGTCCCGGAGATAGTAACTAAAGCTGACGTGACCAAATTAAAAGATGCAGTGAGAGAAAATCCTAATAACCTTATGCTCGGTTCAGCCCATCCACAAGGAGGTAATAGGATGGGTAACAATGAGCAAGAGTGCGTGGTAAATTCGGATTGTAAGGTGTTTGGGTTTGATAACCTTTATGTTTGTGATGCAAGCGTATTTCCTACAGCGCTGGGAGTTAATCCCCAATTGACTGTGATGGCGCTTGCAACAATAACCGCAGACAAGATTATCAAAAACTGGAAAGATAGGCAATTAGAGGAGATTTATGGTAACACATGCCAGATAACACAGCCAAGGTATTGCAAAGCACAACAAATATCGGAATACTTTGCCGTAGTACAACATAACGAGAGTCTTTTTCGCTCTCTTTCCAATTCTGACGAAGATAAAATAGTTGTTGGCAAGAATTGGAAGTTTGATACAAAAACGCTTAAAATTTATAACAATTTGTACTGGAAAGGATTCTACGGCAGGGATAGTGATCTAATGACTATCGCCCTGCAGTACTTTGGAGGTTTTTACAAAAGATTTGGGCGCCTTAATAATGACAAGATGGAAGGAACTACGCATCCTTTTGAAACTCCTATTGTAAATGCTAAGAATATTGCCTCTGAAAAAAGTGTACCGGGATACGGCAAAGTAATCCACCTAGAGTACACTGAATTTCCATATTCTACCGCATACGACTTGTTAAAGATGGTAGATGAAAATACTATCATAGGAAAAGCATTTTTGGGTCCTTTTCCAAAGGGAAGAGAACTCTTTAGTTTTAGCATGTCTAGAATGTATGATGTAAATTTCCTCACAGAATCGGATTTGATGACATTGTTTCACAGTGATGAATTTAGCCATAAACCAACTGAAAAGGATCTTGTGGGGACTTGGGAAGGCATGCTGGTTTCCGATTCATCGCTATCACCGCGATCACAGCAATTTTATTTTAATTATGAAGACGGCGAAGTCGATATGAGATATTCGTTTGCTAATTTGTTGACCGGAAGATCGGATGTTACTACCGAAGGAAGCGTACTGCGTCTGGATGATCCCACTCCTTTTCATGATGAAATTAGAATGGTGACTCCAAATTTCGCCGTAGGCGTATGGATGAGCGAATGGTCTTCTAAAGATATTTTGCAACCAATCATAGACGACATACGCAGATACTTCCCAATTGGATTTTCAAACAATGATATTTTAAAAAATAAACTTTCATTTTTAGAGCGACTTCGTTTCCGAGGAATTCCATTACCCAAAGAAGCAGGTTTAAGTTTCCTGCATGTGGAGGAGAATCAGAATCATGGAACAAGAGCAGGTTTAGTGTATGCTCTAAAAAAGGTATCATGAGTACCTTTGTAACGTCTAAATGCTTACGTTTTAAGTAGCAATATTTTTCGACCCCTAAAGTTCCGTGGTTTAAATTAAGCGTCAACCTTGGAATTAAAAAATAATCGAGTCTAAGGTCTGCTATGGCAAATGTCAATATTTGACAGAAGATTTTGTCTGACGCGATGTTTTCCAATTATTTCTCTCATATATCCAAATTGCATCCATTTGAGAGATATAGCAAAAGCATTACAAATTTTACCGATCTGGATCCTACGTCGATAATGCTTTATCCAATTCCCGCCCAGTTTACATTAAATCATCAGGCTATCGGCTGTGGAAACAACGACCTTTCTGAAGTAGATAAAAGTTTCATAAAGCAACAATATCCATAGTACCCCGTTGTTCCTTTGTAAGGATTGCATTTTTGTCCAACGCATCGAGAATAAAGAAGATTTTTTTATATGGATCTTGATCGTATTTGATTTGAAAGTTGACAATTTGTAATATAAAAGCCTAAATACATTCTGTTGTTTACAATTGTAATGTGCCAATTTAGTTATAATGCTTCAATAATGACCGGGAGATCTGCACCAATTGAATCTTAAAATATTAAACCAGCTTAAACCAAATGTATTACCATACCTTCCTTACGGGGTGACAACCCTTGGAATAAAGATTGACGGGGACATTGATGAACCATTAGGCTACATATATCCTGTCAAGACAGCAGATAGTGATAAGACTGAAAGAGAAAAGAAACTATTTGTTGGATTTGCTGACGAAAGTGAAGACTTTTTGGTACTTTGGGGTGCTGGAAGTGAGTCAGGACTTGAGCTTACAAGTAAGAATGTTAGTGGGAGCTTGTACATGCAAATCTTGCATAAAGGAAAATCTGCCAATATACAAAATGTTACTTTATGCTATAGTCAGACGAAAGAGCCAATCTGTAGCCTAATTTTAGTCCCTGCAGAAGACGGCGCAAATGTGTCAAAGATGGATGTCAGTCCGGATGACAGTAATGGTCTCAGGACTGTAACCTTTAAAGGAAGCAAAGTTCCGTTGTACTATCCACGGTGGTTTCCTCCTAGGCCATCAAAAAATGAAAAGATTCAATATTATGAAACCAATGCGCCAGACATAAAAATAAAATTCAAGGCAAAAGATAGCAATTTCATTCCAGAAATTGACTCAGATATTGATATATTTCTAAATGATGAACCTATTGCTCAGATAGTCGGTGACTGGTGTTATTCATCATTACATGCAGAAATTTTTACTATATTTGGAAACTCCGATTACTTTGTTCTGAGAGTTTGGTTCTATTGGGTAAACGCTACATTCGCTAATACATTCAGCGGCGATAAAATTATTGTTACTAGGAATGAAGCAATCAGATTAAGTGACAATTTATCGCCAGATGGTAAGAATACAAAAGGTTTTTCAAAAGACGTCGAATGTCCTGATTATGAGAGATTTGACTTTTTAATAGATATGAAGAAGAAAAAAATAATCTGGGTAGGAACAGATTTTCATTATCAAGAATGGTGGTTTAAGATAGACGAGACCGAACCTGTTGTGAGGGCAAAGATTGCATCAGGCTTTTGGACAATCGAGCATAGCCTCAAAAGCCTTTTACATAGATTTCAGGCAAAAGAAAATTTCGATCCCATGACACTTTTGCGAGTCATGCTTAAAGATGCAGAAATACCATCACCAAATATTCCGATAATGAAGGAATTTATCTTAATAAATGAGAATGGACCTCGCCCCAAAGAGCGAGGATTTTTAGGGAAACACATACCTTATCCTGAGAACGGTAGGGCCGTGGCAGAACTTGTGTCTAGCATCGTTACTTCCTAAATGTTAGAATAAGTAATGTCGATGCTATATACTAACAACTGTTAATGATGATCTTCAACGAGCCCATCATAATTATCATACTCTACAATGCAATCTTGAACTGCTGTACGAATTGTCGGAGACCAAGTCCCCTGTTAGGACGAATTTTTCTATTGGGGACATTGTCCACTTACTCCTCAAATATAGAGGTAAAGTCATTATGATTTCTCAAGAAGTCAATCAAAGATATAATAAACGTGAATTCTTTGGGCTAATAATCATTGACGCATGAATAAAATAAGAAAAGATGATCATAGACTCAGTGATCAACAGATGAGTTAGAATTAAATAAATTTAGTCAAAATAAACTGATCAATGTATGAATTGATCGGTTCGATAGAAGATATCGACGTATCTGAAATTTCACATTCAGGGCATGCCGTTCGTTCTGTAGTAGAAAGTGTGGAAGAACTATCTCGCTCTATTCAACGACTTGGTCTTTTACAACC
>Ga0070696_100000913_pt1 | contig 19217 bp, 10 predicted proteins | sample KBSK1253metaG_FD_65474 | JGI IMG/M metagenome (GOLD analysis project Ga0070696, IMG submission 65474) | Corn, switchgrass and miscanthus rhizosphere microbial communities from Kellogg Biological Station, Michigan, USA - KBS K1-25-3 metaG | ecosystem: Host-associated > Plants > Roots >... | reverse complement strand
GCCTGAAACCCAAAGTCGGGCCGAAGCTCCTTCATCATCTCGCGAGCGCCCAGGTTGCTGGTGAAGAAGATCAGGCTCTTTTCGAAATTCACCGTTGTGTTGTCGCCTAATCGCAGAATCGCCTTATCCAGGATTCCCAGCAGCAGACGTGTGAGAGAGGGCGCCGCTTTTTCAATCTCGTCGAACAGCACGAGTGACAGTTCGCAGTTCGGGGTTGCGACTTCGCTCAACTGGGTTTGGCTGAGCATGGGCGGCGTTTCGCGATGCCCGAGATAGCCGGGAGGCGACCCGATCAGCTTTGCCACCTCGTGCTCCATTTGGAATTCGCCGCAGTCAACTTTGAGGATGTTCTTTGCGCTTCCATGCAGAACTTCGGCAATGGCCTCGACGGTCTTGGTCTTGCCCGTTCCGGTTGGACCAAGCAGCAGGAACACACCCGCTGGTCTGCCCTCGGGCGCAAGCCCGGCCTGCCACATGTAGACGTAAGGCACGATGAACTTCATCGCCGCCCCCTGCCCTATTACTCTTTTGGACAACAAAGTCACGAGGTCTGTTTCCGGACCGGCGGATGTTTGTGAGATGTTCTCTTCGTTCATTGTCTTTACTCCCTACGGCGTTGATTGCCCGCTCTCCGGGCCGTCATCCAGGCTTTCGTTCATTGGCCCTCGATTTTCAGGCGCTCCCGTGCGGGCTGCTTATGCCCTTCGCACTCTTTTGCGCGGGCCGGCGTTGCACGTTGTCCGTACCCAGAACCTGCCGCACCTTGTTCGCAAGCGTGTCTGGCGTGAACGGCTTTTGAATGAAGGCCGCGCGCGCCTCGACCACGCCATGAAGAAGCAGTGCATCACCGGTGTAGCCCGACGCGAACAAGATCTTTGTGTCTTTTCGAGTGCGCTTGATTTCTTCGGCGAGCTCTTTGCCGCCCATATTTGGCATCACCACATCGGTGAGCAAGAGGTGAATTTTGCCGTCATACTCCTCGGCAATGGTCAAAGCTTCATCGCCACTCGATGCTTCGAGCACCTCGTAGCCGCACTCGCGCAGCACCTTCGCCGCCAGGATCCGTACCTGCAGATGGTCCTCAACCAGAAGCACAGTTTCCGTCCCGGCCGCTGCGGCTTGATGGAGCTCCTGATACTCTTCTTTCGCATCCACTGCCGCCCAGGGCAGGTAGACCTTGATGGTCGTGCCTCGGCCCGGCTCGCTGTAAACCCAAATGTCTCCGCCGCTCTGCTTGACGATGCCGTAGACTGTTGAAAGGCCCAGGCCGGTTCCCCGTCCCAGGTCCTTGGTGGTGAAGAAGGGTTCGAACATGTGCGACTGGGTCTCGGCATCCATTCCGCAGCCGGTGTCGCTTACGGCGAGCATGACATGAGGCCCGGGGGTTACATCGGAGCGCAACCGCGCGTAGTCTTCATCCAGGATCGTGTTCGCCGTTTCGACGATCAGCTTTCCGCCGGTTGGCATCGCATCGCGAGCGTTGACCGCCAGATTCATCAGCACCTGCTCGATGCGTCCAGGATCGGCAGTTATCTGGCGCAACTCGCTATCGAGAGAACAGACCAGCTCGATGTCTTCGCCGATGACGCGTCTGATCATGTTGCTGATGTTCGTGACTATCAAATTGACATTGATCAGCTTTGTTTGAAGCACCTGCTTGCGGCTGAATGCCAGGAGCTGGCCGGTAAGATCTGCCGCACGCGTTCCGGCTTTCCTGATCTCCTCGATTTCTTTGTAAAGCGGCTCTCCCTCGCGGAGGCGCGAGCCCGCAAGCTGGCTGTAGCCGATGATCGCGGTGAGCAGATTGTTGAAGTCGTGAGCGATTCCACCGGCCAGCGTTCCGATTGCCTCCATCTTTTGCGATTGCAGAAGCTGTTCCTCCAATTGTTTTCGCTCGGTGACATCCTCAACGCCTCCCTCGTAGCGAAGGCAATTCCCACTCTCGTCTCGTATCGCTCGAGCACCGGCTGAAACCCATATCTTTTTTCCATCCTTGCGATACACCTGAAGCTCAATCCCCTTGATCACTCCTCGCTGTTCAAGCTCCTCGAGTAATCTCGCGCGGCCTTCCGGGTCAACACAGATCAGTGTCGCCACATCAGTGACGCTTGCCATCAAATCGCCGGGCGATTCGTAGCCCAGGATGTGGGCCAACGCGGGATTCGCCGCCACGATTCGGCCAGAGGGCGTTGCCTGATACATTCCCTCGACTGCGTTCTCGAAGATGGACCGGTACCGGGTTTCTGCCTCCTGCACATCTCGATGAAGTTTTGCGCTCGCAAGCGCCGGCGCCGCCACGTTGGCAAGAACCGACAACGCCTTTGTCTGGCCAATGGTAAACGGACGCCGTGATTTGGTGGAGTTTACGTTGAGAACCGCCACGAGCTTGTTGCCCACGGTCAGCGGCATCGATATCGAGGATTGAATTCCAGCCCGCGGATTCAGCGGCGCGAAACGTGGATCATCCACCTCGCCCGTCAAATTCAACGTCTCCCCGTGCCGAGCGACCCATCCCGCTATTCCTTTCTCAACCGATACCCGCTCGCCCAGAACTGCGCCGCCTCCCTCGCCGCGCGTAACTTTCACGCACAGCTCCTTCGCGTTTTCCGCCGGGACCATTACCGTGACCTCGTCGGCCTGACACTGTTGACGCGCGGCGTCCGCGACCTTTTCAAGGATCGTGTCCGGGTCGAGCGTAACCGCGACTGCTCGAATCAGCTCGTTCATCGCGACGGTCTCACGGAGTTGCAGGTTCTCCAACTTTACCCGCCGCATCTGCATCGCTCTCGTCAAAACAGGCAGCAGCACATTCAGCTTGAACGGCTTCAGCAGATAATCGAATGCGCCCAGCTTCATTGCCTCGACCGCCGTTTGAACCGTGCCCTGTCCAGTCATTATGATCGCGACCAGGCTCGGGTCTATTTCCAGCGCCGCTTTGAGAAACGTGACGCCGTCCACGTCCGGCATCATCAAATCGCTCAACAGCAGATCGAAATCGTGCTCCTTCAATTCTTCCAAAGCGAATGGGCTCGAACTGAATCCCACAACCTCATATCCGTGTTGCACCAACATCTCGCACAGCACATCAAGCAGGTGTTTTTCGTCATCAACAACCAGTAATTTCCCGGCCACTTCCTGTGTCATTGCTATCTCCCCCTTGCGTTGCTACAGGCGGCGGCTAGTGCCCCGCCATCGACGCTGAACCTTCTCCGCCTATCGTTGCCGAATCGTCTTTCCCGGCCGATACCGGTAACGTGATGCGCACCGTCGTTCCTCTGCCGGCTTCGCTTGTAATCTCAAAATTGCCTCCGTGCTCCTGCACAATCCGCTTGCAGATGGCCAATCCCAGTCCTGTTCCCTTGCCCTCGGGTTTAGTCGTGAAAAACGGCTCCGTCACATTGGGCAAGTCGGCCTTCGGGATGCCCTTGCCTGTGTCCGTAAACTCGATTCGCATCGCGTCCGTTTCCCGATCGAGCGTGCAGGGAATACATCGGATGGTCAGCCGTCCTCCCTCGAGCATTGCGTCTGCAGCATTGGTCAACACGTTGAGGAAGACCTGCCGCAACTGCTGACGGTCGGCTTGAACCATTTTGGCCTCGGAAGAAATCTCAAGCGAGACTTCGATATTCCGGTTGCGCAAATGGTTGTGAAGCAGCTCCAGTGTGCTCTTGATCTCTAAGGAGACGTCGATTGTCGATACTTGAGAATCCCTGCGGCGGCTGAACTGAAGAAGATTCGAAACAAGATTGCCCATGCGCTCGACTTCTTCCGCGACGATTGAGAGCGGTCTGTGCGACGGATCGCTTTCCGCGGCCTGGGAAAGCAGCGAATCAACTCGCAAGCTCACGGTGGCAAGCGGATTGTTGAGCTCGTGCGCGATGCTCGCGGCAAGCTCGCCAACGGACGCGAGTTTTGCCGCGTGCCACAACTGGCCTGACATTGTTTGTAGTTCCGCGTTCTTCGCGCGCAACGCGTCTTCGGATGTGGCAAGCCTTAGCGCGTGCTCGGCCAGCTTTCTTTCCGCTTGCTTGCGATCGGTTATGTCGTTGTTTACTTCCAGGAGCGCTGTCGGCTCCCCGTGTTCGTTTCTTTGCAGCACCTGATGACTTGCGACCGTCACCTTCCGGCCGTCGCGGCAGGTGTGTGTCAGTTCGCCCTCCCAGAACCCTTCCCTGAGAATCTCACCTTCGATCACCTCCAGCGGTTTCGACGATTCTGTTTGGAACAACTCGTGTGAGGACTTGCCCAGTGCTTCTTCCTTCGTCCACCCGTAGAAATCCTCCGCGCCTTTGTTCCACAGGATGATCGTGCTGTCTTTGGGATTGCGAACCAGGACCTGCGCCAGATCGAGCAGCCGCGAATGCTGCTCCAACTCAGCCCTCTTCCGCGCGATCTCCTCTTCAGCCAGCCTGCGCTCGGTTATGTCGCGGATGATCACCGTGTATAGCTTTTGCCCGTCTACTTCGACCTGCGAAATCGAGGCTTCGATCGGAAACTCTTCGGCATTGCTGCGAATCCCTGAGATTGGGCGCGACGATCCCATCGCGCGAGTAGTCCCGTTCGTTTGACCGAACTCACGAATATGCTTGTGGTGCGTCTCGCGAAACCGCTCGGGTATGAAGCGGTCGAGTGGTTGTCCTAATGCTTCGGAACTCGGGCAATCGAATATCGATTCGGCCGCAGTGTTGAACAGAACTACTCGCTGATCCGAATCCACGGTAATGATTGCATCCATCGCCGAACCGATCACGCTTGCCAACTGCTGTTGACTCGCCATCCGCGCCTCATCCGCTCGCTTGCGGTCGGTGATGTCGTTGTTCGCGGTGAGCACGCACTGAACGCCATCAATCTCGATCATCTCGGACGAGGTCAGCGCCACGCGCAACTCACCGCTCTTCGTGCGGCGGTGCACCTCGGCATTTCGAATCCTGCCGTGTTCGGCGAGCACCTCTCTCAAGCTGTCCCGTTCTTTCAAATCGCCATAGATACCAATCTCCAAAGTCGTCTTGCCGACAATCTCTTCGCGGGTGTAACCGCTGTTTTCGAGAAAGCTCTCGTTGACGTCGATGTAGCGTCCGTCTTCGTGGGCGACGATGCTCATCGGAATCGGGCTCGCGCTGAAGGCCTTTGAGAAACGCTCTTCGGACGCGCGCAAGGCCTTTTCGACGCGTGTTCTTTCGGCGATCTCCCGATCAAGCTTCTCGGTGTGACGCTGGACTTCCTCGTATCGTCTGGCGTTCTCATAAGTCACCCCGAGCTGGGCGGCCAACGCTACAACCAGTCCTTCATCTTCTTTTGTGAATTCTTCGAGACCGATTTTCTCGCCGAGATAAAACGCCCCGTATACCCGCGTCGGCGATGAGATGGCCGTGCCAAGAAACGATCTTATTTCCGGATGATTCTCAGGGACCCCGATGCCTCGCGGATGACTTTCAACGTTGCGGAGGCGAATCGCTTTGCCTTCCTTGAGGAGCTTCAAAAAGAGCCCCTCGGGAACAGGGAGATTCTCAGAATCCGAAAAAGCGCCGGCCCTCATTCCGCTCGTAAGAAAATATTTCAGGGACGAACCCTCTTCGAGCATGCCGACAACGGCGTACTTTGCACCGATGATCTTTCGCGCCGATCTGCAGAAAAGCTCGAGTATTGAATCGATCCCGGGTTCAACCGCCATCTGGTGGCCAAGCTGGATGAGCGCGTCCAGCCGTTCATTAACAAATCTCAACTCTTCCGCTTTCGAAATCACGTGGAGAGGAGCCGAGTCGTCCTCTCTTTCGCGAAGCGCTTCATCCTCTGGAGCAAGACCGAGCACATCGCCGACCGCGCGCAGGACCGCCTCCGGCTCGGCCGGCTTGTGGATGATGTGAGAGACCCTGCACTTCTTTGCGAGCGCGCGCGCTTCTCGATCCAGAAAATGCGCGGTGTTGAAAATCACGGGGATGCCGGATATATCCGGGTCAGACCGCAGCCGGTGAATAAACTCATAGCCATCCATCGTCGGCATCAGGATGTCGGTGATGACCAGGTCCGGGCGCTCGGACCTGGCCAACGCCAGCGCTTCCGCGCCGTCGGCCGCCTCGACCACGCGATGGTTCTGGTACCCCAACAGCGTCGTAAGGAAGTTGCGATTGGCCGGCCGATCATCGACTACTAAAATCTTGGCCATAGGATTACACTCTCAAGCAGCGTTCTACTTCTGCCAGCACCACTTCAGGATCAGCGGGACGGAGGATGAACCGCACTGCCCCCAACTCGAGGCCGTATAAACGATCTCGTTCCTGCCAGACGGTTGACGATATGAATACAAATGGAATGCGCTGGAGTCTTTGATCCGCTTTGAGGGACCTTAAAAAGTCAAACCCAGACTCCCCCTTCATGTGAACGTCGGACAGGATGAGATCGGGGTCGATCTCGCCGAGCAGGATCTGAGCCTCGGCAACGCTGTTTGCTGCGATCACTTCGTACCCGACCGGTTCGAGAATTCCGCGCGCGAGTTCGATGTTGACATGTGAGTCATCCACAACAAGTATGGTCGCGCGCTTGACGCTGGCTGTCGGAGCTTCCTCCTTCGTTTGAGAAGACCGCTCGGGAGTTGTGCGTTCGAACGTCGGAAGAAAGGTCTCAACCTGCTGGACGAATGTTTCGGGGGCGATAGGCTTTGCGATATATCCATCGAACCCGGCCGACAGCACTTTGTCGCGATCGCCTACCATCGCGAAGGCTGTGACCGCGACGAGCGGGATCTTCTTGAGCGAAGGATGATTCTTGAGCTGCCGGGCCACATCGAGACCATGGATCTTGGGAATTTGAATATCGCAGACAATCAAATCGGGTGACTCGCGCCGCGCGGCTTCGAGTCCCGTCTCTCCATCGCACGAAGTGAGCACTTCGTGTCCGAAGGCCCTGAGCAAGAAGCTCATCAACTCGAGATTGGCCGGATTGTCTTCGATGACCAATATCCGAGCACCCATTCGCTATCTCTCCTTCAACAGAAGCGTAAACTTGCTGCCTTTGCCGAATTCACTCTCCAGGCTGATCGCACCGCCCAGCAGGTGCGCCAGCTTTTGACTCAAGTGCAAGCCAAGACCCGTGCCTTCGTAACGCCGCGCTCCGGCGGCGTCGACCTGAGTAAACGCCTGAAAGAGTCTTTCCTGATCTTCGACGCGAATGCCAACTCCCGTGTCGGCTATGCTGACTTCGGTGAGCAACCGCCCGTTGTCCCGCCTCTGACCTACCTCCAGACATACGTGGCCTTTCTCCGTAAACTTGATGGCGTTGTTGGCCAGGTTCAGCAGGATCTGACTGAATGCACGGCGGTCGGTCATTAGCACCACGTTCTGTTTGGGGACCCTGACGTCGAACTCGAGGCCGCGCTTTTCCGCGAGCGGACGGAGCGCCGATGTCACTTCCTCGATCACGCTCTGGCAAACGACTGGCTCGAAGGTCACTTCAACCTTGCCCGATTCGATCTTGGCAAGATCGAGCAAATCGTTTATCAGCGACAGCAGATGACGCGCGCTCGTTTGAATAGTAGTCAGTTGCTTTTCCTGGTCCGCGTTCAGCGCGCCAGGCAGCTTCATCAGCAGCGTGCCGGTGAAGCCGATGATCGCATTGAGCGGCGTGCGAAGCTCGTGGGACATGCTGGCGAGAAAGCGATCCTTCGCAAGGTTCGCGCTTTCAAGCTCGAGGTTCTTTTCCTGCAGCGTCTGCTCGAATCGTTTGCGTTCGGTCACGTCGCGGGCCGCCGCGAACACGCCCTGCAGCTTGCCGTCGCGATCGTAAAACGTCGCCGCGTTATAAGAGACGACGGTTTCGTGGCCCTCCTGGCTGCGTGCGGTAAGCTCGTAGTTCGTCACCTTCCCCTCGCGCAACACCAGCTTGACGCCTTCTTCAGCCTGCTGAGGATCGGTGAAGTACTGTTTGAACGCCGCGCCGACCAGGTCATCGCGTGAATACCCGGTGAGTGATTCCATCTGTTGGTTCACATCGGTGATGATGCCGAGAGGATCAGTGGTCATCAGCGCGTCGATATTCGATTCGATCAACGAGCGCGTATAAAACTGCTGATCGCGAAGCTGCTGTTCGAGCATCTTCTGTTCTGTGATGTCTCGCGCGCCGGCGAGTATTCCAAGAGGTGTTCCCGTCGCGTCGGTGAACACGCCGGCGTTGAAGCTCACAGTGATTCGCCGGGCGTGCCTGGTGATCAAGACCAGCTCGTAGCCGAGCACACGCGCTTCGGCCAATGTCTGCTGGACGCCGCTTCGCGCTCGATCAGGCTCGGTGAAGTATTCAGAGAAGCGCGAGTTGATCAGATGCTTACGCGAGTAGCCGGTCAACCGAGTCGCTTCTTCATTGACGTCGGTGATGATGCCGTCCGGTGCGATCGCGAACAGCGCGTCCGCGGACGCTTCGATCAGCGAGCGGTTGTACACCTGTTGTTCGGTAAGCTGAGTCTGAAGCCGTGCCTGTTCCGATATGTCACGCGCCGAAGCGAAGATGCCTTGCACGCGTCCGTCCGCCGCGCGAAACACCGACGCGTTGAACGAGACCGTCGCCTTGCGCCCGCTCCTGGTCCGAAGCACCAGTTCGTAGTTGGTCACCACGCCTTCGGCAAACGTCCGCTTGACTCCGGAGTCGGCGCGATCCGGTTCGGTGAAATACTGTTTGAAAGTGGAGCCGACCAGCTCGTCGCGCCCGTAATCCGCCATTCGGCACATCTGCTCGTTGACGTCGGTGATGAATCCTTCCGGATCAACCACGATGAGCCCGTCCACGGAAGACTCGATCAAGCCGCGAAGATAAGTCTGCTGCTCGCGAAGCTGTTCCTCCAATCGAACGCGATCGGTTATGTCGCGCGCCGAAGCAAAGATTCCGCGAACGCTTCCGTCAGCATCTTTGAACACGGACGCGTTAAACGAGACTTGCAGCAACCGGCGAGTTCGCGCGACCAGTGTCAGCGCGTATTCGGTGACCACGCCTTCGTCAAACGTTTGCTGGACTCCGAATCGGGCCCGGTCCGGATCGGTGAAGTAATCGGCAAACGGAGTGCCGATCAATTCCGCGCGAGTGTATCCGCTCATCTCGCAGATTCGATCGTTCACATCGGTGATGATGTATTGCGGATCGACGGTGACCAGTCCGTCAACCGACGATTCAATCAAGCCCCGGAGATAGGTTTGCTGCTCGCGCAGTTGCTGTTCGAGTTTCTTTTGTTCGGTGATGTCGCGCGCCGCGGCGAAGACGCCTTGCAGCTTTCCTTCGCCGTCATAAAAGGTCGCCGCATTGTACGAGACTACTGTCTCACGGCCATCCTTGCCCCTCGCCGTCAGCTCGTAGTTCGTCACTCGCCCTTCGCGCAGCACGAGCTTGACGCCCTGATCTGCGCGTTCCGGGTCGGTGAAGTACTCTTTGAAGGGCGTGCCTATCAGCTCCTCGCGAGTACCACCCGTGAGAGCCTCCATCTGCTGATTGACGTCGCTGATGGTGCCGGTCAGATCGGTGGTCATCAATGCGTCGATGTTGGATTCGATCAGCGAGCGCGTGTAGAACTGCGAAGCCTGCAACTGTACCTCGAGTTCTTTTTGCGCTGCGATATCGCGAGCTGAAGCAAAGATGCCGCGCACTTTCCCGGCCGCGTCCTTGAAGACCGCGGCGTTGAACGACACCGGCACCTGGTGGCCATCAGCGGCCTCCAGAGTCAGCACGTAGTTGGTGACCGCGCCTTTTTCATAGGTCAGGCGGACCCCTTCGGCGGCGCGCTCGCGCTCGGCAAAGTAGTTGGGAAATGAGGAGCCGATCAGTTGGCTTCGCGGCCGGCCCGCCATGCGGCACATCGTCTCGTTGACGTCGGTGATGGACATCGATTCGTCGACGGTCACCAGCCCGTCGACCGATGCTTCGATCAGACCGCGGTTATAGGCGCGTTCTTCGGACATCTGGGTTTGAAGCTGCGCCTGTTCGGTGATGTCTCGAGCGCTGGCGAAAATGCCTCTCACCGATCCGGACTGGTCCCTGAAAATCGCCGCGTTAAATGAGACCAGACTTTCCCTTCGATCCTTGGCGCGAAGCGTAAGCTCGTAGTTTGTGACCGCGCCCTTATCGAGCGTCAGCCGCACGCCTTCGGCTGCGTGTTTCGAATCAGTGAAGTATCCGGGGAACTGTGTGCCGATCAACTCCTCTCGCGAGTAGCCCGACATCCGGCACATCGTTTCGTTGACGTCGGTGATGTTCAGCATCGGATCGACTGTGATCAATCCGTCGAGGGACGCTTCGATCAAGCCGCGGTTGTAGGCGCGCTCCTCGGCGAGTTGTGTTTGTAGCTGAGCCTGGTCGGTGATGTCGCGGGCGCTTGCGAAGATTCCGCGAACGTCGCCGGCCGCGTCCAGGAACACCGACGCATTGAACGATACCTGCAACTGCCTGCCCGCTTGAGTAGCCAGTGTCAGAACATAGTCGGTGACCACTCCCTTCTCGAACGTCTCGTTGACGCCGCTGGTCGCGCGCATCGCATCGACGAAGTAGTCGGCGAACGGTGTGCCGATCAAGTCTTCCCGCGAGTAACCCGTCATCCGGCACATCTGTTCGTTCACATCCGAGATAGTCAATGACGGATCGACGGTGATCAGCCCATCGACCGACGCTTCGATGAGGCCGCGGTTATACGATTCGGATTCGCGAAGCTGTTGTTCGAGCTTCTTCTGTTCGGTGATATCGCGTGCGGCGGCGAACACTCCCTGTAGCCGGCCGGCGGCGTCACGAAAAGTAGACGCGTTGTAGGAAACAACCGTCATCCGCCCCTCTTTTGACAGGGCGGTCAGCTCATAGTTGGTAACTTTCCCTTCGCGCAGGACGAGCTTGATGCCTTCTTCGGCGCGTTGCGGGTCGGTGAAATACTGCTTGAACGGAGTTCCGATCAGCTCGTCGCGCGTGTAGCCGGTGAGGGCCGCCATCTGCTGGTTGACATCCGAGATAACCCCAACCAGGTCGGTTGTCATCAACGCATCGATGTTCGATTCAATCAGCGAGCGGGTGTAGAACTGCGTCGCCTTTAGCTCTTCGGTGAGGCGTATTTCATCCGAGATGTCTTTTGAGATCAGCAGGAATCCGATTGCGCGTCCGTTGGAATCTCGTCTCGGAGTGATCACGACGCGAGCAGTGAATCGCTCGCCGTTCTTACGCATCCGCGGAAGCGTGCCTTCCCATTTGCCGTCGCGAAGCGCCGCTTGAATGATTTCGTGCGGTTTGCCGGCCTCTACATCTTCGGGAACATGAAGTATCGACGAATTAGCTCTGCCCACGACCTCTTCCGGCTCGTAACCGTAGAGTCTGCGCGCGCCCTCGTTCCAAAGAAGAATCTTGCCTTCCAGATCCTTGCCGATGATCGAGTACTCGGTCGAGGATTCGAGGATATTCGCGATGAAATCGACGGCGTCCTGGGCATTGCCGACTATTGCGCTGTCAAAGAGTTTTGTCCTTTCCAGGCCTTCGGTGAATCGCAACTCGTTGGAGACGTCTTTCGAGATAAGCAGAAAACCCACAGGTTCGCCCAACGAGTCGCGGCGCGGGGTGATGACGACGCGAGCGGTGATCCGCCTGCCGTCCTTGCGTATGCGCTCGATGACGCCCTCCCATCGGCCGTCTCGCAACGCAGTGTCCATGATCTCGCGCGGTTTTCCGGTGGCGACATCTTCCGGAACGTGCAGAATATCCGAGTTGGCTTTGCCGACTACCTCTTCCGCGTCGTAGCCGTACATCCTTCGCGCGCCTTCGTTCCACAGGAGGATATTGCCGTCGAGATCTTTTCCAATGATTGAATACTCGGTGGACGACTCCAGCACATTCGCCATGAACTCCATAGCTTCCTGCGCCTCGCGAATGACTGTGCTATCGAAGAGTTTGGTGGACATAATCTCTCTGTCATCCCGATGTGAGTACATCAAGACTTATTGTCGTTGAGACAAACTGGACGGGCGCCGCCTCGTCGACCGCCGCAGGTAATGAGAATCAAATCGCCTCTTCGCAGGGCCTGGCGAGACGCTTCAGCCGCGCGCTTGAGCCGTGACGATCACGGCATCCGCCGGGACAGGGCAGCCTCCAAGCTCCGCAAACAGAACTTCAACTTCGGTTGCCTGGAGCCCGTTTTCTTCAGCGTAATGGGCGACCAGCGCCTCTTGTTGTTCGCGAGTCAACCTGTCGAGCGCGGCGACATATGAAACCTGGCCGGTCAATCCGATTACATCGTCCAGGTCCGCAGGCTCGAGTGAAACGAGTGGCACTCGCTCGCTTCGCAGCAGCCCGCTCAACCATGCATAACCGGCCGCTTTTTTGTTGAGAGTTGCGTATGTCACACTTCGCGTCCTCCGATGACGTATTGGTAGTGTCAGCACAGCCCTCGCCGGCAATTCATCGCCGGCGCTTATTGCGTGGTTCCGCTACTGGGGATAAGCGTTAGCCCAACGCGTTATGAAGGAGGGTTCACCCGCTTGGCGCGACTTCCGCCGCGTCAACTTTGCTTGATCAAGAACCGTCGGTTCGGGCCTTTCGCGGCCTTCGCGGTTCCATTCCCTCCGTGCTTCGTTAAACATCCTGACGAGCGAAATCGAACTTCGTTCAAGGGGAGGTAGCCACGGGGTCTTCGTGGCCTGGAGAAATTCTCCAATATTCTTTCCAGCTTATGCCTCAATCACTCAGCCAGAAAGAACGATTGAAGTCGTCGTTATATGGGGAGGCCAGTATATGTTATGTCCCATTCATGAACAATCAGGGAAAGCCTGAGAAGACATATCACCAAACTTTCGCTAAGCTTTGCACCACGAAACCTTGATGGGGATCACATGGACTTTGGAATAGAGGGCAAATCAGCGATCGTAACGGCGGCTTCGAGCGGGCTTGGAAGAGCCAGCGCGATGGAGCTTGCCGCCGAAGGCGCGCGAGTGATGATCAACGCGCGCGATGCGGAAAATTTGACTCGCGCCGCGGAAGAGATTCGCGCCGCTACAGGACAAGAAGTGCTTGCGCTTGCCGGAGATGTCACCGACGAAGGATTCGTGCGTGAGCTCGTCGCTGAGACGAACCGAACGCTCGGCGCGGTCGACATACTGGTGGCGAACGCCGGAGGGCCGCCCGCCGGTTTCTTCGATGACTTCAGCGCCGATCACTATCGCGATGCCGTCGAGTTGAATTTGATCAGCACGATCAACCTTTGCCGCGAAGCAGTGCCGATCATGCGCGAACGAGGGTGGGGAAGAATCGTCGCGATCACTTCGATCGCCGCGAAGCAACCGGTTTCAAATCTTATACTGTCGAACACGGCTCGCGCGGGAGTGCTCGGATTCATGAAGAGTCTCTCCCAACAGGTTGCGGCGAGCGGCATCACCGTGAATACGCTTTGCCCGGGTTATCATCTAACCGAGCGGCTGAAAGTTCTGGGCGCCTCGGCCTCGCAGAAGGAGGGCATTACGATTGACGAAATCTACGCGCGATGGGCGGCTTCAACTCCGATGAATCGAATCGGCGATCCTGGCGAGTTTGCGGCGGTGGTGGCTTTCATATGTTCGGAACGCGCAAGCTACCTGACTGGAACGGTTGTTCAAGTGGACGGCGGCGCCTATCAGGCATTAATCTAATGAGCCGCGGAAGAGTATGCTGCTCGGCCCCCTTCGAGTGAGCTATTATTCGGCTGCAAGCTCTATCAAAAGAACCAGGGTCTTATTATTGATTTCGGTACAACTCGCGCGGCGCTGATTGTCGCACATCCGGGCCACGAACTTCGGGTATATCAGTGGCTAAGGATTGCTCGGCCTTGCGTTTTTGTTTTGACCGATGGATCCGGTCACTCGGGCCGGTCCAGACTCGGCCGGACAACCACGCTTCTCGATCAGGTGAATGCTAAGCCGGGATCTATCTGCGGGCGATTTACCGATCGCGAAATCTACTCCGCCATTCTTAGCCACAATCATCGGCTCTTTATCGACCTCGTGGAGGAACTCGCCCATGCGCTCGCCGCGGGCGAATTCGATTATGTCGCGGGTGACCGGGCCGAGGGCTACAATCCGGTGCACGATGTTTGCCGCTACGTGATTGACGCGGCGGTCGAACTGGCAAACAGAAAACATGGAACTTCAATTTCAAATTACGATTTCATGTTGGCGGGATTCGATCGAAACCATGCGACTGACACCCCCGAATCTGAACTCTCGCTCGAGCTCACTGACAATGAGTTGTCGCAGAAGATGGACGCCGCGCGCTCTTACGATGAATTGAGCGCCGACATCGACGAGATGCTCCGGCTAGGCGGAGTAAATGGCATTCGCTCGGAGAGGTTGAGGCCTGTACCGCGAGCGCCGTTCGATGAAGGCCTGGACGGCGAGCCTCCTTTCTACGAAGCGTACGGCGAGAAGCAAGTCGCGGCCGGGCACTATCAGACCGTTCTGCGGTATCGTGAGCACGTCTTGCCGCTTGCCGATGCGTTGCGGCGCTACTCGGAGTACGAAGAGTGATGGCGGGCCTTCGCGTTCTTCTGACTAACAACACTCTTTGTGGCCGCGCCGGCACGGAGTTGTATGTTCGCGACATCGCGCTCGGCCTGATGGAGCGCGGCCACCAACCCATTGCCTACAGCAGCAACCTCGGCGAGGTAGCCGAGGAGCTTCGCGCCGCAACTATTCCCGTAATCGATGATCTCAATCGGCTCCGCGATGCGCCTGACATCATCCACGGTCAACATCATCTTGATGCAATGACCGCGCTCTTACACTTTCCGGGCGTTCCGTCGATCTTCATTTGCCACGGGTGGATTCCGTGGGAGGAGATTCCGCCGATATTTCCGCGAATCCTGAGATACATCGCGGTCGATCATACCTGCCGCGACCGGCTCATCATCGAACACGGAATAGATGAGAACCGCGTGCGGGTGCTTCTGAACTTCGTCGATCTAAACAGATTTCAGGCGCGAGCACGTTTGCCCGAACGGCCAAAGCGGGCGCTCGTCTTTAGCAATCAGGCCAGCGAGCAAACGAATGTCGCCGCCATCCGCGAGGCCTGTGAGCACCACGCAATTTCGGCAGACATAATCGGCCTGGGTGCGAACAATGTCAGCCGATGCCCGGAGGAAATGCTTGGGAGTTATGACATCGTTTTCGCCAAGGCGAGATCGGCACTCGAAGCCCTGGCCGTCGGCGCATCAGTGATACTCTGGGACTCAGGAAAGTCCGGGCCCATGGTGACCACTGAGAATTTCGATAGTCTTCGCACACTGAATTTTGGAATCAGAACGCTTCGCAACAACGCAACGGCTGATGCGCTGTCTCGCGAGATCGCTCGCTTTGATTCTTCCGATGCGGAGAAGGTTTCAAGACGCATTCGCGCGGAAGCAGGCCGCGAGCAAGCGCTCGACAAGCTGATTTCCATTTATCACGAAGTCCTTGCGGAGTATCGAGACAACAGCGTTCATGACGATCGCGCGGAGATGCTCGCTGCCGCGGCTTATCTTCGAATGCTTGCGCCACGGCTCAAAGATCACGATGAGGTGGTGCTGCGGCTAAGCGAGACGGTGGCTGCTCAGAACACGGCTATGGTTGCAAAGGACGAAACTTTGGCGGCCAGGGACGCGGAGTTGATGGCAAAGGGCGCGGATCTGAATGCCGCTAAGACAGAGCTTGAGAGGATTACTGGTTCGCTCGCTTGGAGAGTCGTCAACCGCTATGGACCAATCAAGTATCGTTTTGTGCTCCCCCTGTATGAACGTGCAGCAAACTTGCTGTCACCCGAAAGACAATCCAACATTGACCACGCAAAGAACGACAACTCAAACGCGACTCCAACTGCGCGAGAGGTTTTCTCGGACATCCATCGCCGAAGAGCCTGGGGCGGCTGTGAATCGGCATCCGGGCCCGGTTCGGGAATCATTCGCACATCTGCCTTTCGCGATCAGCTTCCCCGCCTCCTCGAAGAGTTAGGAGTCCGCACTCTGTTGGACGCCGGATGTGGAGATTTCAATTGGCTGAAAGAAGTCAGACTCGATTTAGAGTCCTACATCGGCGTCGACGTCGTAGAGGAGATCGTCAGCGAACTCAGCCGCAGATGTGCGAATGAACATCGCCGCTTTCTGAGCCTCGACATAGTCAGTGATAAGCTGCCGCAAGTCGATCTCATCCTCTGCCGGGATTGCCTGGTTCACTTGAGCTTCTCGCAAATTTTCGCTGCGTTAAGAAATTTCAAACGCAGCAATTCGAAGTATCTTCTAGCTACGACCTTCACGCGCTTCGTTGACAATGCGGATATCGTGATGGGGGAATGGCGGCCAATCAATCTACAGGAGCCGCCGTTCAGTCTTCCGCCGCCGCTCAAACTCATTGACGAGAAGCGCGGTGAATCAGGCGGAGACTATTCGGACAAACACCTCGGTCTGTGGGAGCTCAAGGACATAAAATTGTGATCGCGTATGCGGACCACAAGAGGCTTCCTCCAAATCCATTCAACGGGTATTCTCTTCGAGTAACCGAACGTTATGCGCGCGAGGAGGAAGCTCGATGAAAGTCGAGACGGGAGTGATAGCAGCAGCAGGCTCGGGCACTCGGATGTTGCCCGTCACCCTGGGCTATCCCAAGGAACTCCTGCCGATCATAAACAAACCCGCGCTGCATTTGATCGTCGAAGAGTTCATTGATTCCGGCCTTAAGAAAATAATCATAATCACCGGCGAAAACCCGGGGCCGCTTGGCCGCGTCTATCAGCCCTCGGCCTCGCTTCAGCGAAACAAATACAAAGCGCTTGATGAGTTTCTCGATAAGCTTTCGGGCATCGAGTTTGTGCTCGAGCCGCAGACAGGTCCCTACGGAAACGGAACGCCTCTCATCGTCGCGCGATCGCACCTTCCCAAAGATGAAGGGTTCATCTACGCGTATGGCGACGATCTTATCAATTCAAAAACTCCGTTCACGCGAGCGTTGATCGACAAACATATTCGAACCGGCGCGCTCGTCGCGGGCACGCAGGAGGTTCCGTGGGAAGACGTGGTCAAATACGGAATCGCGCGAACCAAAGCCGGCGGCGACGTCGAGGACGTTGTCGAAAAACCCGCGCGCGCGGAAGCGGGTTCGAATCTCGCGATGTTCGGGCGATTCCTGCTCTCAGACGCAATCATCCAGATACTGACCGAAATTCCCCGCGGAAAATCCGGCGAGCTATGGTTGACCGACGCGGTGCGCGAGTTCATACGGCGAGGCGGGCGAGTCGTGAGCGAATCCGTTTCCGACGGGCAATGGCTGACGATCGGCGACCCGGTCAATTATCTGACAACGGTGATTGAGTACGCGCTCGCTGACGACGAAATGCGCCGGGCTCTGGAACCTCGCCTGCGCGCGCTGCTGAAGTGCTGACCGTTAGCTGCGATAGAACGCCGACATAAACCTGTAGAAGTTCCACACATCCACCTTGGAAGACATCTCAAACGTCGCGTGCATCGATAGCAGCGGCACGCCCAGGTCGATCACTTCCATGTCCTCACTCGACATGAATCCGCCGATCGTTCCCCCGCCTCCGACATCGACTTTTGGCGTCTGTGTCTGCCACGGAATCTGATTCTGATCCAGAATCGATCTTATGCGAGCGGTGAATTCCGAGTTCGCATCGAAGCCTCGTCCGTAGCGCTTGATCGTGACCCCATATCCAAGCTGCGCCGCATTCGAAGGCTCGCTGGTCGCGGAAAAAATCGGATTGACGCCGTCGTTCGTATCCGCCGAGATCACTTGCGAGTTGCGCAACGCGCTGCGCAGATCCAGATCGTTGTAAGCCGAGCCGCGCTGCGCTCCAATCAGCCTTGCGAAAGTTGAATTCAAAAACTGCGAAGCCGCACCGCTGTTGTTGACCGACCCCACCTCCTCAAAATTCGAGAGGTACGCAAGCGCGGTGACTCGAGGCGTGCCCTTCAGATCGATTGCCGCGCGCGCCGCGCAAAACGAGGAGAGGCGATCATCCTGCCCGTACGCGCCGATCAATCCACGATCGATCCCGACGTCCGCCGGTTGCGCCGCGGGCACAAGCTGCAATTCGCCGCTGACGAAATCTTCTTCCTTGATCTTGTAGGCCGCGGTCAACTGCTTCAAGACTTCCGCAACTACCGAAGAGTTCTCGCCGGGAATGCTCCCAACAACCGGATCGAGTTCTTCGCCGGCGAGCACGTTTGTGTAGGTGCGAGTGCGAAGCTCGGTGTCCGAGTGAGGCGCGTTGTCGGGAATCACAAACACCGGATCGCCCGGATTCATCCCGATTGAAACATCAATCGTTCGGCCATCCGTCGTGTCTACGCGCCCAATCAGAGCAAGAGGCTCGTTCGCCCACTGATATTTCTTGATTCCTCCGTAGTAAATCGTCTTGAACAAAGCGAATCCGCCCGGCGCTCCGATTACCGGCCGCGCCTTGAGGTCGATATGAGGACTGTCGTGATGAGTCCCGACGACACGCGAGCCGCTCACAATCGGCTCCGATCCGATGACCGCGAGTATCACTGCGCGATCGCGGCCGTTGATGATCAGCCGCGCGCCGGGCTTCACTTGAGCGTTGTCGGTGAAATCAGAAAACCCCGCCGCGCGCGCAAGCCGGATCACTTCGCGATTGGAAGTAAGCGCGCTCTTGGCGACTTTGAGATAGGCCTTGAAGTCGTCGCCAAAGCGAAAGACATCCGAGCGCTGGGCTGCATTGATCAATTGCCAGCCGGATTTCTTTGTCCCCCACACCGACCCGTCCTGAGCGGCACAGATTGATACGAGCAAAACAAGAGTCAGGAAGCTCGCTGTAAGCTTGCCCATTGTTATTTCTCCCTGGGAAATTTTTCGATCGGCGCGCGACACCGGTAATCAATCACAATGAAGATCAGGAGCCTGTACGGGCGTCCCTCAGTGGGCACCCCTCGATCGTGAGACCGTCATTCGCGAAGAGGGGCGCCCACTGAGGGGCGCCCGTACAAGTTTCATACAGCGTCAGCGGCGTTCGGCCAGTCGGCGCGCCTCGTCGCTGGTCAGGGCCTTGAGGAACTCGACCAGGTCGCGTTGCTCCGCGTCGGTTAACGCAACCGGCTCGAGTTGCCAATCGCGATTGGGATTCTCGACGCCGCCCTTAGTATAGAACTTAACAACATCCTCAAGCGTGGCCGCGCTGCCGTCGTGAAAGTAAGGCGCGGTCAGCGCGACGTTGCGGAGCGACGGCGTTCGAAACGCGCCGAC
>Ga0070696_100000910_pt1 | contig 19233 bp, 13 predicted proteins | sample KBSK1253metaG_FD_65474 | JGI IMG/M metagenome (GOLD analysis project Ga0070696, IMG submission 65474) | Corn, switchgrass and miscanthus rhizosphere microbial communities from Kellogg Biological Station, Michigan, USA - KBS K1-25-3 metaG | ecosystem: Host-associated > Plants > Roots >... | reverse complement strand
TCGAAGGCGTCGAATTCTTCGACCGCAGCACCATGGGCATGGTGCCGTTGCGCCTAGAAACCTGGGAGCAGCTCATTTTCGTCAACTTCGATCAAAGCGCCGAGCCGCTCTCCACCTATCTCGGCAAAATTCCCGAACAAGCCCGCGGTTTCCGATTCGAAGGACTGCAATCCGTCGAACGCCGCGACTACGTTATCGATTGCAACTGGAAGGTCTATGTCGATAACTATCTCGAGGGCTACCACATTCCGATTGCTCACCCCGGGCTGATGCGCGAAATCGATTACGCGCAATACCGCACCGACACCTACCGCTACTATTCGCAGCAATTTGCCCCCATCCGCGGCATGAAGCCGGAAGATTCCGCCGGGCGTTTCTACCCGCCCGGCACAGGCCTTCAGGAAGCTCTATATTTCTGGATTTTTCCCAATTTGATGCTCAATATTTATCCGGACAATCTTTCCACCAACCTGATCGTTCCGCTATCGCACGATAGAACGCTCACTATCTTCGAGTGGTTCTTCCACGACGAGCATTCCGAAAAACTTCGCGAACGCATCCAACGCGCCGTTGCATTTAGCGATGAAGTTCAGCAGGAAGACATCGAGCTTTGCAGGCAAGTCCAGCGCGGGCTAAACTCTTCGACCTACGACCGCGGACGTTACTCCGTCAAACGCGAAAATGGCGTCCACCACTTTCACATGCTTCTGAGCGAATTTCTTGCAAAGTCCTGAGGAGCCGTGAAAAGCCCATCAGGATCGTGAACATTCCCGCGGCAGCCTAGATTCTGGAATTTACGACTCGCGGCAGCGCCAGGCGCGCAGTGGATTCGCGCACGACGAACTCCGGCTCGATGGCGATCTCCGGAACATACTCCCCGTGCTCTTCGATCTGGCTCACCAGCGTCTGCGCTGCAATTTCTCCCATACGCAGCAGCGGCTGCCGCACGGTCGTCAGCCCCGGATTGGCGTAAGCGGCCCCCGGAATGTCATCGAACCCCACCACGGACACATCGTGCGGCACACGCAAACCTGCTTCACGAAGCGCCCAAGTCGCTCCGATCGCGGAAATATCGTTGTAGGCAAAGAGCGCCGTGAACGGCTCTTTTCTCGCGAGCAATTCTTTCGTGACGGGAAAACCCACTTCCGGCGTCGAAACCGTGCTGTCTATCCTGATCGTTAGCTCTGGCAGAATTTGAATCCCGAGTTCTCCCGCCACTTCGGTGATGGCATTCCAGCGATCCTCGGAATCGGAACTGAAGACTTGTCCCTGGATGAAGGCTATCTTTTCATGTCCCAGCTCTTTCAAGTGTTCGAGCGCCAACCGTGCAGCGCGTTTGTGGTCCAGCACAATGTTTGTCACGCCCGCGATTTGCCGGTGTCCCGCGACGGCGACGGTCGGCAACGACGGTTCCGCCAGAATCGAGGTGTCAACAGTGATGATGCCTTCGACTCCCCGCTCCACAAGCATCTGCGAGTACGTTTGGAGCAACTTGGGATCGTGCCGGTGCACCACCGTCAGAAAAAAATAATTTTTCCGTGCAAGGTACTTCTCAATCCCGCTGATCACCTGTGAGCCGTAGGCGTCGCCGATCTCTTCCGCGATCACACCGATCGTGAAGGTGCGCCTCATGCGCAGCGTCCGCGCAAAAAAATCCGGGCGGTAATTCAGCTCCTGCGCCGCGGCCAAAATGCGTTTTTTGGTGTGTTCCGGGATCGACCGCGCAGCAGGAGAATTATTCAGCGTTGCGGATACCGTCCCTGCTGCCAGGCCGAGATGTCGCGCCACCGTCTTGAGTGTGACCTTCTTGTTTTCCCGGAGTGGTCCGGCTTTCTTCTTCTGGGCTGGTGTCATTCGGACGGCCTCGACAAACCTGTTTGCATCTCGAAACGCAATTCAGAACCTATCGGACCGAATCCCGTCCGGGCGCAGAAATCTATCGTATCCGGAGTATAGCAGGGACAGGTCTCAATTCGCTCTTGCACCCGGCTCCGCAAAAGCCGTCGTTCGAAGCGAGATTCCTTTGGGCCCAAAAATCCTTTGCGTTAGAATGATTCGAATGCTTGGCTACCGCTCCCGGCTCTGCCTTCACACTTTCTTTCCGGTTCTTCTGATTTTAAGTTCCGCGTCACCGCAAGCCTTGCGCGCGCAAAGCGCCACAGTCCCCCTTCCACCCTCCTCGAAACTGCCTGCAAGAAAAACGAACCGTAGCGGTTTTCCTCCCATCCCAAAATTCATCGACATCGCCAAATCTCTCGGCCTCACCGTTTCTCACATCTCCTCCGGAGAAAAGCGCTACATCGTCGAATCCATAAGCGGCGGCGCCGGCCTCTTCGATTGCGATGACGACGGCCGTCTCGACATCGTCACCGTCAACGGCTCCTCCGTCGACCGCTACTTCAAAGGCGGCGATCCTATGGTCACTCTCTATCATCAGGAGCCCGGCGGCACTTTCAAGGACATCACCAAGGACGCCGGCCTCACGCGCCTCGGCTGGGGCATGGGCGTCGCCGTCGCCGACTACGACAACGACGGCAAGCTCGACCTCTTCGTTACCGGCTATGGCGGCAACGTTCTCTACCGCAACCTGGGCGGCTGCAAATTCGAAGATGTCACGGAAAAAGCAGGCGTTCGCGGCGGCGGCTTCAGCACTGGCGCCGCCTGGGGCGACTACGATCGCGATGGCAACGTGGACCTCTTCGTCTCCCGCTACGTCCACGTCGACATCAACCACATGCCCGCCCCCGGCAGCAACAAATTTTGTGTATATAAAGGACTCCAGGTGCAGTGCGGCCCATGGGGCCTGGAAGGCGAAAGCGATCTTCTCTACCACAATCGTGGCGATGGCACGTTCGAGGAAGTGTCGCAGAAAGCCGGCGTTCACGACAAAATCGGCTACTACGGCCTCGGAGTCCAATGGTCCGACTACGACAACGACGGCTGGCCCGATCTTCTCGTCGCCAACGATTCCGTCCCCAACTATCTTTATCACAACAATCGCAACGGCACTTTTTCGGAAGTAGGCATGCTCTCGGGCGTTTCTCTCAGCGGAGATGGCACGCAGCTAGGAAATATGGGCGTCGACTTCGCCGATTACGACCACTCCGGCCGCTTCAGCCTCTTCATCACCACGTTCCAGGAGCAGCCCAAAGCTCTCTGGCGCAACACAGGCGCCAACGGGTTCGAGGACGTCAGCTGGCCCTCCGGCGTTGGACGCCCGAGTTATTCCGGCGTCTGCTGGGGCACCAGCTTTTTTGATATGGATAACAGCGGCTGGCTCGATTTGCTGATTGCCTGCGGACATGTCTATCCGCAAATCGATTCCCTCGAAAACGGTCCGCACTACCGCCAGCCGCTTTTTCTAGAGCGCAACAACCGCGACGGCACCTTCGACGAAGTTTCGAAAGAAGCTGGCCTCACGGATTTACCGCTTCAATCCCGCCGCGGCGCTGCTTTCGGCGACATCTTCAACACCGGCAACATCGACGTAGTCCTCGTTAACGTCGGCGAACCTCCCACTCTCCTCTTCAACCAGAACAACGCCCCCAATCACCGCGTGCTCTTCAAACTAATCGGCACAAGGAGCAATCGCGCCGCCATTGGCGCCCGCGTGACCATCCATGCCGCCGGCATCCGCCAAATCGCAGAAGTCCGCGGCGGCAGCAGCTATCTCTCCCAAAACGACCTCCGCCTCCATTTCGGCCTGGGCAAAGCCACAAAAATCGACACGGTAGAAATTCGCTGGCCCAGCGGCAAGGTCGAGACGCTTGTAAATGTTGCGGGCGATTCGATCTACACAATCGTGGAGGGTTCCGGCATCCGCGACACAAGACCTTTTCTCTCGCGCCCGTGACTGACTGTTCTGATTGCTACTAGTTCGGCAGGTGGACGGGGCTCTTGAATTGGGGGCGCACCCTTTGGGTTTTGGTTTTGCAAAGGGTGCGGGTTTTGACTTTGTTTTTATTCTGCTCGTCGCACCGTTCCCGATACTCAGTTTCATGCTTCATATCGTTCTCGCTCGCTCTCCATTCTCACACTCCTCGATTCTTGCGATTTCTCTCTTCCTCCAGCAACATTTCCATGAGTGAAGGCGGATAACGGAAGTTGGTCCTTTGCAAGCGTACGAAAGCGTCTCGCAAGTCGAGCATTCCTCCCCGCGACGCCAAATCCAACACCCCTAACGTCCCGGTTACCGCCAAGCCCCGTCGTTGGGCCAGGATTGCGCCCGCGCGATCATCTATCAGCAGAAGATCGGCGCACATGGATTCAGCGAGGACGATTGCCGCCCGCTCACCGGAGTCCAAACTCTCAAGGGAAGAATCTACGGAGGTAACAATCGGTGTCGCAAGGACTTCAAGCCAAAGAGGAGGATGTTGCATCCATGTCCGCACCGGCAAAGGTGTGCCCTCACACGTTAGTTCGTCGCGTATCTCGATGGGAACATGGATTTTCTCAAAGATGCGGGGTAAGACATGGACAGCGTCGATAAGAATCAAATAATGGAGCGGAGTCGCGTCAGCGACAACAACCTGCATTTAACTTCCAAAGCCCAAGCGCCGCAAAGCCGCACGTTCACGCTCGAGATCTTCCTTTGTGTAATTCAGCCAGACTTCGTGGGCCTTCAGGAAGCCGTCGCGCGCGTCGCGCGTGTGCAGGCCGAGCAGCTGCCCCAATTGGGCTTCCGTCAGCCGGCCCGCCTTGTATTCTTCAAGAGAAAAAGCTTCTAGTGCGCGGCGGGAGAGATCGCTCCCCGAAGCGGAGAGCCGCTGCGCGACATCGTCGGGGATGTGAAGCGTAACTTCCATAAATGGAGTTTAGCACGAGAAGTCCGCTTCACGAGACGGCCTTAAGCTCAGAAAGCGGCCGGGCCGGGCATGCTTTTGACTTGGGGGCGCACCCTTTGGGTTTTGGTTTTGCAAAGGGTGCGGGTCTTGACTTTGTTCTATTCTTGCCCGGGCGCACATTATCCGACCGAAATTGTCGTCGAGCCCAGAGACGCCGGAAGAGCTTCAAGCCGGTCTGCCGTAGCTCCCAAGTTCGAGATCAGGCTCGAAACTCGACAGAGTGATCTGTCACCCAGTCATCGAAGGCTCGCGCCGGCGCCCCTGTGATGTCCGCAACCGTCGAGGTAACGTGCGCAGGTTGGCCGATGGCGGCAGCCCATGCGTCGAGCAGCATATTCACTGCAACCAGCGGCCCGATACGGAGCAACTCGCGACGCGCCTCGTCTGGCGAGATCTCTTCGATGCGCAGCGAGCGGCCGATCACGCGGCCGATTGTCGACAGCTGCTCGAACTGGGTCGACGATTGGGGCCCCGTCAAAACATATTCCGCTCCGGCGTGTCCGTCCTCGCACAACGCGCGGACCGCGACTGCGGCGATGTCCCGCTCGTCTATCGGTGCTGTAGGAGCGGCGAGATACGGCCAGCGCACGACATCGCCGGCGCGAATCTGCGGAGCCCACCAGCTTAGGGCGTTTGCGGCGAACATTCCGGGCCGCAGAAACGTCCACTGCAGCCCTGAGGTCTCGATCAACCGCTCGATTTGCTCGAACAATGCTTTGAGGGGATTGGGCTGTTGGAAGAGCGGGTGCGCCGTTTTGATCGGAGCGGAGAGGAACACGATGCGTCGTGCGTGCTTCGCGATCCGCTCCAACGCAGAAGCAACAGCGGCCGCCGGGGCGGTCCACACCAGGAACACCGTATCGATGCCATCCAGGCACGAATCGAGGGTTTCGGGAAGAGTAAGATCTCCGCACACCACATCGACCCGTGATGGCAGACGAGCCGCGCCTGGGTTGCGCGCTAGCGCACGGACTTGCACCCCCGTGGCTGCCAATCGAGAGACAACCTGGCGTCCGACTGTGCCGGTCCCTCCAATAACGAGAATATGATTCATGCAGGATTATCCTACGGGCGGAGGTCCAAGCAAATCAAGGCAGTGTTAGGCGGGCCGCCGATCCTTAAATTCGCAGAAAGCCTTTCGGGTGGCCCATCGTTGCGGTATTTGCAAGTGTGGGGCTCTTCATTTTTCTCATTCCCCTTTTATCTCCGCGCACTACGGTATGCCCGTCATACCCAATGCCGTTCAACTTGGAAAGCCACCCGCGGAACGGAAACTCCATGAAGAAAACGCATCGCATGAAGATCCCGGCATCAGCTGAAGCCATCGCACAAATGGCAGATAACGGCAAGGACGTCTCGCGATTTTTCACCTACACCAGTCAGAAGAGGAAGCCAATCCAGCGCGTGAATTCCTAGTTAGCCCGGATTTTCCCGCTAGCCGTCAGCCGCTCCAACCATCGCCGCGCCGTAGCCGCTTCGTGCCGATCCGCGTGATCTCTCACAAATTCGCGCAGCATCTGCGAAGCATCCTCATACCGCCCCACCGCCGTCAGCGATTGCGCCACCAGCAGCCCGATCTCCGGCGCCTTCCCATTCGAAGCCGCGAGCGCCTCCTGCGACATTTTCAGCGCCTGGTCATATCGCGCGTCCTGGTAATACGCTTTCGCTAGCGTCCATCGCGTCTCCCACGCACCGGCAGCGTCCAATTGCAGCGACTTCTCGAGTGGCTCGATCGCCAGATCATATTTTCCCTCGTCGCAAAGCGCCATTCCCAGCGCGGCAAATGCCCGGGCATGACTCGGATCAATCTGTGTTGCCTTTTCCAGCGCGCTTCGCGCCTGCGGCCAGTTGCCTTGTTTCAGAGAAAGCACACCTTGCATGTACAACACGTCCGGGTGCCCAGACGCCAGCCGCATCGCTTCGCCGACATACTTCTCTGCCTCTCTCAGCTTGTCCGCGCTCAGAGCTTGCAATCCCTTTTCGAGCGCTTCCTTCGCTTTCGGAGCGAGCACCGGCCTCCCAGGAACTCCCATGGTTCGTGCAGCCGAAATTCGTCGCAGGTAAACATCCACTTGCGTTCTTCCGGTAACTTGGACCGACACCTCCTTTTGTGCGCTTTCGTATCCCGCCGCTTCCACGACCACGGAGAATTCACCCAAGTTATTCACCACCAGCACTACGCTCCCGCGGGACGTCTCGCCCTGCCTGCTAAGAATTGTTCCGTCCCGGTAAAGTTTCACCAGCGCCGCCGTCGAGATCGGCTCTCCTGAAATATCGTGCACCGTCACGGTGATTTCCGATCCGTTACCGTATGATTCGCGCTCTGCGCTTCCGGTGTCCTGGCAGCAAGCCGGAAGGGCAACCGCGAGGCAAGTTAGTATTGGCAGTAGATATCGCGCAGTGGACAGACGGCCGCATCCCCTGGCTCGCAAGTGAGCCCGCGGCTGCACCAATCTCTGGGCCCCTTCGTAGGAACAACGCATGAAGGCCCCCGACCGATTGGCGCGAGACTAGTCCCGAGCACCACTCGCGTCAAGCAAAACGTTTTGAATTCCCTATTCTTATTGTGGATGGATGCGCCACGCTCAGCTAGCGCAGAAGGCCAGTCCCTGAGTAACGAGCTAGGGCGTTACGGAGATTTTCTTGCCTGCATATTGAACGGTCTTGTCCGCGTTTTCGGTGAGGCCGCCGCCGGTTCCGTGGTTTTCCCCGACAAAGACGACTCGGAAGGTGCGTTTCTCGAGCATGCCGGGGAAGGAGCCTGAGCGATCGCCGATGGTGAGAGTTCGGGTGACGTCGTCCCAGGAGAGGGGAATCGTGGCGTACACACCTTTCTCGTAATCGTAAGAGTCGTTTTCATCTTCATAGAGAGTGAAAGCGCCGTTTGCGCCGCGATACACGCGAAGCTCGATGGGGTCGGCGGATTTTTCGGCGGCGTATTCGACTTCCGGTCCAAGCGGGAGAATGGAGCCGGCCCGGACGTAGAGAGGCATGCGATCGATGGGAGATGGCGCGTCGAAAGTATGACCGCCCTGAATTGCGGCGCCCGTCCAGAAGTCGTACCACTTTGCGGGGGGAAGATAGAGATGGCGAGTCGTGGCGCGGGGCTCGGTCACGGGATTTACGAGCAGGGCTGGCCCGAAAAGAAATTGGTCGCCGATATTTTGCGCGGGAACGTCTTCGCGGAAATCCATGACCAGCGGGCGCATGATGGTGTAACCCTCACTGGTGGTGTTCCAAGCGAGAGAGTAAATGTAGGGCATGAGGCGGTAACGAAGCTTGTCGTAGGCGACTAGAATTTTCTGAGCTTCGGGACCGTAAGACCAAATCTCGTTCTGATTCGTAGTGCGCGTGCCGTGCGCGCGGAAAATGGGACAGAACGCGCCGAACTGAAACCAGCGGACATAAAGTTCGCGATACGCGGGATCGTCGGGATTTGCCGAGACGAAGCCGCCGATGTCGGTCGTCCAATACGGCAGGCCAGAAAGGGAATAGTTGAGGCCAGCGGGGATTTGGCGGCGGAAAGTCTCCCAGTTGGGGTCGATGTCGCCGGACCAAGTGGCTGCAGCGTTGCGCTGAGCGCCGGCGTAAGCTGAGCGCGAAAGGATGAAGACGCGTTTTTTATCGGAGGTTTCGCGCTGGCCCTGGTAGACGGCGGAAGTGGTGTAAAGAGGGAATTCGTTGGCGTAGCGGGCGCCATTCTCTCCGCCGTTAACTTTGTTGGTGACGAGGAGATTGGTTTCGCGGCCTTCGGTTTCGGGTTCGGTAGTGTCCAGCCACCAGGCGTCCGCGCCAATTTTGAATAGGGCATCATTCATGAGGTTCCAATAGTATTTGCGCGCTTCCGGATTGAACGCATCATAGAGGGCCATTCGCGGCGGATGAAAACTTTGGACCTTGGTGCGATCAATAAAAAAGCCGCGCTTATCCATGTCGTCGTAGACGGGGGAGCCGGGGCGGAAATAAGGCCACACGGAAATCATGAGATGAACGTGATCTTTGTGGAGGGCGTCGACCATGCCTTTGGGATCGGGATAATTTTTGTTGAAGACCGGATCGCCCATGACGTTCCACCAGAACCAATCCTGCACGATGTTGTCGAGAGGGATGTGCAGGTCGCGATATTTTCGAGCGACGGCCAGAAGCTCCGCCTGCGAGTCATAGCGATTCTTGCATTGCCAATAGCCGTAGGCCCACTTGCCAAAAAGGGGCGCGGCGCCGGTGAGTTCGCGATAGTCCGCGATGAGGCGATCGAAATCAGGGCCGTAGAAAAAATAATAATCCATCGAATCCGACAGTTCCGAACTCATGTAGAAAGCGTGCACGAATCGATTGTTGAAACGGCTGCGCGAGCCATTGTTCCAGAAAATGGCGTAGCCATTGCTGGAGAGAAGAAGTGGAATGGAGATGTTGGTGTTGTCCTGCGATAGGTCGACGGCCTCGCCGCGATAGTTCCAGACGCCGGCCTGGTGCTGGCCAAGGCCGTAGAAGGCTTCCTGCGTGTCCCACATATTGACGAAGCGTTCGGAGTGATAGGTTTGTTCGCCATTGACTTCAGTTGGCGCGAGGGTTCGAGTGTTTTCCTGCGTGAGCTTGTGACCGGAGGAGTCGTAGAAAATGATTGAGCTGTCGGCGCGTATGATTTCGATTTTCAGGCGAGGAGTAGACAGAGTGATGAGTTTTGGATCGTCGGAGTGAAGCGAGAAATCCGCATGCGGCCAGGACTGCTTGACGATCATGAAGTCTGGATGTTGCGAGACGTTGCGCTCGAGGGAATAGACGACGTGGACGATCGAGTCCGAGCAGACCTGGAATCGTAAGAATCCGGTTTTCAGGACCAAGACGACACTATCGGGGTGGGGCTCGACGGCGGCAACAGGGTTGAGGGGAACCCATTGAGCGAATAGGGAGGGGGAGGCGGCAAGAGAGAGGACGAAACCGACGATAGGAAGGAGCCTCGGAGAAAAAATTTTCATAAATGGTATCGAACTCCGTGTACGATAACGATATTTTGGGGCGAATACTGGACGCACATTGGCACTGCGGCGCCATGCTTGTCAATGGCGTTCGCAGAGGGCGACTTGCGGCTTAGAAGCACGGACAGAATCGCCAAGTCTAAGAAAAATAAGGAGAAGGTTCGCGATTGAGAGCCATTTGTGATACAAGGCGAGGGACAGGGCCAAAGCATCCAAAGGGTCTTGAGCGTGGAGGAGGGTTGGAATGGTGCTCTGTGGGAGAATTTGCATGCTGGCGTTTTTGATGGCTATAAGCCCGGAGTTTGCTTCATCTTTACCCGGGGAAACTCCGCAATCGGCCGGTAAAGTGAGCGCCCACGTTGAAAAAGCGGCGTTTGGGAAGACGCCGGACGGCGTGGAGATCGAATCGTATACCCTGTACAACACGCAAGGCGCTTCGGCGAAGATAATTACTTATGGCGCATCGCTGGCGGAACTCCACGTTCCCGACAAGAACGGCAAAATGGGAGACGTGGTGCTGGGTTTTGACAATCTTGAGGGATATTTGGGGCCCCATCCGCACTTCGGCGGGACGATCGGGCGGTACGCCAACCGGATTGCGAAAGGAAAATTCGCGCTGGACGGCAAAGAGTATCAATTGGCAATCAACAAAGCGCCGAACAGCTTGCATGGCGGACCCACTGGTTTTGACCGGCGAGTGTGGAAAGGGAAGGCGCTGGAGGAAAAGAATGGAGCAGCGGTACGGTTTACGTATGCAAGCAAGGATGGCGAAGAAAACTTTCCGGGCAACCTGACCGCCAGCGTGACTTATACGCTAACGAACAAGAACGAACTCAAGCTGGAATACACGGCGGAGACAGATAAAGATACCGTTGTGAATCTGACAAATCACAGTTACTTCAACTTGTCGGGCACTGACACGGGCGACGTGCTCAAGTACATCCTGTACATCGACGCGGACAAATACACTCCAGTGGATTCCACGCTGATTCCGACGGGCGAAATCGCGAACGTTGCGAATACGCCGCTGGATTTTCTGAAGCCGGCGGCGATCGGTGCGCGCATCGGCGAACTAAAGGAGATCGGCGGATACGATCACAATTTTGTTTTGAATGGCAAGGCTGGGACGATGCGCATTGCGGGGCGGGTGATCGAGCCGACGTCCGGAAGGCAGATGGAAATCTGGACGACGGAGCCTGGAGTGCAGTTCTACACGGCGATCCATCTCGACGGAAGCATTACAGGGAAAGGCGGAGTTGCGTACCAGAAATACGGCGCGATATGCCTTGAGACCCAGCACTATCCGGACTCGCCTAACCGGCCAAATTTTCCATCCACTGTTTTGAAGCCAGGAACAAAATTTCATTCGGAAACGATTTACAAGTTCTCGGCGAAGTGATGTTGGGGTCGAGTCCTCGTATTCATAGCTGGGACTTTATCCCCTGTCATGAGTCGTAAGACGCACGCAGAGGAGAAGCGATTCTGAACTCTATGACCATTCCATCCGCGTTTATCGTACCAGCTCGACTCGTTCATCTCTCCGCGGTTGACGTCGTCATCATCGTTTTTTACTTCGCGTTGGTCCTGGCCATTGGCTTCTACTTGCGCGGCCGCGCGAACACCGGTGAAGATTTTTTCATGGCGGGCCGCGAAATGACCGCGTGGGTGGCTGGACTGAGTTTCCTCTCGGCGAATCTCGGCGCTTTGGAACTGATGGGCTGGGCGGGTTCGGCCTACCAATACGGCATTCTGGCCACGCATTGGTACTGGATTGGCGCGATACCCGCGATGCTTTTCCTCGCGCTAGTAATGATGCCGTTTTACTACATTTCCAAAACACACTCCGTTCCGGGTTACTTGAAATTGCGTTTTGGAGAACCGGCTCGCGCTGTCTCCGCGGTTTCGTTTGCCTTCATGACCGTGCTGATGAGCGGCGTCAACATGTTCGCGATGGCGAAGGTGATGCAGATTGTACTGGGCTGGGACATCAATTTCAGCATTTGGGTGTCGTCGATCACCGTGGCTATTTATGTTGCGCTCGGCGGGTTGAGGTCGGCGATTTTTAATGAAGTGTTGCAGTTCTTCCTGATCTGGGCGGGCGCTCTGCTGATTCCAATTCTCGGGCTCTACGAGGCCGGCGGCTGGAGCAACCTGAAAGTGCAAATTGCCCAGCGGGCGTCGGATCAGTACGTTCATCTGTGGTCGGGCTTAGGTTCCTTCACGGACAACCCCATGGGTATCAACTGGATCGGCATTGTGTTCGGGTTGGCTGCGGTCATCTCGATGGGTTACTGGACGACGGATTTTCTTGTTGTGCAACGCATCCTCGCCGCCAAGGACATACGCAGCGCGGAGATGGCCCCCATCATCGGAGCGGGGTTCAAGATGTTTGTTCCGCTCATCGTCATTTTGCCGGGACTACTGGGATTGGCCGTGCTTCCGATGAAACTCGTACCCGAATCGGTGGCTGCCGTGACCGGAGCGCACAGCTACAACGACGTTCTTCCGCTGATGCTCGCCCGCTATTGCGGCCCTGGGTTGCTGGGTCTAGGGATTACCGCGTTGATCGCGGGTTTCATGTCTGGGATGGCGGGGAATGTGAGTGCGTTCACTACCGTCTGGACGTATGACATCTACCGGCCGCTAATCAACAGCAAGGGCACGGACCACCACTACGTGAATATGGGCCGGTGGACGACGGTGATCGGCGTGCTGATTAGCGTGGGCACGGCGTATTTGGTGATGCAGTTTGCAAGCATTATGGACTATGTGCAGGCGCTGTTCAGTTTTTTCATCGCGCCACTCTTCGGCACCGTTATTCTCGGCATGCTTTGGAAGCGAGCGACGGGGCCGGGCGGCTTCTGGGGATTGCTCTGCGGCACGGTATCTTCCGTCAGCATGTGGGCTTGGGTGAAAGCAGATCCATCGGCTCTGCGTTATGTGGCGCTCTCGCCGCATGCTAAAGCGCTGGCACAGGATATGTTTCAGGCGCTGTGGTCTTTTCTCGTTTGCGTGGTCGTGACGGTTGTTGTGAGTTTGGCGACGAAGCCCAAAACGGACGCGGAGTTGACTGGCTTGGTTTACGGGTTGACGCCAGTTCCGTCCGTCGGAAGTATTCCTGTGTATCAGAAGCCTATTTTCTGGGCGGGTGTGGTGGGTGTCGTGTTCTTCGTTCTGAACATCTACTTTTGGTAGCCCCCGGAGGTCGGAAGCATGGTTTCTATCTGGTTCTTTATCGGGTTATCGTTGCTGGTTAATGGAGTGCTGATTTTCGGCGCGGGCCTGTACGAGTTGTGGAATCCGCCTGCACACCCAACCGTAGAGCTTTTCAACTTGCACGCGAGCGTTTGGTGGGGCGCGCTGATGACGGTGATAGGCGCGTGGTACTGCTACCACTTCAAGCCGGGGCAGAAAAAGGCCGGATGATGGAGAATCGCCGCGTCGCTTGCGATTGTTCGCAGGGATTCGCAGCTCAGTTTGCGGAAGAAGATTTGTTTTCGGCGAAGATGGAATGCAAGGCCGGATAAATCCGGCGATAAGTTTGATAGCCGCGCTGCATAACGGCGCTGGTTTCGCGGATCGGGCCGACGACTTTCGCGACACGCACGGCGGCGTCGCACGCCTCATCCACACTTTTCCAGCATCCTGAGCCCACGCCTGCAAGAATCGCGGCGCCATAGGCCGCGCCTTCTTCCGCTTTTAAGATTTCAACCTCGTGTGCGTAAACATCCGCCTGGATTTGCTGCCAGAGCGGCGAGCGAGCGCCTCCACCGCCGAGGCGGATCCGTTCAACGGGAACATGGATCTCGTCGAAGATCGTGAAGGTGTCTTTCAGGCTGTAGGTTACGCCTTCGAGGACTGCGCGGATAAGGTGCGCGCGCGTATGAGATGCCGACAGGCCGACAAAGGCGGCACGCGCGAAAGGATCGAGATGCGGCGTGCGCTCGCCCATCAAGTAGGGCGCCCAAAAGGCTCCCTCGGAGCCCGCTGGAACAGTGGCGGCCTCCGCGGAGAGTCGTTCATAAGGATCGCGGCCGTCGTCAGGTCCGGCGCCAAAACGATCGCGGAACCAGCGTAGCGAGAGGCCTGCGGATTGCGTGACGCCCATGACGTGCCAGCGACCGGGGATGGCGTGGCAGAAGGTGTGCAAGCGGCCTTTGGGATCGAGCGAAGGGCGATCAGTAGCAGCAAAAACGACGCCGGAAGTTCCGATAGTCGCGCTGACGACTCCGGCGCGCGTGATGCCCATGCCGACCGCACCGGCAGCTTGGTCGCCAGCGCCAGCGACAACGGGAGTTCCGGGGCGAAGACCCGTTGCGTTAGCTCCGGAGTCGGAGAGCTTGCCACAAATTTCCTGCGATTCGTAAAGTTTTGGAAGAAGTTTTATGTCGATGCCTGTTTTGCCGAGCACTTCGCTTGACCATGTGCGATGCGTGACGTCGAGCAACAATGTTCCCGAGGCGTCCGCAACGTCGATGGCGGATTCGCCGGTGAGGCGCAAGCGAACGTAGTCTTTCGGCAGCATGATTTTGCGGACGCGCTGCCAGTTTTTGGGCTCGTTCTCGCGGACCCACAAGAGTTTGGTGAGCGTGAAGTTCGTTAACGGGGGATTGCAAGTCAGCTGGATGAGGCGATCGCGGCCGATGGTGCGCTCGAGTTCCCTCGATTGTGCTTCGGTGCGCTGGTCGCACCAGATTAGAGCGGGTCGGATGACTTCATCGCGTTCGTCGAGCAGGACGGCGCCATGCATCTGGCCGGAAAAGCCGACAGCGGCGATGGATTCAGCGGCGAGGCCTGAAGCTTGCAGCGCTTTGCGAACCGCGAGAGCCGCGGCGCGCCACCAGTCGCGTGGGTCTTGCTCGGCCCAGCCGGGTTGCGGGCTGGCGAAGTTGGCGTGCTCTTCCGTGCCAGAGGCGAGGACTGCGCCGTGCTCGTCGAGGATTACGGCGCGGGTTCCGCTTGTGCCTACGTCGATACCGAGGATCGGAATACCGCCTCCTTTTTACAAAAGACTTGCCCGAAAAGTTGTTTCCGCCACCCTCATGATGAGGGGAGAATTATTTCCAGAAACCAGGAGAAGAAAGCGGAGCAACCGGGTTCCGTGAACGTTCACGGAGCCCATTTAAGACCAGGCGCATGGGCTTGTCAACGCGCCAGCCGGAAGGACGCTGGCCCAGCAACGCGATTGACAAGCCGCGGCACCGAACACACAATGCCTGCTCCGAAACTTTCCCAGGCTGGTTGAGAGTGGAGCGGCGAGGAGGCCAAATCATGAGCGGCGCGAGGAGCGATGAAGATAAAACTATTGATCGCAGAAAATTCCTGGGTAGATCCGCGGCGCTGATTGCGGGAAGCGCGGCGCTGCCGAGTACGGCGCTTTCCTATGAGCGAATCGTGGGCGCCAACGATCGCATTTCGCTGGCGCACATCGGAACCGGAAGCCGCGGGGATGATTTAGCCTGGATCGCGGCGCAACTGAAAACCAGCCAGAATGCCGAAATAAGCGTGGTGTGCGATTTGTGGAAGCTGAACCGGGAGAAAGCGGCGGCGAAGAATACCAACTATTATGGGCGTGCGCCGCGAACATTTCAGCATTTGGAAGACGTGCTTGCGCTGAAAGACGTGGACGGAGTGATCATTTCGACGCCGGAACACGCGCACTCGCCGATTTTGAAGATGGCAATCGAAGCAGGCAAGGACGCGTATGTGGAAAAGCCGATGGGCAACGTGTTGGCCGAAGTAAAGGCGGCGCGGGACACTGTGCTCAAGAGCGATCGCATCGTGCAAGTGGGCACACAGCACCGAAGCGAGCCGTATCCAAGAGCAGCGCACGATCTTGTGCAGACGGGCGTGCTCGGAGATGTAAGCAAGGTCGAGATCGTTTGGAATTACCATGGGGCGAGATGGCGCGGGCGTAAGGAAACGAAATTGATCCGCGAGGCAGATACGGATTGGCGGAAGTGGCTGCTGACGAAACCCTTTCGGCCGTTCGACGCGAAGCTGTATTGCGAGTTTCGTTTGTATAAAGAATTTTCGAGCGGCATTCCCGATCAATGGATGAGCCACGCGATTGATCTGGTGCATTGGTTTATGAAGGATAGTTTTCCCCGCTCGGCGGCGGCACACGGCGGGATTTTTGCGTGGCGCGATGGACGCGAAAACGCCGATACGTTTCAGGCGCTATTCGAATACCCCAAGGGTTTTCTGGTGAGCTACGCGACGAGTTTTGGCAACGACGCGCCCGCTTCAACACGTTACATGGGGAAAAAAGCAACACTCACAAATATCGGTGGAGAGGGCAGCCCGCGTTACGAATTGGTCGAAGAAAAGGGCAATCACGAGGACGACGCGGAGATCGACAAGAAGCGCACGGCGAAATACGTTTTGCTTCCCGGCCAGACGGGCCTTCCGCCACAGGGCATCGACGACAGAACGCTGGAGCACATGACCAACTGGTTCGAATGCATGAGATCGCGGCAGCAGCCGCATTGCACGGTGCAGGATGGGTTCGCGCACTCGGTGGCCAACATGATGGCGACGGAGGCCTGCTGGTCCGGCAAGAAACAGTACTGGGATACGGCCAGGGAAACATTTAGCGATCGGGCGCCGGGGAGTTGAGTTGACGAGCGTCGAGCGGAGCGTGGGGAACAGTAGCGATTGGGCGGAATCAGGAAAGAAACTTGATGGTCTGCTCGATCAAGCGCGAAGTGGGACCGTAGGGCTCGCCGGAAGCATCGAACTCCATCGAACAATAGCCGGCGTAATTGCTGGCTTTCAGAATATCGAACGATTTCTTCAGGTCCACGTTGAATTGTTTACCGTCATCATCCATCTCGCCGTCTTTCACGTGGCAAATATTCAAAGCATGCTGGAACATCGCTGTTAGCGCCCGATAATTGAAATCGGCATCGCCGGTCAGCATGGAATTTCCGAAGTCGGGCAAAGCGCGAAGATACGGGTGATTGACGGACTCAATGACTTTGACGAGGAGGAAAGCGTCCTCGCTGACCAAATCATCGTTCTCCAGGGTGACGACGATATTCTTCCCAGCAGCGTATTCCACCAACTGTCGGAGGCTTTCCGCCGTGCGCTCGACATCCGGGGATGAGTTCCTCGCAGTTGCAATGTGAGTGCGAATGCCGGGAGAGCCGATGCGCACCGCGACGTCCACCCACTTCTTTGCATAAGCCACAGCGTCATACCGGGCGTCAGCGTCGATATCGTAGAAACTTTTCGCCGCGCCAACGGCAATGTTTACAACGCGGACTTTTGTCCTCTGCAGAATTTTCCGGAATTCATCGAGATAGTCCGGCTGCGTGGAGGTGAAGTGACGGTTGTGAGGCTCAATGTTATGAATTTTGAATTTCTCGGCCACGTGAGCCGGAAAGTCGAAGAGGTTCATTCCAGGCAGGCTGCTATCGCGATCGCGATTGTCAGGGCTCACGATGTAGGCCCGAAACGGATAGGACGCGATGGAGATGCGATCGCGAGGGGCGGCGGGAAACAAGATGTGCGGCTCGGAATCGGGACGCGCCAGCGCATTGGGCACACTGGCGGCCGCAACCCCGCCGACTGCGAAAATAGACAGCTTTTCAAGAAACGCGCGTCGAGTAGGTGAATCCATTCGTCGAATTTATCCTTCATGAAAGGTGGTGCAGGGAACAGCTTATCACTTCGGGGAAGATGGCTGGCGCTTCGCTCGATACCGGCCGCTCGGCATATTTTCTTGCTGCCGCACGGTACGAGATTGAGTGGCGCGCCCGGCCAGACTCGAACTGGCGACCCTCTGCTTAGAAGGCAGACGCTCTATCCAACTGAGCTACGGGCGCATCCTTGGCTACTCTTCTCATTCTACTGCTCTTGCAACGCTAATTCGAGTTCGACTTCTTCCGAAATTCTTGGAGCACGAACCTTACTTGGTTTATACGCGACGTCATGTACTCCAACTGTGTAAACCAAATTTGCAAATCTTTAATCCGCCCCTCGTGCGACAACGGAAAGCCTCCTCTTCTTAAGCCTCGTCTTTTCAAACCTCTTTGATTTCATATCCGAAATAAATGCGGGACGTACCAGCGTGCGTAGGTTGCCAGCGGCGGAACAATGCGTCGTTAGCGCGCCTGTTCTTCTTCGTTCTCGTCATCAAATTCCCTGCTCTAACGCGGGAGGCCGATACGGCGCACAAGGTCTCGAAAGCGCGGATCGGAGCGGAGGGGATCGAATCCCGGTCTCAGGAGGACACCCGGATTAAATCGCTCTTCGTAGCCTTTTTCGAGCCAATTCATGGCCTGATCCGTATCACCGAGAGCCGCATAGATCACGGCGATCTCCGAACCATGCGAGTAAATAGAGTTTGATCGCTTCTTCAAATCACTCAATAGCTTTATGGCTTCGCTCCTCTTGCCGGATGCAGCGTAGGCGCGAGCAAGATTTGCCATGATCGTGGGGCTTCCCCCGGAAAGCTCCGCCGCTTTTTGCAGTTCTGCTACCGCTTCGTCGTTCATGTGTTTCTGGAGGTAGGCCTGGGCGAGTTGATTATGTGCGAGAGCGAAATTAGGATCCATTTCGATCGTCTTGCGGCTCTGTCGAATCGATTCGTCATAAGAATGCGCAAGAACAAGAAGCTCCGCCAAATCGGCGTTAATGATCAGAGATAGCGGATCCAAGTTCTCCGCTTTTCTCATTTCCACGATCGCTTCGTCATACCTGCCCAGCAGACTCAAATGCCAGGCATACCAATGGTGGGCGGTTGCGTAGCTTGGGTTCAGTTCAATAGCCCGCCGGAATTCTTTCCCGGCAGAGTCAAAATCCCAGTCGAAACCATCCAAGCAGAATGCAAGCGAGTTGTGGGCTTCGCCGAGCGTGCTGTTCAATTCCACAGCTTTAATCGCTGCGGCCTTTGCTTTTGGGAGTGCCTCCTTGGAAGTCATCACCGCATACTGCCAGTCTCCCAACAAGGAATAAGTGTCGGCTAAGCCAGAATAAGCTTGGGCATATTTCGGGTCCTCGTCGGTGGCCTGATGGAAATAAGCCAGAGCGACTTTCAAACCATCCGCCGTTCTTTTGTTCCAGAAATAGCGCCCTTTGAGAAAGGACTCGTACGCCTGCGGATTAACGAGCTTGACGTTTTTCAGCGCGGCTTGTTCTTGTGGATTCACGTTGATTCGAATCTGATCTGCGATGGCTCTGGCCACCTGGTTCTGGAGCGCCAGAGTATCCCGCAATTCACCCTGATAGCTCTGGGACCATAAGTGCTTGTCAGTGGAGGCTTCAATCAACTGCGCTGTGATGCGGACCTTGTCGCCGGAACGGAGCACGGTACCTTCGACGACGGCGTCCACATTTAGTTCGCGAGCAATCTGCGGCAGAGGCTTGCGCACGTGTTTATAAACCAACACTGAGGTACGCGAGATCAC